>ERZ857480.90518-NODE-140306-length-12459-cov-7.0000_pt1 | contig 12459 bp, 14 predicted proteins | sample MGYA00519767_ERZ857480 | MGnify/ENA primary metagenome ERZ857480 (study PRJEB31778, sample SAMEA3449210) | human gut metagenome | biome: human gut; feature: human-associated habitat; material: faeces | place: United Kingdom | collected 2010/2012 ...
GGCCATTATAATTCTTTTTATTGCGGAGCAATAAAAATAGCCGCAGAGAAACGAAGGCTATTTTTTTCGGCCATGTGCCTCTTCTGTTCCAAATAAAATTTTTGAAAAACGGAATATTTTACTTGAATGCACAGCGGTTTTTGTTTTATCATAGAATCAGAGTGGAAAAAGGCGGACAGCCCCTTTTTTCCAAAAAGAGAACGGAGGCGTTTGATATGCTGAAAAATTTTGCGTTTCAAACAGAACGCACAGAAAAGGAAGCGCTGAAAGCTGAACGCAAAGCCCTGCGCGAACAATTATTCCGACAGGAACAAATGATTAAAAAGACAAAGCTGCCGGTTCTGGTGCTGGTCGAGGGCTGGGGCGCATCTGGAAAGGGACGTTTAATCGGACGGATGATTGCGCCGATTGATCCGCGTTCGTTCAAGGTCATTTCGACAGGCGCACCCACTGAAGAGGATAAACGTCACCCTTTCCTTTGGCGGCATTTTGTGGACATTCCGGAAAACGGAAAATTTTTGTTTCTCGACTCCGGCTGGATGGATGAAACCATCCGGCAAAAACAGCATGGGGAGCTTTCAGAAAAAGAGTATGCAGACCGGCTTCAGTCAATCAACTCCTTTGAACGGCAGTTGATCGACAACGGCTATTTACTGGTAAAAATATTTCTGCACATCAGCGAGAAGGAGCAAAGAAAGCGTATCGGCACTCTGCTGTCCGACAAGGATACCGCCTGGCGCGTAAGCGAGCATGATAAATGGCAGAATAAGCACTATGACGCCTGTCTTCACGATTATGAGGAATATCTCTATGCCACGCATACGCCCGACGCACCGTGGCATATCATAGAAAGCACACATAAGCTGGAAGCGGAACACGACGCGCTGAAAGTCCTCACCGGCTGTATTGACAGGGCAATTCAAAACCGTGATGCGCTCCGGCAGCGTCCAATCATCCGAAAGGATTATCCGCTGAATCCCACGCCGCTTCTGTGCGACATTGATTTGAACAAAACCGTTTCAGACGACGTATATGAAGAAGAGCTTAAACGCTGTCAGGAAAAGCTCAGCACACTGCATTACCGGCTCTACCGCAAAAAAATCCCGGTGATTCTGGCTTATGAGGGATGGGATGCGGCCGGAAAGGGCGGCAATATTAAGCGGATTGCCACGGCGCTTGATCCGCGCGGCTACGAAGTGATTCCGATTGCAAGTCCCCTGCCGCACGAGCTTGCCCGGCACTATCTCTGGCGCTTCTGGCGGCAAATTCCCAAAACCGGTCATATTACGATTTTCGACCGTACCTGGTATGGACGCGTCATGGTAGAACGCCTTGAGGGCTTCTGCTCCGAGCATGACTGGCAGCGCGCCTATAACGAAATTAACGAGTTCGAACGAGAACTGACCGACTGGGGCGCCGTGCTTCTAAAATTCTGGATTCATATTGACAAGGACACGCAGCTCGCCCGGTTTACCGCACGGCAGAACGATCCGGACAAGCAATGGAAGATTACAGATGAGGACTGGCGCAACCGCGAAAAATGGGACGTCTATGAAGACGCAGTCAACGAGATGATCCAAAAGACCAGTACCAAGACGGCGCCGTGGCATATCATTGAGTCAAACGATAAAAAATATGCGCGTTTAAAGACCATGCATTTGATGATCGATGCGATTGAAACGGCGCTTGGCGACAAGCAGTAAGATAAGCAGGAAGAAAACAGCCGCCTGAATCAAGGCGGCTGTTTTGCCGTAAACGGCGTATTTTAATTCCATAAGCAATCTCACAAGGGCAGTTTTATTCTGCCGATGCCGTTTTCATACGATTACTTTAGAACCGCTGGGGCGGCGCGCAAAACGACGCCATATTGACATATTGGTTTTGCAGCGCGCTTTCAAAGGAAAGCCATTCCTTAAATATCGGAGACTCTCCGTATTCTGCAATACGGAAAAGCAGGTTTTGCACCATGCGCGTATGCACATCGAAGCCGTCCGGCGCAATTTCGGCAATCCCCTCTCTTCCTCTGTGCGCGCCGTAGCACTGACGCAGCTTGCAGCGGAAAAAGAACAGATTCTTCGCATCATACTGTAAAATATCGCTCGAGGAGCACAAGACTTTCCTGCGGATCGTGATTGTCATACTCGCCGCGATGCGTCAAATGTGCCGCTGTCCAGTGAAGGAGGCGCCGGATTCGCTCGAAGTCCGCGCCTTCCTGCGTTATCTGCATAAGTCCATAGATTTCGCGCAGCTCGCTGGGCGCTTTTTTACCGCAATCATATACAAATTGTTTATCGTGTGATTTTATAAACGATTTGTATTCTCTTGAGCTGGTACAAAAATCGATTTTCATAGTAAAAATCCCTTTCTCCTTTTCAGTAAATCAAAAAGGAGAGGGAAGCCGTTCCTTTTCCTCCTTATCGGAAAAGGAACGGCTTATAACAGAAATTTAAAACCGTCGATTGACTCCTTTCGGGAATTCATTTAATACTGATAATACGGCCGGATCGAGCTTTCGTATGCGGCAAGCTTTTTCTCCTGCTCCTTTAAAAATTCATCGGCGTCAAACCTCTCATCGCGAAATGCATCTGTGCCCAGCAGCAAATCGATAAAAGGCTTTCCGTTTTCCTTGAGCGGCGGCAGAAAAGCGAATTCCGCATGCGTCTTACGGATTAGATCATAGGTACGCAGGGCGGTCTCAAACGGACGGAATGCGCGCCGGTCGGTAATATGGAACTGGATGCCGCGGCAAAGCGCATCCGCGTGCTTCGAGAACATCGGCGTGAAATAGCAGGGCCGCAGCTTTACCCCCGGCAGATTCTGCCCGTTCACTGCGTCCGCCACTCGTTCCGCATCAAGCCAGGGCGCGCCGATCATCTCGAACGGCCGGGTGGTTCCGCGCCCTTCCGAAAGGTTTGTGCCCTCGGCAAGACAGGTCCCGATATAGCACAGACATCCGTCAACACTCGGCAGATTCGGCGACGGTGCGATCCACATCAGATCGGTTTCGTCATAGAAGCAGTCGCGCGTCCAGCCCTCGGCAGAGACGACAGTAAGATTGCAGGCAATGTGCTGCGTATCGTTAATATAACGCGCATATTCTCCCATTGTAAGATTATAGCGCGTTGCAAGCGGAAACCGCCCGACAAACGAAGCAAATGCAGGATCAAGCACCGTCCCTTCCGGCCTTACGCCGCCGATCGGGTTAATACGGTCAAAGACCAGCACGCGCTTGCCTGCTTTCGCACAGTCCTGCATGGCATAGGACAGCGTATACATATAAGTGTAAAAGCGAGCGCCGACATCCTGAATGTCAAACGCAACAATATCGAGCGAATCGAGAGTTTCTTGCGGAATGTGCGGCGTGTGACCGTACAAGCTGTATACTGGAAGATTCGTTTTACTATCTGTATAGCTCAAAACCTCCGCTCCAGCCTGCAAATCGCCGCGCACACCGTGCTCAGGCGAAAACATGCAGCAGAGCAGTCCCTGCTCATGCAGCAGATCAATGGTAGAACGAAACGACTTATCAATACCCGTCGGGTTTGTAATCAGCCCGATCCGTGCACCCGTGATGTCCGGCAGAACAGCGGCAAGACGGTCGATTCCGCTTTTGACAATTTGCTTTTTCATATGATTCACTCCTCAAGCGATGCAAATACCATGTTGTGAAAATGGCGGCGGAACGCAATGATCCGGTTATCCTCTCTGCTCGGATGGACACGGTTGGTGAGCAGCACGACATACACACCGGTTTTGTTGTCCACATAGATAGAAGTTCCTGTAAATCCGGTATGCCCGTAGCTTCCCGGCGACATCAGATCTCCTCCTGGGAAGCGTTTGCCGCCGTACAGTTGAAAGCCGAGACCGCGGCTCTCTACGCATGCGGGTGTAAAATCTGTAACAGCCAGCTCGAACATCCGCGGCGAAAGAAAGCCTTTTCCGCGGCAAGAGAGCATCTGCGCAAAGCGCACGGCATCATTTAACGTACAGAATAGTCCTGCATTTCCGGAGACGCCGCCCAGAAAGCGTGCATTTTCATCGTGGACAACGCCGTCTATATACGCGCCGGTAACAGGATCCAGCTCTGTCGCGGCGCAGACTGTTCCGGCTCCCTGATTATAGCAGCTTTCGTTCATGGAAAGCGGATCGAGCGCCAGACGTTTTACAATGTGGTCAAGCGGCTCTCCCTCCATTTTTTCGAGAATTTTTCCCAGCAGGATATAGCCCATGCAACTGTAGACTGTCTCGCTTCCGGTCGGATAAGCAAGCGCTTCCCGCAGAATCGTATCCGCCGCTTCCTCCGGATGAATACGGCGCAGATACAGCGGGATGTGCGCCGCAATTCCCGACGTATGCGTCATCAGATCACGGATGGTAATGGACTCTTTTCCATAGCATGCGTCAAAAAAATCGCCGAGGCTGTCAAACAGCGCAAGTCTGCCGTCCTCAATCAGGCGGAGCGCGGCCATCGTCGTGCCGATAAGCTTGGAAAGCGACGCCATATCAAACAGCGTATTCTCTGTAAGCGGCTGTTTTTCAGGATACAGCGCGCGGTATCCCTCTGCTTTCAAAAACCAGACTTCGTTTCCTTTGCCGACTGCCGCAGCATAGCAGGGAAACACGCCGTTTTGCAGTGCATCCGTCAAAAGCCGCTCGCATTTTGTAAAATCCATCTCTTCCCTCCCTGTGCATATGAAACAAGGGGACAATTGCTGTCCCCTTGTTTTTTACTTTAAAATTCGGATTTGTATACGCGCATATCCATCGGCTCGACCATGAAGGTCTGCGCGCGCGTTTTGCGCATCTCAATACCGCGCACGCGCATCAAGTGAGTGTAATAATCCTTATATTTAAAATCCTTGGAGTTTACCGTGAACCAGTGGTGCGAAATCGCCTTTTCCCACAGCGCAAAGCCCTCGTCAGAAACCTCCACATAGGTATGCGGCTTGAATCCATACGGATCTTCCCAGTTTTCGCAGCAGTAAAGCTCTTTCGCAAACTGCGCCGGATATTCGCGCTCCACGCTGTCAAGTCCGGCCAAAAGCTGCGCGTCGAACACCAGCTTATGCGTCGAAATGTGATCCTTATGAATCGAGCCTTTCCAGTGCGTGAGGAGAATGTCCGCTTTATATTTACGGATCTCGTCGCAAAGCTTAAAGCGCGTCTCGTCGTTTACCGGCAGCTCGCAGTCCGGATAATCCCAGACAACACTTTCGCCTCCCAGCATTTCTGCGAAAATACGCGCTTCCTCAAGCTTCTGCTTGCGGTATTCCGGAACCGTCAGATGCGGCGGACAGCCGCGCTCGCCTCCCGTCAGCGCGACGGTAACAATCTTATAGCCCTTAAGCGCCATTGTCGCCAATACGCCGCCGGCAGTCAGCTCCATATCGCCGACATGGCCGCCGATCGCCATGATTACCTTTTTGTTGTCTTCCATTGTACAAAATCTCCTCTCTTTATCGCTTCATTGCACCGCAATGAAAATGCCTTTACTTCTTGATTACCTTTTCCATGTCGGACCACGTTTTTACGATTTTAAAACCGGCCGACTGGTAGATATAGCGCGCCGGATTCGTCTCGCCGGTAAACAGCGTCATATAGCCCGCGCCGATGTCCTTTAACGATTTGCACAGCGTGGAAAACAGCGCTTTGCCCAAGCCGTACTTACGGTACTCGGAGTGCACGCCGATGCCGGCGAAATAGCCGCGGCCGCTCTCCTGCACATGAATCGGGCCGGTAAAACCGACCGCCTTTCCGTTGTGCTCCGCAATGATGACCGGATCGCCGCCGTCCTCGCGCGCAATGTTACCCATAACAATCTCTTTCCAATCCTCGCTGCCAAGATCGTCAAACAGTTCCTTCATGCCAAAATGCTTTTTCGGGTCATAGAAGCAAATCGACAGCTCGTGCTGCGGCAGCGCGTCAATGCGCGCCTGCACCTCCGGTTTAATCGTAAAGTTCTGGAGCGGCAGATAGAAGGAATTCTGAAATACGCTGTCCAGGTAGCCGTTGTTTTTGAAGAAGATGTATGCACCGCTCGCCACATCGATGCCCGGCGCGTTCGGGTGATCGTGTCCCGGAGTGCCCGGCACAACCCATGTGAGCGCGATCGGATTAAAGAAAATAATCTGATACTTCGTGATCGCCGCAGTTTCTGCGAGCGCTTTTTCAAGCTCTGCTAAAAGCTGTCTGGCTATTCCCTGCCGGCGGTATTCCTTCTCCACCAGCACAAACGTAATATAGCCGATATCCGCGCCCTTTTTCACACAGCCGTTGGCAAAGCCTAAAAGCACGCCGTTATCCGCCTTTGCGGCGAGGTTTATTTTTGTCACACGCTCGTCACTTGTGACAAACTGCGCGATAAAATCCGCTTCGGAAAGCTTTTTGTGCACAAACTCCGCCTCCGCATAGCGGTTAAAAAGCGCGGCGGCCGTCCTGGCGTCGCTTTCACTGAAACGCTCAAATTTCATGAATTATCCCTCTCTTTATTTTATTTTTGTTCAAGCCAGATATAGTATCCGCCCTTTGTGGGATCAAACTCCTCGTCTACAAGCGTGTAATCGCCGACTCCCTGAGCAAGCGATGCGCAGAAGGTGCTCTGTACAAGCGGTATTTTTCGCAGAACGCTGCCGGAAATTGCAATCAACGGCGCTTTTACAGCATACTGTCGGCAAAGCCCGATTGCAAGCTGTGCAAGCCGCTCGCCCGCCCAGCGGAGAATTTCCTGCGCCTGCGGATCGCCCTTGTTCGCACAGTCTTCAATCACCGGGACAAGCGCGGCAATCTCGCCCTTTGACGAACGATAGGTAAAATCGATCAGCTCTCGAAGCTTTGTAATGCCGAGCTTTTCAAAAACCGCTCTTTTGAGCGCAGTCTCGCTCTGGTTTGTGTCAAACGAATAGGCAATAAAGCGGATGGCTTTCAGCGCAATGGTATAACCGCTTCCATCGTCGTTAATGAGGTGCCCCCAGCCACCGAATCGCCGGAGCTCTCCCTCTTTTTTAAGATAGCCAATGGATCCGGTGCCCGCAATAATCAATATACCGTCTTTTCCGCAGAGCGCCGCATACAGTCCGAGCATGGCGTCGTTTGTGAGAAAGCAGGGAAACGGATACCGCTCTTTAAAGATCGCCGCAGCTTTTTCCTTGCGGCCGCCGGTCTCAATACCGGCACAGCCTAAACACAGATAGACGCAGTCACCGTCCACCTTTTGCATCAGTCGGTCAACCGTCTCGCAGATATGTGAAATTCCCGCGTCAAAATCGACCGTCACATTGCCGAACGCGCCCTTTTCCTCCGCAAGCTTCGTTCCGTCCGGCAAAAAGGCCGCCGCAGTGGTTTTGGTACCGCCCGCGTCAACTCCGATCACGTACTGCATGCTATTTCACCAGGGCTTTCTTAATCCGGCCGCCGCACTCTTTTAACAGCATTTGCGCTTCCTTTGCATCCACGCCCTTTAACAGCATAAGAATTGCGGTCTTCGGATGATGGCCGCACTGCGAAAGCGCCGCTTCCGCTTCCTCCTCGGTCGCATCCGTTGCCAGCATAACGATGCGGCGGGTGCGTGCGACAAGCTTTAAATTGGTCGGCTGTACGTCCACCATCAGATTTCCGTACGTTTTGCCGAGTTTAATCATCGCACCGGTTGAAAGCATGTTGAGCACAAGCTTTTGCGCAGTGCCGGCCTTCATTCTGGTGCTTCCGGTAACAGCCTCCGGTCCGACAACAGGAGAAATTGCAATATCTGCAAGCGCCGCCATTTCGGAAGCCGGATTGCAGGTGAGCGAAATCACCTGCGCGCCCAAACTTTTCGCATATTTCATGCCGCCGATAACATACGGCGTGCGGCCTGACGCGGCAATACCGCAGAGCACGTCTTTTTCATGAAATCCGTTTGCACGCATATCCTTTTCACAAAGCGAAAAAGAGTCCTCGTCTCCTTCCCGCGCGGAGAAGAGCGCCTCATTTCCTCCGGCGATGAGTCCCACGACAAGTCCGGGATCCACCCCATAGGTCGGCGGGCATTCGCTCGCATCCAGAACGCCGAGGCGTCCGGACGTGCCTGCGCCGCAGTAGAAAAGGCGGCCCCCTGCTTCAATCTGCGCGGCAATCACATCGATAGCTCTTGCAATCTGCGGCAGTTCCTTTTCAACAGCCAGCGGAACGGTTTTATCTTCCGCGTTGATTAGCCGGCAGAGTTCCTCCGTTGAAACCTCGTCGATTTTCATGGTGTTCGGATTGCGCTGCTCCGTGACCAGCGCGGAAAGGTTTAACCCCATTTTAAATTCCTCCATATACAACTTTACATAAGACTTTATGTTACGTTTATCATATCATGCAGTTATGCGATTTTCAATAGAGATTTAACGAAAAATAAAGTTTCCTTTTGTACTTTTGAACAATGTTTTTCTTTAATTGGTCTGACCAGTGTAATGATAGAACGCTTTTCTGCTGCCGCCCGATGCGAATAGCTGTCGGAAGCCAAAAAAGAAACGTCCTGCTTGGCTTTTCGTGCTCCGCGCCGAAGACGGGCAGCCTAATCGTCCGTCTTCAGCGTTTTGAGGAAAATCATTTGTTCTTAAACTTGCGGCATTTGTCCGACTGTGCTATGATGAAGTTAAAAAAAGAAAAGAGGAGTTTCTGCATGATTACGTATATTACCGACACGCTGGTAAAGCTCACCGCGGCAGACAGCCCAACCGGCTTTACCGACCGTGCGGCCAGACTTGTTTTTGACGAGCTTTCCAGTATGGGCTACAAACCTGTTTTCACAAACAAGGGCGGCGTTTTATGCAAGGTTTCAGACGGCGATACCGAGGACGGTCTGATCTTAACCGCACATATTGACACGCTGGGCGGCATGGTTTCCTGCGTTAAAGAGAACGGGCGCCTGAAGTTCACCGACTTGGGCGGATTTTCTCCGCAGAGCACAGAGACGGAGAACTGCCTGATTTATACGAGAGACGGGAAAACATTTGAAGGGACAATCCAGCTTGTTAACGCATCGTTTCACGTCAACAAGGACTACCACAAGACGGAACGCGGTTTTGACAATGTGGAAATCGTACTGGATGAGGACGTCGCCTCCGCGGACGACGTAAAGGCCCTGGGGATTGAAACCGGCTGCATCGTCTGCTTTGAGCCACGGACCCGTATTACCAAGAGCGGCTACATTAAATCGCGTTTTCTGGATGATAAGCTTTCCGTGGCGATTCTTCTCGCTTTTGCAAAACAGGTTAAAGAGAGCAGCAGTCTGCCGCCGCGTGCCGTCTGGCTGCATTTTACTGTATTTGAAGAAGTGGGCCACGGCGGCTGCGCCTCGGTGCCGGAGGGCGTTTCGGAAATGCTGTGCATCGATATGGGCTGTGTGGGCGAGGGCCTTTCCTGTACGGAGCGCGAGGTTTCCATCTGCGTCAAGGATTCCACCGGGCCGTACCATTACGGCATGACCAACACGCTGATAGCGCTCGCCAAGGAGCAGAACATCCGCTATGCGGTGGATGTCTATCCTTTTTACGGCTCAGACGCTGACGCCGCTCTGCGGGCGGGGCACGATCTGCGTCATGCGCTGATCGGCGCGGGTGTTTACGCAAGCCACGGCTATGAGCGCAGCCATAAGGACGGTGCGGAAAATACTTTTCGTCTGATCTGCGCCTATGCATACAGATGAGTTTGCCGTTTTCCCTGCCGCAGGACGATTTGTGGAACTATCTTGCCAAAGCTGCAAAGCCCATTTTCCTTTATGGCATGGGTGACGGCGCGGATAAGGTTCTATCCGTTCTTTCCTCACGTGGTATTGCGGTGCAGGGGGTGTTTGCAAGCGATGAATTTGTCCGCGGGCACAGCTTCCGCGGGTTTCCGGTGCGGCGTTACAGTGAAGTTTTTGCCGAGCACCCTGATATGATTGCGCTGTTATGCTTTGCCGTAGATTATGAGCCCATGCTTACGCGTTTGAACGAGATCAGTGCGCAGTGCGAATTTTACGCGCCGGATGTGCCGGTCATCCCGACAGATGGACGCATATTTGATCTAAGCTATGTAAAAGAACATGAAAGCGAGATTTGCGAGGCGTATGACCTGCTCGCGGACGAGACGTCGAGATATGTATTCCGCGAGGTGCTTTTATACAGGCTGACCGGAAGGATTTCCCGTCTCCGCGGCTGTGAAACGCCGCACGCTGAGGCATGGGAGCTTCTGGACGTAAGGCATGCAGGCTTTTATGTCGATCTTGGCGCCTATAACGGCGACACACTCGCCGCCTTTGTCGAAAGGACGGACAGCACATATACGCATCTCACAGCCTTTGAACCGGACGCAAAAAATTGCGAAAAGCTGCGCCGCAAAGCGGCAGAAAGCGGCTGGCGGAATCTTTCCGTCATCAATGCCGCCGCGTGGGACTGTGCGGATACGCTGTATATCAAAAAGGGAAAGCGCGGACGCGGCTCTGCCCTTTCAAAAGAGGGCGGTGCGCCGGTCACGGCGGACACAGTAGACCGCATTTTAGGCGGACAGCCTGCCGACTTCATTAAATTCGACGTGGAGGGCGCAGAATCCCGCGCCATTGCCGGCGCAGCAGAGACGATCGTGCGCTGTCATCCCAATATGGAGATTGCGGCATATCACAAAAATGAAGATCTGTTTTCTCTTCCGCGCCAGATCCTTTCAATTTGCACAGAGTACGACGTGTTCTTAAGACATCATCCCTATGTTCCCGCATGGGAAACAAACTATTATTTTAAGGCGAGATAGTATCCGTTTCGTATCAAGGAGGGCAAGGAGGGCACTACATGCTTGAAGCATTACACAAAAACGCCGACCGGTTTAAAGGCTTTGCAGACACCTATGACGAAGCGCGTCCAAAAATGCCCGGCTATCCGGCGGAAGTCATCGCACGCTGGCTCGGAAGAGCGCCGCATACTGTTGTCGATTTGGGATGCGGTACTGGCCTCTCCCTTCCTGTCTGGCAGGGAAAAGCGGAAAAGGTGGTCGGCGTCGAACCAAGCGGCGACATGCTCGCGCTTGCAAAGGCGAAAAACCTGCCGAATACAACATTCGTTCAAGCATTTGCGCATGAAACCGGCCTGCCGGACAGCATGGCGGACGTTGTTATCTGCTCACAATCTTTCCACTGGATGGAGCCCGCTGCAACGCTGCGTGAAGTCGGCCGGATTTTAAAACCGAACGGCATTTTCGCCACGGTCGACTGCGACTGGCCGCCGGTCTGCGATTGGCGTGCCGAGGATGCCTATCGTGCCCTTCGCGAACGGGAGCAGGACCTTGAACTTGCATACCCCGATCTAAGCAATTCGTTTGTCCGCTTTCCCAAGGAGCGGCATCTGCAAAATATTAAAGAAAGCGGGCAGTTTAGCTATACGCGGGAGATCGTTTTTGCAAATCGAGAATCCTGCACGTCGGAACGTCTGAGCAGGCTGATGCTGAGTCAGGGAGGCTTACAGGCAATTCTGCGGCTGCATCCGGAAGAAATTGAAGCGGATCTGGCGCGCTTTCGGGAAACCGTCTTTTCCATATACGGAAACACGCCGTTTCCGATAGAATTTTGCTATCGGATGCGTATCGGCGTAAAGTAAGCTGATTCAGAGAAAGGGGACTTTTCATATGGAACCGCGTATCATTCCAGACGATGAGGCGCTCTCACGGATGCAGGAAGCCTTTTCTGAGGGAAAGCCCTTTGCGCTGGCTGTAACCGGAACCAGTATGTCCCCTGTTCTGCGGAACCGGCGAGATGTTGTTTTTCTGGTTTCGCCTCAGATGCGGCCGCCCCAAAAGTACGACATCCTGCTCTTCAGACGGCAAGACGCATTGATCCTTCATCGGATTATAGCAGTAAAGAAAGACGGCTCCTTTACTGTAAACGGGGATGCGCAGACATGGTGCGAGCATGTGCGCCCGGAACAGATACTCGCCGTGGCGGAGGCTCTTCTGCGAAAGGGCAGGCGCATCTCCTGCGGCAATGCGGGATACCGCTTTCTCTGTTCCCTATGGTGCAAAACCCGTAGATTTCGTCCGTTTCTGCACAGAATCCGTCTTTTCTTTCGACCGACAAAGGCGTGACTTGCTTTCTATAAAATAAAAAGATTATCGGAAATGAGAAAAATCAAAATGTTTGAATTGCATCAGGTTGGCGAAAAAAGCTATTATATAGACTGTCCGGCCAAAATTGGTCTCTACAGAATAAACGATGCGGAAGTTTATTTGATAGACAGCGGAAACGACAAAGACGCTGGCAGAAAGATTCGACGAATCCTGAATGAAAACGGATGGAGCTTAAAAGGTATTATCAATACGCATTCTAACGCAGACCATATTGGCGGCAATCAATATTTACAGCAGCAAACAGGCTGTAAAATCTTTGCGAACGGTGTTGAAGCCGCATTTACAAAGTACCCTGTGCTGGAGCCGTCGTTTCTGTACGGCGGCTACCCCTGTAAAGATCTAAGA
>ERZ857480.16411-NODE-25153-length-12434-cov-5.0000_pt1 | contig 12434 bp, 10 predicted proteins | sample MGYA00519767_ERZ857480 | MGnify/ENA primary metagenome ERZ857480 (study PRJEB31778, sample SAMEA3449210) | human gut metagenome | biome: human gut; feature: human-associated habitat; material: faeces | place: United Kingdom | collected 2010/2012 ...
AAGACCTTCCGCACGGTCAATCATTACTTCTTTGTCCGGATGCGTGCGCTTAATACAGCTGACAACCGCCGCCGCAACGCCGCCGGACACCGCATAATTACGACCCGTTGAAGAAGCAGCATCTTCTGCCGAAAGCTCAGCCTCGCTGGAAAAATCAATATCCTTCGCCGCAAAGATACCCATCAGCTCTTCGTAAGTGATAACATAGTTTACATCGCTGCGCACGGTCCGGCGGAATGCCTCCAGCTTTTTGGAAGCGCACGGCCCAATAAAGCAGACCCGTGCATTCGGATGCTCCGCTTTGATCTTGCGCGCCGTCGCAACCATTGGCGTCAAGGACATAGAGACGCAGTTTGCAAGCTTGTCGCCAAGAATGGACTTTGCAAATACGGACCAGGACGGACAGCAGGATGTTGCCAGAAACGGAAGCTCTTCCGGCACCCGCTCCAAAAACTCCTCCGCCTCGGATACCGAAACATCGTCCGCGCCGTTTGCCACCTCATATACATCGGAAAAGCCAATCTCAAGCAGCGCCGCTTTTACCTTTGCAGGCGTTGCCAGCGGGCCGAACTGTCCGACAAACGCCGGTGCAATTTCGGCGATTACCTCTTCATCGCTTTTCAGCGCCAAAATCAGCTGTAAAATCTGCGACTTATCTGCAATCGCGGCAAACGGACAGCTTACAAGGCACTGGCCGCAGGATACGCATTTATCATAGTTGATCTTCGCGCGTCCAAGCTCGTCGCTTTCAATCGCGCCTACGCCGCATGCTGCCGCGCAGGGACGTTCCCGCTTAATAATCGCATGATATGGACAGGTGTCTGCGCAGCGGCCGCATTTTAAGCATTTTTCCTTGTCTATCGTTGATCTTCCGTCCACAATAGAAATTGCTTTAACCGGGCACACGCTGCTGCACGGATGCGCGAGACATCCCTGACAGTTATCCGTCACTTCATAGCAGGTCGTCTCGCACGCATTGCAGGCAAACGGGATCACATTAACAAGCGGGAGCTCAAAAACACGTTCTGTAGAAATCGCTTTGCCAAAATCCTTGGAAATCGGCGCATGCTCTCCGGCAGAACGCAGATTTAAGCCGCAGGCCAAACGGATGCGCTCCGCCACGATAGCGCGCTCCTTGAACACGCTTTCACGATAAGAGGCAACCTCACCCTTAATGATTTCATAGGGAAGCTGATCGACACGATCAAACTCTCCGCTGTACGCAATCTGCGCGACTTTTTGAAAGATCTGTCTTCTGATTTTAACAACCGGTGTATAAATTCCTCTCATTTAGCTTACCCTCGCGAAATTTTTGAAATGATTTTAGCCATAACAACGTCGCTTGTCGCCTTTTCAATCACTTCTCCTCCAACAACAACCAGCGGCGACACATCGGTATTGGTTCCCTTACATAGCTTTTCCGTCGCATTTACCCGCACCGCTGTGTCAAAGCGAAGCTGATTTTTAAGCTTCTGCAAACTCTTTACAGATTCTGCAATTTCAAGCGCACCATTCATGACACAGTGTGTACATACGCACACATTGACGTCCAGACGTTTCATGTCATTTCCTCCTGTATCCGAATTCTCCATTCGCTCTGTCTGGCGTTTTGCACACCATTATTTTTTAAGTATACACGAAAATAAAAGAAACGTCAATGCAAACGCCGACGTTTCCAATCCATTTTGGCCGCCTATTCAGTTTTTATTTGCTGTGTCCGCCATCAACGTGACAAGAACCGCCTTCTGCGCATGCATCCGGTTTTCCGCCTCATCAAAAATCTCATTCGCATGTGCTTCAAAAACCTCGGTGGTTATCTCTTCTTCACGGTGTGCCGGAAGGCAATGCTGCACAATCGCATCCGGCTTTGCCAGACTCATAATCTCTGCATTTACCTGATAGCCCTCGAAATCAACCCGGCGCTGTGCAGCTTCGCCTTCCTCTCCCATAGAAGCCCACACGTCCGTCTCCACAACGTCGGCGTCCTTTGCCGCCAAGCACGGATCCGCAGTCAGCAGGAAGTTTTCGCCGTACTGCTTTGCAAAATCAAGAATCTGCTGGTCATATGTATATTTCTCAGGTGTTGCAACCGCAACTTTCATTCCCATCTTTAAACAGCCGACAATCAGAGAATTTGACATATTGTTCGCGTCTCCGATAAAACAGAGCTTTAATCCTTCAAGCGTCGTTTTATACTCACGAATTGTCATTAAGTCAGCCAGAATCTGGCACGGATGACAATAATCTGTCAACCCGTTGATTACCGGAATAGACCCATACTCCGCAAGCTGCTCCACTTCTTCCTGTCTATAAGTGCGGATCATGATGCCGTCGCAGTAACGCGAAAGCACACGCGCCGTGTCGCACACCGGCTCACCGCGCCCGATCTGCAAATCGGATGCACTTAAAAACAACGCCTGACCGCCGAGCTGATACATACCGGCTTCAAACGATACGCGTGTACGGGTCGAAGCCTTCTGAAAAATCATAGCAAGCGTCTTATCCTTTAAATACGGGTGCGCAATACCGTTTTTGTGTTCATATTTAAGCTGATCTGCCAGATTTAAAAGCCCTGTAATCTCTTCCCTGCTCAAATCGGACAATTTCAATAAATGCCGCATCGTCTCGTCCCCCTTGTTTATTCATCCAAAACGGAAAGTAAAATCTGAAGGCCCTTTTCGAGCGCCGCATCGCCAATGGTAAGCGGCGGCAAAAGCCGAATCTTCTCCTTTGCTGTCAGCGGCAGGAGTCCCTTATCAATACAGGATTTCAGCACATCCGCCGCTTTTTTTGTTTTCAGTGCAATTCCAAGCATCATGCCAAGTCCTGTCACACTTTCCGCCTCTTTGCTGGTTTGAAGCGCCGCGCGGATTCTCTCTCCCTTTTTCCGGACATCTGCTAAAAAAGCAGGATCAGCAATGCGGGAAAGCGCAGAATATGCGCCGGCGCATACTACGGGATTTGCGCCGAAAGTCGTGCCGTGGTCGCCAAAGGAAAGCACATTCATTGTCTTTTCATTCACAAGCACGGCGCCGATCGGCAAACCGCCTCCTAACCCCTTTGCAAGCGTCGTAACATCCGGCTGTACACCGAACTGCTCACTTGCAAGCAGGGTTCCTGTGCGGCCGATACCGGTCTGCACCTCGTCGGCAACTGTCAGAATATCGTGCGTTCTGCAATAGCCGAAAAGCGCTTTCACAAAATCCTGCTCAAGCGGGACAACACCGCCCTCGCCCTGAATGAACTCGAACATGACCGCGCAATAACCGCCCTGTTCAAGCACTTCTCTCACTGCGTCAATATCATTCGCCGGTGCATAGGAAAAGCCGTCTGTAAAGGGGAAAAAATAGTTGTGAAAGACATCCTGTCCGGTAGCCGAAAGCGTGGTCACGGTGCGTCCGTGAAAGGAATTTTTCAGCGTCAAAATCTTATCCCGCCCGGCTCCATATTTGTCAAAACTGTATTTTCGCGCAATTTTTATCGCGCACTCGTTCGCTTCCGCACCGGAATTGCAAAAAAGCGCCTTTCGATAGCCCGTCTGCTCACATAAAAGCTTTGCCAGCCGTACCGCCGGCTGCGTATAGTAGAGATTCGACGCATGCTGCAAACGGTGCGCCTGCGCCGCCACGGCGTCTGCCCACTCCCCGTCGCAGTATCCTAAAGAATTTACACCGATGCCGCTGCCAAAATCAATATATTCCTTCCCTGTTTCATCATGGGCGACCGCGCCGTGACCCTCGACAAGCACAACGTCCTGCCGCTTATACGTCCCGATGATATATTCAGAATCAAGCTCTTTCGTATTCATATGATCCTTCCGTCCCGCAAAGGAGGAAACACTTTCCCTCCAGAATTCGTCTGCCTGCTGTCATTTCTGTGCTAAGAGACCGCATATTCAGGGCATACCGCCTTATAAGAACATCGTACCGATACCCTCGCTTGAAAACATCTCATTTAAAATTGAATGGTGCATACGGCCGTCAATAATAAACGAGCGTCCTACGCCGCGGCGGACCGCCTCTACACAGCAGTCCACCTTCGGAATCATGCCGCCTTTGATAATGCCCTGTTTAATCAGCATCGGCACCTCGCTCACGTTTACCACCGGAATCAGCGTATCCTCATCATCCTTATCGCGCAGAAGCCCCCGCGTATCCGTCATCAGGATGAGATTCTCCGCTCCAAGCTTTGCTGCAATTTTTGCCGCTGCCGTATCCGCGTTGATATTGTACGCCTGTGAATTCTCTCCCACGCCAATGGTCGCAATAACCGGAATATATCCCTGATCCAACGCATTTACAATCGGTTCGGTATCCACATCGACAATTTCGCCGACCAGTCCCAAATCTACATCCGACTGCATCTTCTCCGCGCGCATCATCATACCGTCCATGCCGCACATACCGATCGCTTTTCCGCCGCAATCGCCCAAAAGCGAGACAAGATCCTTGTTGACCTTTCCGGAAAGCACCATCTGCACAATATCCATGGTCTGCTGGTCGGTATAGCGCAGACCGTTTATAAATTTCGGCTCAATGCCAAGCCGCTTCAGCATATCGTTGATTTCTGGGCCGCCGCCGTGAACCAGCACCACCTTGATGCCAATTAAAGAAAGCAGTACGACGTCGCGCATGACGTCCTGCTTCAGCGTCTCGTCATTCATGGCGCTGCCGCCGTATTTGACGACGATCACCTTGTTGTAATACTTCTGGATATACGGCAGCGCGTCAATCAAAACCTGTGCGCGCAGCTCGTCGGAAATGGTCAGTTCTTCCTGCATTTCTTCACCGAATCCTCTCTGTCTTTCTTCTATCAGGTATGATAGTCCGCATTGATTTTAACATAATCATAGGTCAGATCGCAACCCCATGCAACTGCCCGTCCTTCGCCGTCGCCCAGAGAAATCAGAATTTTAATTTCATCCGGTGCAAGAACCGCAGCAGCTTCCGCCTCATTGATCGGCACGCCGCGTCCGCTTTCGCAGACGCATACCGTCCCGCCTGCCGAAGACAGCGAAACAGAAACCTCATCCGGATCGAGTGCCGCAGGCGCATAGCCCACCGCGCAGAGGATCCGGCCCCAGTTCGGATCCTTTCCGAACATTGCGCACTTAAACAGGTTTGACGTAATGACGGATTTCGCGACCGTTTTAGCGGTTTGTTCGTCTGCGGCGCCTGTTACGCTGCATTCCAAAAGCTTCGACGCTCCTTCTCCGTCTTTGGCAATCATGCGCGACAAATTCATCAAAACCACATACAGCGCATTGACAAACGTCTGATAGGCAGCGCTTTCGATTTTCTCAATTTTTGCATTGCCTGCCTTTCCTGATGAGAGCAAAAGCACCGTATCGTTCGTAGAAGTATCCCCATCGACCGATACCATGTTAAACGTATCCTTCACCACCGCAGAAAGCGCAAGCTGAAGCAGCGGCTGTTCGATCACCGCGTCCGTTGTCAAAAAGCAGAGCATGGTTGCCATATTCGGATGGATCATCCCGCTGCCCTTTGCCATCCCTCCGATTGTGACCGTTTTTCCGTCCAAAGTAAATGTTACGGCAGCTTCCTTTTTCACCGTATCAGTGGTCATAATGGCGCGGGCCGCACGTTCGTTTCCGGTTTCAGAAAGTCCCTCCGCCAATACAGGGACAGCCGCTGCAATCGGTTCGATCGACAGAATTTCACCGATTACGCCGGTAGAGGCCACTGCTATATCAGAAGCGTTCATTCCAAGCGCTTTGGCTGCAAGGCGGCACATCTCCTCGGCTTTTTCTTCCCCGTCGATGTTGCAGGTATTGGCGTTGCCGCTGTTCACAATAACCGCCTGAGCGGAACCCGAAGCGATGTGCGCCTTTGTCACGGAAATCGGCGCGCCTTTTACCTTATTGGTTGTATAAACAGCCGCAGCCGCACAGGGCGTGTCGCTTACAATCATGGCAAGATCCGGTGCGCCGCTCGCTTTTCTCAGACCGCAGTGCACGCCGTTTGCCTTAAACCCCTTTGCCGCGCACACCCCGCCCTCTTTAAACGGAAATCCTTCAAATGCGATCAGCATATTTTTTCCTCTTTTCCTCAATTTCAGTCGGGAAGAACCAGCCCGGTTCCTTCCTCAATTCCCATCATGATATTCATACATTGCACTGCCGCTCCCGAAGCGCCCTTGCCAAGGTTGTCAAGCTGTGCGGACACAATGATTCGATCATCGTTTCCATATACAAAAAGCCGCATAACGTCTGTTCCGGCCAGCGTATTCGCCGCAAGGAAGCCGTCTTCTAAAACGCCCTCTCCCATAAACGGCGCCACCTGCACAAATTTTGCCTCGGCATAGTGCGCAGATAAAACCGCATGTACGTCCTTAGCTGTCATGTGCTTGTTTAACATTCTCGCATGCAGCGGAACCGTCACTACCATACCGCTGTAATAGTCGTCCACAATCGGAGTAAACACCGGCTCATACAAAAGTCCGGAAACCGCCTTCATCTCCGGCAGGTGCTTGTGCGCCTGTGAAAGCGCGTACTGTCTGGGGGAATCGTAAGACGCCGGACGTTCGGCGCTCTCATAAACAGCAATTGCCTTTTTCCCGGCGCCCGAATAGCCGCTCACTGCATGGCAGCACACAGGATAGTCCGGCGTGATGACATGATGGCTTGTAAGCGGATAGATACAGGCTGCAAATCCCGAAGCATAACAGCCTGGCACCGCCACACGTCCGGAAGCGGCTATTCTGCTGCGGTGCTCTTTTGAAAGCTCCGGAAAACCGTAGGCCCAGTCCGGACTGGTTCGGTGCGCAGTCGAGGCGTCGATCATGCGGACATGCTCGTTTGTTACAAGCGAGACCGCCTCTCTCGCCGCCGTATCCGGCAGACATAAGAACGTATAATCCGAAGCGTTGATGCACGCAGCCCTCGCTTCCGGATCCTTTCGCTTTTCCTCCGAAACAGCGATCAGCTCAATATCGTCCCGGCCTGCAAAGCGCTCCATAATCCGCAGACCGGTTGTGCCCTCTCTTCCGTCTATAAAAACCTTTGCTCTCATTTCTTTTCTTCCTCTCAAAGCTGGCGCAGCACGTCGTCTGCCTGCTTTCTCACGCTCTGCGCCGCAGGTCCGCCTAAAACGTTCCGTCCGTTTAAGCATGTCTCAAGCCGGATTGCATCATATACGTCATTTTCAAAAGCCGGACAAGCCGTCTGATATGACGCGATCGGCAGCGTCTCAAGCACACAGCCCTCTTTGATGCACTGCGCCACCAGCGCACCGGTCGCCTTATATGCATCGCGGAACGGAACGCCCTTTTTCGTAAGATAGTCCGCACAGTCGGTTGCGTTGATAAATCCTTTTGCGGCAGCCTTGCGCATATTGTCCTTCAGCACCGTCATGGTCGAAAGCATCGGCGTAAAGGTGGAAAGACAGAGCTTTGCCGTATCTACCGCGTCAAAAATCGCTTCTTTATCTTCCTGCATATCCTTGTTATATGCGAGCGGAAGTCCCTTCATCATGGTGAGCAGAGTCACAAGATCGCCGATAACCCGTCCTGTCTTGCCGCGCACCAGCTCCGCTACATCCGGATTTTTCTTCTGCGGCATAATGGACGAGCCGGTTGCATAGGCGTCGTCTAACTCAACAAATTTAAATTCCCATGAGCACCAAAGAATGATCTCTTCGCAAAAGCGGGAAAGATGCATCATCAAAATGGAAAGCGCGGACGCAAGCTCGATGCAGAAATCCCGGTCGGAAACGCCGTCCAGGCTGTTCGCCGTCACATGAGAAAAGCCAAGGATTGCGGCCACGCGGTTCCGGTCGATGGGATATGTCGTCGCGGCAAGCGCACAGCTTCCAAGCGGCATGTCGTCCATCCGCTTTTTGCAGTCGGAGAGCCGCCCGCGGTCACGCAGAAGCATCTGTGCATACGCCATCAGATGGTGTCCGAATGAAACAGGTTGCGCGCGCTGCAAGTGCGTATATCCGCTCATCACCGTATCGGCATGCTCTTTGGCAAGATTACACACGACACGAAGAAGCTCTTCCACAAGCCCTGTCACTGCGTCGATCTCATCGCGCAGATACAGGCGAATGTCGAGCGCCACCTGATCATTGCGGCTCCGCGCCGTATGCAGGCGCTTTCCCGCATCTCCAAGGCGTACTGTCAGCTCCGCCTCTATAAACATATGAATGTCCTCCGCCGCCGGATCGATCGCAAGCTTTCCGCTTTCCAAATCTTCAAGAATTTCCGAAAGTCCTGCACAGATGGCGTCCGCCTGACTTTTTTCAATAATGCCCTGCTCCCCGAGCATAGTGGCGTGAGCCATACTGCCCATAATATCGTGCCGGTACATCCGGCTGTCAAACGAAATCGACGAGTTAAAGTCGTTGACCTGCTCGTTCTCCTCTTTCAGGAAGCGTCCCGCCCACATTTTCGCCATAACAATTAAGTCCTCCGTATAATCGGGACAAAGGCGGACGCTGTCCGCCTTTGTCCCCCTATATTTTTAAGGAATGATTTCCGTAAAATACTTTCGGCGACGCCTTATTTCAGCTTCTTCTCGTCAAGCAGCGCCTTCACCTTAATCGGCAGTCCGAAAAGATTGATAAAGCCTGCCGAATCGTTCTGGTCATACACATCGTCCTCGCCGAAGGTTGCAATTTCCTCGCTGTACAGCGAATAGGGAGAGGTCGCGCCCGCATTGATAATGTTGCCCTTGTAAAGCTTTAATTTTACTTCTCCGGTAACCGTCTCCTGCGTTTTGTCCACAAACGCGCTGAGTGCTTCCCTAAGTGGCGTATACCACTGTCCGTCATATACGAGATCGGCAAATTTCAGCGCAATCTGCTGCTTATAATGCTGGGTTGCCTTATCGAGGCAGAGCGTTTCGAGCACCGCGTGCGCATGATAAAGGATCGTGCCGCCGGGCGTTTCGTACACGCCGCGGGACTTCATCCCGACAAGCCGGTTTTCCACAATATCCGCAAGGCCGATGCCGTTTGCGCCGCCTAAAGCGTTCAGCGCCTTTACAAGTTCTGCCCCCTTCATTTTCTCGCCGTTAAGCGCAACCGGAATACCCTTTTCAAATGAAAGTGTCACATAGGTCGGTGCATCCGGCGCTTTTTCCGGAGAAACGCCCATCTCCAGGATTTCGTCATACTTCGGTTCGTTCGCCGGATCCTCAAGGTCAAGTCCCTCGTGCGAAAGATGCCACAGGTTTTTGTCCTTTGAATAATTTGTCTCACGATTGATTTTCAGCGGTACATTATGCGCCTCCGCGTAATCGATCTCCTCGTCGCGGGACTTAATGTCCCAAATCCGCCATGGCGCGATAATCGGCATCGTCGGCGCAAACGCCTTGATCGTTAGCTCAAAACGAACCTGATCGTTGCCCTTGCCGGTGCAGCCGTGGCAGATCGCGTCAGCGCCTTCCGCTTTTGCAATCTCAACTAGACGCTTCGCGATAACCGGCCGTGCAAAGGAGGTGCCGAGCAGATAAAGGTTTTCATAAACCGCCCCCGCTTTAACAGTTGGAAAAATGAAATCCTCAACAAACTCGTCCTGCAAATCCTCAATATAAATTTTGGAAGCGCCTGTCTTAATCGCTTTTTCTTCGAGGCCGTCAAGTTCGTCAGCCTGGCCAACGTTTGCCGCTACGGCAATAACCTCGCAGCCATAATTCTCTTTAAGCCACGGAATAATGATGGATGTATCGAGACCGCCCGAATATGCTAAAACCACTTTGTTGTATTTTGCCATGTCGTTGTCCTCCCTGATTTTCTGTCATCTGTTGATGTATATTATACATCTAATTTTGCAAAAATCAAGCGATTTCTGCATATTAATTCGCAAAATATGCACATTTGTTGTATAGAACAAAATTACATTCCGCATTTCGCACACTTTGCGGAAACTGCACAAAAGACGTCTGAATAAAACCGCAGCGCTTGGCGCATACTATCACTGCCGCAGAAATTACCCATTGTGTGTTTGCAGTTTCTGCTGCAGCGGAGGAGCAGCCGTATGGCTGTTCCTCCGTATTTTTATTCATGAAATCCGTATCAATACCGCAAAGCGTCATGGTATTCGTGATCCGATATGCATCTCCTGCCGCCATTGAGGCGCGTCTCCGTCATCGCCCCAGTATTCGTCAATTGCCATAATCAGACTGTTTTCCATTTGAAAAAAGGAAACAACGTGAAAAGAAAGCGAACGATCGCACGTATATACCTGTGTTACGGTGACAAGCAGACTTCCAATATTTTCTATCCGCTTAATCGTCCCTTCCCAATCACCGGGATATGCACAGTTGGCATGAATAAACTCTTCTACAGTGAACTGCTCTTTGGTGTTATGCCACCGGACAAGGGCCTCCGGATGGAAAAAACGACGCATCGCCTGAGCATCCTGACGCAGTACGGCGTCCCAATAAGCCTGAATTTCCACGGGTTTTCCTCCTTATTCAATGGTGAGCTGCTCTCCTTCGTCTTCTTCCCGCACAATCGCGCCAGTTGAAGGCAGCGTCTTTGCGCGGAACCGGTGCGCGTTTGCAAGCCTTTCCGGATCAAAAGGCTCCGCCGAAACAACAAAATGATTCTTTTTCACTGTCATCACAACAACGCCCTGCGTGTCGCGCGTCGTTTTCGGCAAAAGCACCGCCGTATCAAAGATCAGCTTGCGCTTGGCCGTTGTTGTCAGAACGAACTCGCCGTCCTGCGCAATCTGCAAGGCTTTGCAGAGTCCGAATTTCCCGCAGTAGGCGTTTGCAAGCTTCTTTCTCTTGGTCTTTGTTTCATAGGCGCTCATCGGCACCTTCGCCACATGTCCGTTGTCAAAAACAAACAGCATGAATCCGCTGTAATCAGTCGTCACCGCCATGGTTTCAATGTGTTCCTCTGTATCAAAGCCCAGCTTTGCCGGAATATAATCGCCGAGCACGCTCGCCTTAGTATCGGCAAAGTCCGCCGCACGCGTTTTATACACCTGCTGTCGGTTGGTAAAGAACAGAACTTCCGCGCTGCCGATGGTTTCGACATGCTTAACGATTTCGTCACCTTCCTTAAGCTTTTGATCTCCGCTCATGCGCAGCGACTGCGGACGGATTTTTTTGAAGTACCCCTCTTTGGTCAAAAACAGGTGAATCGGATCGGTGTCTGTTTCCTCTGCCTCTTCCTCCTCGGAAATGTCATCCGCATAGAGGAACAAGGTACGTCTGGGCTGGGCATACTTCGCAATCACCTCGCGCAGCTCTGAAACAATAATCGAATTAATCTTGCGCGGATGCGCCAGAATGTCCTCCATCTCGGCAATATCTTTTTCAAGCTGCTCAATCTCGGATGTGCGCTTTAAGATATATTCGCGGTTTAAATGGCGCAGCTTGATTTCCGCCACATATTCCGCCTGCACCTCGTCGATGCCGAAACCGATCATTAAATTCGGAACGACCTCGCGTTCCTCCTCTGTCTCCCGCACAATCCGCACCGCTTTGTCGATGTCGAGCAATATCTTCTGCAAGCCCTTTAACAGGTGCAGCTTCTCCATTTTTTTATTCAGGTCAAAGCAAACGCGCCGCCGGACGCATTCCGAGCGGAATGCAATCCACTCGGAAAGGATTTCTTTGATGCCGAGCACGCGTGGATAGCCGTTAATCAAAATATTGAAGTTGCAGGAATAGTTGTCCTGAAGCGGCGTCATCCGATAGAGCTTCTGCATCAGCTTGTCCGGATCCTGTCCACGCTTTAGATCAAGCGTGAGCTTTAGGCCGTTTAAATCCGTCTCATCGCGCAGATCGGCAATCTCGCGGATCTTATTTTCCTTAACAAGGTCTACGATTTTATCCATAATGGCTTCCACCGTCGTCGTTGCCGGAATCTCTACAACCTCAATGCAGTTGTTCTGCTTGTCATAACGGTATTTTGACCGCACCTTAAAGCTGCCCCTGCCGGTTTCAATGACCTTTTTGAGCTCCGCCGCGTCAAACAGCAGCAGTCCGCCGCCTGGAAAATCCGGCCCTTTGATTGCCTCCGATACCTCGTAATCCGGATCACGCAAAAGTCCGATTGCCGCCTCGCAAACTTCTTTTAGATTAAACGGGCAGATGCTCGACGCCATCGAAACGGCAATGCCGACGTTTGCGTTTACAAGGATAGAAGGAAACGTCGCCGGAAGAAGCGTCGGCTCCGTTGTGGTATTGTCATAGTTCGGCACAAAATCTACCGTATCGCGGTCCATATCGCGGAAAAACTCAATACAGATCGGCGCGAGCTTTGCCTCCGTATAACGGGAGGCAGCAAACGCCATATCGCGGGAATACGCCTTGCCGAAGTTCCCTTTAGAATCCACATACGGATGCAGCAGCGCTTCATATCCGCGCGAGAGACGTACCATCGTCTCATAGATTGCCTGATCGCCGTGCGGATTTAAGCGCATAGTCTGTCCGACGATATTTGCGGATTTTG
>ERZ857480.25277-NODE-38842-length-12407-cov-12.9824_pt1 | contig 12407 bp, 8 predicted proteins | sample MGYA00519767_ERZ857480 | MGnify/ENA primary metagenome ERZ857480 (study PRJEB31778, sample SAMEA3449210) | human gut metagenome | biome: human gut; feature: human-associated habitat; material: faeces | place: United Kingdom | collected 2010/2012 ...
TGATCCCTCTCAGTCTCGCTTTGCTCGACAGCTCTCCCAAAGGGAGAGCCATTGGCAGAACGGTACAGTCGTGCGGACTGCTTGGGTTTGATTTCGGGTCGGGCTGTGTGGGCCCTGTCCTCATTGGCAGCAGCGGCTGGCCTTTGCTGCGGAGCCCGGAGGCTTCCGGTGCAGAAAAACGTTGTCTGGTCAGCATTTTCAAGACCGGCCTGCCAAAGGCTCCCCCTTCGGGGGAGCTGGCACGAAGTGCCTGAGAGGGTCACTTCGTCAGCGACTTCATCAGGCCGCCGTCGGCGATGATCTTCTGGATAAAGGGCGGGAAGGGTTCGGCCTGGAAGGTCTGGCCGGTGGTCTTGTCGGTGATGACGCCGGTGTCGAAGTCCACATGGACCTCGTCGCCTGCGGCGATGGCGTCGGCGGCTTCGGGGCACTCCATGATGGGCAGGCCGATGTTGATGCTGTTGCGGTAGAAGATGCGGGCAAAACTCTTGGCGATGACCACCGAGATGCCGGCGGTCTTGATGGCCAGCGGGGCGTGCTCACGGGAGGAGCCGCAGCCGAAGTTCCAGCCGCCGACCATGATGTCGCCCGCATGGACGTTGTGCACGAAGTCCTTGTCGATGTCCTCCATGCAGTGGGCGGCCAGCTCTTTGGCGTCGGGGGTGTTCAGGTAGCGGGCCGGGATGATGACGTCGGTGTCCACATTGTCCGGGTATTTGAAAACGGAGCCGTTTGCGTTGTTCATGGTGTTTCTCCTCTCTTAGACCGTGCGGGGGTCGGTGATATAGCCGGTGAGGGCGCTGGCAGCGGCGGTGGCCGGGGATGCCAGATAGACCTCGCTCTTCACATGGCCCATGCGGCCCACGAAGTTGCGGTTGGTGGTGGAGACGCAGCGTTCGCCCTCGGCCAGAATGCCCATGTAGCCGCCCAGGCAGGGGCCGCAGGTGGGGGTGGAGACGATGCAGCCCGCATCAATGAAGGCGGTGGTCCAGCCGCGCAGGATGCACTCCTTGTAAACGGCCATGGTGGCGGGGATGATGATGCCGCGCACCCCCTTGGCGATGTGTCGGCCCTTGAGGATGTTGTAGGCGGCTTCCATGTCTTCCAGACGGCCGTTGGTGCAGCTGCCAATGACGACCTGGTCAATTTTGATCGTTTTGCCCTCGGCGGCGTGGTGGGTGTTCTCCGGCAGATGGGGGTAGCTGACGGTGGGTTCGAGCTGGGAGAGGTCGATCTCGATGGTCTGCTCGTACACGGCATCCGGGTCGGCCTCGTAGAAAACCGGCTCGCGCTGGCTGCGGCCCTTGAGGTAGGCTCTGGTGGTCTCGTCCACGGGGAAGATGCCGTTCTTGGCACCGGCCTCGATGGCCATGTTGCAGACGCACAGGCGGTCGTCCATGGTCAGGGAAGCCACGCCGGGGCCGGTGAACTCCATGGACTTGTACAGCGCACCGTCCACGCCGATCTGACCGATGATATGGAGGATGAGGTCTTTGCCGGAGACGCGGGGGCCGAACTTGCCCTTGAGCACGAACTGGATGGCGGCAGGCACCTTGAACCATGCCATGCCGGTGGCCATGCCCGCAGCCATGTCGGTGGAGCCGACGCCGGTGGAGAAAGCACCCAGCGCACCATAGGTGCAGGTGTGGCTGTCGGCACCGATGACGCAGTCACCGGCGGTCACGATGCCTTTTTCGGGCAGGAGGGCATGTTCAATGCCCATCTGACCGACATCGTAGAAATTGAGGATGTCGTATTTGTTGGCGAACTCACGGCACTGCTTGGACTGGGTGGCGCTCTTGATATCCTTGTTGGGGACGAAGTGGTCCAGCACGATGGCGATGTGCTCTTTGTCGAACACGCCGTCAAAGCCTGCCTTCTCGAACTCGTTGATGGCAACGGGGGTGGTGATGTCGTTGCCCAGCACGAGATCCAGCTTTGCGTTGATGAGCTGGCCTGCCTTGACCTCGGCCAGACCGGCATGTGCGGCTAAAATCTTCTGCGTCAGGGTCATTCCCATGGTGGTACTCTCCTTTTATATGATATCTGCTGTTTGCCCTCTCCGTCTGCGAAGCAGACGGAGAGGGCAAGGCCTTTTACTTACTATTGATCGCACTCACCAGCGCCTTGATGCCGGCGACGATGATGTCGGTGTCGGTGCCGGCACCCCAGGTCATGCTGCCATCGCCCCAGGCCAGGCCGACATAGGAGGCGGCGCGGGAGGTGGAGCCTTCGTCCAGGCTGTGTTCGGAGTAGGCTTCGAGGTGGAAGTCCATCCCGGTCGCGCTCTGGATGGCGTTGGCCACGGCGTCCAGACGGCCGTTGCCCACCGAGGTGACGACCTTGCGTTGGCCGTTCAGCTCCAGCGTGACGGTCGCGGTGATGCCGTCCACCTGAGCGAAGTGTGCCTCGATGACCGAGAGCGGCTTGTTTTTATTGAGGAAGCTCTCCTCGAAGATGCGGAGCACTTCGGAAGCACTCAGCTCCTTGTGGCTGTGGTCAGAGACGTTCTTGACCTTGTAGCCCAGGTCTTCGCGCATCTTGGGGGGCAGGTTGTAGCCGTAGTTCTGCTCCAGCACAAAGCCGATGCCGCCCTTGCCGCTCTGGCTGTTGATGCGGATGACGTCGGCGTCGTAGGTGCGGCCGATGTCGTGCGGGTCGATGGGGATGTAGGGGCAGGTCCAGCGGTGTTCGCCGTGCTCCTTGCGGTAGGCCATGCCCTTGGCGATGGCGTCCTGATGGCTGCCGGAGAAGGCCGCGAAGACCAGCTGGCCCGCATAGGGGGTGCGCTCGTAGATGTGCATCCGGGTCACACGCTCATAGGTAGCGCAGATGTCCGGCATGTTGGAGAAATCGAGTTTGGGGTCCACGCCGTGGCTGTACATGTTCATGGCCAGAGTGATGGCATCGACGTTGCCGGTGCGCTCGCCGTTGCCGAACAGGCAACACTCCACGCGCTGTGCACCGGCCAGCACGGCCAGCTCGGCGCAGGCCACGCCGGTGCCGCGGTCGTTGTGGGGGTGGGTGGAGATGATGACGCTGTCGCGGTGCTTGAGGTGCTTGTCGCAGTACTCGATCTGGTTTGCGTAGACGTGCGGCATGCTCATCTCAACGGTGACGGGCAGGTTGATGATCATCGGGCGGTCGGGCGTCGGCTCCATGATGTCCAGCACGGCGTTGCAGACCTCGACGGCATAATCGACCTCGGTGCCGGTGAAGCTCTCCGGGCTGTACTCGAACAGGAAGTTGCCCTCGTACTCCTGACTGAGCTGCTTGACCAGCCGGGCACCGTCGGTGGCGATCTTCTTGATCTCTTCCCTGCTCTTATGGAACACCTGCTCACGCTGGGCCACGGAGGTGGAGTTGTAGAAGTGGATGACTGCGCGGGGCGCACCCTTGACGGCCTCGAAGGTGCGGCGGATGATGTGGTCGCGGCACTGGGTCAGCACCTGCACGGTGACATCGTCGGGGATCATATCCTTCTCGATGAGGGTGCGCAGGAACTCGTACTCGGTCTCGCTGGCGGCAGGAAAGCCGACCTCGATCTCCTTGAAGCCGATCCGGACCAGCATCTGGAAGAACTCCAGCTTCTCTTCCAAGCTCATAGGCACGATCAGCGCCTGATTGCCGTCGCGCAGGTCCACGCTGCACCATGCAGGTGCCTGTTCAATGTGATCTTTTTTGACCCAGCTGTCGTAACCGGCCGGTACGGGGTAATACCCCGGTGCATACTTGGTAGCGTCCATCATATTCGTTGTCCTCCTGGCTTCCTATCAGCTTACACTCAACACTTTTTGCAGGCGGCCTTGTCCCTCTCCGTCATTGCTTCGCAATGCCACCTCCCCCGAAGTGGGAGGTTTGAAGCTCCCCCCCTTTGGGGGAGCTGGCGCGAAGCGCCTGAGAGGGTAAGTCTGCTGCTCAAACGAAAAAAGGCTCCCGTCTCTCAAAGGACGAAATCCTCTGAGAGACGAGAGCCTGTAAGTTCTGTTACAGGGCACCCGTGGTACCACTCTCTTTGCTGGCAAGACCAGCCACTCACACGATCGGCTTTTGGCGGCGAATCGCTGCCCCGGTAACGGTGGGCATCCGTCAGGGCCTACTGTGGTTTCAGCCCTGCCGCTCAGGGGCCAGTAACCGAAGCTTCCCGCACCGCCTTGCACCACCCGGCGGCTCTCTGCAAGCAGAAAACACTTCGTTTTTTCCCCGTCAACGCATTTGCGCTTGTTTCAAAGTGAGCTTATTTTACCAGACCGGTCTGCCTCTGTCAAGCAGTTTGGCTCAGATGCAGAATGAAGAAAATTCAACTTTCGACGGAAAATTCCGGGCAGGTTTCATTCTTCGATGCACCGGAACCGGTCAGCGGCCAGCGGAAGTCTGTGCATCGCCGGTCTCGTCGATCATCATGACGTTGCCCTGAATGGGATTTTCCACCGGGGAGGCGTAGCCGCCGTAGTTCGAGTCGCGGCCGACGAGCAGGTCGCGGCGGCAGCGCAGGCCGACATGGAGGACGGCAGAACTGCTGATGTGGCGCAGGGTGACCTTGGTGGTGTCGCGCTGGCCCTCGCACAGCAGGGACAGGTTCAGGGTGGTGGAGGCCTTGTTGGTCGTCAGGACCACGGTGCGCACCCCGTTGTCCATCAGCTTGCGCATCTCACCGACGGTGGCGCGGAAGGTGGCGACATCCTCCGGGACGGAGAGGGTCAGAACCTGATCCTTCACCGAGGCGGTATAGAGCACCTGCTTGCCCAGCAGGCCCTTGACGGTGTATCTGGCCGAATAGGCCGGGTTGGAGGCAATCGTCGACTCCGAAGTCTGCGCATCGCCGGTCTCGTCGATCATCATGACGTTGCCCTGAATGGGGTCTTCCACCGGGGCGGCGTAGCCGCCGTAGTTCGGGTCACGCTCGGCGGAAGTCTGTGCATCGCTGCTGTGCAGGGCGATGTCGCCCTGGGTCATGGTGCTCTCGTCCTGCGGGGGCAGATAGCCTGCTACAACAGCCTCGTCTGCGGCCGTTTCGGCGGAAGGCTCAGCGGCAAACGCACCGAGGCTCATGGACGCCATGGCGGACAGGATGAGGGCAGCGGCGATGGCCTGACGGCCAAATTTCGTATTCAAAATCTTCATGGATCATATCCTCCTGATTCAGGGGCTCGTTCGGCCCGTTCTGCCTTGTATACGAACCGGAGAAACGGATTATTGCAACATCGCTGGAAAAAATATTATTCCCGCTCCAGGATCTCCATGAATTCATCGCCGGTGATGGTCTCTTTCTGGTAGAGGTACTTGGCCAGCTCGTCCAGCTTCTGGCGGTTGTCGGTCAGGATCTGGATGGCCTTCTGGTGCTGGGCCCTGACCAGATCCACGACCTTCTGGTCGATCTCGCGCTGGGTCTGGGCCGAGCAGGCCAGCGAGGTGTCACCGCCCAGATACTGGTTGTTTACGGTCTCCAGCGCCACCATGTCGAACTCGTCGCTCATGCCGTAGCGGGTGAGCATGGCGCGGGCCAGCTTGGTGGCCTGTTCAATGTCGTTGGAAGCACCGGTGGTGATGGAACCGAACGCGACCTCCTCGGCAGCGCGGCCGCCGGTCAGGGTGGCGATCTTGTTTTCCAGCTCGGTTTTATCCATCAGGTAGTGGTTGCCCTCTTCCACCTGCATGGTAAAGCCCAGTGCGCCGGAGGTGCGGGGGATGATGGTGATCTTCTGCACCGGCGCGGAGTGGGTCTGCTTGGCGGCGACCAGCGCGTGGCCGATCTCGTGGTAGGCCACGATGCACTTTTCCTTGTCGGTGAGGATGGAATTCTTCTTCTGGTAGCCTGCAATGACCACTTCGATGCTCTCTTCGAGGTCAGCCTGGGTCACGCTCTTGCGGCCCGCGCGGACGGCCCGCAGCGCAGCCTCGTTGACGATGTTGGCCAGCTCGGCACCGGACGCACCGGAGGCCATCCGGGCCACGACGCTGAAATCAACGCCGGGAGCCAGCGCGATCTTTTTGGCGTGGACTTTCAAAATCTCTTCGCGGCCCTTCAGGTCGGGCAGCTCGACGGGAACGCGGCGGTCAAAGCGGCCGGGGCGGGTCAGAGCCGGGTCCAGAGACTCCGGACGGTTGGTGGCTGCCAGAATGATGACGCCGTTGTTGCCCTCAAAGCCGTCCATCTCGGTGAGCAGCTGGTTCAGGGTCTGTTCGCGCTCATCGTTGCCGCCGTACTGGCCGCTGTTGCGCTTCTGGCCAATGGCGTCGATCTCGTCAATGAAGACGATGCAGGGGGCTTTCTCCTTGGCCTGTTTGAACAGGTCGCGCACCTTGGAAGCGCCCATGCCCACGAACATCTCCACGAATTCGGAGCCGGACATGGAGAAGAAGGGCACGTTGGATTCACCGGCCACGGCCTTGGCCAGCATGGTCTTGCCGGTGCCCGGAGGGCCGACGAGCAGGATGCCCTTGGGCATCTGGGCACCGATGTCCTTGTATTTGCTGGGGTCGTGCAGGTAGTTGACGACCTCCTGCAGGTTCTCCTTGGCTTCGTCCTCACCGGCCACATCCGCAAAGTGGATGCCCTCGGTGGACTGGACGTAGACCTTGGCATTGGATTTGCCCATGCCGCCGAACATCATCGAGTTGGGGCCGCCCATCTTTTCCATGAGCTTTTTGTTCATAAAGTTGCCCAGCGCGGTGAAGAGGACGATGGGCAGCACGAACCAGAGCAAAAAGCTGAGGATGGGCGAGGTCTGCTCCACGATCTCGCTGGAAAACGCAGCCCCGGCGTCATACAGGCGCTCGGTGAGGCTGGGGTCGTTCATCAGGCCGGTCCGGTAGACCTGGGTCTCGTCTTTGTCGGTAAAGATGATCTGGTTGCTCTCAATGTCCACACGGCCGATGTTCTTATCCTCGGTCATGCTCATAAAGGTGCCGTAATCCACCTCTTTGACCTGGCGCTCGCTCATCCACGGCACCAGAACGAGGTTGAGGAGCAGAAGCACCAGCAGCACGATGGTGTAATAGATGGCCAGCGGCTTTTTCGGCGTTTTGACTTCTTTCATGATGATCCTCCTTTTTTCAGGGTCTCTGCTGTTATGATACCACAACCGAAGTTCAGTTCCAGCGTTTCCAGCGCCTTTTTGCAAAAACTTCGCGGTTTGTTCACAAAAGGTGCAGAACAAAAGGGCCTCCGCCCCACGGGGAGCAGAAACCCTTTCGTTCACACACACATTTTAGGAGAAAAGGAGAGTGGATTCGGAGAATGGGGGAGTTCGATCGCACGAGCGGGCAAACAGGGGAGGGTTACTCGCCGCGGACGGCTGCAAAACCGGCTTCGAAGTCGGCGAGGATGTCGTCGATGTGCTCGGTGCCGATGGACAGGCGGATGGTGTTCTGGTAGATCTGCTGCTCGGCCAGTTCGGCGTCGTTCAGCTGGCTGTGGGTGGTGGAAGCCGGGTGGATGACCAGGCTCTTCACGTCGGCCACGTTGGCCAGCAGGGAGAAGATCTTCAGGTTGTCGATGAACTTGAAGGCCTCTTCGCGGCCGCCCTTGATATTAAAGGTAAAGATGGAGGCACCGCCGTTGGGGAAATACTTCTGATACAGCGCGTGGTCGGGGTGGTCGGGCAGGGAAGGATGATTGACCTTCTCGACCTGGGGATGGTTGGCCAGGAACGCGACGACCTTCTTGGTGTTCTCAACGTGGCGCTCGATGCGCAGGCTCAAAGTCTCGGTGCCCTGCAGCAGCAGGAATGCGTTGAACGGAGAGATGGTGGCACCGGTATCGCGCAGCAGGATGGCGCGGATGTAGGTGACGAAGGCGGCGGGACCGGCGGCATCGGCAAAGGAGACGCCGTGGTAGCTGGGGTTGGGGGCGGCGATGTTGGGATAACGGCCGCTGGCTTTCCAGTCGAAGTTGCCGCTGTCCACGATGATGCCGCCCAGCGTGGTGCCGTGGCCGCCGATGAACTTGGTGGCGGAGTGGACCACGATGTCTGCGCCGTGCTCGATGGGGCGGATCAGATACGGGGTGCCGAAGGTGTTATCAATGACCAGCGGCAGGCCATGCTTGTGGGCGATGGCTGCGATGGCGTCGATGTCGGGGATGTCGCTGTTGGGGTTGCCCAGGGTCTCCAGATAGACAGCCTTGGTGTTGGGCTGGATGGCGTTCTCCACCTCGGCCAGGTCGTGGGCGTTCACGAAGGTGGTGGTGATGCCGAACTGGGTCAGGGTGTGCTCCAGCAGGTTGTAGCTGCCGCCGTAGATGGTCTTCTGGGCCACGATGTGGTCACCGGCCTGTGCCAGAGCCTCGATGGTGTAGCTGATGGCGGCAGCACCGGAAGCGGTGGCCAGCGCAGCCACGCCGCCTTCCAATGCGGCGATGCGCTTCTCGAAGACGTCCTGGGTGGAGTTGGTCAGGCGGCCATAGATGTTGCCTGCGTCAGCCAGACCGAAACGGTCGGCGGCGTGCTGGCTGTTGCGGAAGACGTAGGACGTGGTCTGGTAGATGGGCACGGCGCGGGAATCGGTGGCGGGATCGGCCTGCTCCTGGCCAACGTGCAGCTGAAGGGTCTCGAATTTATAGTTAGACATGTTGATTACCTCTCTCTTTGTACAAATAGTATTATTTTTATCTACAAAAAATCCCGGTCGCTGCGGTCTCAAGACAGCGCACCGGGCAAGAAGATCCTGACGTGTTTCGGGGCTTTACCGGCACGGACACATTCGTCCGGCGGAGGGCAAAGCACAGCAGTTCGTCCAGAATTCTGCCCGGTCTGTGTACATTCGCCCACAACGGAAGTTTGCATGAAGCAGGTTTTTCCAAATCAGCGACATCGCGGTGCCCTCCTTTCTCTGAATTTCCCACCAAGTTGGTGGATTGGATGGTTGCATTATATCCCCATTTACCTAGATTGTCAATAGGTTTATAGAAGAATCTTCAAAATTTTCTGCAGCGGCGCAGAGCGGTATTTTTGGTTGACCGTCTGCCCTTCGTGTTGTATACTGAATCTATTCTTTTGTCTTATGAAGGAGGGGAGCCGGGATGTCCATCGGGCCAAGTCGTCCGCTCGTGCTGGAAAAGCCGGACGCCATTGATCTGCAGCAGGCCGCGCGGTATTTTGGCCAGCGGGGCCCGGCGGATGAAGCGACGGCTTCTTTATTAGAACGATGTGCCGTGCCCATTCTGGCGGCGGCCACACCCCGCGCCGTCTGGCTGGAAGGGGATGTGCAGAGCCTTGCCGAAGCCGGGCTTCTGCTGGGGGAGGACGTCTTCCGCCACCTGACCGGCTGCAGCCATGCCGTTTTGCTGGCCGTGACCCTCGGCCCCGGTGTGGATGCGCAGATCCGCCGGGCCGGGGTGGGGGACATCGCGGCCGGGGTGGCGTCGGATGCGCTGGGCTCGGCATTGGTCGAGCAGATGGCGGATGCCGCTGAGGCGGAGCTGCGCCAGTGGGCTGCAGGGCAGGGCAGGTATCTGACGGGCCGCTATTCGCCCGGCTACGGCGACTGGCCCATCACGGTGCAGCCGCTGGTGGCCGCAGCACTGGACACCGCCCGCCGGGCGGGCCTCTGCGTGACGGACAGCAACCTGATGACGCCCCGCAAGAGCGTCACGGCGCTGCTGGGCGTCAGCGACCATCCGGTCCGGGGGCATCTGGCAGGGTGCGGCCACTGTGTGCTGCGCACCCGCTGCGAATATCGAAAGAGGGGGATCACCTGTGCAAGTGAATGAACTGTTTACCCAACCGAATACCATCCTGCTGGACGGCGGCATGGGCACCATGCTGCAGGCGGCCGGCCTGAAGCTGGGTGCCCGCCCGGAGGAGTTGAACCTGACTGACCCGGCCCTCATCGAGGGCATTCATGCGCAGTATGCCGCCGCAGGCAGCCGCATCATCAATGCGAACACCTTCGGCGCGTCAGCCCACAAGCTGGCGGGCAGCGCATACACGCTGGAAGAGGTCATCGCGGCGGGCATTGCGAACTGCAAGCGGGCCTGTGCGTCCTACGGCGCGTTGGCGGCGCTGGACGTCGGCCCGCTGGGTGAACTGCTGGAGCCCAACGGCACACTGGCCTTTGAAGATGCCGTGGCCGAGTTTGGCCGCATCGTCCGGGCGGGCGCTGCCGCCGGGGCTGACCTCATCTTCTTTGAGACCTTCACCGACCTGTACGAGCTGAAGGCCGCTCTGCTGGCCGCCAAAGAGAACAGCACCCTGCCCATCCTCGCCAGCATGAGCTTTGAGGCGGGCGGGCGCACCTTCACCGGCTGCACGGTCGAGAGCTTTGCGGCCACGGCACGTGGTCTGGGAGCGGATGCCATCGGCATCAACTGTTCGCTTGGCCCCAGGGAGATCTTCCCGATGGCAAAGCGGCTGGCCGAGGCCGTGCCCGGCAGCTTCCCGGTCTTCGTCAAGCCCAACGCGGGCCTGCCCCGCGCCGACGGCTCCGGCTACGACATCACCCCGCAGCTCTACGCCATGCAGATGAAGCCCTACCGGGAACTGCACCTCTTTGCGGCAGGCGGCTGCTGCGGCACGACGCCGGAGTTCATCCGGCTGCTGAACGGTGTGTTTGCAGACTGCCAGCCCGGTCGGCCGGACCACCCCATGCAGTCGGTCATCTGCTCCCCGGTCAGCTGTGTCAACGTGGACGGCATCACCGTGGTGGGCGAGCGGATCAACCCCACCGGCAAAAAGCGGTTCCAGCAGGCCCTGCGCGAACGGGATATGAACTACATTCTGGAACAGGCCGTCAGCCAGGCCGAGGCCGGGGCGCAGATCCTGGACGTCAATGTGGGTGCGCCCGGTGTGGACGAGCCTGCGCTGATGGAACAGGTGGTCAAAGCCCTGCAGAGCGTGGTCAGCCTGCCGCTGCAGCTGGATTCCTCCCACGCCGATGCACTGGAACGCGGTCTGCGGGTCTACAACGGCAAGCCCATCGTCAACTCGGTGAACGGCGAGCCGGAAGTGCTGGAAAAGGTGCTGCCCCTCTGCAAAAAGTACGGTGCCGCCGTCGTCGGTCTGGCCATTGACAAAAAGGGCATCCAGCCCGGAGCGGAAGACCGTGTGGCCATCGCCCGCCGCATCAAGGAAGCGGCACTGGCAGCGGGCATCCCGCAGGAGGATCTCTACATCGACTGCCTGACCCTGACGGCCAGCGCCCAGCAGAAGGATGTCCTCGCCACGGTGGAGGCCCTGCACACCTGCAAGACGGAACTCGGTGTCCGGACCATCCTGGGCGTGTCGAACATCAGCTTCGGCCTGCCCTGCCGCACCTACCTGAACACGACCTTTCTCACGATGGCCATGTATGCGGGGCTGGACCTCGCCATCATGAACCCGTCCAGCGAGGAGATGATGGCGGCAGTCTACGCCTACAACGTTCTGACCAACCGGGACCCCCAGAGTACCCGGTACATCGAGCGGTATGCGAATCGGGTGCCCGCTTCCACGGCGCTGGCGCAGGCAAACCAGAACGCCGTGGAGGCGCAGGGCGCGCAGCCCGGCGGCGCGGCGGAAGTCTCCGGCCCCTATGCGCCCCTCATCAAGGCGGTGGAAAAGGGCCTGAAGGGCGAAGCCGCCGCCCAGACCCGCGCCCTGCTGGAGACGAAGGAAGCGCTGGAACTGGTGGACGAAGCCCTCATCCCGGCGCTGGACATCGTGGGAAACAAGTACGAGAAGGGCACCCTCTATCTGCCGCAGCTGCTGCAGGCGGCCAGCGCCGCCCAGAGCGCCTTTGAGGAGATCAAGACGGCCATTGCCAAAAAGGGCGGCACCAGCGAGAGCAAGGGCCGCATCGTCATCGCCACGGTCAAGGGGGACGTCCACGACATCGGCAAGAACATCGTGAAGGTCATCCTCGAAAACTACGGCTTTGAGGTCATCGACCTGGGCCGCGACGTGCCAGTGGAGACGGTCGTGAACACCGTCCGGGAGAAGAACGTGCATCTGGTCGGCCTGTCCGCCCTGATGACGACCACCCTCAAGAGCATGGAAGAGACCATTGCGGCCCTCCATGCAGCCAAACTGGATTGCAAGATCATGGTCGGCGGTGCCGTCCTGACGCCGGAATACGCCGAAAAGATCGGTGCCGACTGGTACGCGAAGGACGCCAAGCGCAGCGCCGATATCGCCAAGGAGTTTTTCGGGGTCTAAAAAAGGGGCTGCTGCACAAGGCGAAAAGCCAGTGCAGCGGCCCCTTTCATAGTATTCACTACCGTATCACAAAATGACTACGGACGCAAGGCGGATGCTTCTTGTTGGGGTGTGCCTGCCCCAAACCCTGCTAGGAACGAGTACGGCAAACTGGAAGTTGTAAATATCATTTTACATTTTTATATGAAATCACAATATGACTTGGTGCAAATAATACTGATGCAATAATCAATAGCACTGACCTACTCATAATCCCACTAAATAAGAACAACA
>ERZ857480.71782-NODE-111219-length-12378-cov-7.0000_pt1 | contig 12378 bp, 8 predicted proteins | sample MGYA00519767_ERZ857480 | MGnify/ENA primary metagenome ERZ857480 (study PRJEB31778, sample SAMEA3449210) | human gut metagenome | biome: human gut; feature: human-associated habitat; material: faeces | place: United Kingdom | collected 2010/2012 ...
CCCCATGGGCTGCCGCACCGGCTTTTACCTGCTGACCCGGGGCCTGACCCCCGCCGAGGCGCTGGCCCTGACCGTAGACTCGTTCCGCTTCATGGCCGCTTTTGAGGGTGCCGTCCCCGGTGCCAGTGAGGTGGAGTGCGGCAACTACCGCGATATGGACCTGCCCAAGGCCAAGGCGGAAGCGGCCGCCATGCTGCCCGTGTTGGAAGCTCTGACCGCTGACCAACTGCACTACTGATCTCCCCCGGAACCTAAAATAAGATGCAGAAAAGGCACGTTCTCCCAAAGAGAGCGTGCCTTTTTTGTAATATCCGTATAAATTATTCCGGTTTGGAATCTTCAGGAAGCCGTCTCCACCCGGGTACAGCGCACCGCGCAGCGGGCACTGCCGCCGGTAGTACAGGTGAAGAGGGTCAGATCCCAGTCATCGCCGTCCGCCTTGCCCACCATCTCTTCGATCTGGGTGGGCTGCAGGGTCTCCACTTTGGAGACGGTGTAGTCCCACTCCCGGCCGTCCATATCCACAAACTGCACCGTGGTGCCTATCGCCAGCCGCTTGACGGGACTGAAATGCCGGGCATAGTTGTGGCCGCAGATGACCAGATCGTCCGTGAAGACCGAGCCCGCGTACCGCCCTGGGGCAATTTTGAGGCCCGGATAGCTCCACTCGCTCATCACGGGCAGGGCCAGCCCGATGGACGGGATGGAGAGATACCCGATGTAATCCCAGCCATCAATGGCGGTAACGGTCATCTCCCGGGCGGTGTCGTCCACCTGGGTGGGCACCAGAAGCTGCAAATGGTTCTCCTGCTCGTCCAGCGTCGTTTCCAGCTGATCCAGCACCTGTGCCGCCGCTTTCTGGGCGCGGCCATTGTCCCACTGGTTGTAGCCCAGCAGGCCCAGCGCCCCGGCCAGCAGCAGCGCTCCCAGCAGGATGAGGATGGTTCCAAGTCGTCTTTTCTGCATGGCTCAGTGTTTTTTGCGGAGCAGGATGCCCGCTGCAATGAGGCAGGTGCCTGCCGCCGTCAGCACCGGGATGGGCCAGTTCAGCTGGCCGGTCTGGGGCAGGGTCGGGCGGCCATTCAGCACCCAATCGTCCGGGTTGCCCGGATTGGGAGCCTTGTTCTTATCCGGGCGGCCGTTCAGCACCCAGTCATCGGGGTTGTCGGCACCCGGAGGGGTGTTCTTGCCCGGTTCCTCGGGGATATCCGGAGTCTCCGGTTTGTCCGGGTTTTCCGGCGTGGTCGGTTTTTCCGGCTCGGTGGGCTTCTCGGGTTCCGTGGGTTTGTCCGGTTCCTCCGGCTTGTCGGGTTCTTCCGGCACGTCCGGCGGGGTGGTGGGCGTCAGCGTGCCCACCTTGGGCAGGGCGTCCACATCGTAGAGGTACGTGTCCTCCTCCACCAGCGGCACCGACACCAGGAACGGGTTGATCTTCTCATACCCGGTGGAAGCGGTGCTCTGGACGACGAGATACAGGCCCAGCGGCAGCCGTGAGAAGACGGCCTTGCCATCGGTGTCCACGGTGAGCGTCTCCCCTTTGCTGTCGGCCGGGCGCTTGTCGTCCAGGGTCCGGGCCAGGTCGCTCTCCGAGAGATCGCCGAGGGAAACGCCGCAATTTTCAAAACCATTTGTATAATCGTAGCTTAAATTTCCATTTTGGCGGCTGATGGAGGCCACCTGATACAGGGTCAGCTTGCCGCCCGAGACAGCGCTCCCGCTCTCGGAATCCCGGAGGGTCACGGTGATGCTGCCTTTCCGGGTGAGCTCAATGCTGGCGGCCGTGGCGGCGGCAAAAGCCGGGGCCGCGCACGCTGCCGCCAGTGCCACAGCCAGCAGCAGCGCCGCCAGCTGTTTACGAATTTGTTTCATGGGGGTCACCTCTCGTCGTTTTCTCATGTTTGCCTGCTTTCGGACGCTTCCGTGTGGTCACCAGCAGCCAGATCAGCAGCACTGCCAGCATGGGCAGGGCAATGACAGGCGCCGTGATGATGGGGTCGATCCGTGTCGCGTCCGCCGTGACACGGACATGTTTCTGGCTCTCCCGCGTGTTGACACGGTGGCCGCGCACCAGCAGGCGGTGGGTATTGATGCCGTAGGGCGTGCAGGTCATCAGGGTAACGTAGTCCTGCCCCTCTACGGGCTGTAATAAATCCGTCTCGGTGGGGAGGACAATGGAGATCCGGTCCACCTCATAGGTCAGCACCCGGTCCAACACCGTGATGGTGAACGTGTCGCCCACTTCCAGCTCGTCCAGATTGGTGAACAGCTTGGCGCTGGGCAGGCCGCGGTGGGCCGAGATGACCGCATGGGTGCCCGCCCCGCCCACGGGGAGGCTGCTGCCCTCCAGATGGCCTGCCGCCACCTGCAAAACACCATCGCTGGTGCCGTGGTAGACGGGCAGCTCCACGCCGATCCTGGGGATGGTGATATACCCCATAATGCCCGTGCCGGAGACGTCCAGCGTCTCGTCATAGCCGGAGACCTGCTCCGGCGTGAAGAACGAATTGGGCGTGGCCGCCAGCCGCTGGTTGTAGGCGTCCGCCGCCTCAAAATAGGCGGTATAGTCCGCGTCCGACATCTCGTTGACCGTCTCGTCATAGCTGGCCAGCGCGCGGGACTGGTGGCGCTGGTTGACATAATCGCTGACGGTGGGATATAACATCACGGATAGACCCACGAGAAAGATCAGGATTAAAATTATGGTACTGCGGTTCTTTTTCATGGGCTACTCCCTAATGTTATCAGGATATTTTTTGCTTTGGGGTTTGGTTTAGCGCTTGTTCTCCATCCGCTTCTTGGTCACCAGCAGGACCACAGCCACAGCCATCAGGCCGCCGCCAACGACGTAGAAGACCGTGGTGCCCATGCCGCCGGTGGAGGGCAGCACTGTACCGGACTGGTTGACAATCTCAGTAGTCAAAGAGCCATTTTCAACTGCGCCAGTCAGCTGAATCGTGCTATCCTCTGCTGCCGTGCCGGTTACCGTTGTCAGGGTCGGGTTGCTTGACTCAGTCTCATGTGTTGCGATAACAGTAAAATACTGGTCTTCCATCTTGTTGTAGCCATCAGGCGCATGAGTCTCGACCAATTTGTATTCACCGTCGTCAATGCCTTTCCATGCAGCGGTATACTTTCCATCTGCACTTGTAGCCTCAACTTCTCCCAAAGACTTCCAAGTAGCTTCTGTGCCCTTAATTTTTTTGAAAAGCTCAAACTTTGCGTCTGCCAAAGGCTTTTTGTTCTGGTCTACCTTATTTGCCACAACTTCATAGGTAAATACGATATTCTTATCTTCCGGGGTCTCGCTTGTAGTAGGCGTTCCGTTCCCCTCCTGATACGGGTTGTTGGAATATTTCAGTTTAACCGTATTGGGGTTGCCTGCACTACCAATGTTAGCGTTTTCATCCAATGTTGCCCTATATGTAACAACAACCTTGGTATCTGCATCGGTAGTAACACCTGTCAACTTTTTCAAGTCAGCGATTTTAACTGTCAGAACTTTCTTTGTAGGATCCCACGCAGTTGTAAACTGGCTTGTTACGTCAACACCATCGACTTTGACATTAACACTGTTTTCAACATAAATTAAGTTCGTCATCGTATCAACAAACTCATAGTAGTACTGCTTATAATTTGCAATTTTCGCAGATACCGTACCAGTCAGCTTATACTCCAACTCATCGCCAATATCTGCGTCTGCGGAATCCTGCCATTCCGAAGTTTCACCCGTCGAGTCATTGGTATCCTTTACCTTTTTCTCAACTGTCGGCACATCTTCCTTTGTTGCTACGTTGATGTTCTCTCCATCAAGAGTACTCAGCATAATCAGAGAATAAGAACCGTCCGCAGTACCAACCTTTGTTTCAGCAATTAGATAATAGCCTTTAGCAGCATTATCAAACTTGTTGTTGCTCGTAGTCTTATCTGCAGTGATTTCTCCCTTTTTAATCTGCGCATACACAGCATCCGCAAACTGCCGAGTTCCTTCATCATTTAAATCTGCAATATATGCAATGATGTCTTTATCAGTGGTCTTGCCCGTAACGCTTTGCAAAATGCTAGTATACTTAGAGTTCACCGTATAAGCGTAATTTGTTTTTGCGGATTCTCCCTCACCAGATGTACTAATCGTTACATCAAGCAACTTATATGCTGCATACTCTGACCCATTCTCGCCACCAGTAATGGTAATACTTGCCGCAAACGCCGGGACGGCCATGGCCAGCACCAACGCAACCGCTGCAAGCAGCGCCAACACGCGTTTTACTCTTTTCATATTTCTTTACTACCTTTCTTACGTCCCCTCTCTGAAGACGCCAGAGAGGGGATTTATTTTCCTACGTTCGGTTTGTTGCCGGGGTCAGAGCTGCAGGAGTCACTCTTCCCCCCTTTTCCGCTTGCGCCTGGAGTTATATCCACACAGCACCGCGGCCAGCGCAATGGCCGCGCCGCCTGCCGTGTAAGGAACCGTACCGCCCGGGGAGCCGGTGGAGGGGAGCTCGTAGGTGGGGGCCTCGGAGGCGGTATTGATCACCTTGATGGTTCCGCCGGGAGCAACTCCGTTTCTGTTGTTATCCTCATAAGATACCTCAAAACCATCCACTTCTGGCGTTTCTACCACATAGTAAAGCCCATCCGGATCAAGTCCGGTAAATGTATGGCTCCACTCCTCTGCTGCGGTTAGATCAACCGAATCTTCTACTTTTGTATCCGGTACTTCACCTGTTCCTTTTTTCCAAAGCTGAATCGTCACTTTATCCGGCAGACTATCTGGCAACGGAGCTTCGTTTGTGCCCTGCCAGTACTTCCGGACGGTCAAGCTCGTGGAACGTTTCTGGTTGGTAATCGTTACTTTGTCGCCATTGGTATAGCCAAACTGGGTATGTTCGCCGTCACGGTTTGTATAAATTGTGTCATACTTCTTGTTCAGCTCTACCTCATTAACGTAGTAGTTGTAGCCATCCGCCAGATTTGTAAATGTTGCTTTCCAGTTGTTCTGCTGGCTCAACGTGATGTTTTCAACCCAATTATCCGGTGTCAAATACACATCACTGAACGTTTCACTACTGGGATACTTGTAAATAGCCACCTCAATTTGAGTAATATCATCCGGGGCCTCTGACAGCACATTGCCATTTTCATCTTTCCAGATCTTTTTAATCTCGAGCTTCTTGGCTGCATTGGTCACTTTCAACTCATAGCTTTTACCGTGCGTATAATAAATGATACCATCACGTTCCGTTTGTGTCATTCCCCCAACCAATGCAGTCTCGTTCTTCTCTCCGGTTGCCTCTTTATAAGCAGTCTTTCTGTTGCTATTAGTATCCTCATTTGCCAGCCAGATAAAGTAGTAAGTCGCCCCACTATTTACATAGCCTTTAATAGATTCTTTTTCAACCAACTTATAAAGCGTATTGGTCTGCATCTTCTGGACATCATATCCCGCATCTGTGCCTGGCGTCATCAAAATTGTGCCATCCGCTCTTGTTGTAAGTGTATCACCTACCTGTTCAAACGCATGATTTTCTCTATTGTATGCATAGAGATCGAACTTTACACCCGCCAGTGTAATCTGTTCATCATTCGCTGCAACTTTCAGCAAACGAATCTGTCCAGCTGTTGCTGCACTTGCACCACCGCTCACATGCACGTACTTCACCGGGTCTGCAACCTGCCATGCTGCACCAATTGTTGCTTTGTTTTCCAAAGTTATTTCCTGAGCAACTGCTTTGGAAGTATCCAACTTATAGACATATTCCAGTCGATAGTGTGCACCGTCCGGGACTTTGATCCTAATAATGTATTTGGTTTTTTCTGTACTATTTTCTGCCTTTTCCTCGATAGCAGTGGTCATATCCGTGATTTGCTCTTCCGTCTCATTGTCATTCTCATCAACTCGATACAATTTAACCGAAGCGCGATCCAGCGTCGCAATTGCTCGTTTGGAGACAACAAACTCATCTTCAAGGTCAAGATACGACTCTCGCGGATTTAACTTTTGTGCAGCAGAATTGATGTCCAACGAATATTTAACAGTCTGCTGCCCTGCTGTATACTCACTTGTTTTGGTCAGGTACGTATTACTGCGTTTTACAATTGCTGTTACTTCTACTGGAGCGCCAAGATCCCACTCTGCACGGTTAACATAAGTTTTTTCTGAGGTTATTGGCAAGTTCCAATCCGAGTCATCCACTTTCACACAGTATGCAATTGCAATACGGTTCACGTTTTTATTGTTTTCCTGTGCCTGCTCAACATTTTTCTTTACATTCTTTAATGTAAATGTAATTTCCTGTTGATCGTTCACATTTGTCGAAATACTTACACTGAAATCATTTGCCGGATACTTACAATCATCCTTATTGTATACGCTGTCTTGTTTTCCTCCTTCACTTGCATAGAAAGCATACGGGCTTTGCGTACTATCAAGTATCATTCCTTTGGGCAAGGTATCTTTAATTTTGACAGTATCTTGCTTACTGTCTACCTCAAGCCAAAGTTTATACCAAATTGTACTAGCTTTTGCATAGTCAAAGCTTTCCGCCTCGTCTGGCTTGCAGAAATGCCATCCCTCACCATTTGCTTGGTTGCTGACCATTTTTTCCAGAGAGTTCTTTCCGGGAGTTTTCTGATAGGTATAATACGCACTCTTTTTTTCGCCAAGAGCCTTAATGCTATTTTCTATCGTCCAATTTTTTCCATCTTTTAAGTTGACACTTGTTGTGTCAATATAAGAACTGTATCCTGTATAGCCAGCAACACCAACATTCAACTTCCAGACATTTCCCGCTTTCGAGTCATTAAAATCAATCTTTATTTTGAATGCACGGACCTTGTCCCCAGCCTGCGTTGCATGCTGGCCGGGCTCTATTCCCTCAGCAGTTTTTGTATAATTCTGATACATTTCATACGTGATCTGAATACCATTATTGGCTGCCCAAGTCACGTCTTTTTCATCATATCCAGTTGTAGTGGTATAAATCCGGATGCACTTATTCAGTTGCTCCTTTAGCTCTTCATAAAAAGCATAATGGTCAGCTGTCTGGGTTCCATTTGTTGCCGGAATAAACCAATCGTACGCTTCTATAGACTTTGCAGTCGAACCAGTCGGCAGAGCTACTGTAAAGTACCACCGTGGTGCTTTCATCAGGTTCTTGTTTCCTTTTGCGGTCTCAAGACTGCCAGCTGCTGCTTTGCCAACGTATTGATCAAGCTTATCCGTCTTCGTCGGCACATCAACGCTTTCACTGTCGTTTCCCTTGCTAATAGTTGCCTTATTGTCAACTTGTGCAACACCATCAACCGCGTTTGTATAGTATACAAATTTATAATACTTTTGGGTTGATCCTCTCTTAAATGTGTAAGTAAAGCCTACATTTTCGCCAGCACTATTCTTTTTAAAATCGACTGTACTGCTTTCTTGCAGATTTAGACTACTCTCGTCATTACCTGCATAAATCAATACAGGGTCATCGATTTTAGCACCTGTTGTTCCGAGGGAATCCTTAACGGTATAATCCTCCAAGTCAGCCCCGTCCTTCAGGTTACGGACTAGCACCTCCCATTTGATTTTATTGGTAATTTTGTCATACGTACCAGATTTTTGCAAGCGGTTCTTGTAAGTTGTATTCCACCAATAAGTGTCCGTCCAGCCGCCTCCATCATATTTTGCATTTGCGCCGTTTCCAAAGTAGCCAGACAACTTTTTGTCCGTACATTTATCTTTATCAACCTTATACTTATATTTCAGAATATAATACTGCCCTGCGTTCAGTTTTTCCAGTCCATCGATTTCAAATCTTTCAGGACTGTCCGCGATAGTTAATTTCTCATTGCTCGTCAAAGATGTCGTTGACAGCAACTCCCCATTAGAATCATACTTTTCCAAAACAAACGATGTTTTATCATAACCGCCCTTAATATTGTTTTGTTGATCTAGAGCATCTTTAATATCAACTGTTCCGTGCGTGCCATTTTTCGTGGAAACCTTGATTTCAAATTCAATATATGGGTTTCCATTTTCATCGTATCGGAATGTTTCCTTATCCTCACTCGACTTTTTAATGGAAATATCCGACTTTTTTTTGATCGTAATGGATGTAGTACTTCCCGGGAACACAACCGTTCCTTTATCCTCTTCATTTCTCAGTTCTGCCGTCGCCGTCAGCCAGAAATTCACATCATAGCTACCAGCAGCATGAATCTTAGCGCGATCAAAGACAAAGCTCACCTTTCCATCTGTTCCTACAGAATATTTTCCTATTTCAGTCGTTCCAATAACTTCTCCATACTCATTCTTCACAGGAACTGTAATAGGTTGGTCAGCCACTGCACGCGGCAGGTTCATTCCAATATCCCAAGTAACAGTATTATCTTCTGCGCTTGTAAAATCACTCTCCCTAATTTTAAAACTGCCCTCGATTTTGACAGAATCTCCCTCAGTAAATACATAGTCATCGGGGATTTCGCTATAATCGTCATTTCCGTTTCCAGTTTTTCTCAGGGCCGTAATCGTCGGGTGCAGTGTTGCTAAATCTACCGGAGTACCTATAGCCACTACGTCAAGGCTCTCCGTTCCCTGCTCTCCATCCATCAAATCGCTGATACCATACCCCTCCGCGGCATTGACGGACACAAAGCTGGTGACCTCGTTCAGGGCAACTTCCACCTCGGCCACCTGGTCGATGGTGGTCTCGCCGTCGGACTCGCAGCCGGTGGCGACATCGCCGGAAATGACGGTGAGGGCCGTGGTCAGATCGGTCTCCTCGTCCACCGCCGCGTCGGACACCACGCCAATGGTCTCGCGGCCCTCGGCATTTTTGTACATGACGATATCACCCGGCAGGATGGAGGCAAACTCCTGCGAGTCATCGGTATAATATTCAGAGTTCATGCGGGCAAGCTCGCCACGCAGGGCGCTGATGCTGGCGTACTGGGGGATGATATCCTGCGGCACACCCGCGTGGTACAGGCAGTAGGCCACAAAGGTGCTGTCCCAGTCGGCATACACCATGGGCTTGTCCTTATAATACTGGTCGGCATACATGGTGTAGCCGTTGCCGTCCTCGTCCACGTCGGCCTTGCTCTCGGTATAGCCGAGCTGGCTCCGGGCCACGAGCACCATGTCCTGGGCCCAATCCACGCTGGTGCGGTCTGGGGTCTTGGCGTCGTACTCCGCGTCGATCTTGGCGTTGGGGTTGACGAGGCAGTCGGCCGTATGCTCGTGCTCTTCCTTGCCGCAGATCAGCACCTTGCCATAGCACTCGTCGGTGTGGTGGTGGACGGTATAGCCCGTGTCGATCTCGGCGTCCGTTTCGGGCTTGGTGGCTTCTTGTTCGGGTTCCGGGTCGGCTGCGGTCTCCGGTTCCTCGGCAGAATCGCTCTCCTCCGCGCTGTTTTCGTCCACGTCGTACAGAGCGGCGCCGTCATCCGTTTTCTCCGGCTCGCCCTCTTCCTGGCCGCAGACCAGAACCTCTTCGAGGGTATAGCAGTCGTCGGTGTGCTCATGCTCGGTGCAGAGCAGTTCGCCGGTCTCCTGGTCGTAACAATAATCCTGATGGACGTGGTCGCTCTCGATGCCGCAGGTCAGCACCTCTTCTTCCTCGTAGCAATCCGCGGTGTGGTGGTGCAGCACCACTTCCGGCTCCGGCTCTTCCTGCGTGGCGGGCTCACTTTCCGGCTCGCTCCCGGCTTCGTCCCAGTCCGCAGCGCTGGCGTCACCGTCCCCTGCGTCATCAGCCGAATCCATCGTTTCTTCGACGATTTCGCCCTCTTCATAGCCACAGATAGGCTCGGTGCCCTCGATGTAGCAATCGTCGGTATGCTTGTGTTCTTCTTTCCCGCAGTAATAGCGCGTGTCATCGGCGGCAAGCGCGATGCCATCCTGATGCAGCCGCCAGCTGACGCTCATGGCGGTCAGCATCGCCAGCACCAGAACCATTGCCACCGAACGCCGGGCCAAATGACGCTGCCGCTGGACGTTCTGAATGGCTTCCTGGAAGCGATTCTTCATTCCCATAATGGATTCCTTTCCTCAGTGGATCAACGAAAAACCGGACAAGGGCCAGACGCGTAGAAAGACCTTGCCCACGATTTGACTTTTTTCGACACAGCCAATCACCGTACTCCGGCTGTCGATGGAGGTGACGCGGTGGTCGCCCATCACAAAATAGCGGCTCTCCGGCACCTGATAGGGGAACTCGATGTCGCACTCGCCCAGCGCCAGCTCATCCACATAGGGCTCGTCGAGCACCTCTCCATTGACGCTCACGACACCTTTGGTGTCGATGGAGATGACATCGCCCGGCCCGCCGATGATGCGCTTGAGCAGCAGCTTGTTCTGCCAGTAAAAGCCACACAAGTCGCCCGTCTTCCAATCGTCCGTTTTTACCAGCAGGATCACGTCCCGGTCCTGCAAGGTGGGGTTCATGCTGTCGCCCGACACCTGCAGCACAGGCAGCAGCAGCGTGGCCAGCAGCACCGCAATGGCCGCCACCACGATCAGGGTGCTCACCGTACCGCGCAGCACCCGCCAGAAACGCCGTCGCTCGGTCAGGCGCTCCCGTTCCGCATCCACCCGCCGCAAAGCCTCGGTTTCCTGCGGCGTTTCATCCTGCCGGAGCGTGTCGATGACGTCGATCAGCTCCGTGCGGCTCATCCGCCGCAATTTCCGCTCTGACATAATTCCTCCGCAAAGTCTTCTGCAAGGCTTTGTCTTTCATTCCATTTCCAATTTATCTCAATCGCCGTCCTCTGCAAAGCACGGCGCAATCCACGAAAACATTTTCGTTCTTTTTCCACGAAAAAAACGTTATAAAGATAAGTGGTATTAGCAATAGTATAGCACCAATATTTCCTGTTTTCAATCAATTTTCCTAAGATTCTTTGTCACAATTCCTGCTTTTCATGATTTATTCCTTTTGCAAAACATCTTTTTGTATTTTTACAACAAAAGAGCACCCCAGGGCAGGAAACCCGGAGTGCTCTTTAATTACACAGTGTTGAACCGCGCGTTTTATTTACTTCTTGGTGCTTCCCATATCGGGGACGAAGCTATTGATCTTCTTGACGGTGTCCACGATGGTGACCACGTTGTTGATGATGGAGCTGCCGGCGGAGAAGACACGGGCAATGTAATTGAACAGGGTGCCGATATCCTTGAACATCTGCCAGCCGGTGGTTTCACCACCAACCAGATAGGTCATCTCCTCTGCATCAATGGCTGCGTAATTGGCGGGCATTTTGAGCTCATAGTTCGTCATAGTAATTTTCCTTTCTTCAGTAAACTCAATAGAAAAGCAAATTCATCAGGAACCCTGTGCGGCGACCACGGTAACCACGACAGCGACCACCGTTGTGACCACCAACACCGTGCCGAGATTGTCTTTCAGCTTCCAGCTCTTCCCTGTGTCAGCGGCTGCCGGTGCTGTCGTCGTTGTCTTGGCTGCAGTGGCTGTGGCGGTGTTCTTTTTGGCCGTCGGCGTCCAGTGCGCGTAGATGGTGGTATCGTCCTTGAAGTTGTACCGCGTGGTGATCTTGGTGCCGCCCACCACATCGTCGTACCAGCCATCAAACTTATAGCCCTCCATGGTGGGGGTGGGCGTACTGGTCAGCCGGTAATTGGAGCCGTACTTGTAGGCATACAGCTGCATGACATCACATGTACCGCCCTGTGCTTCCAAGTAGACGTTGTAATAGCTTGCGTCCGCCGCAAACGCCATGGGCACCAGGTTGCAGCACAGTGCCAGCGTCAGTACGCAGAGCACGAGCTTTTTCCAAAGCTGCTTCATAGACCGCGTCCTCTCTTTCCAAGCGTATTTCCCCGGGCGCTTTCCGGTGTTCCGGGAGCGGCACGTTCCACCCAGCCGCCGGGCGGTTTTCCAGCGCTCTCCCATGGAATAATTATGAATCGGAACTGGTGCCTTGTCAAGCCCGGATCGCAAAATCGAGGTGGGAATTTTTATGGCATTTTCCGTCATTTTCCGCGTTCCCGGACAGATGTCGCCTTTCCGCGGCCATTTCCCGCCGGTTTCCCGTTTTTGCGCCCCTCTCCTGCCGTGCAGGAAACAGCAGGGAGGAAAAGCTCACAGCCGGTTCTTTTTCATCAGAAATATTTTACCAGAAATGCCCGTGTCCGCGCAAGTGTCCAAATGGACACAAATCACAGATTTGCGCCTGTTTTATTGGGTTCTGCACAAAGCCGCCCACAAAAGTTCGTGAAGAACGCACAAAAAACACGGCATAAAAATCCCCCGCAGCCGGGCAGGCCCTCGGCGTACTTGTTGGTCAGGATGCTGCCCATGGCCGCCATGACGGCAGGCGAGACGATACAACTTCCCCCTCTCTGCGATGTTTCTTTCCCAAAAAGCGCGGCCCCGC
>ERZ857480.23679-NODE-36362-length-12350-cov-12.8980_pt1 | contig 12350 bp, 9 predicted proteins | sample MGYA00519767_ERZ857480 | MGnify/ENA primary metagenome ERZ857480 (study PRJEB31778, sample SAMEA3449210) | human gut metagenome | biome: human gut; feature: human-associated habitat; material: faeces | place: United Kingdom | collected 2010/2012 ...
GTGCGTGTGACGGCTCCCGACTTGGAAGAACTGAAACGCCGCTGCAATGAGGTGAAAGATTTTTATGACGATTTAAACGTGAAACTGGTTCGCCCCTTTGGAGATATGCTGGGGCTGCATGGGGAATTTCTTCCTGCCAGCAAACGGTATCTGAACGATTACATCCAGTATGTCACCAGCGACTTCCTCGCTGGTCTTGGATTTGGGGCAACCCAGATGTTGGGGGAACCGGAGGGTATTTATATTGGGTACAGCCTTGATACAGGAAGAAATGTGTACTTAAAGCCTGCCCTTGCCAGTCAAGGGGTAAAAGGCTCCGTCACCAACGCCCTTGCTGCCGCTTTTGTCGGCTCCCTCGGCGGTGGAAAATCATTCAGCAACAACATGATTATCTATTATTCCGTATTGTTTGGGGCACAGGCTCTCATTGTTGACCCGAAAGCGGAACGGGGACGCTGGAAAGAAACCCTGCCGGAAATCGCCCATGAAATCAATATCGTAAACCTGACTTCGGAGGAACAGAACAGGGGCTTACTCGACCCGTATGTGATTATGGAGAACCCAAAGGATTCCGAATCACTGGCAATCGACATCCTGACCTTTTTAACGGGCATTTCCAGCCGTGACGGGGAAAAGTTCCCTGTTCTTCGGAAAGCCATTCGTGCGGTGACAAACAGTGAGGAACGGGGACTTTTCAAAGTGATTGAGGAACTTCGGGCGGAGGGAACCACCATCAGCACCAGCATAGCCGACCATATCGAATCCTTTACGGACTATGACTTTGCACACCTGCTCTTTTCGGATGGGGATGTCACACAGTCCATCAGCCTTGAAAAGCAGCTCAATATCATTCAGGTAGCGGATTTGGTGCTGCCGGATAAGGAAACCTCATTTGAAGAATACACCACAATGGAGCTGCTTTCCGTGGCAATGCTCATTGTAATCAGCACCTTTGCCCTCGACTTCATCCACACCGACCGCAGCGTGTTTAAGATTGTGGATTTGGACGAAGCATGGAGCTTCTTACAGGTAGCACAGGGCAAGACCCTCTCTATGAAGCTGGTTCGTGCCGGACGTGCCATGAACGCAGGCGTTTACTTTGTCACCCAGAACACGGACGATTTGCTGGATGAAAAGCTGAAAAACAATCTGGGCTTGAAGTTTGCGTTCCGTTCCACGGACATCAACGAAATCAAGAAGACCCTCGCCTTTTTCGGGGTAGATTCCGAAGATGAAAACAACCAGAAGCGGCTCCGTGACTTGGAAAACGGACAGTGCCTTATCAGTGATTTGTACGGGCGTGTAGGAGTGATACAGTTCCATCCTATCTTTGAAGACCTGTTCCATGCCTTTGACACCAGACCGCCCGTGAGAAAAGAGGTGGAATGATGGTGATACATAGAACATCCAACCAACAGCAGCTCCCTGTTCCCTATTCAGCAAAAAAGGGGTTGTCTTGGAAAATGGCAGGAAAAGTGATTGGCAGGGTGCTTCTGGCACTCCTGCTCATCCTCCTGCTGCTGGCAGTCTTCGGCACAGCCGCCCATGCTGCCGGACTGGTGGATGATACGGTGGACGCTGCCAACGAATACAGCAAATATCCTCTGGACAACTACCAGCTTGATTTTTATGTGGACAGCGGATGGGACTGGCTCCCGTGGAACTGGCTGGACGGTATCGGAAAACAGGTGATGTACGGGCTGTATGCCATCACAAATTTTATCTGGACAATCAGCCTGTACCTTTCCAACGCCACGGGGTATCTGATTCAGGAAGCCTACTCGCTGGACTTCATTTCCTCTACGGCGGATTCCATTGGGAAAAATATGCAGACCCTTGCAGGCGTTACCACAGGCGGCTTGTCCTCGGAGGGATTTTATATCGGGTTCCTGCTGATTCTCATTCTGGTGGTGGGGATTTACGTTGCCTACACAGGGCTTATCAAACGGGAAACCACAAAAGCCATCCATGCCGTTGTCAATTTCGTGGTGGTGTTCGTGCTGTCCGCTGCCTTTATCGCTTATGCTCCTGATTATATCGGGAAAATCAATGAATTTTCCGCAGACATCAGCAATGCCAGCCTGACCCTTGGCACAAAGATTGTGCTGCCGAACTCGGAAAGTCAAGGAAAAGACAGCGTAGATTTGATACGGGACAGCCTGTTTTCCATACAGGTCAAGCAGCCGTGGCTCCTGCTGCAATACGGCAACTCGGATGTGGAAAACCTTGGGGCTGACCGCGTGGAACGCCTGCTCTCAACCAGCCCAGACGAAAACAACGGGCAGGACAGGGAAGAAATCGTGGTGGAGGAAATCGAAGACAGGGAAAACACCAACCTTACCATCACAAAAACCATCAACCGCTTGGGAACCGTATTCTTCCTGTTTATGTTCAATATCGGTATCTCCGTTTTTGTATTCCTACTCACGGGGATAATGATTTTTTCACAGGTGCTTTTTATCATCTACGCCATGTTCCTGCCTGTGAGCTTCCTCCTCAGCATGGTTCCCTCTTTTGAGGGGATGTCCAAACGTGCCATTACAAAACTGTTCAATACCATCCTTACCAGAGCCGGAATCACCCTGATTATCACGGTAGCGTTCAGCATTTCCACCATGCTCTACAACCTGTCTGGGGAATATCCGTTCTTCCTAACGGCGTTCTTGCAGATAGTGACCTTTGCCGGAATTTATTTCAAGCTGGGGGATTTGATGGGGATGTTCTCCTTACAAAGTGGGGATTCCCAAAGCATGGGGAGCCGTATCATGCGAAGACCCCGTATGCTCATGCACGCCCATATGCACCGTTTACAGCATAAGTTAGGACGTTCTGTGGCGGCTCTTGGGGCTGGTACGGCTGCCTACCACGCAGGAAAACAGGCTGGCTCAGACCAGAGAACTGCTTCCAGCTCCGGTTCTTCCAAACGGACACAGGCAGACCACAGCAGACCAGATGGGCAGGCAGCACCGGAAAAGGAATCCGCATGGAAACGGGCTGGTTCTGCGGTAGGTGCGGTGGCAGATACCAAAGATAAGATAGCCGATACTGCCGGACAGCTTCGGGAGCAGGCAAAGGATTTGCCTGTCAATGCAAAGTACGCTCTTTACCACAGGAAAACACAGGTATCAGAGGGAGTACGGGATTTTACTTCCAGCGTGACCCAGACCCGAACTGCCAGAGCCGAACAGCGGAACGCACAGGCAGAACGCCGCAGACAGACCATTGCAGAACGCAAGGCGGAACTGGAACAGGCAAAACAGCCGCAACAGAAAGCTTCCGAAACACCCAAAGGGGCAGCTCCTGTCCATGAACGCCCTGTTACTGCAAAGCAGCCAGAAGATTTCCGACATCATGCAGGAAAACCAGCCATGCAGCCAGCTTCCCCATCCATCAGGGAACGGGGACAGGTTTCTTATGGGGGAACTGTGGCAGAACGGTCTTCGGTTCCGGTGGTAAAAGCGGCTTCCATCCACCATGAACAGACGCCGCCTGTAAGGACAGAACGCCAGATAGACCCTCCGGCTTCCCCAGACAAACCAGATGAAAGACAAAAGACAACTACTACACCTGCTGCTCCCCCTCCGACAAGACCTGTCCAGAATGATACGGCTCCTGTGATACCGGAAAGAAAACGGGCTGCCCCTGCGGTAAAAGAATCCAACTTTACCATCCGGCGTACCACCGCCAGAAAGGAGTGGACAAAAACAGTAACAGCGGTTTCCAAACAAAAGAAAGGGGAGAAGCCATGAAGTTAAGACACCTTTTCTTTGCCTGTTCCGGCGTGTTCGTGATGATGTTCTCCCTGCTCCTTTTGGTGGTGATTGTCTTCTCGGATGAGGAAGACGGAGGAAGCGGCGGAAACCTTATCTATGGGGGCGTGAGCGTATCACAGGAAGTCCTCGCCCATAAGCCTATGCTGGAAAAGTATGCAAGGGAATATGGCATAGAGGAATACTTAAATGTGCTGCTCGCCATCATTCAGGTGGAATCCGGCGGCACGCTGGAAGACGTTATGCAGTCCTCGGAATCTCTGGGGCTTCCCCCGAACTCCCTTAGTACAGAGGAATCCATCAAACAGGGCTGCAAATATTTCTCGGAACTGCTCGCAGCGGCAGAAGCAAAGGGCTGTGACTTAAACAGTGTGGTTCAGTCCTACAACTATGGCGGCGGTTTCCTAGACTATGTGGCAGGACGTGGGAAAAAATACACCTTTGAACTGGCAGAGAGCTTTGCAAGGGACAAATCCGGCGGAAAGAAAGTCACCTACACCAACCCTATTGCGGTAGAGAAAAACGGAGGCTGGCGGTATTCCTACGGAAATATGTTCTATGTCCTCTTGGTATCGCAATACCTGACCGTGGCACAGTTTGATGATGAAACGGTACAGGCTATCATGGAGGAAGCCTTAAAGTATGAGGGCTGGACGTATGTGTACGGGGGCGATTCCCCCTCCACTTCCTTTGACTGTTCGGGACTGGTGCAGTGGTGCTATGGCAAGGCAGGAATCACCCTGCCACGGACAGCACAGGAACAGTACAATGTGACGCAGCATATCCCCCTGTCCGAAGCAAAAGCAGGGGATTTGGTCTTTTTCCATTCCACCTACAATGCTGGAACCTACATCACCCATGTGGGGCTGTATGTGGGAAATAACCGGATGTACCATGCCGGAAATCCCATTGGTTACGCAGACCTGACAGGCTCCTACTGGCAACAGCACCTTGCCGGAGCCGGACGAATCAAACAATAAGAAAGGATGAACCGATATGATTCAGATTAGAAAAGAGGAAAACCAGAAAAAGCAGAAAGAAAAGAAACTGAAAGTCTACAAAGTCAATACCCATAAGAAAACCGTGATTGCCCTGTGGGTGCTGCTGGCAATGAGCTTCCTGTTTGCCGTCTATAAGAATTTCACGGCGATAGACATTCACACTGTCCATGAAACGAAAGTGATTGAGGAACAAATCCTCGACACTCACAAGATAGAGAATTTTGTGGAGAATTTCGCAGAAGTCTACTATTCATGGGAACAGTCCGCCGCTTCCATTGACAACCGGACAAACGCTTTAAAAGGGTATCTCACCGGAGAGCTGCAAGCCCTGAATGTAGATACTGTCCGAAAGGACATCCCCGTATCGTCTGCCCTGACCGATTTTCAGATATGGGAAATCACAGAAGAAAAGGAGCAGCATTATCAAGTGACCTATACGGTGGAACAGCGTATCACAGAGGGGGAATCCAGTAAAACCGTCCGTTCCGCCTATCAGGTGACAGTCTATGTGGACGGCTCTGGAAACCTGACGATTATCCAGAATCCAACCATTACCAGTGTTCCCGTAAAATCCGGTTACACTCCCAAAGCGGTACAAAGTGACGGTACGGTGGATTCCATCACCACAGAGGAAATCAACGAATTTCTCACCACCTTTTTCAAGCTGTACCCTACGGCAACCGCAAAGGAACTGACCTATTATGTAAATGAGGGTGTGCTGAAAACTGTGGGAAAAGAGTATATTTTCTCGGAACTGGTAAATCCGGTTTATAACCGAAACGGAAATCAGGTGACAGCTTCCCTTGCAGTAAAATATCTGGATAACCAGACCATGACAACACAGGTATCACAGTTTAACCTTGTACTGGAAAAGAACGGGGAAAACTGGAAGATTGTGAAATAAGCTATATAAAACAGAAGACACATTGTATTTCTCAAAAAATTACAATGTGTCTTCTCATTTTAAAATTCTGTTCTGGACATTCACCTGTCCTCTGCTTCGACTTCGGCTATCTCTTTTGCTGTGGCGGTGACTACCCGTATTCCTTTCTCACTCATACTATCAAGCAATGTATCAAGTTGTCTGCGTTGTGTATCTTTTTCCGCGGATTTATTCGGAAAAAAGAATTGGTCTACGGATATATCATAACGTGTTACAAGCTCATAAAAAATTTGTAAACTCGGCTGTTGCCCTTTATTCTCAATATTAGCAAGATAACGTGGTGAGATATACATTTCATCACTTACTTTCTTGCGGCTCTCTTTTCGTTCGGTTCTCGCTGCTTTGATAGCTTGTCCGAAAGCCTTAAAGTCATATTTAGCTGTTGGTCTTTTTGCCATATTTATTCACCCATATACATTCTACTGTTCCTCTTTCATACTGAATACGTCTATACAGTTCCTATTTGTAGCCATAATAATTCATATGTTTGCACTTGCTATTATTCGTATGTCCGACTATAATTATGATAATATAGTTTATAGAAAGGACTGGGACTGTTATGGAATATATGTCTTGCCCCGAAGCAGCTAAAAAATGGGGCATTTCTGAACGACGAGTACAGATTCTTTGTAAGGAAGATAGAATACCGGGAGTTTCAAAAATCGGTTATATGTGGTTGATACCAAAGGATGCAGAAAAACCTGTTGACGCAAGGAGAAAGGAGTTTAAGCATGAGTAACTTATTACTTTTAGAAGATGATATTAGCTTAATAGACGGGTTGCATTACTCTCTAAAGAAAAATGGTTTCTACGTTGATATTGCCCGTACTGTTGAAGAAGCAGAAAAGCAATTAGCACAAATCGAAAAATACGATTTGCTTATTCTTGATGTGACACTGCCGGACGGAACAGGCTTTGAGGTTTGCGAAAATGTGCGGAAACATAACAAACAGATACCGATTATCTTTTTGACTGCTTCTGATGAAGAAGTCAATATTATTCGTGGCTTGGATTGCGGCGGGGACGATTATGTTACAAAGCCCTTTAAGTTGGGGGAACTATGTTCCCGTATTCGTGCCTTGTTACGACGTGCAGGAGTAACACCGCAGGACAAGGCAAGTGTATTGAAATGCGGGGACATTTCGATTGACTTTTTAAGTTGCCGCGTAATTTTGAACAATAAAATACTAGAACTGACAAACGCAGAATACCGTCTGCTTTGTCTGTTAGTACGAAATGCAAATCGCATTGTTTCCAGAGATATTATTCTAAATGATTTATGGGACGGTACAGGAAATTTTGTTGACGATAACACCTTATCGGTTTATATCCGGCGGCTTCGCGAAAAAGTGGAAACTGACGCTTCCCACCCGCAGCGCTTAATAACCATTCGCGGCTTTGGTTATCAGTGGAAAGAGGTGTAAGTATGAATATTTTTCGTGACAAGCAAATAAAACATTTTTCTCTTTTTATTGCTATATACAGTATTTTACTTGTGGGAGTTTCTACATGGTTTTCTATAAATCAATTAAATACAGCAAAGTCTATGTATCTGGAACATGATAGAGCTATTGTATCTGCCTTGTTGGAACAGGAGGTTTCAAAAGAAGTAATTGCCAATGCTATTTCTTCCACAGATATAAGTACCGCGGGAATGGAATTTTTAGATAATTTGGGAATTACCACAAATACGTTTGGTAGCTTGTTGCCACATTTTTCCCAGTTTCAATATCACTTTTTGCGTATAGCATTAGGAGGGGGAATTTGTCTAGTGATAATTCTTGTCATTGGGGTTATTTCTTTCCTACAAATTAGAAATAATCTATATCGACAGTCTGGAAAAATTATAGATAACTATATTAACAATGACTATTCTTGTCATTTACCGCAAGACAGTGAGGGAGACCTTTTTCATTTATTTGCATCTGTTGAACAGCTTGCAACTATGCTTAAAGCCAAAAGTGAAACAGAACATAAAACAAAAGAATTTTTGAAAAGCACAATTTCAGATATTTCACATCAACTGAAAACTCCATTAGCAGCTTTGATGATGTATCAAGAAATTATAGAAGCGGAACCGGATAATACTGAAACAGTAAAAAAATTTTCGCAAAAAACCGGAACCGCCTTAAAACGAATAGAACAGCTTATTTTGTCTATGCTTAAAATCGCACGTTTAGATACTGGAAATATTCTTTTTGACAAGCGTACCTGTCTTATACAGGAATTAGTTAAAAACGCTATCAGTGAACTTACAATAAGAGCTACACAAGAAAAAAAACAGATTATTGTAAATGGAACATCTAATCAAGTTATTATGTGTGATATGGATTGGACAAGTGAAGCGATTGGAAACCTTGTAAAGAACGCGTTAGACCATACAGAAATAGGAGGAATAGTAAAGATTACTTGGGAAAGTACACCAACTATGATACGAATTTTAGTTTCTGATAATGGAAGTGGAATTGCCCCGGAAGATATACACCATATTTTCAAACGCTTTTATCGCAGTAAATATTCCCTCAACACTCCGGGAATTGGATTAGGACTTCCTCTTGCAAAATCTATTATAGAGGGACAAGAGGGGCTCATTTCTGTTCAAAGTGTTTTACATGAAGGTACTACTTTTTCAGTTTCTTTCCTTACGAAATCGTAAGGTGAAATTCACCGGATTGTAAGCTGTTCCTGTTATCCTTTAAGAAAGGAGGTCTATGATTTATGGAAATTTTAAAAGTTGAAAATTTATGTAAAACTTACGGGAAAGGCGAAGCAAAAGTAAATGCTTTAAAAAATGTGTCTTTCTCACTTGAAAAAGGGGAATTTGCTGCTGTTGTAGGTGAATCTGGTTCTGGAAAAAGTACTTTGCTTAACTGCATCGGTGCTTTAGATACGCCGACTTCGGGTTCTATTTTTATTGACGGGCAAAATCTGTTTTCTATGAAAGAAGAAAAACGGACAATTTACAGACGACGCAACATAGGATTTATTTTTCAGTCTTTCCAGCTTGTGTCTGAGCTGAATGTAGAACAAAATATTATTTTCCCTCTACTGTTAGATTATCAAAAGCCAGACCCTAAAAAAGTAAACGAAATCCTCAATTTACTTGGATTGGCAGAACGCCGCTATCATTTACCGAGACAATTATCCGGAGGACAGCAACAACGAGTAGCGATTGGGAGAGCTTTGATAACACAGCCAAAACTAATTTTAGCCGATGAACCGACGGGAAATCTCGACAGTAAAAATAGTCAAGACGTTATTGATATGCTTATCAGTGCGTCAAGACATTTTAAACAAACAATTTTGATGATAACGCACAATAATAATTTAACATCTTCGGTTGACAGGGTGTTTCGTGTGAGCGACGGTATTCTTACAGACTTAGGGGGGACAGCAAATGAAGCATTATCTTAAACTTGTCCCTATATCAACCAAAATCCACCGCAAGCAAAGTAGAATGACCCGTATTTGTATTACTCTTGCGGTTATTTTGGTTGCTGTCATGTTTGGTCTTGCCGATATGTATTTACAGGGTGTTACGCAACACGAAATAGAGAAAAGCGGAAACTGGCATTATGCGTTTCATGCTATTAATTCGCAGACAGCTTCCTTTATTTCAGCTCGTCCAGAGGTAAAAATTTCCGGGTGGCATAATACAGTTTCTTCCGAAGCAGGATATTTTATTAAAGAACAGCCTATTACTATCAGCGCGCAAGATAAAGGGGTTTTTGAAGATATATTTCTGAACGGGATTGCAGAGGGAAAATATCCAGACGCGCCAAACGAGATTGCAATATCTTCTTCACTTAAAGATACTGCCTCTGTTTTGTTGAATGATACAGTTGAATTGTATAATCTGAACGGAAGTGTGGCAGATTATCAGATAGTTGGCTTTTTAGACGATACAAAAACTTCACACTTGATTGCTGAGAATTTGCCGATTGTAGTAATGACACCAGAGGGCTTAGGAACGCTTGCTGTTTCTAACGCGAATGAAAGTTATGTCGCCCAGTTTTCACATTTATGTAATATACCGGACGCAATCAATGATATAAAAGCAGCCAATCATCTGACTGATGAACAGATAACCGGAAATACACCTCTTTTGAGCATACAAGGGCAAATAGAGGGGAAATCAGGTGTAAATCAGATTTATCAAGTAGCCTTTATTCTTTCCCTTATTGTCATGCTGACTTGCATTTTGATGATTTCAAGCAGTCTAAACAGCAATGTCGCAGAGAGAACAGAATTTTTTGGTATGCTCCGGTGTCTGGGGGCAACCAAAAGACAAATAATGCGATTTGTATGTTTAGAGGGGCTGTATTGGTGTAAAACGGCTATTCCCATTGGAATTATATTCTCCATTGTGATTGTTTGGATTTTGTCTGCCGCCATGCGGGTAATAAGTCCAGAATGGTTTTCTTCAATGCCGATTTGGGGTATTAGTTGGATAAGTATAGTTGCAAGTATTTTGTTAGGATTGCTGACCGTTTTACTGGCTGCTCGTTCTCCGGCAAGAAGAGCCGCAAAAGTTTCTCCGCTTACCGCTGTATCAGGAAATGCTGGACAAATAGCTACATTTCACAAAGCAGCTAACACAAAGACATTTAAAATTGAAACCGCATTGGGTATTCATCACGCAAAAGCAAAGAAAAGAAATTACATTTTAATGACAGGGGCATTTGCTATCTGTATTACATTGTTTCTCACGTTCAGTACACTTGTTGATTTTATGCAAAATGCTTTTGTGCCCCCGGTTTATACGCCGGAATTATCCATAGCAAGTGAAACTAATACTTGTTCGATTGAGAGCGAAATGTTAGCACAGATTAAGAAAAATGATGATGTCAAGCGGGCATACGGGCGTATGTTTGCTTATGATGTTCCATCAGAAAATAGTGGAAAAAGCTACAATGCAAATCTTATTTCCTATGAGGAAAATCAATTTCAATGGGCGGCGGACTCTTTGGTAGCAGGTTCCATAGAAACAGTTATGCAGCAAGAAAATCAAGTGCTATTCGTACAGACGGGAAATGTTAATGTACAAGTTGGCGACAAGATAACTTTATCTATCAATAATACGAAAAAAACTGTTACGGTTGCAGGAATTTTGTCTGATAGCCCCTTAGCCCGTGTAAAGGGTACGGAAACCTTTTTCTGTTCGGAAGCAACCTTTAGCGCACTGACCGGAGAAACTGGCTATACTATTATCGACATTCAATTTGAGAACAACGCTTCCAGTGAAGATGTAAACGCAATTAAAAACATATTTACTAATGGTGGCGTAATATTTTCAGACAGCCTTTCTCAAGTGCAGCAGCAAAGAAATCTGTATTATACTTTTGCAGTTCTTGTTTACGGCTTCCTATCTATTATCGTTGCGATTACCATTTTCCATATTATGAATACAATCAATCTGGGAGTTGCCGCAAAAATGAAAGAATACGGAAGTATGCGAGCGATTGGAATGAGCAATCGCCAACTTATAAAAATGATAATCGCAGAAGCAGGAACCTACGCAATAAGCGGAGTGATTTGGGGTTGTATCATTGGACTTCCTATGCACTGGGTTATCTATGTAAGTCTTATAACAAATATTTGGGGAACAGCATGGAGTGTTCCGTTTATTCCCCTTATACTCATAATCGCTATTGTACTGTTGACTTCTCTTTTGGCAGTTAAAGGACCTGCAAAACGGTTACAGCGAATGTCTATCGTCGAAAATATTAGTGCACAATAATCTTTTGAGAGGGGGAATTTCAAAAGTGCCCCCTCTTTTTCTATCTTACAAATCCGTAAGCTAAAATTCATCTTAAAGTAAGTTGATATTGATAAAATAAATCAAAACATAATATTTGTTTGTTATCTGCCGGACGACGGCAAAAGAAAAAAAGCCGTCGTAACGCAGACAGATTTTCACGTGCTTTTGAAGCGGTGGCTTTGATTTTTAGAGCCGCCGCTTCTTTTTGTCTATTACTGAACCAACAATGACGCAGAATATAAATAGCGGCATTTAGGAGGATTGCCGCTATGGGGATTTCTTTGCTGCTATATAACGTACATAGGCTACATTCATTAAAAAAAGTATAGCTCCTCCACTGTGGAAGTCCAACTTTGAATATGAACTGACAAGTCATATTTATTCTACTGTTATTTCTCATGCACTCATTTTTATTTTAAAATGGGTGTATTTTTTTATTCAAAAATGCAACTGTGCCCCCTGTCCTGTCGGGACTAAGAGCGAAAAGGGGGAAAGAAGCAGAAATTCCTATCAACTCGCTCCCTTTCAAGGCTGGAAAGGGGGTGAGCAATGATGAAGCCATCTGAATTTCAGACAACCATAGAGAACCAGTTTGATTATATCTGTAAAGTCGCTATGGACGATGAACGCAAAGACTATTTCAAAGCGTTGTCCAGACAGTGTAAACGGGAAACCCTGTTCTGTGATATGGACAATTACACCGTCAATCTGTTTTCTTCCGAAGACACCTATCCCTCCCATTTCCATACTTTTGAAATGGATGGATTTACTGTCCGCATTGAAAACAGCCTATTAGCAGAAGCATTAGAAAATCTGGATGGAAAGAAACGTGACGTTATCCTGAGATATTATTTTCTTGGATTTGACGATACGGA
>ERZ857480.66725-NODE-103245-length-12350-cov-5.0000_pt1 | contig 12350 bp, 10 predicted proteins | sample MGYA00519767_ERZ857480 | MGnify/ENA primary metagenome ERZ857480 (study PRJEB31778, sample SAMEA3449210) | human gut metagenome | biome: human gut; feature: human-associated habitat; material: faeces | place: United Kingdom | collected 2010/2012 ...
ATGTGTATGTTCTGTAGGACTTGATATGATCGCAATTCCAGGAAAAACAAAAGCAACAACGATCGCAGGACTGATCGCAGATGAGATGGCACTTGGTATGATCAATCAGAAGACAACTGCTGTCCGTGTGATCCCAGCAATCGGAAAAGATGTTGGAGATCAGGTAGAATTTGGTGGATTACTTGGATATGCACCAATTATGCCAGTGAATGAATTTTCATGCGATGCATTTGTGAATCGTGGAGGAAGAATTCCAGCACCGATCCATAGCTTTAAAAACTAGAAATCAAGATATTTTTGAGGTGACAATTTTGGGGTATTAGATCAGCATGCAGACATTATATCATCAGAATCAGATATGGTGGACATGCATACAGGAAGAGAACGAATGTCCGGATCATCTGTTAAGAGAACTTGGGAGCGGCTGCATAAGATTATAGAGGAATTCCCATAAGTTCAAAGGAACGGCATAGGCCGTGGACTATATTATATAAACACAAATTAAGAAGAGAATTTAAAAGGAGATATATAAAATGAGTCAAAACGTATATGATGTGCTGCAAGAAAGAGGATTTATCGCACAGACAACACACGAGGAATTAAGAGAACTGTTAGGAAAAGAAAAAGTAACATTCTATATCGGATTTGATGCAACAGCAGACAGTTTAACAGCAGGACATTTTTTAACGATTATGGCAATGATGCATATGCAGAAAGCAGGACATCGTCCAATTGCTCTTTTAGGTGGCGGGACAACTATGATTGGAGATCCATCTGGAAAATCTGATATGAGAAATATGTTAACAAAGGAAACGATCGATCATAATGCGAAACGTTTCAAAGAACAGTTGTCAAGATTTATCACATTTGATGATGACAAAGCAATCTTAGCAAATAACGCAGATTGGTTATTAAATTTAAATTACGTTGAATTCTTACGTGAAGTTGGAGTTCATTTCTCAGTCAACAAGATGTTAACAGCAGAATGTTACAAACAGAGAATGGAACGTGGACTTACATTCTTCGAGTTTAACTATATGTTAATGCAGGGATATGATTTCCTTGAGTTAAATAGAAGATATGGATGTAAATTAGAGATGGGTGGAAACGACCAGTGGTCTAATATCCTTGCAGGAGCTGACTTGATCCGCAGAAAAGAAAAGAAAGATGCTTACGGATTAACATTAACACTTCTTACAAGAAGCGACGGAGTGAAGATGGGTAAAACAATGGCAGGTGCTGTATGGCTTGATCCAGAGAAGACATCTCCATACGATTTCTACCAGTACTGGAGAAATATCGAAGATGTGAAAGTAGAAGAATGCTTATCACTTCTTACATTCCTTCCAATGGAAGAAGTCCGAAGACTGGGAGCCTTAGAAGGAGCAGAGATCAACAAAGCAAAAGAAGTTCTTGCTTATGAAGTTACAAAGATCGTTCATGGAGAAGAAGAAGCGAAGAAAGCTCAGACAGCTGCAAAAGCAATGTTTGTTAGCGGTGGAGCAAACGAAGATGCCCCTACATTTGAATATGAAGCAGATAAATTAGCAGAAGGAATCGATATTCTTACAATGTTAGTAGATTCTAAACTTTGCACAACGCGTTCTGATGCAAGAAGAATGGTACAGCAGGGTGGAGTTTCTGTAAATGGTAAGAAAGTAGATGCAATTGATGCAACATTTGGTAAAGCTGATTTTGATGATAAAGATCGTATCTTATTAAAGAAAGGTAAGAAGAAATTCTGCCAGATCAAAGAAAAATAATTAAAAAATAAACAAGTAGGAATCCCGGAGAGTTGATACTCCGGGGTTCTTTTCAATATTCAAAAGGAAAATAAAAAAGATATATTAGAAAGAGAATCAGAAAAAGAAAAGAGGAAGAGAACTTTGAAAACAAAATGCACAAGAGGAATCATATATTTTATCGGTTTGATCGTGCTTGCACTTGGAATTGTATTAAATACAAAAACATTGTTAGGAGTATCACCGATTATATCTATTCCATATAATATCTGTCATATCTGGCATTTAAACCTAGGAGCAATAACCTTTGTGTTTTACTGCTTTTGTGTGTTGATAGAGGCAATCTTAAAAGGAAAAGAATTTAAATTATATGAATTATTACAGATTCCAATGAGTCTTGTGACAAGTGTATTTATCAATATTTTTGACCAGTATTTAAATATTGTACCAGATACATTGGGACAGAAACTTCTGGTATTATTTTTTGCAATCGTTGTTACGGGAATCGGTGCAGCAACGATGGTTAATATGAAACTTGTACTAAACCCTGCAGATGCACTTGCAGCGACGATCGGAGATAAACTTGGCAAAGGCATGGGGATTGGCAAAAATGTTTTTGATGTTACTTGTTTTTGTACGTCAGGAATCATTGGACTTGTATTTACAAGACATATCATAGGACTTGGAATTGGAACTGTACTGGCAGTTATTTTTACAGGAAGAGTCATTGCAGTTTATAATTATTTCCTAAAACATCCAATGCAAAATCTTGCAGGAATCACTGCAGAATTATAAGCCAGAGATAATGAAAGCCCTTTATGTTACAAAAAATATGTAGAAAATTGTCGAAATTTATGATGTCTGGATTGTTTGGAGCGTGCCTGTTTATGTATGGAATGCCGATCAGACGAAAAGGCTTATATGGTTTTGTAATCTTTCTGATCGTTTGTATGGCAGGTGTTTTTTGACTTACGGATGGTAAATTAGAAGCTGTAGAGCAGGCAAGAAAGGATATGGTGCATGGCATTCATGAATTAAGATATGGAAAAGATCAGATTCCAGAAGAATTCAGATGAAATGATGCGTGTAATATCAGAACAGAAAAAATCATTATATTTAAAAGCATACGTAGGTTCCGTATATAAAGATGGAGTCTGGAGGAAAATGCCAGAGGGACAAGATCCATTGCAATGGTTTTTGACAACTTCCCGTACAGGAAATCAGATGTTATATGCATCAGCAGCAGTGGAAGCTTTCCGTGCACATGGAATTCCAGCAAGATACGTGGAAGGATACTATCTTGGAGCATCCAAAATCCAAGACAGCAAAAATGGAGAGGTATCTATTACAGGGGAGAATGCTCATGCATGGGTGGAAGTTTATTTTGACGGAGTTGGATGGAAGGCAGTGGACGTAACTCCGGGATATTACTATAATGTGGCAACACTTCAGAAGATGGTAAACACACCAGAACAGATTAAGAAGAATGCAGCAATGATTTTGTTAGGTGCGGTAACAGTGCTCGTAATTGCAGGCTTTATTTTGTTCGTGATCTTAGAAATCCGTTTATGGCTCTTAGCAGACTCTTAAGAAACAATATGAACAGGCAGATATGGATTAGAAGATCAGAATCTTACAGATGCAGATTTTTGGATTGTTAGGAATCTTTGGAATTGAAACAAAATTTGGATGGAAAACAAAAGAAAAGTTAAAACTGAGGTATCAATTTCAAAAATATTGTATGTAATCTAAGCTAAATTTTGGAATAGTCCAATGCCAAACAAAAAGAACGACGAACTCGTGCAGCCAGTTCATTTTGCTCTAAAATATCTTCAATCAAGAATGCAACGCCATCCTGATCATTAGAAGGAGCAATGACAGAACATACATCTTTCACAGTAGCAGAAGCATTTGCCATAGCAGCAGTGACTCCAAGATCAAGAGATAACATAGAAAGATCATTCCCACTATCACCAACCGCAAGGATTTGTGAAGGAGTGATCTTTTTTGTTTGGGCATAACGAAGTAGAGCTGTTCCTTTCTGTGCATTTACATGCGTGATCTCCAGATCATTTTTGGAAGTTGATACCGCATGTAACTGATCAATCCCATGAATATCATCTTTTAAAGCATTGATCTTATCTTGATCAAAAAATGTAGTAGAGATTTTATAAATTGGTGTTTCACAGCCAAGCAGACTTTCTTTTCCTTCAAAAAAGCGAACTTTAGAAACCATCATTGCAAAGTCGTGCCAAGTACGGAAATATACTTTACCTTCTTGTTCAACGGCAGGAAACACTTCATTTTTATAATAAGATAATAACGTATTTTTATCAGTGATCGAGGTTTTTCCATATTCCGTTGCAATGTCAGCAAAAGCACCATGCCGTTCAAAAACAGTTAAGATCTGTTTTGCAATACTTTTTGGAAGCGAAGCGATATGAAATCCATTGCCGTGCACATCATAAGTGCAAGCCCCACTGTGGCAGATCATATCACAGGAAAGAGATGCCGCATCAAGTTCTCTTTTTGCAGCGCGATAATCTCTTCCAGTATTTACAATAAAATGAATTCCATGTTTCTGCAATTTTTTCACCGCATTGATCGTTCGGTCAGATATATATCCTTTGTCATTTAATAAAGTTCTATCCATATCGGATGCAAATAATCGTATCATGTTAAGTACTCCTTTCGTGTGTATAAGATGATAGTAACAGGGAAATACAAAATTTAAATGATATCTATGTTAAATTTCTGCAATGAAAACTATTTAGAAAAAAATCTAAATAATAATTGACTTTTGGAATACATCATGCTATAAAGTAATTAGAAATATTTCTAAATAGCTACAGAAAGGATGAGAGTTATGGGATTTGCAGAGACATTTAAAGCATTATCGGACCCGATACGAAGAGAGATTCTTATGATGTTGCGGGATGGTAGTATGTCCGCTGGAGAGATTGGTTCTCACTTTGATATGACAGGTGCAACCATTTCTTATCATTTGAAGATTCTTAAAAAAGCAGAGCTGATCTTCGAGAAGAAAGAGAAAAATTATATTTACTACACGTTAAATACATCAGTTGTTGAGGAAGTTATGTTATGGTTGTCAGAATTGAAGGGAGGAAATCATGATGTTAAAGAAGAATAAGAAGTTTTTTATTGCAAGTTGTATTGTAATTTTATTACCAATGTTTGCTGGATTCTTATTATGGGATCAGTTGCCAGCACAGGTGGCAACACATTTTGGAAGAAACGGCGAGGCCGATCGATACAGCAGCAAATTATTTGCAGTAGCAGGAATTTATCTGTTTTTGCTGGCAGTGCATATTTTATGTAGTGTTATCACAGAATTTGATCCTAAGAAAAGGAATGTTGGGTCTAAGATTTATCATCTGATCCTATGTATCTGTCCGGTTGTATCACTTTGGTGTGGGGTAATGATCTATGGAAATGCATTAGGATATAAAGACGTGATCAATTTAAATCTGTGGACGAATGTTTTACTAGGAATAGTTCTGATCGTTGTTGGAAACTATCTTCCAAAGTGCAGACAGAATTATATGATCGGAATCAAACTTCCATGGACATTGGATAATGAAGAAAACTGGGATTACACACATCGAATGGCGGGAAAATGGTGGATCATCGGTGGAGTTTTGACGATTCTGCTTGGATTTCAGAAGTTTGTTGATCCAATTGGAGCAGCAGTAGGGATTATTTTGATCGTTACATTGATTCCTGCGATTGCTTCTTATATTTATTATAAGAAGCATAGAGTTATGTAAAAAAGCATTGTGGTAGATAAAAAAGAAATCAGATATTATAATAAAGTTAATTATCGGACAGAAGGGAGTGATCACATGCAACAAGTAATGCATCTTTTCTTTTACACAAAAAATAAGTTTCAAATGAAAATCAATACAATTATGAACCAAATCTATTGACATACAAACAAAAAAATGCTAACTTATAATTACAAACAAAACAAAAATAAGTTACGAACGAAACATTCTGAAAGGAGATACCATGAACAACACAGAACATTTCGGTAAATTAACAGAACGCATGCAGGCATTTCGTGAGGAAGTGCTCGATGCAAAACCATATATTGACGCACAGAGAGCCGTACTGGCAACAGAAGCTTATAAAGAAAACCAGAATCAGCCAAGAGTTATGGTAAGAGCTTTAATGCTACAGAAGATCTTAGAAGGAATGAGCATTTACATTGATGACAAATCCCTGATCGCAGGAAATCAGGCAACAAAGAACAAGAATGCTCCAATCTTCCCGGAATATACCATGGAATTTGTGATGAACGAATTAGATCTCTTTGAGAAACGCGACGGAGATGTTTTCTATATTACAGAAGAGACAAAAGAACAGTTAAGAGAGATTGCACCGTTCTGGGAGAATAACAATCTTCGTGCCAGAGGAGAAGCTTTACTTCCAGAAGAGGTAGATGTCTTTATGGAGACAGGTGTCTTTGGAATGGAAGGAAAATTAAATGCTGGAGATGCCCATCTGGCAGTGAATTACCAGAGAATCTTATCTGATGGATTGAAAGGATATGAAAAAAGAGTAAAAGAATTAAGAGCAGCATTAGATTTCACAGATCCAGAAAGCATTGATAAGAACGTATTTTATAAAGCAGTCTTAACAGTCATTGAAGCCGTTCGTGATTTTGCACAGCGTTACAGCAAACTTGCAAAAGAATTAGCAGACAAAGAAACTGATGCAAAACGCAAAGAAGAATTATTACAGATGAGCAAGATCTGTGCCAAGGTTCCATATGAACCAGCAAATTCCTTTAGGGAAGCTGTACAGTCTGTTTGGTTTATCCAGTTGATCCTTCAGATCGAATCTAACGGACATTCCTTAAGTTATGGACGTTTTGACCAGTATATGTATCCATATTATATGAAAGATATCAATGAAGGAAAGATCACAAAAGAAGATGCATTAGAATTATTAACATGTCTTTGGATCAAGACATTAACGATCAATAAAGTACGTTCCCAGTCACATACATTAAGTTCCGCAGGATCACCAATGTACCAAAACGTAACGATCGGTGGACAGACAACTGATAAGAAAGATGCTGTCAATGAATTAAGTTTTGTAGTATTACAATCTGTTGCACAGACAAGACTGACACAGCCAAACTTGACAGTCCGTTATCATGCCAATATCGACAAACATTTCTTTGATGAATGTATTGAAGTTATGAAACTCGGATTTGGTATGCCAGCATTAAATAACGATGAGATCATCATCCCATCTTTCATCAATTGGGGTGTCAAAGAAGAAGATGCATACAATTATAGTGCGATTGGATGTGTAGAGACAGCTGTTCCAGGTAAATGGGGATATCGTTGTACCGGTATGTCTTATATTAACTTCCCAAGAGTTCTGCTTTGTGCAATGAATGACGGAGTTGATTTAACAAGCGGTAAGAGATTTACAAAGGGATATGGTAAATTTACAGAGATGGAAACATATGAAGATCTCTTAGCAGCATGGGATAAGACCGTCAGAGAAATGACACGTTATAGTGTTATTGTGGAAAATGCAATTGATAAAGCATCTGAGCGAGATGTACCAGACGTTTTATGTTCTGCATTAACAGATGACTGTATTGGAAGAGGAAAAACGATCAAAGAAGGTGGAGCAGTCTATGACTTTATCTCTGGACTTCAGGTTGGTATTGCTAATATGGCAGACTCTCTTGCAGCAATCAAGAAACTTGTATACGAAGAGAAGAAGATTACAAAAGAACAGCTTTGGAATGCAATTTTAGATGATTTCCAGTCTCCTGAAAACAAGAAGATTCAGGAAATGCTCATTAATGACGTTCCAAAATACGGAAATGATGATGACTATGTCGATCAGTTAGTCGTAGAAGCATACGATTCTTACTTAGATGAGATTAAGAAATATCCAAACACACGTTACCACAGAGGACCGATCGGCGGTATTCGTTATGGTGGAACATCATCTATCAGTGCGAACGTTGGACAGGGAATGGGAACCATTGCGACTCCAGATGGAAGAAATGCATTTGAACCATTAGCCGAAGGAAGCAGTCCGGCACATAATGCAGATAAGAATGGTCCAACAGCAGTATTTAAGACGGTTGCGAAACTTCCAACAGAGAAGATCACAGGTGGAGTTTTATTAAACCAGAAGATGACACCACAGATGTTATCAACAGAAGAAAACAAACAGAAATTAGAGATGCTGATCCGTACATTCTTCAACCGTTTACATGGATATCATGTACAGTATAATATTGTATCCAGAGAAACTCTGATCGATGCCCAGAAACATCCAGAGAAACATAAAGACCTGATCGTTCGTGTGGCAGGATACAGTGCATTCTTTAATGTATTATCTAAGAAGACACAGGATGATATCATCGGAAGAACAGAGCAGACATTATAATTTACAAAAATAGAGGAATGGCAGTTGGCTTGAGTAGGGTTAACTGCTGTTTTTCGTGATAGACTAGAAGAAATAATATTCATGAAAGAAACAATTAAAAAAGCCTTGGCAAGAAACTGTTCTGCCAAAGCTTTTTGTGTATATGGAATTTTCAAAAGGTTAGAAAAAGCAATCGATACCTACATCTAAAAAGATCCGCTGATAATCGGTAAGATCCTCAGGATGCAATGCTTTCACATTCTCATAAGAATAAGTCTTTCCGAGTAAATGATACTTGTTTTCTCCGAATTGATGGAAAGGAAGCAGTTGAACCTTCTTCGCTCCAACCTGATTTAATAAAGCAGCGATTCCTTTTGCATCATCCAAAGAATCATTGAAATCAGGAATCACAGGGATTCGAGGAAGAACTTCAATTCCTTGAGAGATCGCCCATGCTAAATTCTCAATGATCAGTTCGTTATGGACATGGGTTCCTTCATAATGCTTATCACTGTCATAGTGCTTTACGTCAAACAAAAGCAAGTCAAACATCGGAGCCAATTCTCTAAAAATCTCTTTCTTGATATATCCAGTTGTCTCAATCGCAGTATGAATCTTATGTTCTTTTAATTTTGCAAGTAAAGCCTTTACAAAATCTGGTTGAACCATTCCTTCACCGCCAGAGATTGTTACACCGCCTCCAGATTCCTCATAAAAATCAATATCCTGAAGACAGACTTTGACAACTTCATCTACATCTTTTGCTTCTCCTTCATAACTTAAGGCCTTTGCAGGACAGTTTTTTACACATTGAAGACATCCAGCGCATTTTGATGGATCAATACCTACATAACTGTCATCTCCCATAGAAATTGCCTGGTTTGGACAGACATGGGTGCAAGTACCGCAATGAGCACATTTTTCTTTATCATATAAAATTTGGACTTGGCTCAACTGTGATTCCGGATTTGCACACCATTTACAACGCAGTGGACAACCTTTTAGGAAAACTGTTGTACGGATTCCTGGTCCATCGTGAATGCTGAATTTCTGTATATTAAAAACAATACCATTTGTTTGCATGGATAATATTTCTCCTTTCTGATTCTTTTGTATATCTTATCACACAACTTACGAAAAGTAAATAATATACTTACAAATGAAAGTTAAAAAACATTAAACGAAAATAATTGTTGACATATTCGAAAATTATGGTAAGATAGAAGTATCAAAAAACGAAACACGTAATAAGACTTAGGAGGAGTTTTAATCATGGAATTTATCTTAGATACAGTAGATCTTGAAGAGATCAAAGACGGTGTAGACCACATGCCAATCGTTGGAGTAACAAGCAACCCATCCATCGTTAAGAAAACATCACCAGAAGATTTCTTTGGACATATGAGAAAGGTTCGTGAGATCATCGGGAAAGGAAGAAGCCTTCATGTACAGGTAATTTCTTTAGATGCAGAAACAATCGTTAAAGAAGCACACAGAATCTTAGAAGAGATTGATGATCAGGTATATATCAAAGTTCCTGTATCCTATGAAGGATTAAAAGCGATCAAGATCTTAAAATCAGAAGGTGTTAACGTAACAGCAACAGCAGTTTATGATCTAATGCAGGCATATTTTGCATTAGCAGCAGGAGCTAACTATATCGCACCATATGTAAATCGTATCGGAAATCTCGGGGCAGATCCTATGGAACTGATCAGCAATCTTCAGGACCGTATCGAAGATGATGGATATGATTGTAAGATCGTTGCAGCATCATTTAAAGGCGTTGAACAGGTGAAGAACGCATTTAACTATGGAGCAGAAGCAATCACAGCACCATATGCAGTATTAAAACAGGTATTTGCAAATCCTAATATTGACAAAGCAGTGACAGACTTCAACAATGACTGGTATGCAGTTTATGGAGAAGGTAAAGGAATCTGTGACCTTTAATTAAAAATATGCTATTATATGAATAGTGCAGAGGGATAAAGAGCCGCAAGACGGCTCTTTCCTAATATTATGAAGAAAGGGAAAGTTTCATGACAGACAGACAAACAAAGATTCTTGAAATCGTAAATCAAAAAAAGAAAGTAGAAGTGGTAACTTTGTCACAGATGCTGGAGGTATCACAGGTCACGATCAGAAAAGATCTTGATGCTTTGGAAGAACTGAATTTTCTGACAAGAGAACATGGATATGCGACAATGAAGAATATGTCAGACATCAGCAATCGTATGGCTTTTTGTTATGAAACAAAGCAGCGCATCGCAGAAAAAGCAAGTGAGATCATATCTGATGGGGAAACGATCATGGTAGAGTCGGGGTCAAGTTGTGCATTGCTTGTAAAATACCTTTCAGAGACTAAGAAAGATATTACAGTTATCACGAATTCATCCTATATTGCCCGATTTATCAGAGAAACAGAGGGCGGTGTTACAAAGGTCATCGTTCTTGGAGGAGAATATCAGAAGGAAGCAGAGGTTATGGTAGGACCATTGGTGAAGACCTGTGCGGAAGCTTTTTATGTAGATAAACTATTTATGGGAACGGATGGGTATATCCCTGGCATCGGATTCACAAGCGGAGATATGTTAAGGGCCGAAGCTGCCAAGAGTATGGCGGATTCTGCAAGGAATTCTATCATTTTAACAGATTCCAGCAAGTTTTCAGAACATGGAGTTGTCATGCAGTGTAGACTCAAAGATATTAATATGGTATTTACGGACGATCAAGTGCCATTAGAAGCTAAAGAAGCGATGGAACAAAATGGGATTATCGTAGAAACAGTACCTAGATAAGAAAGAAATGATAATAGAAACTGTCATATGAATGGAAGAAAAATTCGTATGGCAGTTTTCGTTTTCACAGTAAAAACACTGCTGTTAATATGTACAAAAATAAATACATAAGATATAATAAAGTTGTAATTTAATAATTAAAACAAAAGGAGGCAGTGGATGAGAACAAGAAAGATGATGTTGTATGCGGGCATGATCGCATCTCTGACAATGGGGATTTTTATAAGCGGAGCAGGTCAGCAGAAAGTGGAAGCGAAAACTAAAGTAACATACACGCTTAAGAAGGGAACATTGACGATCAAAGGAAAAGGTGCAATGCCTGCGAAGATGAAATTTCGAAGGAACAAGAAGATCAAGAAAGTTATCATTAAAAAAGGCGTGACATCTGTTTCATATGAAGCGTTTGCATTATGTAAGAATTTAAATTCTGTGACAATTCCATCAACAGTAAAAACGATAGGAATTCGAAGCTTCTATGGAACAAAGATTTCTAAAATAACGGTTCCATCAAAGACAAAGACGATCGGGCAGGGGGCATTTGGAAGTTGTAAAAGTTTAAAGACGATCGTTATGCCAGGAGACTTTAAATTAAAGCTCGAAGAGGATACTGATGATAAGTTATGGTATGTTGCAAGTGATCAGTCAGCAGTTGATACCATAACATTTAATACAAAATTAAAATTGGCAAATGTATCATATCTGTCAGCAAATAATCTGGTAGTTGCAAAGAATGATCCATCATATCAGAGTATCGAGGGTGTGATCTATACAAAAGATGGAAAAGGAATTGTAAGAGTACCTCAAAAGAGAACAGAGCTTAAGATCAAAGAAGGATGTACAGAGTTTAATATGCAATCTGTATTATATAATTCCACAGATTCTGAAGGAGATGAGTTCAACAATTGTTCTAAATTAAAGAAGATTGTAATTCCATCATCTGTAAAGAGTATTAATAAAACAAAATATAAAACGGATCGAGCGGATGCGTGTGATATGCACGTTGATACCATTGAAATTGCTCCAAAAGATTTTGATGCGAATAGCCTTTACGCATTAGGAAGTTCTCTTGGGAAGAATATCACGATTGAATCATTAATGAAATTACTTCCAGATCAGATTACATACAAAGATCATATGTATATTACAAAAGATCACGGTTTATTAAAATATGACGGAAAAGATGCAAATGTTGAAATTCCAGAAGAGATCACATGGATCGCACCAGAAGCATTTTATAGAAATGAAACATTAAAGAATGTCAAACTTCCATCTAAGATCACTACGATCGAAGAAAATACATTTTATGGATGTAGTGAATTGGAAGCCGTGGTAATTCCAGATCAGGTAACCATGATCGGCAAGTCAGCATTTGATGAATGTACGG
>ERZ857480.95128-NODE-147700-length-12318-cov-9.0000_pt1 | contig 12318 bp, 7 predicted proteins | sample MGYA00519767_ERZ857480 | MGnify/ENA primary metagenome ERZ857480 (study PRJEB31778, sample SAMEA3449210) | human gut metagenome | biome: human gut; feature: human-associated habitat; material: faeces | place: United Kingdom | collected 2010/2012 ...
GACGGAGAGGGCAAGGATGCTGCCCAAGAGCCAGACACACAGCGATACGCACCCTGCTTGTCAGAGCCATCGTATCGCAACGCCGCTGGAGTAATTTCACCGGGCTTGCCCTCTCAGGCACTTGCGTGCCACCTCCCCCGGCCGGGGGAGTCTTTCCTGGCAGGGGAGCCCTTGGCAAAGAGGTGTCGTTTTGCTGAGATTGATTGAAGTTCGATGGAAAGCGTACCGGACTGCCAATGCCTCTCCTGTCAGGAGAGGTGTCATCAAGCGAAGCGATGATGACGGAGAGGTTCTTCATCAGAGAGGAGGTCTACGATGTACGAGGCACTGTTAAAGGCCACGCCTGAATATCAGAAGATCGCTGCCAGCCTGGCTGCACCGGGCCCGGCAGCCCTGTTTGGCCTGCCCCCGGCAGGCCGCGCCCTGCTGTACGCCGCCCTGCAAAAAGACCTGGGCCGGGTGCTCTGCATCGTGACCCCGGGCGAGGCCGAGGCCACCCACTTTGCGGAAGACCTCAAGGCCCTGGGCCTGACGGCAGCGGTCTTCCCGCCCCGGGATTTCATGCTCCGCCCCGTGGAGGGCGCGGGCCGCGAGTACGAGTACCGCCGTCTTTCTGTATTGGGCCAGCTGGCGGGCGGGCGGCTGAATGCCGTCTGTGTCCCCGCCGAGGCCCTGCTGCAATACACCGTCCCCCGGGACGAATTTTTAAAGAATACCCTCACCCTCAAGCCCGGCATGGTCTACAACCGGGAGGCGCTGGTGGAGCGGCTGTTTGCCGCCGGGTATGTCCGCCGCAGCCAGGTGGATGGCCCGGGCCAGTTCAGCGTCCGGGGCGACATTGTGGACATCTACGCGCCGGACATGCGCCAACCCGCCCGTGTGGAGTACTGGGATGACGAGATCGACTCGCTGGCATCGTTCGACCTGCTCACCCAGCGCCGGGACGGCTCGCTGGAAAAGATCTATCTCTCCCCCGCCCGCGAGGTGCTGTTCGGCAACACGGTACAGACGGCGGAGGCCCTCCGCGACGCCTGGAAAAAGGCCCGCGGCAAACACCGGGCAGCGCTGGAAAAGGCCATGGAGGCTGATCTGGCCCAGCTGGATTCCGGCCTGATGCCCGAGGCCATGGACAAATACTACGGCCTGCGGTACGCTGTCCCCGCCACCCTGCTGGACCACCTCACCGGCCCCATCTTTGTGCTGGATGAGGTAGGCGGCATCCGGGATGCTCAGAAAGCCACCGAGTTCCGCCGGGGCGAAGAGCTCACCGGCCTGCTGGAAGAGGGCGTCATCTGCCCCGGGCTGGATGTGCTCTACCAGACCATGGACGACCTGGCCATTGCCGCCCAGAAACAGAGCACCCTGCTGTGCGAGAACTTCCTGCGCGGCATGAACGAGTTCAAGCCGAAAGACCTCATCAACGCGGAGGCTTTCGCGGCCCCCAACTGGGGCGGCGACCTGGCCTCCCTGCGGGAAGATCTGGACCCGCTGGTGGAGCAGGGCTATGCCATCGCGCTGTTCGCAGGCACCCCCAAGGGCGCTGCCGCCCTCACCCGGGACCTGGCCGACAAAGGCTACGCGGTCAGCATGAGCCGGGACGTCCGCCCCGCCAAAGGGCTGGTGCAGATCCTGCCCGGCCACCTGACGGCCGGGTGCACGTTTCCCTTTGCCCATGTGGCGGTCCTCTCTTCCCGCCGCCATGGTCTGGATGAAGCCAGCGAGGCCGCCAAGAAACGCAGAAAGAACAAAAACGCCCTGTCCAGCCTTTCGGACATCAAGCCCGGCGATTATGTGGTGCACCAGAGCCACGGCATCGGCATGTACGCAGGCATCCAGCGGCTGGAAGTGCAGGGTGCCACCAAAGATTACCTCAAAGTGCAGTATTCCGGCTCCGACGTGCTGTATGTGCCCGTCACCCAGCTGGACCTGCTTTCCCGCTACACCGCCCCTGGCGATGAAGAAAAGGTCAAGCTGGCCAAGCTGGGCGGTGCCGAGTGGCAGCGCACCCGCGCCAAGGTCAAAAAGGCCACCGAGGAGATGGCCCAGGAGCTCATTGAGCTCTACGCCCGCCGCCGACAGGCACAGGGCTACGCGTTCCCGCCGGACGGCGACTGGCAGAGCGATTTTGAGACCCGCTTTGAGTACGACGAGACCGACGACCAGCTCAACGCCACAGCGGAGATCAAAAAGGATATGGAAAAAACCTACCCCATGGACCGCCTGCTCTGCGGCGACGTGGGCGTGGGCAAGACGGAAGTGGCCCTGCGGGCCGCGTTCAAGTGCGTCATGGGCGGCAAGCAGTGCGCCATTCTGGCCCCCACCACCCTGCTGGCCTGGCAGCACTACAACACCATCCTCTCCCGGATGGAGGCGTTCCCGGTCAAAGTGGAGATGATGTCCCGCTTCCGCACCGCCAAACAGCAGAAAGAGACCCTGCGGGGCCTGCAGGCCGGCAGTGTAGACATTGTGGTGGGCACCCACCGCCTCCTCTCCAAGGACGTCCGCTTCCACGACCTGGGCCTTGTCATCATTGATGAGGAGCAGCGGTTCGGCGTTAAGCATAAAGAAAAGCTGAAAGAGAACTTCATCGGGGTGGATATGCTCACCCTTTCGGCCACACCGATCCCCCGCACCCTGAACATGGCCATGAGCGGCATCCGCGACCTCTCCACCATTGAACAGCCGCCCTTTGAGCGCCAGCCCGTGGAGACGTTCGTCCTCGAGTACAATGATGTCATCCTGGCCGAGGCCATGAAGAAAGAGCTGGCCCGGGGCGGGCAGGTCTACTATCTGCACAACCGGGTGGACAACATTGAGTCCACCGCCGCCCATGTCAGCCAGATGGTGCCCGGCGCCCGGGTGGGCATCGCCCACGGCAAGATGACCGAGGACGAGCTCAACCCCGTCTGGCAGCACCTGCTCAACGGCGAAATCGACATTCTCGTCTGCACCACCCTCATTGAAACAGGCATCGACGTGCGCAACTGCAACACCCTCATCATTGAGGACGCCGACCGGATGGGCCTGGCCCAGCTGTACCAGATAAGAGGCCGCGTGGGCCGTTCCGGCCGCAAGGCCTACGCCTACTTCACGTTCCGCCGGGACAAGACCCTCTCGGACATTGCTCAGAAGCGGCTCTCCGCCATCCGGGAGTTCACCGCGTTCGGCTCCGGTTTCCGCATCGCCATGCGCGATCTGCAAATTCGCGGTGCGGGCAGCCTGCTGGGCCACAGCCAGCACGGCCACATGGAGGCCGTGGGCTATGACCTCTATGTCAAGATGCTGAATCAGGCCATCGCCCGGGCCAAGGGCGAACCGCTCCAGCGGGACAAGAGCGAGTGCCTGGTGGACCTGCGGGTGGACGCGTTCATCCCCGAAAAGTATATCGCGGATGGGCCGGGCCGCATCGAAGCCTACAAACGCATTGCCGCCATCCAGACCCCCGAGGACGCCGCCGATGTGCTGGACGAGCTCATTGACCGCTACGGCGACCCGCCTCCCTCGGTCAGCGATCTGGTCAATGTCTCCCTCGTCCGGGTGCAGGCCGCCGCCGTGGGCGTGTACGAGGTCACCCAGAAGAAAGACACCCTGCTGCTGCAGGTGGAGGAGCTGGACCTTGGCATGATCCGGGGCCTGCTCATCGCGTTCAATGGCCGGGTCACGGCAGGGGCCGGGGCCAAGCCCTACCTCTCTGTCACCCTCCAGCCCGACGAAAAGCCGCTGGAGCTGCTGCAAAGGATTCTCAAGGCCATGGGCGAGATTTTAAACGAGCCCAAGCCTGTGAAAAACCAAAAATAAATTTCAGGAGCAACCAACTATGAAACAGAAACTTCTTGCACTGGTCTGCGCGCTGGCCCTGGTGGTCAGCCTGGCAGGCTGTGTCATCTCCACCCCGGACACCGTGGGTTCCCTCGGCGATTACGAGATCTCCTCCGGCCTGTATCTGCTGGCCCAGTACGACGCCTACCAGAAAGCCGCTGACCTCGCTTCCTCCGACCAGGACGCCGCCAATGTGAAAGCTTTTTTGAAGCAGACCATCACCGTGGACAGCGACAGCGGCGAGACGGCCACCGTCAGCGATTATGTCGCCCGGAAAACGCTGGAGAACCTGCAGACCTACGCCGCCACTGAGCTGCGCTTTGGCGAGCTGGGCGGCCAGCTGACCGCCGAAGAGGAACAGCAGGCCGACAGCTACGCCCAGCAGCTGATGGACCAGTACGGCGACACCTACAAGGCCAACGGCATCGGGCTGGAGACCGTGCAGCACTTTGAGCGCATCCTGCTCAAGAGCAACGACCTGCTGACCCTCGTTTATGGCAACGGCGGCGAGACCCCCGTCTCGGACGCCGACCTGACGGAGCATCTGGAAAACAACATGGTGGAACTGGCTTATTACGTTGTCCCGCTCTACAACACCAGCACCTATGCCTTTGCGGATGACGACCAGAAAGCCCAGATGCTCACGCTGGCCCAGCAGGCCGCCACGGCCGTCAATCTGGCCTCCAATGAGAGTGCTTCGGAGCAGGTCAGTGCCCTGAACGCCGCCGCTCAGGCCGCCCTGCCGGACATCTACGCCGTGCTGGGCAGCACCCCCTCCGACACCAATGTTCAGACCGAGCTGCTGGGCTCCTCCACGCTGGACTCCACGTTCACCCAGAGCGGTTCCGCCGATACCATCCGGAACCTTGCCTACGGGCAGGCGGCCGCCGTGCAGTATTCCAGCTATGCCATGATGCTGGCCCTGCGAGTGGACCCGCTGAGCGTTGCCTCGCTGGACGACCTGCGGGATCAGGTCATCACCGACATGAAGACCAGTGAGCTGAAGACCGCACTGAGTGATTCCGGTGCCTCCCTGGAGAACCACCTCGACACCTCGGCCATGAACAAACTGCCCCTGACCAGGATCGTCAACAAATAAGTTCCGTAAAAGCACAACAGCGCCCTGCCCGGAGAAGCTTCTCCAGAGCAGGGCGCTGTTTTTGCTCTCTTATTTTGCAGTCACCTTTGCAAACTCCGCCGCCAGCGCCGCATTGCAGGAGCGGACGGCAGCGGCCTCCGGCTTGAGGGCCGCGCGGTCGTAGGTAAACAGGCCGTTCACCTCGTCCTCCACGTCGGTCAGCTGGGTGTACACCAGCGCCGAGAGGCCCCGCCCCAGCTGGGGCAGAATGGTCTTCCATTGCAGCATTTTATAGCGTTTGGTCAGGTCGGCTTTGTCTTTGGCGGTGCCGTAGCCGTAGGTCTTGCCGGGCGGCTCATGGCCGGGCATGGGCCAGGCAATGCCGCCGTACTCGCTCAGGGCCACCGTCCGCCCGCCGGGCCGGATGCGGAGCGGGTAGAAGTAATTGTGGCGGGAGTCCACATCTCCCCCGCCCTGGTCGTACCAGCCGCTGGCTTCGTCGATCAGGCGGGTGTCATCCAGCGCCCGGAGGGCCGCCGTGGCGGCGCGGGCATCAAACTGCCCCCACCCCTCGTTGAACGGCACCCAGCACCCGATGCAGGGGTGGCACCGCAGAGCCTCTACAGTGGCTTTTAATTCGGTCTGATAACTTTCCCGGCTGGCTTCCGTCTCGCGCCCCAGCAGCCCCCACAGGGGCTTTGCGTCGGGTGTATGGCGGAGCAGGGGCAGCAGGGCGTTGGTCAGGTAGGTGACGTACCACTGGTTCATCTTCCCGCCGCCGTTCACCATATCCTGCCAGACGATGAGGCCCAGCTTATCGCAGTGGTAGTACCACCGCTGCGGCTCGATCTTGGCGTGCTTGCGCAGCAGGTTGAAGCCCAGCTCCTTGACCTGCTCCAGCTCGTGCACCACCGCCGCGTCCGAGGGCGGGGTATACAGCCCCTCCGGCCAGTAGCCCTGGTCCAGCAGGCCGTTGAGGAGGATGGGCTTTCCGTTGAGGCAGAAGCGCAGGATGCCTTTCGCGTCCGGCTCACAGCTCCATTTGCGGAGGGCAAAATAACTGTGCACGGTATCAAAACCGTCTTCGTCTCCCTGGGTGGTACCCACGGTCAGGTCGTAGAGGAACGGACTGTCCGGACTCCACGGAAAGAAATGTTTCTCCGGGATGTTCAGCGTCACCTCGCCGTCCTGGTCGGCCTCGTCGCCGCCCCAGTCCTCGGCAATGGTCACGCCCCCGGCCCGCACCACAGCCCAGAGGTTTTTTGCCCCGCCGGGCTGGGCCGTGTGGGCTTTTACCGTCACGGTCCGGGCATCGTAGTCCGGGGTGACCGTCAGCTCCGTAATGTAATTGTCCGGCACCCGCTCCAGCCAGACGGTCTGCCAGATGCCGCTCTGGGCATGGTAGAACATCCCGCCGGGGGTCAGGGTCTGCTTGCCCCGGGCCTGGGTGCCATTCCCGGTGGGGTCCTGCACGGCCACCCAGAGGGTGTTGCGGCCCGGCCGCAAAGAATCGGTGATGTCCAGCGTAAAGGGCCAGTAGCCGCCCCTGTGGCCGCCGGCCAGATGGCCGTTGACCTCCACGGCGCAGGCGTAGTCCACCGCTCCGAAGTGGAGCAGCACCCGTCCGCCCTGCCCCGCCGGGGGCGTAAAGCCGCGGTGGTAGTGGAGCCACTCCCCGGGCTGCAGCGTCCGCCCCACTCCGGAAGCCGGAGCCTCGGGCGAGTAGGGCACCCGGATGGTTCCATCCCACGCCGTGGGGAACTGTGCCGCCTTGGTAAACGCGTATTGCCACGGGCCGTTCAGGGACTCAAAGCTGTCCCGCCGCAGCGCCGGGCGGGGGTATTCGGAAAGTGGGTGCTGCATTTTGCCCTCCTGTTTCCTCTATCGGGCTCCCCTGACAGGAGAGCTGGACGCGCCAAAGCGCGGCCTGAGAGGTTTTATTTTGGATCAAAGCGTTTGCAGTTACTTGCGGTATGCTGCCGCCAGCTTTTCGAGGGCGGGCAGGCTCCGCTTGACTTTCTCGGTGTCGATGCAGTAGGCAAAGCGCACATAGCCCTTGACACCAAACGTATCGCTGGGCACCAGCAACAGGTCAAACTCCCGGGCTTTCATGCAGAACGCGTTGGCGTCTTCTTCCAGCGCCTTGGGGAAGATGTAGAACGTGCCGCCGGGGCGCTCCACCTCAAAGCCCAGCTCGGTGAGTTTGTCGTACAACAGGTTCCTGTTGGTCTCGTAGACGGAGAGGTCGCTGGTGGCATCCAGGCAGCGGCTGACGGCTTTCTGGATGATGCTGGGCGGGCAGTTGTGGCCCGTAAAGCGGGAGATCTGGGCCAGAATGTCCACCAGGATGTCCGCCCCCTCGCAGGCCGGGTTGACCGCCACATAGCCCAGACGCTCGCCGGGCAGGCTCAGCGTCTTGGAGAACGAGAGGCAGGTCAGGGTGTGGGGGTAGAATGCCGCCGGGTAAGGCACGGTCTTGCCGTCAAAAACGATGTCCCGGTAAGGCTCGTCGCTGACGAGGAAGATGTTGTGGCCGTACTCCTTGCTCTTGGCGGTCAGGATCTCGGCCAGCCGGGTCAGGGTCTCCGCCGAGTAAACCACGCCCGTGGGGTTGTTGGGGGTGTTGATGAGGATGCAGGTGACATTCTCGGTCAGCATCTCCTCAAAGGCATCCAGATTGGGCTGGAACGTGGGCGGCTGGGGCGGCACCACTTTCAGCACGGCACCCGTTCCCCGGACGTAGGGCCCGTACTCCGAAAAATAGGGTGCGAACGTCAGCACCTCGTCGCCGGGCTTGGTCACGGCGCGGATGGCGTGGGCAATGGCGCCCGCGGCACCCGTGGTGGGGAAAATATGCTTCTGCTCATAGGGCAGGCCGAACGTTTTGGCCAGATGGGCTGCCGCGGCGGTGCGGAACCCCGGGTCGCCCTGGCTGGGGCAGTAGCCGTGGAGGGCAATGGGCTCCTCCGTGGCCAGCAGGTCCTGCATGGCCGCCGTAAACCGCGGCGGGCAGGGCACGCTGGGGTTGCCCAGCGAGTAGTCAAACACGTTCTCGTAGCCGATCTCGGCAGCCCGCTGTTTGCCGTACATAAAGGTCTCACGGATCACGCTCTTATGGGCCAGCATCGCGCGGTAGGTTTCGTTCAGCATAATGATTCCCCTCTCGCTTTTCGGATCTCTTTTATTTCTTGTCCGGCAGTGCAGACGCATAGCTCTGCTCTACCTTGACGACGCAGCAGTATTTCGGGTCCTGCTCTTTGACGAACTGGCACATCTTTGCCAGCATCTGGTCGATGTCCCCGGTGTATCCCGCCGGGAACACCAGATCAAACAGAACATTGGTGTGGCTGTCCCCCGGCACGATCCGCAGATCGTGGATGGAGAGCTGCGGGTCCAGCTGGCGGGCATGTTCCTGCAAACGGGCCCGCAGCACCCCCACCGACGCGTCCGCCGTGACGATGGGGTCGTAATGGATGGTGACCTGCAGCCGGTCTTTTTGGAGAAAGTCCTTCTCGATGTTGTCGATGACGTCATGGGCCGTCAGCGGGTCGGTCTCGGCCGGGAACTCCACATGCAGGGAGGCGAACTGGTGCCCAGGGCCGTAATCGTGGACCATGAGGTCATGCACGCCCAGTACCCCGGGATAGCTCATGACGGTCCGCTCAATGTGCTCCACCAGCTCGGGGCTGGGGCTCTCGCCCAACAGCGGGCTCAGGGTATCCATCACCAGGCCCCATCCGGACCAGAGGATGAACGCCGCCACGCCCACGCCCATAATGCCATCCATGATGCCGTAGCCCGTCAGGCTGCACAGGATGGTGGAAAGGAGGACCGCTCCGGTGGTCAGCACATCGTTGCGGCTGTCGGCGGCGGTAGCCATCAGGGTCTCCGAGTTGATCTTTTTGCCCACGGCGCGGTTGAAGCCGCTCAGCCAGAGCTTGACGAGGATGGACGCCGCCAGCACCCCGATGCTGAGCCAGCTGAACGCCACCGGCGTGGGGTGGAGTACCTTCAGAGCCGATTCTTTCAGCAGCGAGAGGCCGATGGCCAGAATGGTGACGCTGACCACGAGGCCCGCCAGATACTCGTACCGGGCGTGGCCGTAGGGGTGCTCCGCATCCGGGGCCTTGGCCGCCAGCCGGAAGCCAATGAGGCTGACCACATTGGACGAGGCATCCGACAGGTTGTTCAGGGCGTCCGCCATGATGGCGATGGAGCCAAACAGGGTGCCTGCCAGCAGCTTGCCGATACAGAGCAGGATATTGCAGGCCATGCCCACCAGACTGGCCAGATTGCCGTAGGCCGTGCGGACAGCGGCGTCTTTCACATCATCCGGGCGCTTGATGAAGCAGCGGATCAGAAATTGAGTCATATCGTACCTCCCGGCTGCCGCGGCAGCCACGTCTTGTTCAGTATAGCACAGCACTTCACGGTTTTAAAGTGTTTTTGCGAATTTTCTTCTTCCTAAGCCAGATGCCCCAGATAACAATCCCCCCGGCGGGGCGGGAATGCCTCACCGGGGGGGGGTGGAAGTTTCTGGTTTCAGGGGGCTCAGACCTGCTTGGCCGAGGGCTTGCTCAGATCGAGGCTGCGGACGATCTTGCGGACGGGCAGGATGCTCTTGGCGTTCATCGAGAGCTCATCCACGCCCATGCGGAGGAATGTTTCGGTCAGGGCGGTGTCCGCGCCCAGCTCGCCGCAGATGCCCACCCAGATATTGTGGCGGTGACCGGCGTCAATGGTCATCTTGATGGCCTTGAGCACGGCGGGGTGATGCGGGTCAAAGAACGGCTCCAGCTTTGCGTTCTGGCGGTCCAGCGCGCAGGTGTACTGGGTGAGGTCGTTGGTGCCGATGGAGAAGAAATCGCACTCCTCGGCCAGATCGTCCGCAATGAGGACGGCGGCGGGGGTCTCGATCATGGTACCCACTTCGAGGTTCTGGTCAAACTTGACGCCCTCGGCGGTGAGCTCCGCACGGCACTCGTTCAGCACGGCTTTGGCGTCCTGCAGCTCCCGCAGGCTGGTGATCATGGGGAACATGATGCTCATGTTGCCGTAAGCGGAAGCCCGCAGCAAGGCCCGCAGCTGGGTCTTGAAGAAGTCTTTCCGGGTCAGGCAGATGCGGATGGCGCGGTAGCCCAGAGCGGGGTTGTCCTCGTGGTCCAGCTGCATATAGTCCACGGTCTTGTCCGCGCCGATGTCACAGGTGCGGACGACTACTTTCTTGGGGGCCAGGCTCTCCACCACCTGCTTGTACGCCTCAAACTGGTAATCCTCGGTGGGATAGTCCTTGCAGTTGAGGTAGACGAATTCTGTCCGGAACAGGCCGACGCCGCCGGCGTCGTTCTGCTGCACGGCACCCACATCGCCCATGCCGCCGATGTTTGCATACACGTTGATGGTCTTGCCGTCCAGCGTGGTGTTGGGCTTGCCCTTGAGCTCCTGCAGCAGGACCTGCTTTTTCTGATCCTCTTTCTGGCGGGCGCGGAGGCTCTGGAGCAGATCGGGGGTGGGGTCCACATACACGCAGGCGTTGTAGCCGTCCACCACGGCCATCTTGCCGTCCCAGTCGTCCTGGATATCCTTGCACTGGATCAGGGCGGGGATGTTCATGCTGCGGGCCAGGATGGCCGTGTGGCTGTTGGAGCTGCCCTCCCGGGTGATGAAGCCCAGCAGCAGGCTCTTGTCCATCCGGACCGTCTCCGAGGGGGCCAGGTCGTCCGCCACAAGGATACTGGGCTCGGTGCCCTGCAGGCTGGCGTTGTCCACCCCCTGCAAAATGTCCAGCATGGCCTGCGCGATGTCGATGACATCGGCGCTGCGGGCCTGCAGATAGGGGTCGTCCATGGCGGCAAACACGGCGGCCTGGTTGTCGCCTGCCGTCTTGACGGCATACTCGGCGCAGCGGCGCTGGCCGTTGATGATCTCCTTGATGGCGTCCACGAAGTCGTCATCATCCAGCATCATGGCGTGGATGTTGAACACTTCGGCGATGTCCTCGCCTGCCTCGGCAAGGGCTTTCTCGTACAGGGCAGTCTGCTGGTCGATGGCCTTGGCCCGGGCGTCCTCAAAACGCTCGATCTCCGCGGCGGTGTCGGCCACTTCGGCCATCGAGATGGTCGTGTTCTTTTTCTTGTAGAGTTTCAGCTTGCCAATGGCAATGCCGTTCAGAATGCTTTTACCGGTACCCACCTGCATCGTTCATTTCTCCTTATCACTCAAATCTCTTGCGTCTGGGAACGAAAAAGCCCCCGCAGTCTCCCGCGAGGGCTTCTCATCACGACATTACACGCGATCAGACGTTCTCGCTCAGGAACTTCTGGATCGCCTCTGCGGCAGCGGCCTCATCGTCGCCCTCCACCTTGACGGTGACGGTATCGCCCTGCTTGACGCCCATGCCCATCAGAGCCATCAGCTTGCGCAGGTCGCAGGTCTTGCCGCCCTTTTCAAGGGTGGCGGTGCTTGCGTAGCCCTTGACCAGCTTCACGAGCAGGCCGGCGGGGCGTGCGTGGATGCCGCATGCATCCTTAACGGTATACTGGAATTCTTTCATAATCATTTTCTCCTTACTCATCCATCCACGGAACGGGCCAGCCGCGCGGCCCCGTCTGCAATAAAAACCCTGGTTTATTGCGGGATGTTACTACTCTTATTATAAACCTTAGTCGTTCTTTTTGCACCCTTTCATATTGCCGATTTTTCCGCGAAAATTTTGGTATAATTGAACATAATCTTTTATCAAAAGTACCATCATTGCACAATTTTCTGCTTTTGGGAAAGACTTTTGTTCACTTTCCCACTCACTCGACAGGGTACCCCTCGGCGTCCAGCGGGAGGTCCGTATAGCGGGCCGCTTCCGGCAGAGGCGTCTCGGGTTCGCCGGAGGTCTGCTGGCTCTGCCCGGAGGCGTTCAGCTCCTCGTCATGGCGCTCGCCCCAGTCCCCGCTGAAATCCTCGCCCGAGGTCTCCATGGCCTGCCCGGAGGCGCCGAGTTCCTCGTCATGGCGCTCGCCCCAATCGCCGCTGAAATCTTCCCCCGAGACTTCCGTGGCCTCCTGCATGGCCATAGCGGTCTGGGCGTCTTTCAGGCCGGTGACGACGCCGGAGGGCTTCTCCAGCAGGTAGGCCCCGATGGCCTTTTTCTTGTACACCAGCAGTACGCCATAGCTCATGGTGTCGCCCTTGCTCACGGCGGGCAGCAGGGCCGTCCATTTTTCCACGGTCTTGCCCTTGTAGCGGGTCAGGTCCATGCCGCTCTGCTGCACCACCCCGTTGAATGCCGAAAAGCTGTCGTCCCACCTGCGGGGGATCTTGACCTTATCGGCGGCGATGGTGGCCGCGTCCACGTCCAGTCCATAGCCGGTGAACCAGGTCTGGATGTCCTGGGCGCTCTCGATCTTGTTGCCGCTGGCCGCGGCGGC
>ERZ857480.15917-NODE-24419-length-12265-cov-8.0000_pt1 | contig 12265 bp, 9 predicted proteins | sample MGYA00519767_ERZ857480 | MGnify/ENA primary metagenome ERZ857480 (study PRJEB31778, sample SAMEA3449210) | human gut metagenome | biome: human gut; feature: human-associated habitat; material: faeces | place: United Kingdom | collected 2010/2012 ...
ATCGGCAGCGCCTGCAAGGCCCTCTCAGTCACCTTCGGTGACAGCTCTCCCAAAGGGAGAGCCAAGGGCGCTTCGCGCCCCGCAATGACACGGGAGGAAGGCGCTTGCAAGCTTGTCACTGCGTCCCTCCGGATGCAGCAGGCCGCCAAGTTTGTCATTGCGAGGCTCCGCAGGAGCCGTGGCAATCTCGGGAAGGCAGTTGCGATTTCGCCGGTAACTTTCCCACGATGCAGCCGGGTACTGCGAGATTGCCACGTCGGGCTTGCGCCCTCCTCGCAATGACAAGTCGGAGGTGCGTGCGATTTTAGCGATGGCCGGAACCTATCGGCAGCGCCTGCAAGGCCCTCTCAGTCACCTTCGGTGACAGCTCTCCCAAAGGGAGAGCCGAGGGCGCTTCGCGCCCCGCAATGACACGGCACGGTGCAGGACTTCCGTCAAACTCCTAGCTGGCTGTCCCCTGATCTTGCACATTGTGCCGTCCATCCGTCATCCGGCGGCCGGACACCGGAATTCGTGCAAATCCGCGAAAAAAAGGAAAAATTTTACGCAAATTTTTGTTGACAAGAACCGGATATGGTGATATAATCCGAACCGATAAAAACATATCGATTGTTTTTATACGATACCGTGAACCACTCCAACGGGCAGCGGTATGACAAAACTCATCCCGCCGGTGCCATTCCGACGGCCCCGAGCAAATTTTTTGGAAGGAGAACATCCATCATGAGTTTTAAGTCTGACATCGAAATCGCACAGGAAACCACCATGCAGCCCATCACCGAGGTCGCCAAGACCGCGGGAATCGACGAGAAGTATCTGGAGCAGTACGGCAAGTACAAGGCCAAGGTCGACTACAGCATCCTGAAGGAAGAGACCCACACTCAGGGCAAGCTCGTCCTCGTCACCGCCATCAACCCCACCCCCGCAGGCGAAGGCAAGACCACCACGACGGTCGGCCTGGCCGACGGTATGCGCAAGCTCGGCAAGAACGTCCTTGTCGCTCTGCGTGAGCCGTCCCTCGGCCCGGTCTTCGGCGTCAAGGGCGGCGCGGCCGGCGGCGGCTATGCGCAGGTCGTCCCGATGGAGGATATCAACCTCCACTTCACCGGCGACTTCCACGCCATCGGCGCTGCCAACAACCTGCTGGCTGCCATGCTGGATAACCATATTTATCAGGTCAATCGCCTGAACATCGACCCGCGCCGCATCACCTGGCGCCGCTGCGTCGATATGAACGACCGTCAGCTCCGCTTCGTCGTCGACGGCCTCGGCGGCCGCGTCAACGGCACCCCGCGTGAGGACGGCTACGACATCACCGTCGCCTCCGAGATCATGGCAGTTCTCTGCCTGGCCTCCGACATCACGGACCTGAAGGCCCGCCTGTCCCGCCTGGTCGTCGGCTATACTTACGACGAGAAGCCCGTCACCGCCGGTGACCTGAACGCCCAGGGCGCCATGACCGCCCTGCTGAAGGACGCTCTGAAGCCGAACCTCGTGCAGACGCTCGAGCACACTCCGGCCTTCGTCCACGGCGGCCCGTTCGCCAACATCGCCCATGGCTGCAACTCCGTCACCGCGACGAAGATCGCCATGCACCTGTCCGACTACACCATCACCGAGGCCGGCTTCGGCGCTGACCTGGGTGCTGAGAAGTTCCTCGACATCAAGTGCCGCATGGCCGGCCTGAAGCCGAGCTGCGTCGTCCTCGTTGCCACCGTCCGCGCCCTGAAGTACAACGGCGGCGTGCCGAAGGCCGAGACCGGCGTCGAGAACCTCGAGGCTCTGGAGAAGGGCCTGCCCAACCTGCTGCAGCATGTCGGGAACATCACCAAGGTCTACAAGCTGCCGTGCGTTGTGGCCATCAACCGCTTCCCGCAGGACACCGAGGCCGAGCTGAAGCTCGTCGAGGATAAGTGCCGCGAGCTGGGCGTCAACGTTGCTCTGTCCGAGGTTTGGGGCAAGGGCGGCGAAGGCGGCATCGCGCTGGCCAACGAGGTCATCCGTCTGTGCGACCAGCCGAACGACTTCACCTTCTCCTATGAGCTCGACAAGCCCATCAAGGAAAAAATCCGCGACATCGTCACGAAGATCTACCATGGCGACGACGTGGCCTTCACGCCGAACGCCGAGAAGCAGATCAAGGCTCTGACCGAGCTGGGCTACGACAAGATGCCCATCTGCATGGCCAAGACGCAGTATTCCTTCTCCGACGATCCCACGAAGCTGGGCGCGCCGAAGGGCTTCACCGTCACCGTGCGCAATGTCAAGGTCTCCGCGGGCGCAGGCTTCCTCGTTGCCCTCACCGGTGAGATCATGACCATGCCCGGCCTGCCGAAGGTTCCCGCTGCCGAGCGCATCGACGTGGACGAGAACGGCAAGATCTCCGGCCTGTTCTAATTAAGACAACTCACGAAAAATGCCATAAACTCCGGCGGAATCCCCGCCGGAGTTTTTCGGATTCCCTGCCCACGGCGCAATGCTGACGATTCGTATCGGCTGCCGATAAAACGGTACGCACCGATTGCGTCTGTAGCGGCGGTCACTGACCGCCTTGTACAGGGCCATTTAACCGCGCGAGGGCGCTGGTGCACCGCAGTACTACCCTGACGTGTCATTGCGAGGAGGCCGCAGGCCGACGTGGCAATCTCGCAGTACCCGGCTGGATTACGGGAAAGCCATCGGCGAAATTGCGACTGCCTGCACGAGATTGCCACGGGCGCAAAGCGCCCTCGCAATGACAAATCTGGGAGCATTGCGCGGTCGACGATGGTGCTATCAAACGTGCAGCTGTCAATGGCGCTCACTGAGCGCCGCTACATACTCCATCGGCGGCTTTCCGCACAATATGCCGCAGCATGCCCCAGCGGCGGCCGGTTCAACCCCCTCACAAATTCAAAGGAGAATATTCTTATGGATATGACGACAAAATCCTGCCGTGAATTTGTCACGGTCCTTGCTTCCAACGAGCCTGCTCCCGGCGGCGGCGGCGCGGCGGCCCTTGTCGCGGCGCTCGGCACCGCGCTGGGCAACATGGTCGGCTCCCTGACCGTCGGCAAGAAGAAGTATGCCGATGTCGAGGCCGAGATCCTCGCCCTGAAGGGCAAGTGCGACCTGCTGCAGAACGAGCTGCTCGATCAGGTCCCCGCCGATGCCGAGGGCTTCGTCCCGCTGGCCAAGGCCTATGGCATCCCGAAGGACGATCCCAACCGCGCCGCGGTGCTTGAGGACGCCACCGTCACCGCCTGCAAGGTCCCGATGCACATCATGGAGCTGTGCTGTGAGTCCATGGATGCCATCGCCGTCTTTGCTGCGAAGGGCAGCCGCCTCGCCGTGTCCGACGCGGGCTGCGGCGCCGTCATTGTCAAGGCCGCCCTGCAGGCCGCGTCCCTGAACGTCTTCATCAATACCAAGACGCTTCAGAACCGCGAAAAGGCCGAGGAAATGAACGCCTATTGCCTGAAGATGCTCGATACCTGCGGCAAAAAGGCCGACGAGATCTTCGAGACCGTCAAGAACGGCTTCTTCAAGTAATATAACATAATGCAGCCTCCGTAGGGGCGGGGACAGCCGGGCCCGGCGGTAAACCGCCGACTCGTACAGGGCATCGTTAAAATGGCAACTGCCCTTGTAGGGGCGGGGCATGCCCCGCCCGGCGCAATGCTGACGATTCGTACCGGGTATCGTTAAAAAGGGAAAAACCAATTGCGTCTGTAGCGGCGCTCACTGCGCAGCCGTTGGCGGCTTTGCCGCCTTACGGATGCGGCGTGCCCCTTGCGGGTAGTGAGCGCCTTGTGGAGGGGCATTCAACGACGCAGGGAACGGTGCTTCCTATCGAATCAGCGGTACTTTTGCCGCTTCGCGGACGGGCAGGGCATGCCCTGCCCCTACAGCATTCCGCCGGCGGCCCTGCGCCGCCCCACCCTCGAACCAAAATCTTATCTCAAAAAGGAGAAAACATATCATGGCAAAGCAGTTACTGGGCAAAGAAGTTACCGATGCGCTGAATGCAAAGCTCATCGAGCGCGCAAATGCGCTGAAGGAAAAGGGCGTCGTTCCCACGCTCGGCATCGTCCGCGTGGGCGAGAACCCCAGCGATCTGTCTTATGAGAAGGGCGCAACGAAGCGCGCCGAGCTCATCGGCATCAACGTGCAGAAGTTCGTCCTGCCGGAGGATGCCTCCAAGGAGGACCTGCTCAAGCTCATCGACGAGATCAACGCCAACGACGCCATCCACGGCGTTCTGATGTTCCGTCCGCTGCCGAAGCATCTCAAGGCTGACCAGAATGAGATCTGCAACCGCCTCGACCCGAAGAAGGACGTCGACTGCATGACCGATCTGTCGAACGCCGGTGTGTTCGAGGGCCGCAGCGATCTGGGTTTTGCCCCCTGCACCCCCGCCGCCTGCATGGAGATCCTGGACTACTACGGCATCGACTGCAAGGGCAAGAACGCCGTCGTCATCGGGCGCAGCCTCGTCGTCGGCAAGCCTGCCGCGATGATGCTCATGGGCAAGAATGCCACCGTAACCGTCTGCCACACCAAGACCGTCAACACCGCCGAGATCTGCCGCAAGGCCGATATCCTCGTCTCCGCAGCGGGCGTGCTGAACTCCCTGACGAAGGACTATGTCCGTCCCGGTCAGGTCGTCATCGACGTCTCCATCAACTGGGATGAGAACAAGCCGAACGCGCGCGGCGGTCTGGGCGCCATTGCGGGCGACGCGGTCTATGCCGAGGTCGAGCCGATCGTCGAGGCCATCACCCCCGTCCCCGGCGGTGTGGGCAGCGTGACGACGTCCGTCCTCATGAAGCATGTCATCGAAGCTGCCGAGCGCGTCTGATTTTCGGACGGGAAAGTTGAGAGAGAATCATGCATAAGCTGAAGCAGCTTTCGGTGAGCAGCTTCCTCAGGCTTCTGTTCGCCGCATTTACCTTCGCCTTCTTCTGCTCCGCCTTCATCGCGCCGGACCGCGCGGAGATGTTCACCGGTCTGCGCCGCATCATGACGGAGTCCTCGAAGGTCTCGACCAACTATTTTGATAACGGCGGCTACGCCGGAACGTTCCTGAACGCGGGCCTCGTCTGCCTCGTCCTCACGGCCCTCTACAGCCTCCCGAAGGTCAAGGTCAATGCCACGTCGTGCCTCGCCTTTCTGCTGACGGCCGGGTTCTGCTTCTGGGGCGTCAACATCCTGAACCTCTGGTTCGGCTTCCTAGGCGTGCTGCTGTACTGCCTGGTCAAGCGCGAAAATCCCGCGAACCAGATCAACGCCATGGTCTTCACGACCGGCATCTGCCCGCTGTTCACGGACCTGATGATCCGCTATCCCCATGCGGATGTCGTCGGCTTCCGCTGGCAGGGCATCCTGCTGGCCGTCGCCATCGGCCTGTTCATCGGCTTCTGCCTGCCCGCCGGGCTGGCCCACTCGCCGAAGATGCACAAGGGCTATGACCTCTATTCCGCCGCGGTGCCCGTCGGCCTGACGGCCTTCTTCGTCCGTGCCCTGCTCTATCAGGCGCTCGGCGGCACGCTGCCCGGCGGCGCGAGCACCGATCTCGGCGTCTCGAGCTGGAATGTGGCCAATGTGTTCTGCTTCGGCGTGTTCGGCCTGTGTATTGTCGGCGCGCTCGTGCTGGGCTGCCGCCCGAAGGACTACTGGCGTCTGCTCCGCGACCCCGGCTACAGCGTCGACTTCTCGCAGAAGTACGGCAATGCCGCGTTCCTGATGAACGTCGGCGTCTACGGCCTGTTCATCGTGCTGTATTATAACCTGGTCGGCGCGACGTTCAACGCCGTGACGTTCGGCTGCATCTTCTGCATGCTGGCCTGCTGCTGCTCCGGCAGCCACCCCGGCAATGTCTGGCCCATCATGGTGGGCTATGTTGCCGCGTCGTTCCTCGGCAAGTGGTTCTGTGTCGGCGAGGCCTATACGCAGGCCATCAACGCGCAGGCCATCGTCGTCGGCCTCTGCTTTGCAAACGGCCTTTCGCCGATCTCCGGCCGCTATGGCTGGCCGTTCGGCATCCTCGCCGGTATGCTGCACTTCACGCTCGTCACGAGCGTGCCCCTGCTGCACGGCGGCTTCTGCCTGTATAACGGCGGCTTCACGGCGGCGTTCGTGTGCATGTTCTTCATCCCGGTCTTCGAGCACTTCTTCCGCACGAAGGAGGAGCGCAGGCTGGCGAAGGCAGAGCGCACGGCAAATTCCCAATAATGCTGACGGGCCGCCCGGGATACCCCCGAGCGGCCCGCATTGTCAGGGCGCTGCACCGCCGCCCCGTACCGGCTGCCGTTAAAACGGCATGCACCGATTGCGTCTGTGCGTTTCACGCTCCACTCTGTCACTGCCCGCCGGAACATCCCGCTTTCTTTTCCGTCTAACGGAATAGAACATCCAAGGAGGAATTTTCTCATGAAACAGCTCATTCCCGCGCTGCTGGCTGCGCTCTGCCTGCTGCTGGCGTCCTGCGGCACGTCCCCTGCCGCCACGCTCCCCATGGGGACGGATGAAACGCCCGTCGAAAGCGAGGCGTCTGAATCCACCGGCCCGTGGGCGCCGACCGGCGAGCAGATGCAGAAGGAAAACGCCGTCACCGATCTGCTGAACGAGAGCGGCGAGGGCTATTCCTACCGTATCCCGCAGCTGAACTGCCAGACGCAGGACGCCGAGCTTATCAACACCGCCATTTCCGACGAGCTTATGCCGCTCGTCGATGAGGCCCATACCGCGCAGGCACAGGGCTATGACCCGACGTGCGTCGAGATCGGCTGGGAGAGCCACTGGTGCGGCGACGTGCTCGTGCTCCTCACCCACTCGTCCTACCCGAACGACTGCGCCTATCATCAGGTCTACTGCTTCGACCGCATCACCGGCACGCGTCTGACGAACGCGCAGATCCTCGACCTGTGCGGCGTGACGCAGGCGGAATTCGAGGCGGGCGCGGCCGATGCCGCCGAGCGCTGCTTCCGCTCCATCTATCCGGATAACATGGACGGCGACGCCCTCTGGCAGGAGCAGCTCGAATGGACGCGCAGCGCCGAAAATGTCAATGCCGATATGATGATGTACCCCGACGAGAACGGCAAGCTCATGCTCCTGTCCCCCATCGGCTCTCTCGCCGGCGCGAGCTATTATGAGCATAGCTACCCGTTCGCCGGGTGAACGGAAGAAAGTTTATGGAGCGTATCCGTGCAGATACGCTCCATTTTTGATCCATATGGGGCAGCCCTTGGCTCTCCCTCTGGGAGAGCTGTCACCGAAGGTGACTGAGAGGGCCTTGCAGCCGCTTTTGCATGGCAGTATCAAGCAAGGGGAGAGCTGAGTTCCCCTCTCAGGCGGCTGCGCCGCCAGCTCTCCCTAAGGGAGAGCCAAGCAGCGGTTCATACTGCGTTTTAATATCCGTACTTTTTCCGCTTCGCCAGCAGGAAGACCATCGTCACGAGCACGGCCATGGTTTCCGCAAACACGATGGAGAGCCAGATGCCGTCCAGCTCCAGCACAAGCGGCAGCAGGAGCACGGCCGCGATCTGGAACACTAGCGTCCGCAGAAACGAGATGAGTGCGGACGTCAGGCCGTCGTTCAGCGCCGTGAAGAACGACGAGCCAAGAATGGCTACGCCCGCGAGCAGGAACGAGAAGGAGTAGATCCGGAACGCGCGCACCGTCATGGCCAGCAGCGCCTCGTCGTAGCCGACGAAGATCTGCCCGAGCGGCCGCGCCAGCGCCTCGCCCGCCGCCAGCATCGCAATCGAGCTGCCGCCGATGAGCCGCAGGCTCTTGCGCAGCAGGCTGTGCAGCTCCGGCCGGTTCTGCGCGCCGAAGTGGAAGCTCACCACCGGCGACACGCCGACGGCGTAGCCGATGAAGCACGCGTGGAAGATCATGCTGACATACATCAGCACGCCGTAGGCCGCGATGCCGTTCTGCCCGCCGTAGCGCATGAGCTGCGCGTTATAGAGCATACCGACGAGAGACATGGAAATATTGCTCATCAGCTCCGACGAGCCGTTGCCGCAGATGCGGCCAAGCGCGCGCCCGTCAAAGCGGAAGCGCGTCAGATGCAGCTCGCTGCGGTTCCACTTTCCGAGGAAATAGAGGAGCGGCAGCAGCCCGCCGACGCACTGGCTCAGCGACGTGGCGACGGCCGCGCCCGCGATGCCCCAGCGGAACACGCCGACGAACAGCGCGTCGAGCACCATGTTCGTCACGCCCGCCGCCACGGTCACCGCGAGGCCGAGCTTCGGCTTGCCCGCCGTGGCAAACAGGCACTGAAATGCGAACTGCAGCACATAGGCCGGGTTCGCGATCAGGATGAGCCTGCCGTAGCGCACACAGTTCTCCAGCAGCTCACCCTCCGCGCCGAGCAGCTCCGCCACGGGCCGCAGCAGCACGATGCCGAGCACACCGAGCGCCAGACCGGACAGGGCCGTCACGCAGATGACCATGGAAAACAGCCGGTCGGCGTGTTTTCTGTCGCCCTCGCCCATCGTCTTGCCGATGAGGGCGCTGCCGCCGGTGCCGAACAGGAAGCCGACGCAGCCGAGGATCATCAGATACGGCATGATGAAGTTCACGGCCGTGAATGCGGCCTTGCCCGCAAAATTCGAGACGAAAAAGCCGTCCGTCACGCAGTAGATCGACGTAAAGATCATCATCACGATGGACGGCAGCGTCACGCGCAGCAGGCGGCGGTAGCCGAAGTGGCCGGAAAATGTGCTGTTCATTCCTGCCCTCCCAGCTCCGGCAGCTTGCAGCGGAATGCCTGCAGATAGCGCTCCATCAGCCCGAGATATTGCTGCACATCCTCTGCGGGCCATTCGTCAAAGATGCTGTTTTCCAGCCGGATCAGGCGGCCGGCCGTGGCATCTGCCACGCGCAGCCCCGCCTCCGTCAGGCAGACGCGCTTGCTCCGCGCGCCGGACGGCTCCAGATATAAAATGCCGTCCGCCTCGAGCTTGCGCAGGGCGGAGTTGACGGTCTGCTTGCTCAGGCCGGTGCTCTCACAGACGGCGCGCAGCGACGCGGGCGAGCCAAGCTCGCACAGGGCGTAGAGAATGCGGCTGGAGCTGTCATTGAGCCCCTGCCGCAGTGCGGCCTCATGGTAGGCGGCGTCCGTCTCGCTCAGCAGGCAGTTGAAGCGCTTCAGCGCCGGGGATCGGTATTCGTGCATAAGAACCTCCATTGTCCGAAATCATACCACGCTATTATAGTACGATTTCGGACAAATGTCAAGCCCAAAACAAACCCCCGCACGGGATGTCAATGGCATCCCGTGCGGGGGAGATTCCCGTTCCGGATCAATAGCCGGGCTTACCCAGCAGGTGGAACATATTCTTCTTATAGAACTCGACGCCGGGCTGGTTGAACGGGTTCACGCCCAGCATATAGGCGGAGATGCCGCACGACAGCTCGAAGAAGTAGAACAGCTCGCCGAGCGTATCGGCATCGACCTCGTCGGTCTGCAGCACGATGTTCGGCACGCCGCCGTCGACATGGGCGCTGAGCGTGCCCTGGAAGGCCTGCTCCTCGACAAAGTCGAGCGTCTTGCCCTCGAGGTAGTTCAGGCCGTCCAGATTCTTCCAGTCGACCTCGATGGTCGTGCGTTTGCGCGGCGGGGCGAAGCGGACGATGGTCTCGAAGAGGTTGCGCTGGCCCTGCTGGATCATCTGCCCGAGGGAGTGCAGGTCGGCCGTGAATTCCACGGTCGCGGGGAACAGGCCCTTGCCGTCCTTGCCCTCGCTTTCGCCGAACAGCTGCTGCCACCAGCCCGCGAAGTAGCGGAAGCTCGGCTCATAGCAGCCCAGCAGCTCGATGGCCTTGCCGCGGCGGTACAGCAGGTTGCGGATGGCGGCATACTGCCACGCGGGGTTTTCAAACGAGCGGATGTCCAGCTCCTTGCGCGCGCGGGCCGCGCCGAGCATAACGTCCATCGGGGCGATGCCCGCAACGGCCATCGGCAGCAGGCCGACGGCGGTCAGCACGCTGTAGCGGCCGCCGACATTCGGCGGGATGATGAAGGACTCGTAGCCCTCCTCCGTGGCCATCTGGCGCAGCGCGCCGTGCTTCGGGTCCGTCGTGACGTAGATGCGCTTTTTGGCCTTCTCGGCGCCGTACTTGCGCTCGAGCATCCAGCGCAGGGCGCGGGTGGCGATGGCAGGCTCCGTCGTGGTGCCGGACTTCGAGATGATGTTGATGGAGAAATCCTTTCCCTCGAGCAGCTCGCACAGCTCCTGCCACGCGCGGGTGGACAGGTTGTTGCCTGCGAAGAAGACCTGCGGGTCGGAATCCTTCAGATTGTGGTTCTGGCCCTTGACCAGCTCAATGGCAGCGCGCGGGCCGAGGTACGAGCCGCCGATGCCGACGACGACGAACACGTCGGAATCCGCACGGATGCGCTCCGCGGCGCGGCGGATGCGCTGCAGCTCCTCCGTCTCCTCAAACGTGGGCAGCTCCAGCCAGCCGAGAAAATCATTGCCGGGACCGCGGCCCTCGGCCAGCGTCTTGTGCGCGGCGAAGACCTCCTGCTCCGTGGCGAGCAGATCGGGCAGGGACAGGTCGCCCCAGACATTCGAAAGATCAACTTTTAACATGGACACCATGCTCCTTTGTTCAGTATCTCCCCCTTATGTTATCGCAAAACGGCCGAAAACGCAAGTCACGTCGGAAAAAAACTGCCGCAGCAGTAGAAAAAAATGCTGCGGCAGTGTATAATGAGAGCAACAGATCTCGCGGAAAGCTGTAGGGGAGCGGACAGCCGGGCCCGGTGATGCACCTGCGGAATAAACAGACTATCGTTAAAACGGTGAACGCCCCGAATTGTCATTGCGAGGAGCGAAGCGACGTGGCAATCTCGGGAAGGCAGTTGCAGTTCGTACAGGGCGTCGATAAAATGCACGGACCAATTGCGTCTGTAGCGGCGCTCACTGCGCAGCCGTTGGCGGCTTTGCCGCCTTACGGATGCGGCGTGCCCCTTGCGGGTTGTGAGCGCCTTGCAGGCTGCCAATATTTGCGGCATGGATTCAACGGCATGAGGCTTCCAGGGTTGTCATTGCGAGGCCCCAACGGGGCCGTGGCAATCTCGGGAAGGCAGTTGCGTTTTCGCCGGGGCTTTCCTGTTATCCACTCCGGTACTGCGAGATTGCCACGTCGCTTCGCTCCTCGCAATGACACATCAGGGGAGTGCGGCGGTGCACCAGCGCCCTCCAGCGGTTTAATGACCTCCTACAAGGCGCTCACCAACTGCCGCTACACCCCATACTTCGGTGCATACCGTTTAACGACAGCCGATACGAGTCGGCGGTGCTTTCCCGAGATTGCACCCCAAGGGCACTTCCTCGCGCTTCGCGCTCAGGGCGCCACGTCGGCCTGCGGCCTCCTCGCAACGACAATTCGGTGGCCAGTGCCATTTTAATGCGCCAATGCAGCGCCGGGCCGGGCATGCCCCTCCCCTACAACGCATGACATTATCTCTGCAAATACACATAACAAGTGAGGTAGCTTATGAAATACGGATTCGGTGTCGACGTCGGCGGAACGACGGTCAAGCTCGGTCTGCTCAGCGAGGCGGGCGAGCTTCTGGAAAAGTGGGAGCTTCCCTCGCGCACGGAAAACGGCGGCGAGAACATCCTGCCGGACATCGCGCGGAGCGTGCAGGACTGCATGGCCCGCCGCGGGCTTTCGCGGGACGACTGCCTTGGCCTCGGCATCGGCGTGCCGGGCCCGGTGGATGCCTCCGGCATGGTCAACCGCTGCGTGAACCTGAACTGGGGCGTATTCAACCTGCATGATGCCCTCGGCATTTTGACGGGCCTGCGCGTGCGCGCCGGGAACGACGCGAACTGTGCCGCCCTCGGCGAATTCTGGATGGGCGGCGGCTCCGGCTGCCGGTCCGCCATCTTCGTCACGCTGGGAACGGGCATCGGCGGCGGCGTCATCGTGGACGGCCGCCTGCTCACGGGCGCGCACGGCGTAGGCGGCGAGCTTGGCCATATCGAGATCAGTGCGCCGGACAAGGCCCCCTGCACCTGCGGCAAGCGCGGCTGCGTCGAGCAGTATGCCTCGGCGAACGGCATCGTCCGCGTGACGAAAAAGCGCCTCGCAGAGTCGACAGAGCCGTCCTGCCTGCGCGGGATGGCGGATTTTGCCTGCAAGGACGTGTTCGACGCCGCCCGCAGCGGCGACGCCTTCGCGGTCGAAACGCTTGAGCAGGTGTTCGACTATCTGGGCGAGGCACTGGCGGACGCCTGCTGCGTCTGCGACCCGGAGC
>ERZ857480.81216-NODE-125844-length-12260-cov-22.2714_pt1 | contig 12260 bp, 9 predicted proteins | sample MGYA00519767_ERZ857480 | MGnify/ENA primary metagenome ERZ857480 (study PRJEB31778, sample SAMEA3449210) | human gut metagenome | biome: human gut; feature: human-associated habitat; material: faeces | place: United Kingdom | collected 2010/2012 ...
ATGTGGGAAAAGCTCAAACAGCTCGCGCGCCGCTATGACGAGATCGGCGAGCTGCTCGAAGTGCCGGAAATTTACGCTGACCCAAAGAAGCTGCGCGCGCTCACGCGCGAGCAGAAGGAGCTCTCCGCCGTGGTAGAGGCCTATCGCGCGTACCTGAAGTGTGAGGACGACATCGCCCAGGCGCTCGAGCTGACGGGCGACCCGGAGCTCAAGGACATAGCGCAGGAGGAACTGAACGTTGCCAAGGCAGAAAAAGAGCGGCTCTTTGAAGAGCTGCGCATTCTGCTGCTGCCGTGCGACCCGAACGACGACAAGAACGTCATCGTCGAGATCCGCGGCGGTGTGGGCGGGGAGGAGAGCGCGCTTTTTGCTGCCGACCTCTACCGCATGTATGCGATGTACGCGGAAAAGCGCGGCTATCGCGTGGAGCTTTTGAACTACAACGACACGGAGCTGGGCGGTGTAAAGGAAGCTGACTTTATCGTCAGCGGCGACGGGGCGTACTCGAGATTCAAGTTTGAATCCGGCGTCCACCGCGTCCAGCGCGTGCCGGAGACCGAATCCGGCGGGCGCGTGCACACCTCGACTGCGACGGTCGCGGTGCTGCCGGAGATGGAGGAGGTCGACGTTGACCTTCGTCCCGAGGATATCGAAATGCAGGTCTATCGCGCGTCCGGCGCGGGCGGTCAGCACGTCAACAAGACGAGCTCTGCCGTGCGCCTCATCCACAAGCCGACGGGCATCGTCGTTTCGTGTCAGGAGGAACGCTCCCAGCTCCAGAACCGCGCCAAGTGTATGGCGATGCTCGCGAGCAAGCTCTACGAGGCTGAGCGCGAGCGCGTGGAGGGCGCGATCACGAGCGAGCGCCGCGCGCAGGTCGGCAGCGGCATGCGCAACGAGCGCATCCGCACCTACAACTTCCCACAGAACCGTGTGACCGACCACCGGCTGACAGGCGAGAATAAGAATTTCAACATCAGCGCCGTGATGAACGGCGATCTTGACCCCATCATCGACGCACTGACGATGCAGGAGCAGGCGGAAAAGCTGCGCGAGAGCACCGAGGCTTAAGAAAGAAGAGAGAACATTGGAAACAAAATGGTTTACCATCCGCACGGTGGAGGATAAAGAGAGCATCGCGCAGGCGGCGGATATCCTGCGCCGCGGGGGGCTTCTGGCGATCCCGACGGAGACGGTGTACGGCCTCGGTGCGAACGGACTTGACGAAAATGCCGTGCTGCATATTTTCGAGGCCAAGGGCCGCCCGCAGGACAACCCCCTCATTCTGCACATTCCAGACGCAAGCTGGCTCACGCGCTACTGCGAGGATGTACCGGACGCGGCCTACAAGCTGGCCGAGCGCTTCTGGCCCGGCCCGCTGACGATGATCTTAAAGAAAAAGCCCTGCGTGCCGCTGCGCACGACGGGCGGACTTGAGACCGTCGGCATGCGCTGCCCCGACCATGCGGTGACGCGCGCCATCATCGAAAAGGCGGGCGTGCCCGTCGCCGCGCCGAGCGCCAACACCTCGGGCCGCCCCAGCTGCACGACGGCGGAGCACGTGCGCGAGGATATGTGGGGGAAGATCGACGGCATCGTGGACGGCGGCCCCTGTCAGGTGGGCGTCGAGTCGACGATCATCGATCTCACGGTCACGCCGCCGCAGCTGCTGCGCCCGGGCGGACTGCCGCTGGAAAGCCTTATTGACGCGCTGGGCGAGGTGACGGTCGACAAGGCCGTGACGCAGAAGATGAATGACGGCGAAAAGCCGCGCGCCCCCGGCATGAAATACCGCCACTACGCGCCCAAAGCCCCCGTCACGGTCGTGACCGGTGGGGCGAAGGCGAGCGCGCGCTATCTGCTCACACACGCGGGCGAGAAGTCCGGCATCATCTGCTTTGACGAGTTCACGCGGCTCTTCGACGGGCACATCGTCCACCCCCTCGGTGCGAGCGACGATAAGCGCGCGCAAGCGCAGCACGTCTTTGACGCACTGCGGACGTTCGACGAGACGAATGTGGGCGAGATCTGGGCACAGTGTCCGGACAGTAAAGGCCTTGGCCTTGCCATCGGCAACCGCCTCAAAAAGGCCGCGGGCTTCCATGTGGAGGACGCGGACGACGGCAAGATCGTCATCGGCATCACCGGCGGCACGGGCGCGGGGAAGACGAGTCTGCTGCGCGCGCTCCAAAAACAGGACGCGTGCGTGCTCGATTGCGACAGGATCTACCATGAAATGCTTGGGAGCGATGAAAGTCTGCGCGCGGCGCTGCGAAAGGCATTCGGCGGCGCGATCTTCCGAGCGGACGGCAGCGTGGACGTGCACGCCATTGGTCTGATCGTCTTCCATGACAAGGAAAAGCTCTCTGAGCTGGACGCCATCGTCCGCGCGCACGTTCCGCGCGAGTGCGCCCACCGCATGGCGGCAAGCGATAAACAGCTCATTGGGCTTGACGCCATCAAGCTCATCGAGTGCGGCCTTGGCGCGATCTGCGACGCGACCGTTGCCGTCACCGCGCCAGAAGAAGTACGCGTTAAGCGCATCATGGCGCGCGACAGCATCACCGAGGAGTATGCAAGGTCGCGCATCGCCGCGCAGCAGAGTGCAGAGTACTTCCGCGCGCGCTGTGACTACGAATTTGTGAACGATCTGCCCACCGCCGCTGCGGCGGAGAATGCGGCAGAAGTCTATATCCATACCATCATCAAAACTTTGAAGGAGGAAACTGAGAGATGAGTGAAAAGAACAAGCTTGCGGAAAAGCTGCTCTACGCTCCCAAGAACGGCTACGATCGTCTGAGCGCAGAGGATGAAAAAGCGATGGAGGCCTATTGCGAGGACTACAAGAAGTTCCTCAACAACGGCAAGACCGAGCGCCTTTGCGTGGAGTACTGCATCGAGCTGGCGGAAAAGAAGGGCTTCAAGGCCTACGAAGCGGGTATGAAGCTGAGCGCCGGCGACAAGGTCTACTTCAATAACCGCGGCAAGGGCATCATGCTCGCCGTCATCGGCAGCGAAGACCTGAGCCACGGTGCGAACATCGGCGCGGCGCATACCGACTCCCCGCGCCTCGACTTAAAGCCCCGTCCGCTCTACGAGGAGGCCGAGATGGCCTACTTCAAGACCCACCACTACGGCGGTATCCGCAAGTACCAGTGGGTGACGATCCCCCTTGAGCTGCACGGCGTCGTCGTGCTGCGCGACGGCTCGAAGGTCGACGTCCACGTCGGCGGCAAGGAGGACGATCCCCAGTTCATCATCAACGACCTTTTACCGCACCTTGGCCGCGAGCAGGGCAAAAAGCCGCTCAACGAGGCCATCCCGAGCGAGAGCTTGAACGTGCTGCTCGGCGGAAAGCCGTTTGAAGACAAGGACTGCTCCGACCGTTTCAAGCTCGGCGTTCTCCAGTATTTGAACGCGCAGTACGGCATGACGGAGGAGGACTTCATCTCCGCCGAGCTCGAAGTCGTCCCCGCCGGCAAGGCGCGCGACATCGGCTTTGACCGCAGCTTCATCGCGTCCTACGGTCACGACGACCGCGTCTGCGCGTATGCAGAGCTTGCAGGTATTTTTGACGCTGTGTCCCCGAAGAAGACCGCGGTCTGCATCTTCGCGGACAAGGAGGAGATCGGCTCCGAGGGCGTGTCCGGTATGCTGTCTCAGGCGTTTGAGTGGTTCATGGGCGACATGTGCCGCACGCAGGGCGTCGCGCTTTCTGACTGCTTTGCCAACTCCTTCTGCCTGAGCGCAGATGTGACGGCGGCCTATGACCCGAACTTTGCCGACGTGTACGACAAGCGCAACTCCGCCTTCGTCAATTACGGCGTGGCGCTGTGCAAGTACACCGGCTCCGGCGGCAAGGGCGGCGCGAGCGACGCGAGCGCCGAGGTTGTCGGCAAGGTGAGAAAGCTGATGAACGACAACGGTGTGTTCTGGCAGATCGCCGAGATGGGAAAGACCGACGCCGGCGGCGGCGGTACGGTTGCCAAGTTCATGGCGCAGCGCAACATCGACACGCTCGATGCGGGCGTTCCGGTGCTGTCGATGCACGCGCCGTATGAAACGGTTGCCAAGCTCGACTGCTACATGACCTACAAGTGCATGAAGACGATCTTCGAGCAGGCGTAAGCAGAAAACAGCAAAGGGGACTCTCTCATTTTGAGGGAGTCCCCTGCATTTTCTTCTGCAAAAGGGAAAAGAAGATCAATAAAGTGCAAAATTCCTGCAATTCTGCTTGCATAAGCGCAAAGAGCGTGATAAGCTGTCATACGCCTATTTTGAGAACGATCAGAAAGGGAAGAGAGTCATGCTCCAGTTATTTACCGATACGTCCGCCAACCTGCCGGTGGCGCTGACGAAGAAGTACCACATCACGGTCATTCCGTTTTCCTATACGGTAGACGGGAAGGAGACAGATTATCCCGACGATACGGATTTTGACGGCGCGGCGTTCTACGGTGCGATGCGCAGCGGCGCGATCGTCAAAACGTCGATGGTCAGTCCTGCGCTGATGGAGGAATACTTTGAGCGGGCGCTCTCCGCGGGTGACGATGTGCTCTATGTCGGCATGTCCGGCGGCATCAGCGGTACGGCGCAGGCCGCAGCCATCGCCGCGGGCGAACTGACGGAGCGTTATCCTGAGCGCAGGATCGTGACCATCGACACTTATGCTGCTTCACTCGGCGAAGGCTTGCAGGTGCTGGAGGCGGCGGAGATGATCGAGGAAGGGAAGAGCCTCGAAGAGATCAAGGAACAGCTGCTTGTGCGCAGACCGCACATGTGCCAGTTTTTCACCGTGGACGACCTTGCCTACCTCAAGCGCGGCGGGCGCATTTCCGGCGCGACGGCGCTCATCGGCACGGTGCTGAGCATCAAGCCGATCCTGCGCGGCGATGAGACGGGACACATCGTCTCCTGCGGCAAGGTGCGCGGTCTGAAGCGCGCCTACGCGGAGCTTGCAAATTATTTTGATACCCGCGCGCTCGATAAAAGCGAGAGCATCGGCATCGCCCACACGGATAACGCCGAGGGTGCGGAGGCGCTCCTTGCGCTGCTGCGGGACAAGGGCTTCACCGGCGAATGCCTGAACGTGGTCTACGAGCCCGTCACTGGCGCCCACGTCGGCCCGGGAACGGTCGCGCTGTTTTTCTATGGCACGGAAAAGTAATAAACGTCAAAGGAGAGCCAAAAATGGAGGTATCACAGGCGATCAGAACCAGAAGAAGCATTCGTAAATACAAGCAGGAAACCGTTCCGCACAAGGTTATCGAGGAAATTGTCGCGGACGCGGCCTACGCCCCGTCGTGGAAGAACACGCAGATCGCGCGCTACATTCTCGTGGAGGACCGCGCGACGATCGACAAGATGGCGGAAGAGATGGTGCTTGATTTTAAGTTCAACGAAAAGACGCTCAAAAGCTGCGCTGCGCTCATGGCGCTCACCTACATCACGGGGAGATCGGGCTTTGAGCGCGACGGCTCGTATGCAACGCCGAAGGAGGCGGGCTTTGAGATGTTCGACGCGGGCATCGCGGCGCAGACGTTCTGCCTTGCCGCATGGGAGCGCGGCGTCGGCACGGTCATCACGGGCTATTTCGATGAAGAGAAGATCATTGACCTGCTGCACATTCCGGAAAACCAGAAGGTCGGCTGCGTGATCGGCCTTGGGTATCCCGACGAGGAGCCCGCCGCGCCGAAGCGCAAGAGCGTTGAAGAGCTGCTGACGTATTACAATTGAAACTGCGCGCCCGAAGGAAAACCCTTCGGGCGCTTTTTCGTATGCTTTGCCCGCTTTTTGCAAATCCTAACGAAAATGACTTTCGGGAGGACATGCCATGAAAAACGAAACAAAACCCTCACGCGAGAGGGAAAAGAACGATCAGGAGCCGCTGCTGCCGCCCATTCAGCCCGTCATCGACTACGGCTCGGTCGTCATCAAGAATAGCCGCACCGCCATTCACTGCCTGACCATCGCCGGGCAGATCGAGGGACACATGCTGCTGCCGAATACGCAGAAGGCGACCAAGTACGAGCACGTGCTGCCGCTCCTTGCGTATCTCGAGGAAAGCGAGGACATCGACGGTGTTTTATTCCTGCTCAACACCGTCGGCGGCGACGTGGAGGCGGGGCTTGCCATCGCCGAGCTCATTTCGGGAATGAAAAAGCCTACCGTCTCGCTCGTTCTCGGCGGCGGGCACTCCATCGGCGTGCCGCTCGCGGTCGCACCGATGGTGACGATGATCGCGCCGTCGGCCTCGATGACCATTCACCCTGTGCGCACAAGCGGCACGATCATCGCCGCACCTCAGACCTACCAGTATTTTGAACGCTTGCAGGAGCGTATCGTGCGCTTTGTGACCAAGCATTCGAACATCACGCGCGAGCGCTTTCTCGCGCTGATGATGGATACGCAGGACTTGGCCTCCGATGTTGGCAGTGTGCTCTACGGGGAGGAGGCGGTTGCCTGCGGGCTTGTCGGGCGGCTCGGCGGCCTGTCCGACGCGCTGGAAGCATTGTACGAATTGATCGAGGAGAAAAAGAAGAAAAATGAGTGAAAAAAGACGCCTTCGGGCGTCTTTTTACGCTTTGTTCATCGAATGGCCTTGAAAAGACGGCGAAAAAATGGTATATAGTATTAGTTAAACTGTGTCATTATACCCTGATTGCAAATGACGCGCTTTTTCCAAGGAGGAATTTGCCCGTGTACTTAAAGGCATTGGAGATCCAGGGCTTCAAGAGCTTCCCGGACAAGACGGTGCTCAACTTCGGTGAGGACATCACCGCCATCGTCGGCCCGAACGGAAGCGGTAAATCGAATATTTCGGACGCCATTCGCTGGGTCATGGGCGAGCAGTCGAGCAAATCGCTGCGCGGCGTGAAGATGGAGGACGTCATCTTCGGCGGCACGGAAACGCGCAACCAGATGGGCTTTGCGCAGGTGACGCTTGTGCTCGACAACACCGAGCACATTTTCCCCAGCATGGAGGAAAACGAGGTTGCCGTCACGCGCCGGTACTACCGCAGCGGCGAATCGGAATACTATATCAACAAGCAGTCCGTACGGCTGCGCGACGTGAATGAGCTTTTCATGGACACCGGCATGGGCCGCGAGGGCTATTCCATCATCGGTCAGGGCCGCATCGACGAGATCTTGTCGCAAAAGAGCGGCGACCGCCGCGAGATCTTTGAGGAGGCGGCGGGCATTTCCCGCTTCCGCTACCGCAAGGAGGAGACCGAGCGCAAACTCGAGCGCACGGAGGAAAACCTGGTGCGTATCAACGACAAGATCGCCGAGCTTGAATTGCAGGTCGAGCCCCTGCGCGCGCAGGCGGAGACGGCGAAGCAATATCTCATCTACCGCGACGAGCTGCGCCTTTTGGAGATCTCCGTGTGGCTTGAGAATCTCGAAACGCTCCGCACGTGCGCCATCAAGCTCGACACCGACCTTGCCCTTGCACGCGAGGAGCTCAATAAGGCAAACGCCGACCTCGAGGCGCTGTACGCCGCGAGCGAGCAGTTTTCCGCGCGTATCCACGAAAACGACATCGCGCAGGAGGAGGAGCGCACGGCGCTTTCCGCGCTCGATGCGCAGGTTAAAGAGCAGGAATCTGCCGTCGCGGTGCTGCAAACGGGCATCGCGCACAACGAGGAAAATATCGCGCGCGTGGAGGAGGAGCTGAGAAGCCAGTCCGACCGCGTCGGCTCGATGGACGAGCAGATCGCGCAGCAGCGCGCGCGCATCGAAGAGCTGGAACACGATAAAAACGAAGTCGAAACGGCGCTCGCTGCGCTGCTCAAGCAGGCGGAGGAACTGTCGAAAAACGCGGGCGAGGCTGCGAGCGAGGCGGAAGCCCTGCGCGCTCGTGAGGCGCTTGCCCTGTCCGCCGCGGCGGACAGCCGCGCGGAAGTTGCCGCCCTGCGCTCGACGCTTTCTGAAATGGACGAGCGCGAGAGCGCCATCGCCGCCGAGCAGGAGAGCGGGGAAGCCCAGCTTTCTGAAACGCGCAAAAGTGCCACGGAGAACCGCCGCGCGCTCGAAAGTGCGCAGGAGGAAGCCGACGCTATCCGCAATATCATCGCCGGCCACACGATGAAGATGCAGGGCAGAATCGAGCGCGAGAAGGAGACGGGCGAGCAGCATGTTTCCCTCACGATGGAGATGAACAACTTAGACTCCCGCATCCGCTTACTCAGCGAGATGGAAAAGGAGTACGAGGGCTTCAATAAGGCGGTGCGCACGGTCATGCAGGCGCGCGAGCGCAATGCCCTGCGCGGCGTGCACGGCCCGGTAGCGGGTCTGATGAAGGTCAACAAGAAGTACGCCGTTGCGATCGAGATTGCGCTCGGTGCGGGATTGCAAAACATTGTCGTCGAGCGCGAGGAGGACGCCAAGAGCGCTATCCAGCTCTTAAAGCAGCGCGATGGCGGGCGCGCGACCTTCCTGCCGCTTTCGACGATCCGCGGCGAAGCGCTGCGCGACGAGCGCGTGAAGGGCGAATACGGTTACGTCGGCCTTGCGAGCGAACTTGTGGAATACGACCGCGAATACGACGGCATTTTCAAGAATTTGCTCGGCCGCACGGTCGTGGTTGAGGATCTCGACTGCGGCATCACGATCTCACGCAAGTTTTCGAATGCGTTCCGCATCGTGACGCTCGACGGTCAGGTTCTGAATCGCGGCGGCTCGATGACGGGCGGCTCGATCTCCCGCAGCGCGGGCATTTTGAGCAGAGCCGGCGAGCTGCGCGAGTTGACGGCGCGGCGCGGCAGCCTTGCGGAAAAGCTGACGCTCGCTGCCAAGGCCGCCGAGGACGCCAAGCGCGAGCTTTCGAAGGCGCGATACGAGCTGGAGGTCGCGCAGGGGCAGCAGCGCGCGGCGGAGGACGCCGTGCTCAAGCTGCAAGGCGACAAAAATCACTATGATCTGCTGCTTTCCTCGCTGCGCGAGCGGCTGGAAGCACTGGATACCGAGCGCGATACCATCACCCGCCGCCGCGGCGAGGTGAAGCGCGCCATGGAAGAAAAGGAAGCGCTTGCATCGCAGCAGGAGAGCGAGGCCGCCGCGCTGCGCGCGCAGGCGGAGGAGAGTCTCTCCGGGCAGACGGAGCTGCTGCGCTCCACCTCGCGCCTGGGCGATGAGATCGCCGGACGCAAGAGCGCGCTTGCGGGCTTTGCCGCCGAGCGCGAGACCACGGAAAAGTCGCTTGCGAGTCTCGAGGGCCTGCGCTGCCAGATGCAGGGCGACGAGCAGAGCAGAAAGGCGCTCATTGAGCAGTACAAAACGGCAAGCGAGCAGGCGCGGCGCGAGATCGGCGTGCATGAAGATGAGATCGCCGCGCTGAGCGGCAAAATGACGGAAAAGCGCGCCGAGCTCGAAGCGCTTTCCAAAGCGAAACTCGCACTTGAGGCCGAGCGCAGCCAGAGCGACCGGCGCGGGCGCGAACTCAACGAAAATGTGCTCAACGTGGAGCGCAGCGTCAGCAAGCTTGAGCAAAAGCGCGCGACGAGCGCCATGGAGGAGCAGCAGATCCTCGACAGGCTCTGGGAAAATTATGAGCTGTCGCACTCCGCCGCGCAGGAGCAGCGCATTGAATTAGAGAGCGTCGCTAAGGCGAGCCGCCGCATCGGCGAGCTCAAGCGCGCCATCAGCGGTCTTGGCGCGGTCAATGTCGGCGCGATCGAGGAATTCGAGCGTGTGAACACGCGCTACACTTACCTCACGACCCAGCGCGACGATGTGGAAAAGGCGAAGGGTGAGCTTGTCGGCGTGATCGAGAGCATCACGGGCGAGATGACCGTCATCTTCAAAGAGCAGTTTGCGCTGATCCGCGAGAGCTTTCAGGAGACATTTCTGGAGCTCTTCGGCGGCGGCAAGGCGACGCTCGAGCTGGAGGACGAAAACGATGTGCTCTCCTGCGGCATCGAGATCAAGGTCCAGCCGCCGGGCAAGGCGCTCAAGACCATCACGCTGCTCTCGGGCGGCGAGAAGGCCTTCGTTGCCATCGCCCTGTATTTTGCCATTCTGAAAGTCCACCCCACGCCATTCTGCGTGATGGACGAGATCGAGGCGGCGCTTGATGAGCCGAACGTGGTGCGCGTTGCAAACTACATGCGCCGCATCACGCAAAAGACGCAGTTCATCGTCATCACGCACCGCCGCGGCACGATGGAGGCGGCGGACGTCCTTTACGGCGTCACGATGCAGGAGCGCGGCGTGAGCAAGATCCTGACGATCAACATGAACGATATGGCGAAGGAACTCAACATTAAGGAATAAGCGCGAGAGAGGAATCAAAGAGTATGGGTATTTTTGCGAAGATCAAAAAAGCATGGTTCGACACCATCGTGTGGGAGACCATCGACGACGACTTCTACGACGAGCTGGAGGAGAGTCTCATTCTGGCTGACCTCGGCGCGACGGTCGCGCACGACGCGGTGAAAAAGCTGCGCGACGTCGTGTACCAGAAGAGCATCCAGCGCGGCGACGATGTGAAGCAGGCGCTGCGCGAGATCCTCATCGAAAAGCTGAACGTGGGCGACACCGCGCTCGACTTATCGACGCAGCCGAGCGTCGTGCTGGTCATCGGCGTGAACGGCGTGGGCAAGACCACGTCCATCGGCAAGCTTGCCCACCGTCTGAAGGGCGAGGGCAAGCGCGTGCTGCTGTGCGCGGCGGATACGTTCCGCGCGGCGGCGGCGGATCAGCTCGAGATCTGGGCGAACCGCGCAGAGTGCGAGATCGTCCGTTCGGTCGAGGGGGCGGATCCCGGCGCGGTGCTGTTCGATTCGCTCGCGGCGGCGAAGGCGAGAAATGTCGATGTTGTCCTCTGCGACACGGCGGGCCGCCTGCACAACAAGGTGAATTTGATGAACGAGCTCGGCAAGCTTCGCAAGATCATCGACCGCGAAACGCCTGACGCCGCGAAGGAAACGCTTTTAGTGCTCGACGCGACGACGGGGCAGAATGGCCTTCAGCAGGCGAAGGTCTTCCGCGAGACGGCGGGGCTCACCGGCATCATCTTAACGAAGCTCGACGGCACGGCCAAGGGCGGCATCTGCGTCGCTATCGCGCAGGAGCTGGGTGTGCCCGTGAAGTTCGTCGGCCTCGGAGAGGGTATCGACGATCTTCAGCCATTCAATGCGGAGGAATACGTCAAGGCGCTCATCTGAGGGGAAAATCATAAACCTGCGAGACAATAAGGAGACGAATATGGAAATTACTTCTGTTTGCCCCTATTGCGGAAAGGAAATGCGCGACGGTGTGATCCCCGCTTACCGCGACCACATCGAGTGGATGGGGCGCGGGAAGGACGGTATGCTGGGTTCGGACCCTGATGACAAAAATTCCGTCACGCTCGTCAAGGCCGGATTATTTTGTAATTACCAGACGCCCGCGTACTATTGTGAAAGCTGCAAGGTGGTCATTGTTCCCGTGCCGGAGATCGAGTGGCCGCTCGATAAGCTCGACAAAAAGTTCACGGCCTGGCAGGAAAAAATAAGCGCGCAGCGCGAAGAGCGCAAGGCGCAGCGCGAGGAAGAAAAGCGGGAAGAAAAAAGCAGGAAGAGACGGGAAAAAGACCCGTGGGAGGTTTGACGATGAAATTTGTTCTGGCAACGCAGAACCCCAAGAAATTGAAGGAAATGAGCGCTATTCTGGGCGAGCTCGGCGTGGAGGTCGTGTCGGAAGCCGACATCGGCGTAAAGATCGAGGTGGAGGAAACGGGCGAGACCTTTGCCGAGAATTCGCTTCTCAAGGCCAGGGCCGTCATGGAGGCGACGAAGCTGCCCGCCATCGCGGACGATTCGGGATTGTGCGTCGACGCGCTGAACGGCGGCCCGGGCGTTTACAGCGCGCGCTTTGGCGGCGAGGGGCTGGACGACATCGGCCGCTACCGTCTTCTTTTGCAGATGATGCACGGTCAGGCCGACCGCCGCGCCCACTTCCACACGACGATCACCTGCGCGTTCCCGAACGGCGACGTCTTGCAGGACGACGGCGAGGTCGAGGGTACGATCGCGTTCGCGCCGATGGGCGAAAACGGCTTCGGCTACGACCCCGTGTTCTTCGTGCCTGACAAGCGAAAGACCTTTGCACAGCTTTCGGCAGAAGAGAAGGCGGAGATCTCGCACCGCGGCAAGGCACTGCGGGCATTCAAAGAAACACTCAAGAATTATCTTGCGGAACATCAATAAAAAGGATAAGGAAATACTATGGAATTAAGCAGCAAACAGCGCGCGTATCTGCGCAGCCTTTCCAATGAC
>ERZ857480.75228-NODE-116526-length-12229-cov-6.0000_pt1 | contig 12229 bp, 14 predicted proteins | sample MGYA00519767_ERZ857480 | MGnify/ENA primary metagenome ERZ857480 (study PRJEB31778, sample SAMEA3449210) | human gut metagenome | biome: human gut; feature: human-associated habitat; material: faeces | place: United Kingdom | collected 2010/2012 ...
GGCCAGCGGTCCGGAGCTCTGACCGTCGAATTATCTTCAATTATAAAGGAACGGGAACAGCTATTCTGTTCCCGTTCCTTTATTGTTTCCTGTTTTGTATGCAGGTCAGAAAGAAAGTCATTCTGACCGCAGCCTTCTTTCTGCACGGCGCACCCTGATCCTGCGGATCATATATTTCACCGCAATCACGGCCGCGCAGGCAGCCGCAATGGCGGCAAGCATGATAAGCTCTTTATATATCGTATCCAATTTGGCGTTGGAAGACAACGCGCCATGTGCAAGAAGCTGCTCCCATACTACTTCCAAAACCATGCCATGCACCAGATAAATTTGCAGCGTGTTTTCTCCGATAAACGAAAGCAATCCCCTTTTTTTCGGCATAACCGCCATAATTCCAAGGCTCGCAAGCGCCGCCGTCACAAAGAAAAGCATGCGGCTTGTCAGTCCGTAGAAAGGCTGCTCCGGATAAATGACCGCATACGCGGTAGAGCCAAAAAAGTTCTCCGCCGGAAAGCTTTGATGGATCATAAAAAGAAAAACGCACGCCGCAATCGCTAAGGGAATACAGACCATCCGGCCTTCTCTGGAACGAATCCTTTGCAGCATTTTCTGTTCATCCGCATAATAACCGAGCGAAAAGAACGGCAGGAAGCAGAAAAAGCGTGCGGCCGTCCAAGTAGAAGTTACACTGTTATCGAAGCCGGAGAGCAGCGCAACCGCCAAAACAACCGGCATCCAAATTTTGGGTGGAACCTTATCCATTGCATGGGTCAGCATAATACAAAATACCATGAACAGTAAATACCAAAAGGTGTATCCCGGAACCGCATAGGTCAGACGCACCGCCGTACTGCAATCAAAAAGATGCAGTACGGCACAGTTTACCGTCTGGATGATTACATAATAGAGCAGCATCTTACCGGCGCGCTTTTCCGGCGAAGAGCGCGCCTTGTGCGCAAACAGCCCGGAAACAAAAATAAACAGCGGCATATGGTAGTTGTTGACTAAATCGTATGTCCATGAAAACGTATCGTATACATTGATATATCGTCCTAACAAGTGTCCCGCTACAACTGAAAGAATCAAAAAACCTTTCACATTGTCCCAGTAATGATCTCGTTCCTTCTGAAATGCATACCCAAGCTGCGCCACACCGTCATCTTCCTTCCCTTTTTCATCTCGTCGCCTATGAGACTTTTATTGATTGAGCTCTTCATACCCATACAGCTATTCTGTGAACAAACTGCGATAAGAATTCAATTTAGACTATTATAAAAAGGGTTACGAATCAAAGTCAATGCGCAAATTGTGTCTAATCAGAAGCTTTTTACATTAAAAATTATTATTAATTCAAATTGTAAAATCCATAAGATCGGTGATTGGTAATTTTGATACTTTTATAATGAGATTAGCTGTAAACAAAATTTTGAAATATTCAAAGAAAAACGACAAAATCCGAGCTTTATCTTGCTTTTTCATCAATCCAGAATTTTCTTAATCGCCTATTGATAAACTATAATAGCGGCAAGTGGTTCAAGGACATTGGAAACCGGCTCCGCAAAAAAGTCCTTCTTTGCTCCCCAGATTGCCGGAACGAGAAAAAGGGAGGAAAAATAGACGAATTTGCGGAAAAGGACAGCGTCAAAGACAGCTTGCCTATCTCACTGCCGTAAAATCCGGCGGATAAAGGGGGAAGAGAAGCCAAGATAAACAAGACACGCCCTTTGACGCTTTTAGCTGCATCAAAGGGCGTATCATTATTGCGGAAACAGGCTTAGGGATTTCATCAAAAAGATTTCCATGCTCTCCACAAGCGGCGGTATGTTTTTTAAGAGACAGCCGCAGTCCTGATAGCCGAGCTTTCTGTAAAAATGCTGCGCTCCTTCCTCCGCCATGGTGGAGGTTAGGGCAATCAGAAAGCCTTGCCGGCGCATCTCATCCTCCCAAAACTGAAGCGCCTGTCTTCCGATTCCCATGCTGCGATATGCCGGACTCAGGAAGATCAAATTTAAAAACGGGTATTCATCCCAGAAAAAGTTATACCGCAGAATGCCGGCGCTTTTTCCTTCCCACTCAATGACCATGCACTCCTGCACAGCCGTTTTCCGTTTAAAAACCGTTATTGGAAGATGCTTGTCGAGTGAATGCCAGAACGGCCAGTCTTTATTCTCCGCATACCGCATGGAAAACACGAAAATCTCCTCCTTTTTCAGGACATGCAGCTAAACGACATCCCTTCGGCCGAATATGCGTATCGATTTAACCGGACTCATCGTGTAATTGCGGCTCCAGTCCACAACGATTCCCTGTCCGTCGAAAGATACCGTCACATCATCGACAAACGGCGTCGTATTCCATGCAAGCCGCATCACCAGTGTATCCGTATCGCGCCACGCCATGCTTGCAGCGCACTGTTCATAGAAAAAGGTGAAACTGCCGCACTCATCCGCTGCAAAGCAGCCCTTCCCTTCCTTAAATTCGCCAAAGCCGAGCGGCAAAGTGCACGACCGCTGTCCAATATTCACAGCAAAGGGCGGCATATCGCGCAGCGTCATCGTAAACGCCGGATTGCCGACGTCCAAATCAAACCGGACGGAAGAAAGCCCGATCGGATTCGGCGAAAGCGTATAGGTCATACCGCTGTACTTCGCGGCATCCGGTGAAGTCTTCTCCCCCTCAGCCGGAGGAAGCGTCAATTTAGCCAGGCGCGCCTGTATTTCCGCATTTCCCTCCGGATTCTCAGGAAGCGACCCGTCGTGCAGTGCGGGCAGAAGCGTCTCCCACAGCACATCCAGCGGATCCTGAAGCCATCCGGTGCCCTCGTTCATGGCAATCACCATATCCTGCTCCGGCAGGACAATGCAGTATTGCCCAAACGCGCCGTCTCCGCGGTAGGAACCCTCCGGCTGGCAGCGCCAGAACTGATAGCCATAGCCCTGCACCCAATCCGGAACCTCGCCGACGCTGTCAGTCTGCTTGGACGTTGCGGCATCGATCCACTCAGGATTTAAAAGCTGTTTTCCTTCCCACATGCCGCGGTTTAAATAAAACGACCCGAATTTTGCAATATCCTCAAGATGGACATTCAAGCCATAGCCGCCGGTCGCATTCCCTGACGGGCACTTTTCAAAGCGCCAGCCCTCGATACCCAGCGGCTCAAACAGACGCGGCTTTAAATATTCGTCCACCGTCAGACCCGTAACCCTTGTAAGAATCGCGGACAACATATAGGTGCCGCAGGTATTGTAACAAAAAAGCGTGCCCGGCTCATGATCGACATAGCTCTCAAGAAATATTTTCACCCAGTCCTTTCCAGGCTCGCCAAGCATGTTTTCAGGCTCGGCTGAATGTCCGGTGTTCATTGTCAGCAGATGTTTTACCTTCATCTTCTCCATGTTCTCACAGGGACGGAACGGAAGCTTCTCCGGAAAGAAATCCACAACCCGGTCCTCAATCGTCAAAAGCCCCTCCTGCACGGCAAAACCAATTGCCGTCGAAGTAAACGACTTGCTCAGTGAAAACAGCATATGCGTAAGATCCGGACGATACGGCGCGTACCATCCCTCGGCAAACACCTTATTGTGGCGCATCAGCATCAGCCCGTGAACGCCGACGCCCTTTTCTTCAAAGCCGTCAAGCATTTTTCCGATTGCCGCGCTTTCCACGCCCACCTCTTCCGGCGTCACACGCGGCAGTTTTTTCTCCGACATATCCTTCATACCTCCTTTTATTTTCTTCTCCCGAAGAACCATACGATTTTTCAGGATAAAATCGATGCCAATTTCCTGTGCTTGATCCTTGCTCAAACCGTCTGTAAAAACGCACAGAGCTTGCGCGCAATCAGCCGGTGTCCTTCGTCGTTTGGATGAAGCCCGTCCGGACAAAAGCGCTCTTTGCTCGCAGGAACCGCCGGTACAATGCCTCCCTGCGCGTACAAATCAAGAATCGGTATGCTGTATTTTTCAGCGGCAGACCGCAGCAGCGTCACATATTCCGAAAGGAAAAGCCCCGTAGCGGCATTCCTTTCGTCCTCATTATCCCGATGTATCGGCGTCATGACAACAAGAGCCGCTTCCGGGTATTTTTCAATCAGTCCTCTGAAAAGCACATTGAGCGCGCCGCAATAGGTGTCGGGCGTCTGATCGCCAAACGATCCAACCGGCGCCGTTCCATGTCCGAAATCGTTGGTTCCGCCGAACACTATAACAAGCGCCGCATCGTCGTCCATCTTCTGATACCGAACGGCAAACGCCTGCCCGCCGTCATCTGCCTGTGCTGCGATACGTGTTCCGCCGATTCCATAGTTTACCGCATTGGAGAGTCCCAGCTCCGCCTTTACCCGCTCACAGTAAAGATTCTTTAAATCGGATACGCCGACTCCCTCTGTAATGCTGTCTCCTAAAAAAACAGCTTTTTTCCCTTTTAGCCAACTTGTCTGCACCAAAAATCCCCGTCCTCTCCTTTTCGGATTCTGCTAAACTGATAGTATCACACTTTCTGTTGCTTCGCAACAGATTTTCTTTCTTTTCAGTATATTTGATTATGCAAAATATTCACAAATCAGATGTGGAATTCGCAAAAACATTCTGAATCTTTGCAGATTTTCATGAAATCCGTGAATTCTCTATACACAAATTCTTCTTATTTTCATATTGTGGACACATTTTCATGCTATACTGTGTTGGAAATAAATATATAAAGGGAGCGAATCAGACATGACAAACAACAACGATACTCGATTCTCGGAGATCACTCCTGAAATTTATGAGCTTTCCAAACTTTGTACGGAAAATGGGGAGATCTGCCCTGCGCTTTATACGCAATACCAGGTAAACCGCGGTCTGCGCGATATAAACGGGAACGGTGTTCTGACCGGTCTTACCGAAATTTCAGAAATTCAATCGAGTAAATTGGTGGATGGCAAAAAGGTCTCCTGTGAAGGAAAACTTTTTTACCGCGGCTACGACGTGGAGGCACTGGTAGCCGGATTCTTAAAGGATAAACGTTTCGGATTTGAAGAGACGGCGTTTCTGCTTTTGTTCGGTGATCTTCCGGACAAACAGCAGCTCGCAGAATTCAACTCGCTGCTTGCGCGGTATCGTTCTCTTCCGACAAGCTTTGTGCGCGACATCATCATGAAAGCGCCAAGCCGCGATATGATGAATACGCTCGCAAGAAGCGTATTGACGCTCTATTCCTATGATGAATCAGCCGACGACATCAGTATTCCGAATGTACTGCGCCAGTGCTTACAGCTCATCGCACTGTTTCCGATGCTCAGCGTTTACGGCTATCAGGCATACAGCCATTATCACGACGGCAACAGTCTCTACATTCACAGTCCTATTCCTGAACTGTCCACCTCGGAAAATATTCTGCATATTCTCCGTCCGGACAGCCAGTACACCGAGCTTGAGGCGCGGATTCTGGATCTGGCGCTTGTTTTGCATGCAGAGCACGGCGGCGGCAATAACTCGACCTTTACAACGCACGTAGTTTCTTCTTCCGGATCCGATACCTACTCCGTTATCGCGGCGGCAATCGGCTCGCTGAAAGGGCCAAAGCACGGCGGCGCAAATATTAAGGTTGTGCAGATGTTTGACGACATGAAGAACTCGCTCTCCGATTGGAGCGACGAGGGCGCGATCCGCGATTATCTGCGCCATCTTCTCCGCAAAGAGGCCTTCGATCATGCAGGCCTGATTTACGGCATGGGGCACGCGGTCTATTCACTCTCCGACCCACGCGCCAATGTATTTAAGGGCTTTGTCAAACAGCTTGCCGAAGAAAAGGGCATGGACAGGGAATTCGCACTTTATTCCGCTGTGGAGCGTCTTGCACCTGAGGTTATCGCGGCGGAGCGGCGCATCTATAAGGGCGTCAGTGCAAACGTCGATTTTTATTCCGGCTTTGTTTATAACATGCTTGGACTGCCGACGGAATTGTTTACGCCGATCTTCGCAATCGCACGTATTGCCGGCTGGAGCGCGCACCGGATTGAGGAATTGGTGAATGCCGGAAAAATCATCCGTCCTGCGTATAAAAACGTGCAGGAACGCCGCACCTATATTCCGATGGATTTACGGTAAATGTTTATCTGAAAAAGGCTCTGCACATTTCAAAATGTGCAGAGCCTTTTCATATTTTTGTCAGATACAAAAGAATGGTACTGTTCTTTGCATCAATGTACCTGAATCAACAAACGCGCTTCCTTATCGAGGCGGTACACGGTCTGATTTGCAATAGAGGATGGATCCGCAAACGCAGCGCCATAAGTCGAAATAAACTGCTCGTCCACATTGCTGATGACGACAAAATCATAGGTCTCGCAAAGCTCATCCATCCACTCTTCCACTGAAATATCTCTTGTATAAATGTCATCATCCGAGTATGGATTTTCACCCAGACTCCACTCGAAGCTGTTGCTCATATAGTCCGCCTGAGCAGATACCGCAGGCGCCAATAATCGGAACCATTGCTTCCCTGTGAAAGTAAAAATAACGTCTCGACTTTATCATCATCCTGATTACGCTGTACCAAATCAACCAGCTCTGTATATTGGCTTCTGTCCTGAAGCGAAACTGTTACTTCGTTCCGTGATACAAGCACTGCAACGCCAGCTTTTAAAATGTCAAGCAGCGCGAAGGTATATAAAACGAGTATCATTGAAAAAACAGTTGCTGGGACGGCCTCCTCCCACCTTTTTTTAAAGAAGGAAGAGCAAAAAACACTTCCCGAAGAGACTGCAACCAAAATCCATACTAAAATCATTTATTCACTTCTCCTTAAGCGCTATTCTTTTATCCATTCTGTCCTTAAAATCCGGCTTACTTTGTTCAGCTTTTTTCACGTATGATTTCAATGAATTTAAATTGCAGAATATTTTGCTTTCTTTTTGCTTTCTCATGATAATATACCATGCTTTATTCTAAAAATCAATTATAAAGCCATAAAAAAGAAGATTTGACAGCTGTCACTCGATATACTTTTGCTTTATTTTCATTTCTGCTACAACTTTTTACGCCGATGTGCTATAATAAAGATGTTGCACTGACAAAATGGAAGCGCCCCGATTTCTATCATTTTTTCTATAAACAAAGGCGGTGAGAGATTGAAAACTTCATTTCCGCATGTGGTTGCCGTGACTGGGCATTACGGAAGCGGCAAAACCAATTTTTCCGTCAATCTGGCAATGGCCGCTGCAAAAGACGGCATTCCGGTTACCGTTGTCGATCTGGATATTGTCAATCCCTATTTTTGAACTGCGGATTTTTCCGCGCTTCTCTGTGAGCACGGAATCCGCGTTATCACGCCGGAATATGCTAACACAAACCTTGATATTCCCGTCCTGCCCGCTTCCGTGGATGCGGCAATATCGCAAAACGGCGGTCTTGTTATACTGGATGTGGGCGGAGACGACGCAGGGGCAATTGCGCTCGGCCGTTATGCACAGCGGATGAAAAACGCAGGTTACGACCTGCTCTATGTGATAAATGAAAGCCGCTATCTCACCAAAACACCGGAAGAGGCGACCGCTATGCTGAAAGAAATCGAACAGGCTGCGCGTCTTTCCGCCACCGGACTTGTCAATAATACAAATCTTGGCGCAGACACCAGCATGGAGCTGATCCGGCATTCTGCCGCTTTTGCGGACAAGGTTTCTTTTCTGACCGGTCTTCCGGTCCGCTTCACCTGTGTGCCGGATTTCTGCGCCGCAGAAGAACTGCCGCCGGATTTCTTCCCTGTGCGCCGCTTTGTAAAAGCGCCGTGGGAGAAGTAAACCGCCGCCGCAATGAACTTCCGCTTATCCGGAAAACAAATAGAATCCAATCAAAGGAGGAAACAGCAATGGGAAAACTCATCATTGATTTTGAAAGATGCAAGGGTTGCTCGCTTTGCGCGAACGCATGTCCGAAGAAGCTTTTAAAAATTGATACGGCGCGGTTAAACCGCAAAGGCTATAACCCGGTTATCCTGACGGACGAGAATGCATGTATCCGCTGCGCAATGTGCGCGACAATGTGCCCCGACTGCGTCATCACGATCGAAGACTGAACAAAGGAGAACATAACATGGGACAGAAATTTTTAATGAAGGGCAACGAGGCGATTGCAGAGGCTGCAATCCGTAACGGCTGCATCCACTTCTTCGGCTATCCGATCACGCCGCAGACGGAGGTCAGCGCCTATATGTCGAAAGTACTTCCGAAAATCGGCGGCACCTTTTTACAGGCAGAATCTGAAATTGCGGCAATCAATATGGTTTTAGGCGCTTCGTCTTGCGGCGTCCGCGCCATGACCTCCTCCTCTTCGCCGGGCATCAGCTTAAAAAGCGAAGGCGTTTCCTACATAGCCGGCTCCGACCTGCCGTGCGTCATTTTAAACGTCATGCGCGGCGGTCCGGGACTTGGCGGCATCCAGCCGTCGCAGTCCGACTATTGGCAGGCGACAAAGGCGCTGGGGCACGGTGATTTTCAGCTTCTTGTCTTCGCGCCGGCCACAGTGCAGGAAATTGTCGATCTGATGGGTACGGCGTTTGACCTTGCGGAAAAATACCGTATGCCCGCGCTCATTTTAGCGGACGGCATGCTCGGCCAGATGATGGAGCCGGTCGAATTTCCGGAAAAGAAAACAGAGCTTCCCGCACGTCCGTGGGCTACCACCGGCACGCAGGAGAAACGCAGGCCAAATATTATCAACTCCCTCTACTTAAAGCCGGACGAGCTGGAGCGCACCGTCATTGAACGGTTTGAACGCTATCAGCAGGTCAAGGCAAACGAGGTTCGTGTTGAGGAATATCTCACAGAAGACGCGGAATACGTCGTCGCCGCATACGGTGCCACTGCCCGCGTTGTCAGAAGCGCGGTCGAAAGCGCGCGCGCAGAAGGCATCAAGGTTGGTCTCATCCGCCCGATTACGCTCTGGCCGTTCCCAGAAAAAGCCATTTCCGACGCGGCAAAGCGCGTTAAGGGAATGCTCACGGTTGAGATGAGCATGGGTCAGATGGTCGAGGATGTCCGTCTTGCTGCAAACGGCGCATGCAGCGTATCCTTCTTTGGACGCACTGGCGGCGTCGTTCCAACGCCCGCCGAAGTGCTGCGCGAAATCAAAAAGCTTGCGGGAGGTGCTGAATAATGGCATCATTTCATAAAACAAAGGGTTTGACCGACGCAGTCCTTCACTACTGCCCGGGCTGCACGCACGGCATTGTACACCGTCTGGTCGCAGAATCGCTCGAAGAGCTCGGTATTTTGGGAAAGACCGTCGGGATTGCGCCGGTTGGCTGTGCAGTTATGGCATACGACTATTTTAACTGCGATATGATCGAAGCGCCGCACGGACGCGCACCGGCCGTAGCAACCGGTGCAAAACGTGCCAATCCGGACAATATTGTTTTTACCTATCAGGGCGACGGCGACTTGGCCGCCATCGGCACGGCGGAAACGGTCCATGCGGCAACCCGCGGTGAGAACATCACCATCATTTTCATCAACAACGCAATTTATGGCATGACCGGCGGTCAGATGGCGCCGACCACGCTTCCGGGGCAGGTCACGCAGACCACGCCCTACGGTCGCGACGTCACCCGCGCGGGCTATCCGATCCGTATGTGCGAAATGCTCTCCACACTGGACGGCGTCGCCTATGCGGAGCGGGTTACCGTAACTGACGTACCGAACGTCCGCAACGCCAAAAAGGCGATCAAAAAAGCGTTTCAAACCCAAATCGACAAAAAGGGATTCTCAATTGTCGAGGTGCTCTCCACCTGCCCCACCAACTGGGGGCTTGAGCCGGTCGAGGCGCTCAAATGGCTTAAGGAAAATATGATCCCGTATTATCCGCTCGGATGCTATCAGGACAGAACGGAAAAGGGGGTATTCTGATATGGCAGTACATATGCTGATTGCAGGCTTTGGCGGTCAGGGCGTTCTGTTCGCCGGAAAAATTGTCGCCTATACCGGTATGATCGAAGAAAAGCAGGTCTCCTGGCTTCCCTCATACGGCCCGGAAATGCGCGGCGGTACAGCGAACTGCTCCGTCTGCATCGACGAGAAACCCATTGGCTGTCCGATTGTTTTAGAGCCGCAGACTCTCATCGTTATGAACCGTCCGTCCTATGACAAATTTGTGGATACAGTCGCTCCGGGCGGCGTCATGATCTATGATTCAACACTGATCGATGCAGAATGCACGCGCACAGACATTACCGTCGCAGCCGTTCCCGCTACCCAGATGGCAAACGACAACGGCCTGCACGGTCTGTCGAACATCATCATGCTCGGTCAAACCTTAAAACAGACCGGCTTCTGTTCGCTTGACGTATTAAAGGAAGCCTTGCAAAAATGTATTCCGGCAAGGAAGCAGCACCTGCTCGAACCGAATTTGCGCGCTCTGCAACTGGGATACGACTACTCCTGCTGATCTATCATTTTTCGGTCATAAAAGAAAACCGCCTGCGAACCAAATTCGCAGGCGGTTTTCTTCAAAAATGAGAGCAATTCGTCGAGATTTTTACCATGAAATTTCCCGCAGGAATCCGTCGCGCAGCACCAGCCGATTTTCATCAGAATGGATATACGGTTCCTTCTCGTCATAGCAAAGAGCGGACGCAATATATTCGCCCGCAGACATCCCGCCGGTTCCGTCCGTCTCACAATACCAGCGGAAGGTAAACCCCTCCGGACGGAGCTTATTGAAATAAATTTTCCCCATCATATTGAGCGCCGCTTTCGACGCACTGTATGCGAGATCGTCCTTTCCGGCGCTGTAGGAATTGCTTGATTCCATATCGGTAATGGCGGCAATCCGTTTCATACCGCGCCGCAGCAGGGGCAGAAAAGCCTCTGTTGTTTCAAAGCTTCCATATAAATTCTGCATCAGTATATCGAGCATGGCATTGCAGTCGTGCCCTATTCCAATTTCGCCGTCATGCATGTAAGTTCCGGCGCTCAAAATCAGGATATCAAGCTTCCCTTCCCGCTTCTCAAGCAGAGAAACCGCCGCTGTCAGGCTCTCATTGCACATCGGATCAAACGGAAGCGAGTAAACTCCCTCTGGAAGCGCCTCCCCATTTTCCGCCTGGCCTATGTAGACATGATCTCCGGCGGCAGCAAACCATGCCGCAGCACGCTGCACCGAAGAAAGATTTCCGTTTGTCAGTAAAACGCTTCTGTTCATCGTTCCGCTCCTTTCAATACGGCCACATCTCGCCGCTGACGTCCGTCATCACAAGAACGTCCTCGGCGCTGCGGTCTGTGACGAATTGACGATACGCAACGGCAGCGGTTTCTTCCGGTTCAAAATTGCCGGCCGTCGATTTCTGTCCCATCATATAGGAGCGCACCCATCCGGGATGATACAGCCGGAAAGTATAACCCAAGGGCCGCAGCGTGCGGAACATCCGCCGCACAATCATGTTGAGCGCGGTTTTCGACATGGTATAGGTGAAAGTATCCTGCCGGTGTGCAAGCGAGATGACGCCCGCCTCGCTTGAAACAAACGCAAGCCGCTTCATTCCCGTCTGCATCAATGGGAGAAAGGCCTCCGTCATGCGCACTGCGCCGAGCGTGTTTATATTAAATACCGCGCGCATTTTTTCATATGTCTCACCGCCGGATATCCCGGCGCAGCTTACCAGCAGATCAATATGATCGCACAGCGCGGCAGAGGCCTCTGCCGCCGCCTGCACGGATTCTGTTTTTCCAACATCCAGAGGTATCACGGCAAGCTGCTCCGGATATTTTTCCGCAAGCGCCGAGAGCTGCGGCCATTCCGGCATATACTGTCCGGCAATCACATACCATCCGCCTTCAATAAAACACTCGCACAGAGAATAGCCGATCCCGCGGTCGGCTCCTGTAATCAATACGGTTTTCATCATCTCATCATCTTTCCTTTAAGCACCATTCCATCGCATTGGTAAGCAGACGGATAAACGATTCGTTTTCCCATACATCCAGCGTATGGCCCGGCGTCAGCGCACAAAGCCGTCCGTCCCCGACGAGGCGTGTATAACCCGCCGGCTGTACGCCGCCCTTTTCCGAGCTGCTGGTCAAAAAGACGTCCGCGTCATCACAAATCATTTCAAGCGCATAGTGTTCATCCCGAATGGTAAAATCGCCGATTCCCTCTGCAATCGGATGCTCTGGCTCGTCAACGTGCAGACGGACGGTACAGCGCGGCGGATGCGTGATAAACCTGGAGCCGACCAGCGCGTTATAAGCCGGCGA
>ERZ857480.27870-NODE-42940-length-12227-cov-15.9752_pt1 | contig 12227 bp, 7 predicted proteins | sample MGYA00519767_ERZ857480 | MGnify/ENA primary metagenome ERZ857480 (study PRJEB31778, sample SAMEA3449210) | human gut metagenome | biome: human gut; feature: human-associated habitat; material: faeces | place: United Kingdom | collected 2010/2012 ...
AAAAAAGAAAGCTCAGTCAAAGGAAGTGAAATACATGGCAAAACGAAGACCGGCCGGTGACGGCATGGTGCGAAAGCGTGACGATGGACGCTGGGAGGGCCGCATCGTCATTGGCCGCAAGGAAAATGGCGAGCCGCTGTTCCGTCATGTCTATGCCAAGACGCAAAAGGCATTGCTGGACAAGCTCCACCAGAATATCGAGTGCTACCGGGATGTGGAGCTGACCGAGGACAGCCGCATGACCTTGGGCGAGTGGCTGGATCGCTGGCTCGCAGAGTACAAGGCAGGCACGGTGCGCCCCGGTACGCTCAAAAACTATCGTTGCTACATCGAATACTACATCAAGCCGCAGCTGGGCGACAAGCAGATCTCCCTCATCTCCCAGCAGGACATCCAGCGGATGTACCACCGCCTGAAAACGGAGGGGCGCATCCACGAGCATCCCGAAATGGATCATCAGCTCTCGGACTCCATGATTCGCCACATCCACTCCACGCTTCACGCCGCGCTGAAAGACGCGGTGCAGGCGCACGTCATTCCCAGGAATCCTACTGAAGGGACGACCGCACCCAAGCCCAATTACAAACCCAAGCGCATCCTCACTCGTGCGGAGCTGGATGCCTTCCTCGCAGTGGTGGAGCAGGACGAGGTATGGCGGGACTTCTTCCAAACAGAACTGATGACCGGCCTGCGCCGCGGCGAGATCTGCGGTCTGCAATGGAGCGACTTCGACGAGGAGGGCGGCACGCTGAAGGTGTGCCGTACCCTCCACAGCCAGCGGAAGGGTGAGTACACTGTCGGCGAGACAAAAACCAATCAGGGCATGCGCACCATCATCCTGCCGCACAGCGTGACTGAAATCCTGCGACGGCGCAAAGTGGACGCCATCAGCCAATGGATCTTCCCAGACCCGGTGAAGCCGGAAGACCCTGTTGACCCCAATTCGGCCTATCGCCACATGAAGACGCTGCTCCAGCGGGCGGGGCTGCCCAGTATCCGCTTTCATGATCTGCGCCATACCTTCGCCACCCACGCTCTCACCAGCGGCGTGGATGCCAAAACGCTGTCCGGTATCCTGGGCCATACCAACGCATCCTTCACACTGGACACCTACACCCATGTCACAACCGATATGCAGAAGACAGCCTCTGGCATCGTGGGCGGCTTCATGGAGGACATCTTCGGAAAGGAGTTGAAACCGTGGCAAGAAAGCGAAAAGCCGGAGACGGAACCGTAAGACAGCGCAAAGATGGGCGCTGGGAGGGACGCATCGTCATCGGCTACGATGATAACGGCTATCCCAAGACGAAAAATGTCCTCGCCACAACCAAGAAAGAGTGCGTCGAGAAGCTCCAAAAGCTCAAGGAGGAATGCGGCGGACTGAAGCCTGAAAAGGTTCGACCCGAGATGGCCTTCGGGGAATGGCTGACATACTGGTATGAGAATCACTCCAGGCCCAAGATCCGCCCCACCACGCAGGAAACCTACGAGGGCCGCATACGCCTGCACATCATTCCGGAGATCGGCAGCATCCCGCTGAACAAGCTGACGCAGAATGACCTGCAGCAGTTCTATGGTCGGCTCAAGAAAAGTGGCCGGAAGCGCTTCACCGACAAGTACGGCGAAGGGCTGTCCGACCGGATGGTGCGTATGTGTCACACCACCTGCCGCTCAGCACTGGAGAAGGCGGTGCAGGATGGGCTAATCCGCGTGAACCCCGCCATCGGCTGCAAGCTGCCGCCGAAAAAGGCGCGGGAGATGCAGGTACTGACGCGGGAGGAGTTGCAGCGGTTTCTTATCCAAGCGAAGTTTGAAGGCTACTACGAAGTGTTCCTTCTGGACTTGGCAACCGGTCTGCGCCGGGGTGAGCTCATGGCGCTGCAGTGGGATGACCTGAACTTCAAAACCGGCGTGCTGAATGTGAACAAACAGGTCTACGATGTGCGCGGTCAGCTTCAGATCAGTACGCCCAAGACGAAGAACTCCATCCGCAAGATCGTTCTGCCGCCCACCGTGGTGGCGGTGCTGCGGGAGTACAAAAAGACGGTGGACTCTCGATGGATGTTCCCGTCCCCGGTGAAGGAGGACTGCCCCATCACCCCCGGCGTAGTGCGCCGCAGACTGCAGTTCATCTTAGAACACGCAGGATGCAAGCATGTGCGCTTCCACGACCTGCGCCACACTTTCGCAACGCTGGCGCTGGAAAACGGTATGGATGTGAAAACGCTCTCCGCCATGCTGGGCCATGTGTCGGCGGCCACCACACTGGACATCTATACCCACATCACCGACGATATGCGGCTCACAGCCGCCGCTAACATCGACCGTGGCATCGGCAAAGCAGCGCCGCAGGAGGACGCTTCAGAGCCAGGACAGGAAACTGCCCCGGCCCAGGCGGAAAAGCCGAGTATGACCGATTTCAAGCCCTATGTGGGCCGCAAGCGCAGGTCCGGCACCGGCTGCGTCACCGAAATCAACGACCATCTCTTTGAAGGCCGCTATTCCCCCAAATGGCCCGACGGTAAAAAACACGCCCGCAATGTCTACGCCCATACCCGCGAAGAGTGCGAGGCAAAATTGAAAGTGCTAATCGTAGAGATGAAGGCAGAGATTGCGGAGACGCAGCGGCTGAAAGCGGAAGGGCCACTTCCGCCTCAGATTCCGGAAAGGAAGAAAGTCCAGAAGAAAATAGCAGAAGGCACAGAAAAGTAAATAAAAAAGCGCTGGTATCGGTGCCAATTGTGCATACCGATACCAGTGGCTTATTAATGCTGGCGCTTTGAAAAACAATGGTTATCGGTCTTCTTCTGACTGCGGCAGCAGTGGCAATAGCTCTGCAGCGATTTCAGCTGCGGTCATCGTTGCAGTGGTCATTGCTAACTTGCTCCCGATAATAGGACTATACGCCATAACATCCTTTTTAGTTAAGTTGTGCCACACGGGTAAAAGCATTTTTCCATTGATGCTTTCCAGCCGAAAAAGCCCGTCCAGTTCAGCTTTCGTCCAGTACTTACCGTCTTTGATGTAGTCAGGTGAAAGAACAGCGACACCAAATCTGGACTTCTTGAGGCCGTCATCAATTCTGGCTCTCATCGAATCTCCCCATTTGATTTCGCTGGTATCATACCATACCTTGACTCCTAACTTGCGAAGCTCGTCTACAAACTCATCAACGAATTCCTCTTTATCCTCCCATGCGTGGGAAACAAACACATCATACTCTGGCAAAGTGCTTTCCTCCATTCTACTTGCTGGCATGACAGAGGGCACTGAGAGCGCCTGTAGTTCTTCAATCCTTCGTTCGTAGGACTGTTGCATCTGTTTAGCTGCCATATCCTGCTTTTTCTGAGCTTTAGCTTCTTCTTTTTGCAGATGGACTGCCGCATCGTTGCGCTTTTTTCGTTTATCTGCAATCTTGTTAGCTAAGGTTGCGCTCTCGCCAGAGGCCTTATTTGCTGCGGCCAGGTAATTGTCTCGCTGCTGCAATTTACTTCTTACCGTTGCAGTAGATGCATTTTTATTAATAGTAATGTTCGCGGCTTTTCTTTGCTCCTCAGCAGCTTTCTTATCCAGAGCAGCTTTCTTTTTTTCTAAATCCGCAATATCTTTATCAAGCGCATTCACAGTTCTTTGGTATTGTTCGATTGACATAGGTGCCTCCAGTTTCTCATAATATCGATGGAAAAGGGGTATGTCCTGCGGACATACCCCCTGGTGTTATCCTCTTGGAGGAAAGGGATCCTTTCCGTGAGAATCCTTATCTCTAATCCGTCCGTCAGGTCGATGAATGACCAGTTCAGAACCTTGGTTACGCGAAATTTCGCGTGCGATATCAATCGCATCTTTTTGCGTTGTGGTACGCACGGTAGCACGGATATTACCCTCGCCTTTGACCTGCCAACCGCCATTGGGATGAGGTGTCACATGTTGATTTTTACCCATAGCCGCTCACCTCATTTCAAATGGGTCACGCGTCCACAATGAGGACACTTGGATGGATTCGTAATAGGGATAATGCGCTTGCCACAGCGGCAAATGTAATACTTATACTTGATAGTCATTGTTTATGACCTCCCAAAAAGTGAATTTCATCTATATAATCACACTATTGGGAAAAGACTGCGTTTTTTTACCTTTCCAGACACAGATTTCGTATTGCAATCGGAAACCAAACATGGTACAATAGCAACGCATTATGATAAAGTACCATGTTCCGTGCTTCTGTCGTCCCGCAGGACACCGAGTTGCCGCTCGGTGTCTTTTTCTTTTCTCTTTTATGTGTTGTTGTCAAAGAACAGGTCTGGATTGCACCCGAAGGCGCCTTCCAGTATGCGATTAGCCAGATTAACTTTTGCCCGAGAAGTTTTAAGGTCACTCATCCTATGTAAAACGCTTTTCCCGCAGCTATCTTTTGCAGTTATCCACACTTGATCTCGACGATAGTTTCCATCGACTAAAAGTGGCTGATGTGAAGTGCAGATTAGTTGTGCATGATGCGGGTTGCTGACTTCACTGGTGAACAGTTCGATAATCTCTTTAGCTAACGAGAGGTGAAGGCCGTTTTCAAGTTCATCAATGATAAGGATACCACCCTTCTCCAAAACATCAAAGAGATAGGGCAACGCTGTAAAAAGTTTTACAGTTCCTAAAGATTCATCTGCAAAAAAAGAAAGTGGTGCGCTGGTTGTCTCTTCGCCGTTTTCATACACTGCGTGCCGTGAATCTACGCCGACCTTTGTCCTCTTGGCGATAAGTTCTCGGTTTTCGAAATCGTCCGAAGAAACCCTTTGGCGGGCAACCTCCTCTTCTTCAAAAGAAACTTTAATATCACGAAGGGTCGGATCGGCTTTTTTTATTATGCTGATGTACTTTCTGAGCCGTTCTTCCGAAAAGGTCTCCTTGGGATTAACAGGATCCAACCTGCCAGCCGCCATATTGACAACATTGATTCCGCTTATCGCAGCAACGATCTTAGATGCAAGTGGGGTGTTTAACATCCCAGCAACTGGAAGACATAGCGCTTCTGCCTTAACGGTATGTTTTGCAGCATCAAATCCTTTTAAATCTGAACGAAGTGTAATGTCCTTAAAAGAAGACGAGGTGCGTTCAAGCAACTTTTCTGTCCTTCGATGTTTTTTTGTGAGAAGTTCGTAAACGACCTCTTTTCCTTTGACAGAGAAAGCATACCGATAGGTTGTACCATCTATGATAAGCTCGATTGCAAATTTTGTCGGTTTTTCTTGAAAGCTGGTATCAAATGCAAAAGTTTTCACAGGAGTGTCCATTTCTTTTAGTTGAGGAATGGAAAGCAACTGTGCAGCATCAGTCGCAGCTAACGGAGAAACGAGGAGAAGGCGCTGAATCTCCCGGAGGATTTTACAGAAAAATGTTTTGCCTGACCCGTTGGCTCCATACAGGAATGAAACCTTATTAAATCGACTGTCTCCGCAGGCGAATGTGTTGTCAAGGTGCTCTTTTTTACTGAGATCCGATTCTGTTGTGAAGATAATCGGTTCAGCAAATGAAGCGAAGTTCTCGACAGAGATCGACTTCAAAATGAGGTTTTCCATCTCTTTCGCTCCTTTCCAAGTATAATCTATCACATAGCATTCCAAATGTCAATGTTTAATTCGGATTTTTCGACAATCATGACGAAAAACACAAAACAACACATTTTGTCAACGAAGGAGCAGATATTTGCACATTAACATAAGCTGGTGGTGTGAAAGTATACTTTAGTGTTTGAAAAGCAACTGTTTTAGATATTTACGCATTGCATCACCTCTTGCGCCGCAATAGGCAAAGAATAAGAAAGCCCTCTGAAATCAACGATTTCAGAGGGCTTTTGGTCCGAGTAGTGCGGCTCGAACGCACGGTCTCCTAGTCCCAAACCAGGCGCGATACCAACTTCGCTATGCCCGGATATTCAATTTCTGCCATGATACCACGGCGAGCGAAAAAAATAAAGTTTTTTCTGTATGTGGTCAAACATGTGGTCAAAACCGCTTTTGTGCCGTTTTCTGCAATCGGGGGAAATCCCGCAAACGCAGGCGTCACAAGGCTTTGCGGCGTTTCGCCTCACCCTATCCCGGATACCGCCACGGCACTCCCAAACCAGGCGCGATACCAACTTCGCTATACCCGGATATTCAATTTCTGCCATTATACCACGGCGGGGAAGAAAATCAAAGATTTTTCTGTCTGTGGTCATTTATGTGGTCAAAGCTGCTTTTGTGCCGTTTTCTGCAATTGGGGGAAATCCCGTAAACGCAGGTGTCACAAGGCTTTGCGGCGTTTTTCCTTACCCTGTCCCGGATACCGCCACGGCACCACCAAATGATATTGGCTCGCTACTCACATGGGAAGGAGGGATAACGCAATTCAGGAGTGTTGACTTGATAACTGAGTTACCCTTTTGATCAACGAAACCTTTAGTTTTTATATTTCGCTCATAGAATGTATCTTCGCCAATTTGTTCACCTTCTTTAACGATACCGATGCACCCACCTGAATGAGCAAAAGACACGTCTATAATTGATGCAAAAATACAGTTAGCCAACTGACGGGCCTGTGAGCGATCGATAGACATATCCTGGGGTCCCAACTCTTCAATACTTGTTTTGATTATATCAACGACTGCGGATTGATCATGATAATGCCATACTCCCTTTCGCTTTGAAAGTATTAGCGCTTCCTTCTTGAAGACTAGTATCTCTCCATCAGCGCATAGAACAATGCCAATGTTCTCATTTTTGCATTTGGATGCAAGACGAGAATAATTGCTCGGTGCAAAAACGACATGCTCACGCTCATGCTTTGAGGGAGCACTCAAACTATCGTTAACATAATCCAGTAAATATCCGTTCTTGCTAATCCGGAAATATGTCCAGTAGCCATTTGCAAACAGATAGCTTTCCTTGCTTTCCAAGAAATCCAATAATCTGCAGTGTTGCTGACAATCTTTTTCAACTATTTGATCCCCATCAATTATACACGAAAAGGGACGATGCTTCCCTTCATATGTTTGAAATGCCCTTGCTTCAAGCACGGAAAGCAAATCACGAAAAAAGGATCGCATCTCATCCTTAACGTAACCGCCAGCAATCACAAAGTCGAAGAAAGCCATGCTCGTAGCAAACACATATCTTGCTCTTAGCGAACGCGGCATATTATATCTCTGCGATTTTCCAAGGACATCCCTAAGCCTTTTTCCAGAAATACCTTTCAAACATTCAATAATTGTGTCATTGAGTTGAACTGTTTGTGAGTTAATTTTATTGTAAAATCGACATATGGCATTGACAAAATAGCAGAAAGCATTTTCATCAAAGTTTCTGTTAAAAAGCACTTTATAATAGAGGCCGGAAAGCGCGGGAATATTCGAAATGCGTATATAAATCTCTTTTGGGCCATCGGCAATTGCTGTGTTAATGTTTGCATTAACCTTTACGACATAATTGTTCGGGTCGCTGTTTTTTTATGAACGCCAATATCTCCATAAAATATCGAGGTACTGCTTATTTGTAATGCTGGAAATTCTGCACAGATTACGCTTTCTATCCAGTAAACGCTGTCCAAAAGGGAAGGCATTTCACTATAAATTCTATTAAAGCACTCACATTCATCTCATCCCATATTTACCCCTACGTTGTAACAACGTTATCATATATATATTAATTATAACATTAACTGTGACATAAATCAATACAAGCGTGCAGAGGGTTCTTTTCCTGTAACTTGCAACTTTAATTGTCGCACCCAACGGAGAACAGTTTACCGAAGGAGCTTGCTTTATAAGCGAATAAGTAACCAAGTTTACGCCGGGGATAGTCATTCATCCATCTCTCGATCCGTTTGACGTCGCGGTTGCTAAGCCTGCCGATATCCGTTCCCTTTGGCACGAAGCGACAAATCATACAGTTTGCCGCTTCGTTGCTGCCGCGCTCCCACGCGTTGTACGGATGCGCGTAATATACCGTCGTACGAGGCTGCTTTATGTACAGCGATTTCTCGATCCCCGCTATGCGAGGTAGCCTCCATACTGCACGACAAGCTACAGAACGGCGATATACTCTGTAACATCATTTATCTGACCTATATAGCTCCGGAGCGGCTCATGGCCGTTGAGATCTGCTCCAGGCTCCGGCAACCGAGTTGGATAGCTGGATTGAGGTGATGAGCTTGCTGGAGGTGCTGTAACAACCGAAAAATGGAGGTTGTGCATAACTATGTAGGTACAGCCTCCACATCTGGACTATAAGGAATTCACAATGCTGACGAAATATTGCATCAGACTGAGCACTAGAATAATTTTATGAGCAAGAAGCTATATTAACTGTATACCTTGGAAATTTGTCGATAATGTGTTATTATGGAGGAAATATAATGAATGATAGGATACATATTATGCGAAATTCAGATGCACTCATTAGTACTTCTGTTTTATATACTATTTGGGTACATGAAAGCTAAAGCTTTTCGGATATTTTATTGCCTTTTGTAAAAGTTGGATTAAGCAAGATACAAAGCGGTATAATAAACGTGCCGGACTTGTGTTCTGACATGCGCAATGAGTTTGGACTAGACATACCATTTCGCGTCTGTGAAAGATTGCTTAAAAAATTATCACGCGGAGAGCCCGATACTATCATAAAAAGAAACCAGGAATTTGTGCTGCTTACAAGCGATATTGATGTTAGCAAACTAATGGAGGAGATAAGGCAGGCAAAAGGTAGCATTGAGTGCGTTCTGGGAGAATTAAAATCCTATTTGGAGGCCAATTCAAAGCATTTCACAAAAGAGATGGATATAGTCCAGGAGTTCTCTTTCTTTTTAGAACGTTATGGATATTACTATTTTCGTGATGCGAAGTCTGCAATAGTTTATACGCAAAGGGCGGATTCCATAAATTATTCTATTGGAAAATTTATTATTGAGGAGTATGAAAAACAATCGTTGACGTTCGAACGAATTACGCAAATATTGAACGGCTTGATGATTGCCAAAGTTCTTATGTATGAAGCTGAGAACAATGAGATTTCTGCTGCAAGATATAGAAAAGTGACATTTTATCTGGATACTCCAATATTACTTCACCTATTAGGGTTTTTATCAGAATATGAGCGCCAATCTACCAACCAAATGATAGAATTACTGGCAACGATGGGCGCATCATTTGCTTGTTTCCGTGAGCATTATCAAGAAGTAGTCGACATTTTGACCGCATATATAAAGAATAAACAAGATAGGAGATATACTAGAAGAACTCTTGCGGGACTTGATGATAAGAACTTATCTATACCTGAGCTAATTGTTCTTAGGGAGACCTTAGATTCTAAACTGCAAGCGCAGGGAATAGAGGTTGTTGAGCGTCCAGAATATATAAGTAATTCTACGAACGGTAATAGTAAACACAAATACATTGATGAAAATGCGTTAAGTAATGCTATAAAGAATGATATCCCGGGATACTCGGAAAAGAAAATAACGCTTTACAAAATGATGTTTTAGCGATTTCTGCAATTTCTTTATTGCGTAATGGCAGGGTATCAAATAAACTGGAAAACTGTGCGGCCGTTTTTGTTACATCAAATACACCGTTGGTCGCATGTGTATGTAAATACTTTGAGAAAGATACCCCCATCATGAGTATCCCTTTGATATTAGACAATGTGTATCTAACAACACGCGCTTGGTTAAAGTCTAGCAAGAAAAAAATTAATCTTTCGTTGCTAAACATTATTGCAAACGCTACTGCCGCTATTCGCCCATCTGATAGCTTTCGTGCTGCTGCAATCAAAAAAATTGATGATATGGAAGCTAATGGTAGCTTTACTACCGATGAAGCCACTATTGCTAAGATTAACTGGATGCTTGATGAATTCTATAATTCTTCTGAAGGAGATGCCGATTGCCTTACTGAGAGCGATATAACAGAGGCACTAAACAGATATAAACAAACTGTAATTGATAAGGAAGTGCAAAAAATAAGCGAAGTGTCTATTGCGCAGGAAGCTAATAGACTATCTGATCAAAAAGCAAGCGAGGAAGCGATACGAATAATTCAACAAATTAGAGATTATGCAAAAAAGTATAGTCTCGTTTTTGAAAGAGCCTTAACGGCTTTTATGAAGATTATAGGTTTCGCAATTATTCTAACTAATATTAGCCTCACTATATTGGGAATAAGCGATATTAATGCAATTTCCGTGGCTGCAACTGTTTTTGCGCTTATCCAAGTAATAGACTTCTATATTACAAAAGCATCCATTGTAAAAGGTATAATTCGCAAATGGAAAAATAGGATTGAAGAACATATATTTGACAATAAACTAAGAACCGCGGCAATGTATAATTCAATTATTAAGAGAATCGAAGATGAAAAAGCCCTAAACACTATTGATAATAATGTGAATATGTAATGCTGTCTATGGTCGGTTTTCTGTCATATTCCTGGCAGGCACCCGCCGATGACAAGGAAATCGAACCGTGGTAAGATTGTAGCGTCGAATAGTGGGTATGGCAATTTCACCGCCTTTTGCAAAACGCAGAAGGCGGTTTTTCATACCTAAACTTCATCAAGGAGGAATGTACATGACAGAAAAGCTAACCCTCAAGGAGCGTGCCGTGCGAGGCTACCGGTCCATCGTCGGCGTTGCCGGCGCACTCATCCTTTCGTTGCAGCCCGTGCTTGCGGATGACATCTGGTCGCGATTCTCCACGATTATGAAGGATGTATACGGCGAGCTGGTCGGAATATCCACTATCGTGGCTGTTACGGCAGCCGCGGTCGCCCTGCTCATCCGAATGATCTCGCGCAACCAACGAGCTGTGGATGAGGCCACGAGCTGGCTCAAGCGCATCATTGTAACCTGGCTGGTGCTCAATACGCTTGGCTTCGCGGTAGCATACTTGCAGCCCCTGATCCAGGGCGGCATGTATAACGGGTAATGAGTAAAACCTTGATATCCGGCGGCAAGGAGGTGGGCGCCATTGGATCTTAGCTGGATCTTTGAAAGCATCGTAAACTGGGTGGCGTCCATTGTCACAAGCATCATGGACGCTGTTTCCGGCATCTTTTTGAACGCCTTGGGCACGGATATGACCGCTATGGAGCAGTATTTCCCATTCGTGACCGAGGCGTTCTCCATATTTCAGTACACAGCATGGGCGCTGCTGTTCTTAATAACGGTCTGGCAGCTATTTCGCGTGTTCGGCGGGCCCGTGACCGAAGCGGAAAACCCATGGCAACTCTTGGCTCGAAGCGCCATCTTCGCTATATTGATAGGCTATGCCAAGCCCATATTTCTGTTGGCGCTGGACATTGCCCGCGCTCCGTATACCGCGCTTATGGACGCCACGATGGATCCGGGCGGCTTTACGTTTGCCGGAGTGGAGCAAGTGCTGCAAAATGGATTATCCACGCTCGTTTCCACCATCACCGTAATCGGCCCGCTGCTGACCATCATCCTCATGATCTCATTGGGCTGGAACTACTTCAAGATGCTTCTTGAGTGCGTTGAACGATATGTGGTCGTGGGCGTTTTGTGCTATACCAGCCCGCTTGCTTTTTCAATGGGCGGTAGTAAAACGACGAATAATGTGTTCAAGGGCTGGACCCGCATGGTGGGTTCACAACTCCTGTTACTGGTGCTAAACGTATGGTTCCTGAGAGCATTCAATTCCACTGTCGGCCAGTTCGTCGGCAACGGCGGCGCTCTCTCCAGCGGTCAGGGTAGCATATTTCTTTGGATGTTCGTGGCGCTTGCGTTCCTAAAGACTGCGCAGAAGTTTGACAGCTATCTTGCGGCGATGGGGTTGAATGTGGCCCAAACCGGCAGCAGCATGGGAATGGAGCTCCTTATGGCGGCCCGTGTGATATCCGGCGTAGCCTCCGGCGGCGCAAGGACGGCCGGTAGCGTATTCCGCGGAGCAAACGGTACTGCGGGCGCATCAGGAACAGCAGCAACAAGCGGCGGGTTCTTCGCGGGCTTTGCAAGCCGCTTTAAGCCAAATTCGTATGTGCGTGACGCTGTTGTGGAAGGTGGAACACGCATGGGCGCGAGCGGCAGCGCTGGCTTTGTCGCCCGTGCATTCGGTGGCATGGCAGCCCGCAATGGTGCAACGCTCTCAAGCGAATCCATCGCTTCTGTGGCGGCTCGGCCGGGCAACGTATCCGGCACGATCGCCGGAGAAATCGCCGACCGCAGCACAGCCAATTATATGCC
>ERZ857480.62396-NODE-96630-length-12213-cov-82.2036_pt1 | contig 12213 bp, 9 predicted proteins | sample MGYA00519767_ERZ857480 | MGnify/ENA primary metagenome ERZ857480 (study PRJEB31778, sample SAMEA3449210) | human gut metagenome | biome: human gut; feature: human-associated habitat; material: faeces | place: United Kingdom | collected 2010/2012 ...
ATCGGTGACAAACGGTGCAATAGCATCTCTCATATGTTAAATCTTACTCTTTCACGGGTAATGATTTGCAAACCATTCTTCTTCTTAAATCCGCTTTTCTTTGCGTTTTCCGATTTTTCCGCTTGTCATCATTTGACACCGTAACGACTCTGATATTAAGTCGTTTAGCGTCATTTCTCCCGTTTTTCGAGGTTATTCCAGAGATTTTACGTAATTTTGTGGCTCAAAATAAATTAAATAGAATCATTATGGCAGCAAAACCAGGTATACCTAAAGGAACGAGAGATTTTTCGCCGGTGGAAATGGCGAAACGTAACTATATATTCAATACGATCCGTGATGTGTTTCATCTTTTCGGCTATCAGCAGATTGAAACTCCTTCTATGGAGAATTTGTCTACCTTGATGGGAAAATACGGTGACGAAGGGGATAAGTTATTGTTTAAGATACAGAACTCAGGTGATTATTTCAACGGCATTACCGATGAGGAATTGCTGAGCCGCAATGCGGTAAAGCTGGCGAGCAAGTTCTGTGAAAAAGGATTGCGCTACGATCTCACCGTACCTTTTGCCCGCTATGTGGTGATGCATCGTGATGAAATAAGTTTTCCTTTCAAACGTTATCAAATCCAACCGGTTTGGCGTGCGGATCGTCCCCAAAAAGGGCGTTACCGTGAGTTTTACCAATGTGACGCCGATGTGGTAGGCAGCAATTCTTTATTGAATGAAGTGGAGCTGGTACAGATGATAGACCGTGTATTTGGTAAATTCGGAGTACGTGTTTCAATTAAAATCAATAACCGTAAGATATTGACCGGTATTGCCGAGATTATCGGGGAGGCTGATAAAATTGTAGATATTACCGTAGCCATTGACAAACTGGATAAAATCGGATTGGAAAATGTAAATGCGGAATTGGCTTCTAAAGGGATTCCTCAAGAGGCTATTGATAAATTGCAGCCGATTATTTTATTGAGTGGAAGCAATGAAGAGAAATTGGAAACTTTGAAGACTGTCCTTGCTACCAGTGAAGCGGGATTGAAGGGAGTGGAAGAAAGTGAATTCATATTAAAAACCGTGTCTGCACTGGGTGTGAAGAGTGAAGTGGAATTGGATTTGACTTTGGCTCGCGGCTTGAATTATTATACAGGAGCAATTTTTGAAGTGAAGGCCTTGGATGTGCAGATTGGCAGCATCAGTGGTGGTGGCCGTTATGATAATCTGACCGGTGTCTTTGGTATGGATGGTATGTCTGGTGTAGGTATCTCTTTTGGAGCCGACCGTATTTTTGATGTGTTGAATCAGTTGGATTTGTATCCGAAAGAAGCGGTGAACGGAACCGAGCTGTTGTTTGTAAACTTCGGCGATAAAGAGGCTGCTTATTGTCTGCCTATCCTGACAAAAGTCCGTGAAGCAGGGGTGCGCGCTGAAATTTATCCGGATGCTTCTAAAATGAAGAAGCAGATGGGATATGCCAATGACAAGCAGATTCCTTTTGTCGCTATTGTTGGTGAAAATGAAATGAACGAAGGGAAACTGACTTTGAAGAATATGACTACAGGCGAGCAGTCACTGGTTACACCGGATGAGCTGCTGGCGGTGGTGAAAGCTTGATGTTTACTAATTATCTGCAATCATACCATAAAAGCTTCATTGATGGATGATTGCATCACATGGGAATGCCCGATAACGTTTGCTTTATACGTTATTTGTATTGAAATATAAATGCTGGATTACCTATGTGGATAATCAGATTGTTTTTTCTTCCGTCACTACATCTTACTGATTCTAAAAGAGATGTAGTGACGGAAATTTTTGTATCCCGCCGAAATGGTTTGTTCTCTTTTTTCCGCGTAGAGGCGACAAAGCGGAATGCCTGTTCTTGTCGTTGTTGGTTGTATTTCTTGTTTTAAGGATGAAAACTGATGGAGCTGACTTGAAATATGATTTTCTTTTGCGAGAGTCTGATATTATTCACTATATTTGTGGAATGCTAGCCTTATAAATTTAATCAGATGATAGAGGAAAATCAGTTGATATCCCATTTGTATCAAAATAGGGATAATGGTCAATGGATGATACAAACCAATGATGAACATCAAAAGGGGGTTGCTGATATGGCGGCATCCTTCGCCGGGCAGTTCGGACTTCCTTCTTGGGGGCGTGCGCTCGGCCTACTTCATGACAAAGGAAAGGAACGGGCGGCATTCCAGCAATACATACGCAAGATGAATGGTTTGCCTACGAGTGACAAGAAGCGCTATGATGATCATACCCATGCTTTTGTGGGTGGAATATTGGCAAAAGAACTTATGGGAAAGGATGTTTCCCATCTTCTTGTAAACCAAATTATTTCTCATCACACGGGGTTACATGATTTCGGGGATGTGGAAAACATATTGAAAGAGAGGCTATTGTCCAAAGAAATAAACGAGGGTGACATTAGCATAAACAAACCTTTATTATTCCAAGAATTTATTGATTCACCTTTTTCTAAATCAAAGGTTGAATGGAAACACTTTCATCACCTTTCCCGTATGCTTTTTTCCTGTCTTGTAGATGCCGACCGGCTCGATACAGAACGGTTTATGGATGTAGAGTCATGGCGGAAGCGGGGAAATTCGGCTACGCTTGCCGATTTGCTTCCACAGCTGGAGGCATATATGCAAAAACTGCAATCGAATGCAGCTGATACGAAAGTGAACCGCATCCGCCAGCAAGTGAAAGAACAATGCAGTAGAACTTCTTCAAGCGAAAAAGGATTTTATAGTCTTACAGTTCCGACGGGAGGCGGTAAAACACTTTCTTCTTTGTTATGGGCCATGAAGCATGCTGTAAGCCATTCAATGAATCGTATCATCATCGCCATCCCATATACCAGTATCATTGTGCAAACGGCAGGGCTTTTGAAGGAAATCTTTGGTGAAGAAAATGTATTGGAGCATCATAGTAATTTCGACCCCGATGATATTAAGGACGAGGAAAATAGGGAAAAAGCAAAATTGGCTACAGAGAATTGGGACTATCCCATTATTGTCACTACCAATGTACAGCTTTTTGAATCTATGTTTAGCAATAAAACATCTGATTGCCGCAAACTGCACAACATGGCAAATTCAATTCTTGTTTTGGATGAGGTTCAGATGTTGCCAACCGGCTTCTTGCGGCCGATAGTCGATGCGCTGAAAGCGTATCAGGAAATGTTCGGGGTTTCGGTATTGTTTACCACGGCAAGCCAGCCGGTACTGAGTGGTCTGATAGAAGGAACAAATCCTAAAGCTGATTTTAAGGGAATAGAACATATCAAGGAAATTATTCCGGAAGAATTTGCTTTGCATGACCAGCTTCGCCGTGTGAAGTTGTCAATCGATGATACAGGAAAAACATACGATGAGATAGCTGCAAAGGTGTCTGAATATAATAAGGTGTTGTGCATAGTGAACACTCGTAAAGATGCCAAAGAGCTGTATGACCGTTTGCCCAATGACGGAGTGAAATTGCATTTGTCTAGAATGATGTGCCCTGCCCACTTACACGAAACTATTGGTAAAATAAAAACTTTATTGAAGGATGAGTCGCAGCCGATTGTCAGGGTCATTGCAACCCAGCTTGTGGAGGCCGGTGTGGATATAGACTTTCCGGTTGTGTTCCGTCAAGAAGCAGGACTCGATTCTGTATTGCAAGCAGCGGGACGGTGCAATCGGGAAGGACGAAGTGCCATGGGACATACATTTGTGTTCAGTCTGGCGGCAGAGAAGCGAAAGCTCTTCGGTTCAATGGCTGACTCCAACAATGCTCGGTTGAATTTGCCGGAAGATAGTGATTGGTTTGCTCCTTCTACCATGAAAGCCTATTTTTGTCAATTGTATAGCAGAAAACAAACATTTGATGAAAAGGATATAAAGCACTGGCTCTACAAACCTACTGAGCTATGTTTTGAAACTGCATCAAAAGAATTTCGCCTGATTGATGATACAAGTATAAATGTTATCGTAAATTGGGAAAACAGCATGGAACTTATAGAGCAGTTGAAAGAATCGGGGTGTACCTACTCGTTGGTGAAGCAATTGGCGAAATTTACTGTAGGCATCCGTTCCTATGATTTTAAGCAACTGAAAGGCTATGGGCTTGTCGAAGAAATATTGGAAGGAATATATGTATTGGCAGACAGGTCTCAGTATAATAAAACCACAGGTCTCAGCCTTGATAACCATTGGCTGGAGGAAGTATTAATGATATAAAGAAACGGATATGACAAAGAAAGAAACATTGAAATTGTTTGAAGAACGTAAAGTCCGCACCGTGTGGGATGATGAAAAGGAAAAATGGTATTTTTCGATAGTTGATGTGGTGTCAGTTTTAACAGACAGTGTTGATGCAACTGCTTATTGGCGTAAGTTAAAGCAAAGACTTAAAGAAGAGGGAAATGAAACCGTGACAAATTGTCACGGTTTGAAAATGAAAGCCACAGACGGTAAGATGCGACTTACAGATGTGGCTGATACAGAACAACTACTACGTATCATTCAGTCTATCCCATCTCCCAAGGCAGAACCGTTCAAGCAATGGATGGCACATGTAGCATCCGAACGTCTTGATCAGATGCAAGACCCTGAGTTGAGTATTGAGCAAGCTATGATGGACTACAAGCGACTTGGTTATTCTGACAACTGGATAAACCAACGCTTGAAGAGCATTGAAATCCGTAAAGATCTTACAGATCAATGGAAACTACATAATGTAGAGGAAGGTGTTCAATATGCTACTCTTACAGACATTATCTATCAGCAATGGACCGGAAAGTCGGCAAAGGAGTACAAACAGTTCAAGGGCTTGAAGAAAGAAAATCTCCGGGACAATATGACCAATGAAGAATTGGTTCTTAATATGCTGGCCGAACTCTCTACGACAAGTATTACTAAAGCTAAAAATCCTCAGACATTGGGTGAAAATATGCAGTGTGCGGCTGACGGTGGTGATGTGGCTCGTGTGGCACGCGAACAGTTGGAGCAAAAAACCGGTCGTGAAGTGGTAACTCCCTTGTCGGCAAAAAGGTTTTTTGAAGGTCAGAAGCCGGAAGATTTATTGGAAAACAAGGAAAACGATGAATGATATGGAATATACAGATAAAGAATATTGTCTGGAGGTGTGGGGCGATTGGGCTTGTTTCACTCGTCCGGAGTTGAAAGTAGAGCGTGTAAGTTATGATGTCATTACGCCATCGGCGGCACGCGCCATCTTTGAAGCGATACTGTTTAAACGTTATGCCATGCGTTGGCAGATAACCAAGATTGAGGTATTCAGGCCTATTAAATGGGCTACCATTAGACGGAATGAAGTTGGAGCGGTGGTAAATTCCAGCATGAAACCAATTTATATAGATGATGGAAAGACACGCCAGCAGAAGAACACGTTGCTTCTGCTGGATGTGCGTTACCGAATTTATGCTAAGTTAGTATTTATTCCGGTAAAAGACCGTCCGAAAGAGGCTTTTGCCAAGCATCAGCCAAGTGCCGACGAGAATCCTATGAAGTATTATCAGATGTTCGAACGCAGGGCATCACAAGGGCAATGTTTTACGCAGCCCTATCTCGGATGTCGTGAGTTTTCTGCAAACTGGAAGTATATTGAAAGTACTGATAATCTTGATTATCCCTTAGCCGAAGACAGGGATTTCGGCATTATGCTTTATGATATGGACTTTGAGGAAAATCCACAAAAACCGAATGCTATGTTTTATAGAGCCCAAATGAAAAAGGGAGTGATTGTTGTACCGGATAAAGATAGTGAGGAGGTGTTGAGATGATACTGAAAGCATTATATGATTACTATCATCGAAGTGGAGATGATGTGGCCCCTTTTGGTTTAGAATACAAAGAGATTGGATTTATTATTGTTATTGATAGATGTGGAAAATTTCTGCGCTTTGAAGACAGGCGCATAGATAAGAAGTCGGCACAGCAGTTTCTTGTTAAGAAAAGTGTTAGCCGGTCAAGTGCCCCTGTTGCAAACTATTTGTATGACAATTGTAAATATGTATTTGGTTATTCCGATAAGGGGGATATGGAAAAGATACGTAAGTACTTTGAAGTATTTAAGGCGAAAGTAAAAGATATATATGATGCTTTTCCGGATAATGAGGACATAAAAGCTGTTTATGCATTTTATCAGCAAGACCATTCTTTTATAGTTGGGGCTATGCAGAAAGATTCTTTATGGGATGATATAGCCAAAAATCTTAATAAGAAATATTCTACCTTTTCTTTCCTTATAGAAGGGGATACGAAAATAGTGGCTTCGAAAAGGGAATTGATAAATTTGTTTGACGAGAATCATGGCGTGGCAGGAAATCTTTGTTTGATAACAGGGAGATATTCAAAAGTTGTAGAGATTACAACTGCTACAAAGATACTTGGAAGCCAAGAAACAGCTAAACTAGTTGCATTTCAAGTTAATTCCGGGTATGATTCGTATGGGAAATCTAAAGGATACAATGCTCCAATATCAGAAGAAGCTGAATTTGCATATACAACCGCATTGAATCATTTGCTGCGTTCGGATTCTCACAATAAGTTTATGGTGGGCTCACGTACTTATCTTTTCTGGGCTTCCTCCAATAGCGAGGCTTCAAAAGAGTCCGAAAATAGTCTATTTTCTTTGTTGGGGCGGATTGAAGAAGAAAATGACGACTCAAACAGGCGCATAAAGTTAGTATATGATACTTTCCAGTCTATCTATAACGGAAAATTATCGGCAAACGATGATGACAAATTCTTCATTTTGGGTTTGGCTCCCAATTCGGCAAGAATTGCGGTAGTATATTGGAATGAGATGCCTTTGCGTGAATTTGCAGGTTTGATAAGTAAACATTTTACGGATATGGAGATGGTTGACACTCGCAAAGATAAGAAGCCGTACGTGGGACTGCATTCCATTCTTGGAAATGTTACTCTTGGAGGAAAGTCAAGTGATGCGACTCCCAATCTTCCTGATGCTGTGGTGAGAAGCATATTTCAAGGGTTGCCGTATCCGGCTTCTCTCTTTCAAGCATGTATTCGTCGCATACGTGCAGAACAATCCGTCAATATAGTGCGTGCTGCTATCATCAAGGCATATCTCAACAGACTAAACGAAAATAACAACCATAAAAAATTAGATGTTATGTTAGACAAAGAAAATCAAAATCAAGGGTATCTTTGTGGAAGGCTATTTGCCGTACTTGACAAGATACAGGAGGATGCCAATGGTATTCATTCCATTCGAGAACGCTATATGAATGCTGCATCAGCAACTCCTTCCATGGTTTTTGCCACGGTGCTCAATCTTTCTACTCATCATATAGAGAAGTTGAATCCGGGTGGACAAGTGTTCTATGAGAAGCTGAAACAGGAAATTATATCCAAACTTGATGCAAAAGGATTTCCTCCACATCTTAACCTGCAAGATCAAGGACGGTTCTTTGTGGGATATTATCACCAACGTCAAGACCTTTTTATGAGTAAGGAAAATAAAGAAATGGAATAATAATTTTAAAAATATAAAGTTATGTCAGAACTAAAGAATAGAATTGATTTCGTTTACATATTTGATGTAAAAGATGGTAACCCAAATGGTGATCCGGATGCGGGTAATCTACCACGTGTGGATGCCGAAACAGGTATGGGACTTGTTACGGATGTCTGCTTGAAACGCAAGGTTCGTAATTATGTACAAATAGCAAAAGGGCTTGTGAATGGCTTTGATATATTTATCAAAGAGAAGGCAGTCCTGAATACTTTGATTGATAATGCACATGATGATTCAGAAGTAAAAAATGCAAAGGACAAAATAGAAGCAGCACGTCGTTTTATGTGTAATAATTACTTCGATATCAGAACATTTGGTGCAGTTATGTCAACAGGTAAAAATGCGGGTCAAGTTCGTGGTCCTATCCAGTTCACCTTTGCTCGTTCTATAGATCCAATTGCTGTAGCGGAACATTCTATAACTCGTATGGCAGTAGCAACAGAGAAAGAAGCGGAAAAACAAGATGGTGGCAATCGTACAATGGGACGTAAAGCCACCATTCCTTATGGCCTCTATGTCTGTCACGGCTTCATCTCCGCCAACTTGGCACAACAGACAGGATTTTCTGAAGAAGACCTTGAACTATTTTGGGAAGCTTTAAAGAACATGTTCGATGTGGATCGTTCGGCGGCACGTGGATTGATGAGTGCTCAAAAACTGATAGTCTTCAAGCATGACTCCATATTGGGTAATGCTCCCGCCAACAAGTTGTTTGAATTGGTAAAAGTGGAGAAAGTCTGCGATGGAGCACCACGCTCATTCATCGACTATTCAGTTACTATAGATAAGGAGAATGCTCCATCAAATGTAACTATTGAGGAACTGATATAATTCCATCGTATGTACAATGAAGACGATATGCTTATGTTGTCGGGGATTCAGCACTTTAGGTGCTGTCCCCGGCAATGGGCTTTGATACACATTGAGCAGCAATGGAACGATAATCGTCTCACCATCGAAGGACAGATTCTGCACAAGCATGTAGATGATCCGTTTTATAGACAAAAGTGTGGTGACCAGATAACATTACGTGCGGTGAATATCGCTTCGCGTGAACTTGGACTCTATGGAATCTCTGATGCCATAGAGTTACTTCCTTCCTCATCTTTTGAAAATACGATTTTGCATCCCAACTATCCGGGGCGATGGCAACCGGTTGCTGTGGAGTATAAGCATGGCAAACCGAAAAGAAACGAAGTGGATGAAGTGCAGTTGGCAGCACAAATCATGTGTATAGAAGAAATGTATGCTATCCATATACCATACGGCTCTTTCTTTTATGGGGAGCTTCGCCATCGGGTTAATGTGGATATAACGGAGGAGCTGCGAAATATAGTCAGACAATGTGCCCGGGATATGCACGATATATTTAGTAAAGCGGTTATCCCGAAGGCTGAATATGGGAAACATTGTGACAAGTGCTCGCTGAAAGATATCTGCATGCCGGAAATGGTAAATAATTGTACTTCGGTAGATAATTACCTTACTAAAAATCTGTACCTATGAGAAAACTATTGAATACTTTGTATGTGACGACACCGGAAGCGTATCTTAGTAAGGATGGGCTGAATGTCGTTATATCTGTTCAGCAGGAGGAGGTGTTTCGTATTCCTGTCATAAATATAGAGGGCATCGTTACGTTCGGATATATGGGCGCAAGTCCCGGTGTGATGAAATTGTGTAGTGACAATGGTATATCACTCACATTTCTTTCTCCACAAGGCAGATTTATCAGCAGGGTTCAAGGTGCTACGAAAGGGAATGTTCTGTTACGCAAAAAGCAGTACCAATTGTCGGACGATGCATCTTGGTCGTTGCATGTGGTTAGGTTGATGATTGGTGGTAAGATTCAAAACTATCGCAATATATTGAGGAGATATATTCGTGATTATGGTGAGAATGAAGACATTAATAGGGCGGTGCAAGTATTGGAACGTGCCAAGCGTGATGCTTTGAAGGCTCAAGATAAGACGGAATTAATTGGTTATGAGGGGATGGCTTCGAATGCCTATTTTGAGGTATTGCCAATCTTGATACTTAATCAGAAGACTGATTTCCCATTTCATGGTCGCAATCGTCGTCCTCCCAAGGATGCGGTGAATGCCATGTTGTCTTTTGCATATACGTTGATAGCCAATGATGTTGCGGCCGCTCTCGAAACTGTTGGCCTTGATCCATACGTCGGGTTTCTCCATACACTCCGTCCGGGGCGCACATCGTTGGCCTTAGATATGATGGAAGAGTTACGTGCTTACCTTGGCGACCGTTTTATTTTGTCGTTGATTAATAAAAGACAGATTTCAGTAAAAGACTTCTTGTTCCAAGGTGATAATGGGGTTGTTATGACAGATAAAGGGAAAAAGACTTTTATTACTGCATGGCAGGCAAGGAAAAGGGAAGTGATAATTCATCCTTATCTTAATGAAAAAGTTGAAATAGGGCTTCTGCCTTATGTGCAGGCTATGTTAATGGCAAGGTATATCAGGCAGGATATTGACGATTATCCGGTATTTCTTATAAAATGATTTTTAATTATGTACATTCTTGTGACTTACGATGTGGATACTACAAGCAAAGAGGGGGCTCGCCGTTTACGATGTGTGGCCAAGGCTTGTCTGGATTATGGACAGAGGGTGCAGAACTCAGTCTTTGAGTGTGTAGTGACGGAAGCGCAATATTCTCTTCTAAAAGGGAGAGTTAGGGATATTATTGATATGTCTCTTGATAGTGTTCGTTTTTATATTCTTAGTAAAAATGAGAATAAGAGGGTGGAAGTAATAGGTGTTGAAACGGCGTATAAACTTGAGGAGGCTCTTATAATATAATGCGAATGTGGTGTGTTACAAAAAAAGTAGTATCTTCGCATGTGTTAATAATCAGTAGATTAAATTATTTGTAAAGTATTTCTTCGTTATGAAGTTGAATAATAATGATGATTCGCATAACAGTGGATTAAATTTGCTGATTTATAATATGTTATTAGATATAGGGTCACACCCTGCGTGGGTGTGTGGATTGAAACTATGCTGATGGCTGTTGTCCTTTTAATCATCAGGTCACACCCTGCGTGGGTGTGTGGATTGAAACTTTGCGTTTGCCAATGGTATATACCATGAGCAGGAGTCACACCCTGCGTGGGTGTGTGGATTGAAACATTATAGGGATTATAGATTGGTGGACGTCAGATTTGTCACACCCTGCGTGGGTGTGTGGATTGAAACTCAACAGGTATGTCCTTATAAAGCAGGTTACTGATGTCACACCCTGCGTGGGTGTGTGGATTGAAACCCTTTATCAATGTCACGGCAATAACCGGCAATAGTCACACCCTGCGTGGGTGTGTGGATTGAAACAGTATCTCCCTACAGTACGGACTTGGAGGGATGGTCACACCCTGCGTGGGTGTGAGGATTGAAACACGATCTACTTTGTTAGCATTTAACTTCTTCGTCACACCCTGCGTGGGTGTGTGGATTGAAACTCATAACTATAATATTGATGTTACATCGTCTATGTCACACCCTGCGTGGGTGTGTGGATTGAAACCAAATCATAGGCATTGCTTAATGTCCAAAGTATAGTCACACCCTGCGTGGGTGTGTGGATTGAAACAGATTTTGTCAGTGTAAAGTAAGCGGTAATGGCAGTCACACCCTGCGTGGGTGTGTGGATTGAAACTTGGTTTGTAGGCATGGGAAATAATTTGTTTTTTAAGTCACACCCTGCGTGGGTGTGTGGATTGAAACATCGAATAGCGTCCAAACGGGGTGGCCGATTTCGTCACACCCTGCGTGGGTGTATATGGATTGAAGCATTGTTCACTCGTTGGTCAAGTTTATGGAAGAATTGTAAGCATTCGGCCTCTTGTGTATTTCTCTTCAAGCTGTTATAAAGTCAAAAGCCAAACGAAGTACGTTAGGCTTTTGACTTTGTTATGACTGGAAAAAACACGCACAATCCCGGATGCTTATCTTTTGTCTGTCTTCTTTTGTGGTTTCACCTAGGTGACAATACATTGGCATCTAAGTGGAGAGGCGTAGTCACCCAAGTGATACGCTTGCTTCACCTTGGTGAAACTATAAATTCAACTAAGTGTTCCAAAGCAAATATATTATATTTTTACTATACTATCCCTTGTTGTTTATTTGTTATATTGTTGGTTATTAATGTGCTATTATCTGCTTGTATCGATTGTTTTTTCTTGTCTTTATAAGATATATTAAAACATAAACTAACATGAAAATTGGTATAATTGACCTTTGTAAACAAATAGAAGATCCTAGTATGAACCGCAAGAAAGTCCATAAAATGGAAACTAGTATCTATATATCCATTGCTGCTGTAATCTGTGAGGTCCAGTCCTGGAATGAAATTGAGGAATTTGGCAATTCGAAAATTGCTTTTTTCAAGAGTCGCATACCCGGCCTGGAGTTCATCCCCAGTCATGATACTTTTAACAGATTCTTCAGTATGATAAAGTCCGATTATTTTGAGTTGATCTTCCGTAATTGGGTAAAACGAGTCTGTCTGGAGGTGAAAGGCGTTGTAGCTATAGATGGCAAGCTCATGCGTGGTCCAAGCCAATGTGATGGAGAACATACTAGGGGAAAAGAAGGATTCAAATTATGGATGGTTTCCGCCTGGTCTG
>ERZ857480.82415-NODE-127690-length-12187-cov-10.9834_pt1 | contig 12187 bp, 14 predicted proteins | sample MGYA00519767_ERZ857480 | MGnify/ENA primary metagenome ERZ857480 (study PRJEB31778, sample SAMEA3449210) | human gut metagenome | biome: human gut; feature: human-associated habitat; material: faeces | place: United Kingdom | collected 2010/2012 ...
GGGGATGTTGGGTGGATTTTTCCCTTTCCGCTAATATGACACCTGAAACACCCGATTCTGCCCGCTTTTTTGAAAATTTCCCAAAAAATTTTTGAAGCAGGTGGATTTTCAGGCGGCAATAGAAAAGCCCGGCAGACCGAAAACGGCCAACCGGGCATAACGGCAGTATTAAATGCGCAGAAGCTACATTGTATAGTACATAGTAAAAGCCCTGCTGACCCTGTGCGGGAGCAAGACTTTTTTTGACAGTTCAAAGCTAGGCGTTCGATAGAATATCAGACGCATGGCGGCATCCTCCTATGGCCGCCAAATCGCTTTTGGGCTGATGGGTTCTGTTCGGGGGTTGATTTGCTAAAAGCAAAAGAGCCGACAACCCACGTATATGGCGGACTATCGGCTCTGTGATTAGGAATCAGGCTCTTTCAGTATAATGATTTTTTGTTTATGCACTGCAATCAGTGTTTCTCGATGACATTTCGGACAATATAAAGGAAAATTCTCCAAAATGGTGTCTTCTCGAACTTTTATTCGTGTTTTTTGATTGCAAATGGGACATAAAACCCATTTAGTAGCACTCACGGCAAATCTCCATAATCGTGTTCTCCTTTTCTTTTTAGATTTGTTCCAGATCGGGGAGCGGAATCCTGCTTTTCCGCTCCCTGCCGCGCTGGAACTCTTTCTGGTTTCATTATAACCGTTTGCCCCCCAGAGCAGAATCTCCGTTTTGTTCACCTGTTAGTACTCAAAGGTTCATACCCTTTGCTTCCTTCATTATCAAAAACAATTACCTCCGCATGATCTATTGAAGCTCATCGTCAAAGCTGCTGCCTTACTCTTTCACAATGCGGCTCCCGCCAAACACATGCGACATTTCCATGTGCGCCAGTGCTTCGTCAATCAGAGCCACTTCTGCGGCAGACAGCACAATATCCGCTGCACCGGCGTTTTCCTGTAAACGGTTAAGTTTCCGGGTGCCGGGGATTGGTACGATATAAGGCTTTTTGCACAGCATCCACGCCAGTGAGATCTGGGCAGGTGTTGCATTTTTCTCGGCGGCAAGACGGTGTAACAGTTCCAGCAGGGCGCGGTTCTGGTCAATGCTGTCTGGTTGGAACTGCGGCATGACGCTGCGGTAGTCCGTGCCTGCTTCAAACTTGGAAGTCTTATCGTATTTGCCGGAGAGAAAACCGTTTGCAAGCGGCGAGAATGCCACATAACCAATGTGCAGTTCTTCCAGAACCGGGAACAGGCTTTCGTACCAGCGGGCCATCATGGAGTAACGGTTCTGGATGGCCGTTACCGGGCAGACTGCGTGTGCTCGGCGGATGGTCTCCTCGGTGGCTTCCGAAAGGCCCCAGTGAGTGATCTTGCCCTCCCGAATCAGGTCAGCCATTACACCGGCCACTTCCTCAATGGGTACCTTGGGGTCAAGCCGATGCTGATAATACAGGTCAATATGGTCGGTGCCCAGCCGCTTGAGGGAGGCATCTACCGATGCACGGATAACTTCCGGGCGGGAATCCGGCACCAGCGGCTTGTTGACTGCCATACTGGTCATGTCAAAATGGATGCCGAACTTGGTCGCCAGAACGATTTTATCTCGGTAGGGTTTCAGGGCAGCACCCACCAGTTCCTCGTTGTCGTGGGGATTATCCGGTGTGCCGTAGACTTCGGCGGTGTCAAAGAACGTATAGCCCATACCAACGGCCTGCGCCATCAGTTCGGTCATTTCCTTCTTGTTGGCAGGTGCGCCGTAGGCATGGCTCATGCCCATACAGCCCAGACCAACAGCAGAAACGGTCAGGTCGCTGTCCAAAGTACGATACTTCATGTTAAAATTCCTCCTTATTTGCAAAAACACTTTCCAGCCATGCGGCGTAATCGTTCACCCAGCCGCCATCCGAGCCAAAGCCGTGGGGCCAGCCATTCAGCACGATGCGTCCGGTGGAAATGCCCATATTCCGAATCACATCATACTGCTGCTGGAATTGGCGGTAGAAGGGGTCCTCCGTGCCGTAAACGTAGAATGTTGGCGGCAGATCACCCTCGGCCAGCCAGTCCGGGTCCATGTTGCCCACGCTGAGCCGCCCATAGAACGAATAGATCATGCCCGCCGCCGAAGCGCGAGCCGGAACAGCATCCAGCGCATCGGGTACATAGCTTTCATCCAGAGCAGTGCCGTCCATTTTTTCGTCATAACAGTTTCCTCACGGTTTCAGGTGTTTTCTTCCCAGAACGCTACGGCATGATCGAGCCAGCCTTCGGCAGAGGTGCCGGTGCCCAAGCCAAAACCGTGGGCAAGGCCCGGAAAGACTTCAATCTCGGCAGGGGTGCCCTGAGAGCGGATGGTTTCAATGCGCCAGCGCATCACGCGTTCGTCTGCGATGTAGTCCCGGTCACCCACACAGGCATAAGTGGGCGGCTCGTTGCCGTAGACTTCCCCCAGCCCGGTGTACTGCATGATGACGGCTCCCGGCTGCGGATACGCCTGTTCACCGAAGGATGCCGTGCCGTAGCTGCCCAGCCACGCCGCCATCCGTGCCCCGGCAGAACCGCCCCAGAGGGAGTAGCCGCTGGTGTCTACTTCCAGTTCCTCCGCATGGGTAAAGACAAAGGCAATGGCCCGTGCCAGATCTTCGCAGGCGGTCTGTGCGCCGGGGCGGTAGATGAGCGCAAAAGCGTTGTACTCCTTGCGGGAAAGTTCCAGTGCATGAGGAAAGCTGTCCTGCATGGCCCCCACATACGCAAACGCACCGCCTGCGTTGCAGATGGAAAATTTTGCGCCGGGATTACCCTTGAAGTAGAATAAGCCGGTGTCAGCTTTGTCCGGGTCAGCGGCTTTTTCGTCCTCGGTGTAAATATCGTAAAAGATGGTCTGCCCGTCCGCTGCACGCTGGCGCAGGGTGTTGCAGATGTCCACTGTTTCGTCCGGGTCGATGTTGTTATAGTAGGTAAGATGCAGCTGCTCCAGCGTGTCGCCGCTGTAATAAGAGCGTTCCACAGGGAAGATCAGCCGCCCATAATCACCGAAAACCGGGTCATTCCGTACGGTTTCGATGGGCGTGGTGCGGGTATAAGTTTGGGCGGTCGTTTGCATGGAATCCTTTCTTTCCGGGGTGGAGGAACTGGGTGCAGCACCTGCCCGGCAGCCTGCCAGAAGCAGCCCTGCACCCGCCAGAAGTTTTGTGAATTGCCGTCGGTTCAAAATTTTTCTCCTATCACTTGTGTTTGGAAACGATCCAGTTCAGAATATCGGCATCATCAAAGACAACATTTGCGGCAGCATGGTAGACGTGAAGCCCCTGCGCATCGAAAAAGACGTTGTCCGGGGTCTGCATTTGCAGCACGGTGTCGATTTGTTCATCCGTCCAGCCTGCGGCGGCGTAAGCATCGTGCAGACCGTTGTAGGCATCCCGTGCTTTCTGCACACCGTAGTATTCATCGCCCTGCGCCATGTAGATGTAGACCGCCACGCCGTTTTCTGCAATGGGCGCAAACCCGCCGTCCCACTGGGATGCTCCATGCAGATAAGCTGCATACAGGTCAGGCCGCATGGCAACTGCCCGCGACATGGTTTCGCCGCCAGCCGAGTAGCCTGCGGCGTAAATGCGGGCAGTTTCTACGGCAAAGTGATTGATGAAATACTCCGTCAGAGCGATGGCCTGCCGCGCCGAAGTGTCGCCCCAGTCGGTGAGCTGGGCAGACACTACGATCATATCCTGTCCAAGGTTCGTCCAGCTGGTGAACCCCGTCCAGTCCAGATTGCTGCCGGAGGAAGATTCCCCGAACCACATCATGTTATAGCCGGGCATGACCACCATCATGGGGTACTTCCGGGTGGGGTCGTAATCCTCCGGCAGGTAGTAGCTGTAATGGATGAGCCCCTCAGTGCTGTCCAATGTCTGCTCCCGGACAAGCCCAGTCTGGATATTTCCGGTTTCCGAAGAAGCACTCTCCGAAACAGCCGAATCCACTTCGGACGAGGTCGTGATGGATGTGCTGGCCGAAACCGAAGAAACCGTATTGACTGGCACAGAGGATGCCGCCCCGGTGCAGGCGGATAATAAAACGGTCAAAGCGGTGGAAACCGCGAAAATCACGCTGCGCATAAAATCACCTCGCAAAAATCAGGGAAATGGGAAAGCCGGGACGTTTCCGTCCCGGCTTTCCCTGCAACAAAGAAGGAGGAGTATGGAACACTTCCTCAATGATGGAAGTTTGTGAAGACAGCAGGTTCTTTTTCGGGCAGGCCGATCTGTTGCTTGCCTATCTGGATACTCTTCATCAAAAAGGCCATGTTGCGGCCAAGGGTGCGCATGGTCTGCAAGCCCTCGGCATCTTTCTTGACCTCCCCGGCAGAGCCGCCGTAGACCATGTTCCAATACTGGCTGCTGGCCACTGGCATCCCACACATGGTAAAATATTTGTTCAGCACATCGTAGGAAGCAGTGTTGCCGCCGCGCCGACAGGTCACGACTGAAGCACCCACTTTCATGGTCTTGTCGATGTTCAGGGTACTGAAGAACAGGCGGTCCATAAAGGAGATCGCGCCGCCTGCCGGGGAACCAAAGTACACCGGTGCGCCAATGACAAAGGCATCGGCTTCAGCCAACTTGGGGGCTACTTCGTTGACAATATCATCAAAGACGCACTTGTTGGAGCCGGTGCTGTGGCAGCGGCGGCAGGCGATGCAGCCCCGGATGTCCTTGTTGCCCACATGGACGATCTCGGTTTCAATGCCCTCGGCTTCCAGCGTATTTGCCAGTTCGGTCAGGGCCGTAAAGGTGCAGCCGTTGGGCCGCGGACTGCCGTTGATGAGCAATGCTTTCATACAAACATTCTCCTTTTGATACTCTCTTTTGCGTTTGAATTACTTCAGCTTTGCGCCATCGGCAAATGCATTGCCGACCCGCTGGCCCAGCGGATAGTAGCCGTGATGGATGGGGTCATAGGTGATGGGGACAAATTTGGTGAGGTCAAGTTCGCCATCCTCGCCCAGAATGCTTTCGTCCATGCTGACGTTCTTGATCTCGCCGAGGTACAGGCTTCCTTCGATGACATCCAGCAGCTCACACTCCAGCGTCAGCGGAAGTTCATTGATGATGGGCGCATTGACAAAATCACTTTTTGTGGTGGTAAAACCGGCTTTTTCCATTTTATCCGGGGCATTGTGTGCGGAAACCATGCCCACATAATCGCAGGCGGTCAGGTGCTTCACATCGCCCACCGAAACGGTAAAAGCACGGTTCAGCTGGATGTTATCCGTGGTCTTGTGGCTGCTGAGGTCAATAATGATCTTGTTTGCGCCTGCCATACCACCCCATGCAGCGTTCATGGCGTTTGCGTTGCCGTTTTCATCGTAAGTACCGATGATCATGACCGGCTGGGGATACAGATACGGCTTTGCACCGAAATTTTTACGCATCGTGTTTTGCTCCTTTTCCTGTTTCAAAGGCTCAGACTTTCCGCCAGTGCAGCAATGTCATTTGCTGTGGTAGAACTGGAAAAACGATAACCGTCCAGCCAGCTTCCAGTCCCGGCTAATTCTGCCAGCAGCTCACCGCTCTGGCCGATGCCGGAGGAAAGGGACGTGCAGAACGGAACAACATTTTTGCCGGAGAAATCGTTGGCGGAAACAAAGCTGCTCATGGGCCATGCGGCGATGCCCCACCAGATGGGGTAGCCGATGAACACGGTGTCGTAATCGTCCCAGCCGTCCACATCGGTGCTTTCCAAAGCCACAGCACGAAGGCCCTCGTCGTTGTGTTCACGGGAAACGCGGCTGTCATTGTTCGTCCAGTTCAAATCATCGGAGGTATAAGGGTCAGACGGAACTACTTCAAACAGGTCAGCACCCACGGTGTCGGCGATGGTCTGCGCTACGCCCTGTGTAGTGCCGGTGGCGGAGAAATACACCACCAGCGTTTTGCCCGTAGTCGTTACCGTGCTGGCAGTTTCCGAAGAAGCAGCCGCGCTGGATGCGGCTTCACTGGAAGCGGCAACAGACGATGCCGCCGAGGAAGCCACAGAAGAACTGCTCACACTGTTAGCGGAATTGCCGGAGCAGGAAGCCAGCAGCAGGGCGGCAGCAGATGCGCCAGCAACCTGCAAAAACTGGCGGCGGGAAATTTTATTCTTCATACGAAACACACCTCTATCTATGTAAAATGCCGGGAATCTCAGAGAACCGCTCATGCCAGTGCGCGGCTCTCCAGCCACTGATAAATGTGATCAGCGATCTCTTTGTTGTTCAGCTCTTGGAACATGAAGTGGGAGTTGCCGGTGATGCCGATTTTCGGCAGATCGACCACAGTGCAGTCACCGCCATCGGCATTGTACTGGGCGGCAAAGGCCAGTGCGCCGTTCCGTACCTGCCGCCAGAAGCTGGTGGACATGATATCTTCCGGGCCGTTGTCGATGTAATCGCCAAAGTAGATCGCGATTGGAATACCTGCGCTCAGCAGTTTCGTGTACTGCTCCGAGCCGATGGCAGGGGTTCCGCCCGGCTCAATGGCAACAATGGCGGCAATGTTGTCGGCGGGCACATTCCAGCCGACTGCACCGCCCTGCGAGTGGGTGACGAAAATGGACTTGTGGCCGGTCAGGGTCTGCACGTCCTTCATCACCTCGCCCAGTGCGGCGGCAGCAACTGCCTGATCGAAGTCGCCGGTGTTGGGGGTCATCTGGCGGAAGAACTGATTCTGTGCAGCATCGCCCTCCGGGAACTGGGAGCCTTCGTACCGTTCCGGGGCAACGCGGCCAATGCGGAAGTGGGTGTACCATGCCTGATCGCCGGGCTTGTAGTCCTTGGAGTCGGCAGACCAAGTATCGAGGAAACCGTCCGTGCTCATCTGGGCGGTACTGCCAGCCTCACCACGGCGGGGCTGGTCTACCAAGAACGCAGAGTAGCCGTTGCGCAGAAACAGATCGGCCCAGCCCTGACGGCCGTCCGGGGTGGTTATCCAGCCCATGCGGGACTGTCCATAGCCGTGCAGATAAACCATCGGCCAACCGTTGCTGTCTGCTGGGATTTGATACAGAACATTAGCGTGATCCACATGAGCGGTGTTGCCTGCACGGGTAGTGTCCAGCCAGTTGGTGGTGGCATCATAAGTGCCTGCCACCGGTGCCGTGACCGTGCCGCCGGAGGAGAACATTCCTTGCTTGGCAATCGTCAGCGGGCCGTCCGGGTTCAGGTTGTTCTTTACCCAGCGGCTTACCTTGCCGTTTGTCTCGTCAATGGAAACAGGAGCCGCTGCACCCGTCAGTGCGGAAGCGGCTGCACCACCCACCATGGTGGCGGCAAGAACTTTCAGAAAACTTTTGCGCGTGATCTTATTCATCTTCATTTACCCTTTCATCTGGTTCGTTTTCCGCAAAAAACTCTCCGCACCCAGCTGCAAACTGCTTGAAATTTACTTCTGATCGTCCACGGGAGGAAACATGGTGGCGAATGCCGCCAGCTTATCCTCCGTGACCTCATAATACCGTTTATCCTTGTTCAGTGCAGAAATCTCCTGCATTTCTGCATCGGTCAGCGCAAAATCGAACACATCGAAGTTGTCGTGGATGTGGGCCGGGTTCTTGGAGCCGGGAATGACCACATTGCCCGCCTGAATGTGCCAGCGCAGAATAATTTGCACGTTGCTCTTGCCGTACTTTGCTGCAAGGCGGGTGAACAACGGCTCTTCCAGCAGGCCCTTGTCAGCGTGGCCCAGCGGATACCATGCCTGAATCACCATGCCATTTTCGGCGAGGAAGGCTTTCAGTTCTTTCTGCTGGGCGTAGGGGTGAACTTCGGTCTGGAGGATGGTGGGCTTGACTTCGCAGATGCTCAGAATTTCTTTGATCTGCTCCTCGTTGAAGTTGGACAGACCGATGGCACGGACTTTGCCATCCTTGTAAGCCTTTTCCATCAGGCGATAACCGGCAACGTAATCACCGGCAGGCTGGTGAATGAGCAGCAGGTCGATGTAGTCGGTGTCCAGACGTGCCAGCGTCTTGTCCACAGCATCGGCATCGGTGTAGAAGGTCGGCCACAGCTTGGTTTCGAGGAAAATTTCCTCCCGCAGCAGACCGGACTTCTTCATGGCGCGGCCCACGGCTTTTTCGTTGCAGTAGGCGTTGGCGGTGTCGATCAAGCGGTAGCCGTTCTGCAAGGCGCTGACGCAGGAGGCCTCTGCCTCGTCCGGGGTCAAAAGAAATGTGCCGATGCCCTCCATCGGCATTTTTACGCCATTATTCAGAGATACATATTCCATTTCGAAAACTCCTTTTATTTCAGGTTGTTGTAGACTTCATCTGTAACAGGTTCACACCACTGACTGCGGCGGTTTTCTCCGGGTACTTCCACCGCCAGATGGGAGAACCAGCTGTCCGGCGCAGCGCCGTGCCAGTGCTTTACACCGGGCATAATGTTGATCACATCGCCGGGGTGCAGCTCCTGCGGCTCTTTGCCCCATTCCTGATAGTAGCCCCGGCCTGCCACGCAGACGAGGATCTGCCCGCCGCCCTTGTCCGCCTCGTGGATATGCCAGTTGTTGCGGCAGCCGGGTTCAAAGGTCACATTGAAGATTTTGACCTGCTCCGTGGAGACTGGCGCAAGATAGCTCTGCCCGCTGAAATACTGTGCAAAGCCGTCATTGGGCGCGCCGATGGGGAAGACCATACTGTTCTGGTGCAGCTGCTTTTCATCAGTGTTTTCCGCATCTGCCCAGATGTCCTTTGCCATTCGGAATGCCGCCCAAGCCTTGGGCCAACCCGCATAAAACGCAGCGTGCGTCAGGATTTCCGCAATTTCACTGCGGGTGATCCCATTTTCCTTGGCCATTTGCAAATGATGTCCGAAAGAGGTATCCGTCAGCCCCTGCGCCATCAGTGCTGTCACGGTGATGAGGGAACGGTCGCGTGCAGAAAGCTCGCTTTCCCGGCTCCAAACCTCACCGAAAAGAACATCATCATTGAGCTGTGCGAACTTCGGCGCAAATTCACCAAGCACATCTCTGCCTGCTGTAATTTTCTTCATGGTCACCTGCACTCCTTCAAAATTTCGTAAATCTCGTCATGGCTCAGCTTCTTGCAGCAGCCGCCGGTCAGCACGGTGGAATCGGCCACAGCCTTGAGGTCGGTGTCGGCAGGGATGCCCAGTTCTGCAAAGGTGGTGGGCATCCCGATCTCCTTGATGAAGGCCGTCAGAGCCTCCACGCCAGCCTGTGCCAGTTTCAGCTCGGATTTGCCCGCCGGGTCGATGCCCCAGACGTTCTGTGCAAAGCGGGCGAACCGTGCGGTGTTGGCCGGGAGCAGGTGACGGTACAGCACCGGGTGAATGACCGCCAGACCAGCACCGTGGTTGCAGTTGGTGTAGGCACCCAGCTGATGCTCGATCATGTGACACTGGAAGTCGGTGACCTTGCCGATTTTCAGGATGCCGTTTTCGGCCATAGCCGAAGCCCATGCCAGCTCGCTGCGGGCCTCGTAGTTGTCCTTGTCGGTCAACAGGACGCGGATGTTGCGGATGACGCTGCGCATGACGGCTTCGTTGATGTCATCGGAGAGGTTGTTCTCGTCCGGCTTGCCGAAGTAAGTTTCCATCGCGTGGCTCAGGGTGTCGAACGCACCGGAAATGACCTGCTTCATGGGAACGGACAACGTGTAGGTGGGGTCGAGGAAAGCAAAGTCGGCCTGTGCACCCCACAGGGCCCCCTTAATCTTCTTTTCCTCATGGGTGATGACCGCGCCGTTGTTCATCTCGGAGCCGGTACCGAACACCGTGACGATGGTGCCCAGCGGGATGAACTCAGTGGGACGAGTATGCTTGGTGTTTTCCAGCTCCCACAAATCTTCGTCCACCTTGGCCTGTGCGGACACCACCTTGCAGCAGTCGGACACGGAACCGCCGCCCACGGCAAGGATCAAATCCACATGGTTCTCACGGGCCAGCTTTGCACCCTCCTGCACCTTGGCGTAGGTGGGATTGGGCATGATGCCAGGAAACTCCACGATGCGCTTACCCTCGGCGTTCAGAATACCGACGATTTCATCATAGACACCATTGTGCTTGATAGAACCGCCGCCGTAGGCCAGCATCACGGTATCGCCGTAGTGCTCCAGCAGACAGCCCAGATATTCCTTCACGCCACCCTTGCCGAAATAAACCTTAGTCTTGTTTTCAAACAGAAAATTGTTCATAGCCGTTACACTCCTTTATATAAAACTGGGAAATCAGACGTTTTTGCCCATCTCGTAGGCTTCCTTCATGGCCGGGGAGGACATCACCTCGCCGGGCCGATATACGCCGGTGCCGTAGATGACCCCCTTTTCCTTGGCACCATTCAGGCAGGCGGTAAAGCCCCGGAAACACTCCAAAGTGCAGGCCATGGCAGCACGGTTATCGTCCGCGCAGGTCATGATGAAATAGAACTCCTTGTTCGGAATGTTCGTCCACCGGGCAAGGCTGCGGTCGATGATGATCTTCATCTGTGCATCAATGGAGTAGAAGTACACTGGGCTTGCCATCACGATAACATCTGCCGCCTGCATTGCGTCCAGAATTTCACTCATGTCATCGTTCAGGGCACACTTGCCGCCGTGGTCGCGGCAGTAATAGCAGGCATTGCAGGGCACAATCTTCTTGCTGCGCACGAAGATCTTTTGCACTTCGTTGCCGCTCTCCTGCGCACCACGCATAAACTCACTGCACAGCAGGTCGGAGTTGCCGTCCTTGCGGGGACTGCCGGATAAAATCAATACTTTCTTCATCGGTCGTTCCTCCTTTGAGGTACTCTCTTTTTCTGGTTCCAGTATAGCGCAAGTCTGCATTTCCCGGAATCTCCACTTTGTTCACTTGTTTGAACTCAAAGGTTCAAACAACCTGCTTGCCCCCCTGATTGTAACACTTAGAGTCAGCTTTAGGTCAAGTGCATCTTTTGTAAAAAGAAAAAGCCACTGCATGATTTCTCATGCAGCAGCTTCTCGTTGCAGTGGCGTATCAGCTATACAATTCCTTGCTGGCTATTTTAGCCGCATCCAGAAAACGCTGAACGGCAGGCGTTGGATTCGGGGAGTGCAGGATACCATAGGGGATGCCGTAATCCCAATCTACTGGAATCACTTTCAGCAATGGGTGGACATTGGCCCAGCCCGGAATTGCCAGCAGCACATCGTTGGTGTTTTCGCAGCGGTTGAAGATGTCCATGCTGTAAAATTCAAAATCCACGATATTTACTTGTGGATGGTGCTGCCATAAATCATCCCGCAGTTCATCTACATAGTGGCTCCATCCACGGTGCATCAGCAGTAGATTTTCGCCGTACAGGTCTGTGATCTGCAAGCGGTCTTTTGCCGCAAGTTTATGATGGATGGAAACCGCGCAGTAAAACGGCCTGCGAACCAGTTCCAGACCGGCACATTTGCGCAGATGCAGCATCGTTTCATCAAAGATGCCGCCTACTACATCAATGTTCGTGCCGAGGTTCGCCAGAATTTCCCGTGCATTTTCCGGGGTGTTTTCAAAAGGCACAATCTGGAATTTGATGTCCGGGCAGATGGTCTGCACTTTCGACCACAGTTCCATGAGCAGCTGGGCAGGTGTCATGGGAGAGGAACCAATGCGGATGACGTTGGAATCCTCCTGCATTGCGTTCCGGGCACGAATGACAGAATCATGGCAGTATTGAATGATGTACTTGGCATCCTGATACATGGAACGGCCTGCTTTGGTCAGTGTTAGTCCCCGGCGAGTACGCTCGAACAGCTTGACACCAAGGGAATCTTCCAATAGGTTGATCTGCTTGATGATGGCCGTTGGCGTGATGTAGCTTTCCTCTGCCGCCTTGTTGAAGCTGCCTGCATCCGCCACACGGATGAAGGTTTCCAGCTGATGATTGTACATGAAAACACCTGCCCTTCAAAAAAGCATACAATCCATAAATAGAATAACATTGGATAACCCAAAAATCAACTAAAACAAAGTGTGAACAATAAAGTTTGAGTGTTATACATTTTACATCATTTCGCCAATCGCCCATGAACTATAAAATGTATATAGGTGATGCAGAATGGCGAAAATTGAGGACTGTCCCGGCTTTGAAACGTTCGGAGCGGATGTCAAGGCTGCACGAAAGGCAAAGCAGCTTTCCCGCAGTGCGCTGGCTGACATGATACATTGTGACAGCCGGTATCTTGCGAA
>ERZ857480.43410-NODE-67102-length-12042-cov-6.0000_pt1 | contig 12042 bp, 9 predicted proteins | sample MGYA00519767_ERZ857480 | MGnify/ENA primary metagenome ERZ857480 (study PRJEB31778, sample SAMEA3449210) | human gut metagenome | biome: human gut; feature: human-associated habitat; material: faeces | place: United Kingdom | collected 2010/2012 ...
CATGGGCCAGTCCGTGCACATTGCGGTAGCGGATGGAGGCATGGCTGACATCCTCGCCGTTGAGCAGGATCTTGCCGCTGTTCTGCTTCAGCAGGCCGACGATCACGCGGACGAGCTCGCTCTGGCCGTTGCCTTCGATACCGGCCACGCAGAGGATCTCTCCCTTGTGGACGGAGAACGAGACCTGATTCAGAATATTCTTGTTCGGGTTGCGCTCCGACCTGAGCGTTACATTTTCAAGCGTCAGGACAGCATCGCCTGCATGCTCGGGAGCCTTCTCCAGATGGAAGTCGATCTTACGGCCGACCATCATTTCGGAAAGGTCCTCGACGCTGGCGGTCGAAACGTCGCAGGTGCCGATGCACTTGCCGCGGCGCAGGACCGTGCAGTAGTCCGAAACTGCCTTGATCTCATTGAGCTTATGGGTGATAAAGATGATCGCCTTGCCCTCGCGCTTGAGGTTCTGCATGATGATCATCAGTTCGTCGATCTCCTGCGGCGTCAGGACAGCCGTCGGCTCGTCGAAGATCAGGATGTTGTTGTCCTTGTAGAGCATCTTCAGGATCTCTACTCTCTGCTGCATACCCACGGTGATGTCAGAGACTCTGGCATCGCAGTCGATATTCAGGCCATAGCGCTCGCTCAGGGCAAGCACCTTCTTGCGCGCTTCCTCCATCTGCAGGACGCCGTGCTTTGCGGTCTCGACGCCGAGGACGATGTTCTCGAGCACGGTGAAGTTCTGCACCAGCATGAAGTGCTGATGAACCATGCCGATACCCAGCGCATTGGCCGTGCGCGGATTTTTGATCTCTGCCTTTTTGCCGTTCACGAGGATCTCGCCCTCTTCCGGCTGATAAAGGCCGAACAGGACGCTCATCAGCGTCGATTTACCGGCGCCGTTCTCGCCCAGAAGGGCGTGGATCTCGCCATAGCGGACGCGCAGGGTGATGTCGTCATTCGCGACGATGCCAGGAAACACCTTCGTGATGTGCAGCAGCTCGATCGCATAGTTGTCCATAAAATGATCCCCCTAGTTGGTAAACCCGGCAGGGAAACGCCACAGCGCTCCCTGCCGGGTCCGCCTTATCTCATAGTCGTTTACTCGACGACCTGAACCGTCACATACTGCAGGGTCGCTGCAACATCCTCGATGGTGACCGTGTTGCCATCCGCATCGACATCGCGGCGGATGCTGGAGGTAACGCCGTCCTTGTCAGCCTTCAGGACTTCGACGATGGCATCATAGTCAGCCTGCGTGAAGTTCTTGAAGCGGGAGGACTCCATGGGAAGACCAACAGCGTCTTCGTTGATGGTCAGAGTCTCGCTCGTGCCGCCGGGGAACGTGTCGTTGTAGTAAGCCTTAATCGCGCTGTAGACAGCCGGAGTGAGCATCTTCATGGCGGAGGTCAGGCAGGTCTCGGTGATCTGGGACATGTCGGTATCAACGCCGATGGAGACGCAGTCGCCGCCGGTGGCCTCGCAGGCCGCGAAGACGTTGTCCGGGCCGCCGCAGCCGAAGATGCACTCGGTGCCGGACTGATACCATGCAGCAGCCTTCGCCTGGAAGTCAGGAGAGTTGCCGAAAGCGCCGGTATAGGTGTACTTCATCTCAATGGAGCCAGCCTCAAGGCCGAGCTCCTTGGCAGCGTATTCCGCGCCGTCCACGAAGCCGTAGCCGAAACGAACGACAGCAGGAACAGCCAGAGCGCCGAAGAAGCCGAGCTTGCGATAGCCTTCCTTGACAGCAGCGTAGCCCGCCAGGAAGCCGGACTGCTCTTCCGCAAAGAAGATGGAGCAGGTGTTGTCTGCGATGACGGTGTCGTCATCAAGGGTCGGGGTGGCGTCGACCAGAACGAAGTGGACGTCCGGATACATGGTCTGAGCCTTGTAGATGGCTTCGCCGAACAGGAAGCCCGGGGTCACGACGAGCTTTGCACCGTTGTTGACAGCGCCCTCAATGGCGGAGAGGTAGCTCTGCGTGGACTGGTCGATCGGGGTGTAGTAGGTGTAGGTCTTGCCGTTCTCTTCGGCGTACTGCTTCAGGCCTTCCCAGGAGAACTGGTTGAAGCCGCGGTCGTCGATAGAGTTGGCATCGGTGATCAGGGCCAGCTCAGCCTCGCCGCCGGAAACCGGAGTGGTAGCTTCGCTGCCCTCAGTGTTGGTCGTGGTGTCCTTGGTGTTCTCGGTGTTGTCATTGCCGGAGCCGGCGCAAGCGGCCAGGGACAGGACCATGACAAGCGCGAGAATCAGACAAAAGATTCTCTTTTTCATGTTGCCTCCTAAATGTAATACATTTTTATACTCAGTCCGCAAGCGGACCAAATACCGTTGTTATTCAGCCTGCTGTCAGACTAAATGTCATGTTATTTTGTGAATCAGGGAGCCGCTGATTCAATTCTCAAGAGCGGACGGCGAGGAATTTTTCGTCGAGTCGAGGTTTGGAAAGTGCAGGCGTACTTTGTGTACGTCAAGCTTTCCGAACCGATGGATCGGCGGAAAAGATCCGGCATCCGCCGCAGAGGATTTATTCAGGGGCGACTTTTTAAGCCTGGGGTTTGGCAAAGTAGCCCTTATTCGCAGCGGGGAAGCCGCCCTCCGGCAGCATCTCACGCAGGGTGAACTGCTTATAATCCTCCGGTGTCTTGCCGTGGATGACCAGGAACTCGTCCGGGTCGCAGAACTCTGCCATGACCTGACGGCACACACCGCAGGGAGAGCAGTACTCCGTCAGCGGGCCGCGCGGGCCGCCGACGATGGCGATGGCCGCAAACTCGCGCTCGCCCTCGCTGACCGCCTTGAAGAAGGCCGTGCGCTCGGCGCAGTTCGTAGCGCTGTAGCCGGCGTTTTCCACGTTGCAGCCGGTGTAGATCTTGCCGCTCTTCGTCAGGAGGGCTGCACCGACGCAGAAATTGGAGTAAGGTGCATAGGCAAATTCTCTTGCCGCGATGGCCTTATGGATAAGCTCAGGGATGTTCATGTTGTTTCCTCCTTCTTAGATCCCACGCCAAGGCGGCGGATGAGCGGCCGCCACATGGCGGCGAACACATCGCACAGCTTGCCGCCCAGCAGCAGATTGATGAACGTGCCGACGCCGATGTCACCGCCCGTCAGCCAGGTGGTCAGCAGCATGAAGCCGCAGTACACATACATCGCCGTACCGTAGCTCTTACGGATGAGCTTTGCCACGGTCAGGATGAGCATGTCCATGGGCTGCACACCGGCGTCGAGCTGTACATACCAGCCGAGCGCGATGCAGGAAATCACAACACCGAGGGTGCAAAGGGCGATGCGTGCCCACATCGGCGGCATGGTCGGAAAAATCTTCCCCAGCAGGTCAAGGTACAGGTTCAGCAGCGGCCCGAGGCCGAAGCCGATGACAAGGGAGCCGAGGCCCACAAGGGAACGATTCGCGAAGATAAAAATCGCGAGAACGGTGCAGTTGAAGATCAGTGTGACCGTTCCGGTCTGCAGGCCAAGCATGCGGCCCAGCCCCTGCTGGAACGAGGTGTTCGTATCGGAGCCGACGCCCGAGAACACGCTCATGGCGATACCGAGTGCCAGGACGATCCAGGCCGGGAGCAGCAGGAGCAGCTGCCGCAGCAGGCGCTTGCCGTTCTCACGGGTGAAAATGGCGGATTTTGCGTTTTGTTTCATGCATACCTCATGAGCCGGATCGGAGCAGAGTTTACCAATTCCGATGATTTCGAAGGAACAGGCGCTCAGGGAACAGCTGCACGCGGTCGGGTGAACGGCTCCCTCAATGGCTCGTACAAGAGAATACCACTTTTTTTACGCCGTGTCAATCGAAACGTTTTCACAAAAATTTCCTTTGCGAATTGTGCATTCTGACGATTTTTTCCGGCCGATGTCGCCGCCCGGAATGCATATCGCTCTTAACAAGCGTTTTATTTTGTTACATAATAGCGTAAGAAAGCGCACATCACAAATCATGCTTGACAGCCGTAGAATGGCCTGTATAATAGTATTGTGTAAAGACATGCTTATTTCACAGGGTCAATCTAAGGTTTTGTTTACGAACATATGATTATTTCAGGTCTTTCCGGGAGGGATGCACCATGGGCCGCCAAAAGCGCGCTTATCAATCCGTGACCATTCGCGACGTTGCCGAGCGGGCCGGTGTAGCAGTTTCGACTGTCTCGCGCGTGCTGAACGGGCTGGACCGCGTCAGCGAAGAAACGCGCCGGCGTGTCGAACAGGCTGCCCGCGAGCTGTCCTATGTACCAAATAATTTCGCCGCCTCCATGGTCACGGGGCAGTCCAAGATCCTCGGCATTATCGTGCCGAACTTCACGCACGACTTCTTCGGCTTCATCGCACAGACGGCAGAGCATGTGTTCCGCAAGCATGGCTATCTCACCATCGTCTCTGCCAGCGGCGAGGACCCGGTCGCAGACCCCGCCGCCTTCCTGCAGCGCTTCTATCACATGCTCGACGGCGTGCTCCTCGTGCCGACGGCCGCGCGCCTGAAGGACCTCGAGTCCTTTGACAAGCCGCTGCTGCTCGTCGACCGCGACATGCCGGGCAGCTCGTTCAGCAGCATCTCGTTTGACAACGAGCCTGCCTGCTATGAGCTGACGCGCCGCCTGACAGAAAAGGGCCACCGCCGCATCGGTCTTTTGGTGCTCAACAGCCCCATGAACATCGGCGCGGACCGGCTGGCAGGCTGCCTGCGTGCCCTGCGCGAGGTCGGCGTGGAGCAGGACCCCGCACTGGTGCGCTGCTGCGCGGCGGCTGCCGTGGACGGCTATACCCAGACGCGGCTGATGATGACCATGCCGGACCCGCCAACGGCCATCGTGTGCTGCAGCGAGGAGCTCTGCACCGGCGCGGTGCGCGCGTGTATGGATCTCTCCCTTGCCCCCGGCCGTGATATCTCGCTCGTCAGCTTCGATGAGCTGATTACCCCGCTGGCCCCAACGGCCATCACCTCGGTTTTCTCCCCGCGCCGCAAAATGGCCAAGGTCGCAGCGGAGCGCCTGCTGGAAATGGTCGCCAATCCGGCAAAACGCACACCGCGCAAGGACGTCGTCGAGACGATCATCCACGAGCAGCACAGCATTGCGCAGCTTTAAGCGCACTGCGTTTTATTTTTAGGAAGGAAAATCATCGATCATGAGCGAATATCAACCGGCAAATCTTGAAAATCTCTTTGTCAAGCGCGCAGGCAAGCGCATGCGCGTCGCCTCCTGCGACCCGACGGGCGGCAATAACGACAATGTCCTCATTCCCTCCGGCGAGACGTATCTCTTCGCCGACCTGCAGGGTCCCGGCATCGTCACGCACTTTTTCTGCACCATCGGCAACCCGAACAAACGCCGCCCGGAATGCGGCATCGGCACGGAGGAATTCAACGTCCGCAAGGTCGTGCTGAATGTCTACTGGGACGACGAAACGGAGCCGAGCATCCAGGCGCCTCTCGGCGACTTTTTCGGCATGGGTCACGGCATCACAAAGAGCTTTGCCAGTGCTCCCCTGCAGATCACGCCGGAGGATGGCCGCGGCTTCAACTGCTGGTTTCCGATGCCGTTCCGCAGGCGCGCCCGCTTCACCGTGAAGAACGAATGCTGCAGCCCGCTGCACTTCTATTTCTATGTGGATTACGAGCAGGTCGATTCCCTGCCGGAAAACACGCTGTACTTCCACGCGCTCTGGAACCGCGAATGCCCGACGGACGGCGTCCCCTCCTCGGCACGTTCCCGCCATATGGAATGGATCATGGGCGGCGAGCAGGACAAGCATCTCTCCGCAGAGGGCAACTACGTCCTGCTGGACGCCGAGGGCAGCGGCCAGTATGTCGGCTGCAACATTAATATCCACAATCTGGAAAACAGCAGTGAATGGGACTGGTTCGGGGAGGGTGACGATGCCATCCTGATCGACGATGAGCCGTGGCCGCCCCGTCTGCACGGCACGGGCATGGAGGACTATCTCGGCCTTGCGTGGTGCCCGACGCAGGAATACCACGCGCTCTATAACGGCTGCACGCTCTCGCCCATGGACAACTACAAGGGCATGGCATCGTATTACCGCTTCCACATCCTCGACCCCATCATGTTCGACAAGCACATCCGCGTGACGTTCGAGCACGGCCACAACAACAACCGCAGCGACGACTGGTCCACCACGGCCTACTGGTACCAGACGGAGCCGCATAAGCCCTTCCACCCCATGCTTCCCGTGGAGCAGCGCCTGCCGATCGATCAGAAGCTCTATGAGTGGACCGGCCGCCGCGAATTCTGCAAAAACGAGGAAAACGTCCGATAAATACTTGGAGGAGGACCTAACGGTCCTCCTCGATCATTTTCTTGACATAGTAGCAGAATCAGGATATAATATGACTACCATCAATAGGAGGTGTTGCTATGAACCATGGCATTTCCATCCGGCCGTCTAAGGATATCCGCACGAATTATGCGCAGATCTCTGCCCTGACCCGGCAGAATCCAGTCGCGATCACTGTCAACGGCAAGGAGGACACCGTCATTCTCAGCCACGAGGAGTATCAGGAGCAGCTGCTCCGCATCAGCGAACTGGAGGCAAAGCTGTCCATGTACGCTCACCTTGCCCAGGCGATGGACGACATCCGGCTGGGCCGGGTGCAGTCCGCAGACGCTGTCTTTGACGAGCTTCTCGGGGAGCTGGAGGCTCCTCAGGAATGAGCACGCAGGTCGTGTTCACCGGGACGGCGAAAAACGATCTCCGGGAGATCGCCGTTCATCTTGCAAAACGGTCCGGCAGCCGGGAGCTTGCCGTCCGCTTTGTCCGGGAGCTGCAGGAGCAGACGGCGATCCTGGCGCAGTTCCCGGAATCCGGCGCATTCCCGCAGGACCGGATGCTGAAGAGCAGCAGCTTCCGTTTTCTGACGCACAAGGACTATCTGCTGTTCTACCGGTACGAAAGAGCCGAGGGTCGGGTCTATATCATGGCCATTTTCCACGGCAGGCGCGACTACCTGCGCGTCATGCAGCAATATCTGTAACGTAAATTGGGAATAAATGTGGAGGAGGACCGATCGGTCCTCCTCCATTTTTTGGCGGCACTGCACAATTCAGCCAGAGCATTCGGCGAAAAATATCCGACGAAGGCCGAAGATGCAATTGTGCGGTGCTGCCTAAGTTTATTCTCCTAGGGAACCTCTGATTCAATTGCAAGAGCGGTCAGCGAGGGATTTTGTTCCAAATTGAGGTTTGGAAATTGCAGGAATACTTTGTGTATTTTCAAGATTTTCAAACCGATAAGTTGGGGCGAAAGACCCGCTGAGCGCCGCAGCCGATTGATTCAGAGGTTCCCTAGGTCCAGCTCCGCCATGACGGCGGCGCAGCGCGGGCACAGGCCGTCCGCATTGGCCTTCGTCGAGTGCATCCAGCAGCGCGGGCACTTCACGCCCTCGGCGTTGCGCACCTCAATGCGCAGGCCGGGGAAGGCGGTACCGCTGCCGGTCACGTTCGCGGCATCGGGGTCGTCGTCCGTCAGGATGACATCCGAAACGAGCAGCAGGGCCGTCAGGTCCATGTCCTTCACGGTCTCGAGGGCCTTGGCAGCCGCCTCGTCGCGGGCGCAGAGGGCAACATGGGCCTCGAGCGCCTTGCCGATGCGCTTGTCCGCGCGGGCCTGCTCCAGCACACCGTTGACGTCGCTGCGCAGGGCGATGAGCGTATCCCAGCGGGCCATGGCCGCCGCATCGAGTGCATAGGCCTCATAGGGCTGCACCATCTCGTTCAGAACGACGTTGCGCACGTCGTCTCCCGCACGGTGCGGCATGGCCTGCCAGATCTCGTCGCAGGTGAACGGCAGGATCGGCGCGAACATCCGCGCCATGGCGTCGACGATGAGATACAGCGCCGTCTGCGCGCTGCGGCGCTTCAGGCCGTTGCGGGACTCGCAGTAGAGGCGGTCCTTCAGGATATCCAGATAGAAGCTGGACAGCTCCACGACGCAGAAGTCATTGATAGCGTGGGTCAGAACATGGAATTCGTAATTGTCGTAGGCTTCAAAGGCCGTGCGGATCAGCTCGTTGAGCTTTGTGACGGCCCAGCGGTCCAGCTCCAGCATATCCTCCGGCGCAACAAGATGCTCCGCGTCGAAGCCGTCGAGGTTGCCGAGGCAGTAGCGGGCCGTATTGCGGAACTTCAGGTAATTCTGGCTGAGCTGCTTGAAGATCTCCTTCGAGCAGCGCACATCGGCACGGTAGTCCGCAGAGGCGGCCCACAAGCGCACGATATCCGCGCCGAAATCGCGGATGAGGTCAGCCGGATCGACGCCGTTGCCGAGGGACTTGGGCATGGCCTTGACCTCGCCGTCGACCGTCCAGCCATGGGTCAGGCACTCACGGAACGGTGCGCCCTGCCCGAGCGCGCCGACGGACGTCAGCAGGCTCGACTGGAACCAGCCACGGTACTGATCGGCACCCTCGAGGTACATCGTCGCGGGCCACTGGTCCGGATGCTCGCGGCGCAGGGAGGCAATGTGCGTCGAGCCGGAGTCAAACCAGCCGTCGAGCGTGTCAGTCTCCTTTTCAAACGTTCTGCCGCCGCAGTGCGGGCAGCTCAGGCCCTCAGGGACAAGCTCCATGGCCTCGCGCTCAAACCAGATGTTCGAGCCGTGCTCGCCGAACAGGGCGGAGATGTGGGCGATGGTCTCCGGCGTGCAGACGGGCTTGCCGCAGTCCTTGCAGTAGAACACCGGGATCGGCAGGCCCCAGCGGCGCTGACGGGAGATGCACCAGTCGGCGCGGTCGCGGATCATAGCGACCATGCGGTCCTTGCCCCACGCGGGCAGCCACTTGACATTGTCACAGGCGGCGACGGCCTCGTCCTTGAAGGACTCGACGGAGCAGAACCACTGCGGGGTGGCGCGGAAGATGATCGGGCTCTTGCAGCGCCAGCAGTGCGGATAGCTGTGCGTGAATTCCTCGGAGGCGAACAGCGCGCCGCTCTCCTTCATGTCGGCCAGAATGACGGCGTTGGACTCGTCATAGCGCAGGCCTGCATACTTGCCCGCTGCCTCGGTCTGGCGGCCGCGGTCGTCCACGGGGACGATCAGGTCGATGTTATAGCGGCGGCAGGTCTGGTAGTCGTCCGCGCCGAAGCCCGGGGCGGTGTGGACGCAGCCCGTGCCGGAATCCATCGTGACATAGTCCGCGCAGACAAGCAGGGACTCGCGCGGCAGGAACGGATGCTGTGCCGTCATATATTCAAAGTAACGGCCCTCATGGCGCTCGACGATCTCATATTCCTCGATACCGCCGGCCTTCATCGTCTTTTCAAGCAGCGCCTCGGCGACGAGATAGCGCTCGCCGTTTGCCGCCTTGACGACAACATAGCTCTCCTGCGGGTTCAGGGCGATAGCGAGGTTGCCGGGCAGCGTCCACGTCGTCGTCGTCCAGATGATGACATAGGTGTTTTCAGCCTCGAGCTTGCCCTTCGTGTCCTTCAGGGCGAACTTGACGTAGATGGACGTGCAGGGATCGTCCTGATACTCGATCTCGGCCTCGGCCAGCGCCGTCTCGTCCTTGGGGCACCAGTACACGGGTTTCAGGCCCTTGTAGATATAGCCCTTGCGGTACATCTCGCCGAAGACCTTGACCTCCTCGGCCTCAAAGGCCTTGTCCATGGTCTTATAGGGATGCTGCCAATCGCCGAGGACGCCGAGGCGGCGGAAGCCGCTCATCTGACGGTCGATGAAGTCCTGTGCAAAGGCCTGACAGGCATTGCGGAACTCCGGGATCGGCATGGCCTTGTGGTTGAGCTTGTTCTTCTTGATGATGGCGGATTCAATGGGCATGCCGTGGTTGTCCCAGCCGGGAACATAGGGCGTGTAATAGCCGCGCATCGCATGGGAGCGGACGATGAAGTCCTTGAGCGTCTTATTGAGCGCGTGGCCCATGTGGATATCGCCGTTGGAGAACGGAGGGCCGTCGTGCAGGATGAACGCGGGCTTGCCCTCGTTCTTTTCGAGCATCAGTCGGTAGACGTCGATCTTGTTCCAGTGCTCCAGCATGCCCGGCTCGCGCTGCGGCAGGCCCGCGCGCATCGGGAAGTCCGTCTTCGGGGTGATGATGGTGTTCTTATAGTCCATAAATGCCTCCATTTATTTCTTTTAACCGTTCGTAACAGGTTATTATCTGTTTCCGGACGGCACCGCACAATTCAGCAAGAACCATCGGCGAAAAATATCCGGCGAAGGTCGAAGAAGCGATTGTGCGGTGTTGTCCCAAAAAATCCTCTGTCTCATCAAGAGACAGAGGATTTCTCTGCGGTACCACTCCTGTTCCCCCGGAAGGGGGCGCTTGGGGCGCGATAACGGGCGCAGGCCGTCTCCCCTTACGCAGGCGCATGGCCCTTCCGGGGAAAAGCTCCGGGGTGATGCCCTGCAGCGCGCGTCTGCCTTGCATCCTCCGGCAGCTTTCTGAACGCGCGGGGTCCGCAGGTCCGTCCCCTTCGTCGCTTGATCGGTATTCGGTTCCGGTACGAATGTACAGAGATTCTTACCGCTTTTTCGGGTCGTAATTCCGCCCGAACTGCAGATCTTCAAATTTTTTGCTCACGGGGAAGCCGTGCAGCGTGTCGAGCTTGCGCGTATCGCCGGAGTGATCCTCCTGCGCGATGTCGCCGAGCGTCGAGCCGCTGAGGCTCTGCTCGATCTGCTGGCCGATCTCCTCGATGAGGGCGTCGGCCTTCTCCTCGGCGGAGGGATGAGACTGCTCTGCCTCATAGTCATAGGCGCGGTTGTGAGACGGCTCCTTCGGCTGCTCCTTCGGGGTCAGCACGGGGGTCTGCGGCTCCACCGGCGGGGTGAAGCGGTGGACGCGCTCCGGCTCGAACCACAGCAGGAACTGGATGCCTTCCTTTTCGCACTTCTTGCCCACCGGCCCCAGGCCGTTGGGGAAATGATCCGGATTAGGCCACCAGTTGCCGGTGGTGGTCCAGGTGAAATCGCAGGGATACCAGCCGGCGTCGATCCACCAGATATCCGGCTTCATGCCGTGGCGGATATAGGAATCGATGGCGTCCACCTGATTCTCCTCGGTAACGGCGGTGAATTCCTGCTTCCCGCCGATGCCCCAGGTGTGCAGGCACATTTTCGGGGGAATGGGCTGACCGTCCTCGCGGGGCAGGATGTGCTTGAAATACCACCGGCGCCACATGTTGCGGGCCCGGCTTTCATCGCCGGTAAAGCCCATCAGTGTCATCCGGGGAGTGCGGATGGTCTCACCCGGCTTCATGTACATATTCATGTACTGCTGTCCCACCGCCAGATGCACGCCCTGCTCGCAGGGGGCGAATTCCGCCAGCCACTGAGCGGGCCAGCCGATGGCCAGATTGATGCCGTATTCCGCGAACATCAACCGCATGTAGGGGAACGCCCAATGGGTGCCCAGGCCGTTCTGCGGCGCGATGGAGAGCTCGTGATCCAGGCGGTCGGTGAAGAACTCATACCCATCCTGATTCACCGTATCGCCGTTGCCGTGGATCAGCACGGGATCGCTGCCCGCTATACAACTGTCCATTACGCGGATCTTGGAAAGAATGGGGGTGTTTTTCTCTCCGCGGTTGGTGAGGAACACGATCCATTCGGTCACGGGGAAATCCCGATACTCCAGATACTCCGCGCGAATCTCCAAACCGGCCTCATCCTGACCGGTTACCACGATCTGCAGCATGTTGGTATCCACCAACCGGCGTTCCACCCGCGGATGGAAATCCGCGGGGATACCGCGTACCAGGCGATCCCCATATTGAAAGCTCAACGGAATTTCCGCCGGCGAGGTATACGGGATCAGCTTTTCAATCAGCCGCATATCGGTCTTTGTCACCTTGTTCATATCCATGGAAATCATTCTCCCATCATTCGCCAATCGCCCGGGGCGTCCAATGCGCGGCCGCTTCCGTATTCCGGATATCCGCTACCGAACGGCGGACGATCAGCTCTTCTTCAAACATATACTTACGGTCAAACTGACGGTTGCTGTGAAGGATCCGCTCATAGAGGATGGTCGCCGCCTGCTTGCTGACGTCATGC
>ERZ857480.57703-NODE-89282-length-12021-cov-6.8220_pt1 | contig 12021 bp, 8 predicted proteins | sample MGYA00519767_ERZ857480 | MGnify/ENA primary metagenome ERZ857480 (study PRJEB31778, sample SAMEA3449210) | human gut metagenome | biome: human gut; feature: human-associated habitat; material: faeces | place: United Kingdom | collected 2010/2012 ...
CACCCCCTATCGGGGCAAGACCGTGGCGGTGGTGGGCGGCGGCAATTCCGCCGCGGCGGACGCCCTCGCCCTGTCCCGCATCGCAAAAAAAGTCTACCTCATCCACCGCCGGGACAGCCTGCGGGCTACCAAGGTATACCATGCGCCGCTGATGGCTGCACCCAACGTGGAATTCTGCTGGAACAGCACCGTCTCCGCGCTGCTGCACGACAGCCGCCTGACGGGGTTGCGGCTGCAAGACGTCAACACCGGCGCGGAGCGCGACCTTGCCTGCGACGGTGTGTTCATCAGCGTGGGACGCGCCCCGGCGACGGAGCTGTTCCGACGCGAGCTGGCGCTGGACAAATCCGGTTACATCATCGCGGATGAATCCACCCGCACCAACCTCCCCGGCGTGTTCGCCGTGGGCGACGTGCGCACCAAGGCGCTGCGGCAGGTGGTCACCGCCGTATCGGACGGCGCGGTGGCCGTCCACTACGCAGAGGAATATCTGGCGGAGAATTGGTAAGGGAGGGATATTTTGAGAACATACAAGGATAAAGCGGAACTCAAAAATGAGATCAATCAGAGCTTTGAGAAGTATATTTCCGAATTTGATACGGTTCCGGAAGCCCTGAAGGATAAAAGAGTACCAGATGTGGACAGAACCCCGGCAGAGAATCTTGCGTATCAGGTGGGATGGACGACACTGCTCTTAAAATGGGAGACTGACGAGAAGCGTGGAATGGACGTGAAAACACCGTCGGAGCAGTTCAAGTGGAACCATCTGGGCGACCTGTACCAATGGTTCACGGACACCTACGCCCATTTGTCCTTGGCGGAATTGAAGGGCAAATTAAATGAAAATATCTCCGCGATCCAGGCCATGATCGATTCCATGAGCGAGGAGGAGCTGTTCCAGCCGCACATGAGAAGGTGGGCGGATGACGCCACCAAAACAGCGGTATGGGAGGTTTACAAATTCATCCACGTCAATACAGTTGCTCCTTTCGGAACGTTTCGGACAAAGATCAGGAAGTGGAAAAAGGCCGCGCTGTAGGTTCTGATTTGTTTTATAAGCCATAACAGAGGATGGGCCGTGCTCAAGCCCGGAATGAAAGCCCTGGCTTTGCCTAATATGATATAAACGGCGATGCCGTCAGTCTGCACGACTTTGCCGGCAAGAAGGTCGTTTTATATTTTCATTCAAATGATACCACCCCCGGCTGTACCCTGCAGGTCGGTGCCTTTGCCGTAGCCTACGTGGGATTTGAAAAGCTGAACGCCGTTTCATCGGCATCAGCAAGGACTTGAAGGCCTCCCGCGCAAGATTTACGCAAAACACAATCTGCCCGGTCTTCTGCTCCCCGACCCAGAGCTGCAGGCGATCCAATCCTATGGGGTCTGGTAGGAGAAGCAGCTCTACGAGGAGGTTTCCATAGGCGTCGCCCGCAGCAGCTTTCTCATCGACGAGCAGGGCGTCATAGAAAAGGCTTCGTTTAAGGTCAAGCCGATACTAACGCAGCGGAGCTGCTGGGTATCTAAAAAGTGCGTCTCAGTAGTGATATCAGGAGACGAAAGAACCTCTCCCGATATGCATCAGGACACCCTACATGCTGGCAAAAGAGGCTGCGGCAAATGCCGCAGCCTCAGGCTTCATTGGGGATCGTTAGTGATGGCGCTCAGTATTCTTTTGGAAGAAAACATATTCACCATTGTTCCTGCTTTTTTAGGCAGTATGCTCGTTAATCCAGGCGATCATCGTGATCAAAGGGCAAGATTGACATTCTGTTTTTTATAGTTTTTACCTCATGTGTGTTTTATGATTGGATTACCGTCTTCATCAAGAAAGGGAGTCATACCGCTTATCCCTATGCCGCTTGATACCAGATAATGAACTCCTGATTCTTGATCGACAATGATCTTTAATATCCCACCATACCGTATGGTTTCTTCACAAACAACGCGCTAGTTTCTCCATGTATAGACTTCTGTATCCACAACGCCACAGGGGTTAGACGAGGATGTTACGGTTCGGTTGCTCCCGCTTTCCCAAGTGATATTTCCTAAGGCATCTTTTTTGATAAACTTAAATTCTATCGTTGTTCCAGAGGGAACGCTTACAGGAAGAAACCACTCCGGATAATTGGGGTTGAGCATGGATTCCGTACAGTTATCAGGATTCCAATTTCCGAGTTCCGGAATGTTCCCAACTATATAGATGTTCTCACCAAGTTGAGTTTCAGCGGATACATGGAAAACTATCTGATTTTGATCTCCAGACAGAACATTATAGTAAATTGCATTACTAGTTGCCGTTCCCTTTCGCACGGTGATAGGTTGGAGTCCGGCATTAACCCCCTCGGGTACAGTTGCCACAATCTTATTGGCGGTTGTACTTTGAACAGTTGCAGCGGTAGTCCCGAAATATACCGAGATATTCCCGCTAAAACCATCTCCATAAATGTGAACGGTATTTCCGGGACGTCCAGTAGTAGAGATTACATCTCCAATCTGGGGCGTGGAAGGCACTTCGGATGCTTGGTATTGCCATACGCAAACGCCGCCGCCAGAAATAGTAAACGAAGGTATGAGATTGTTCTGCACAGTCGTGGCAGTACCAAACAAGGATCCGTCCAAATAATCCGAATACTGTCCAGTGGGGAGATTTGTTTGAATTGCAGGAATAACGCTTGCACTATCGGGTTGTCGGTTGACTGCAACGACAACTACGTCATCGTAGAATTGTCGTTCAAAAACCATCACATTATCATCACTATAGCGAACGGTTGTAGTGCCGTATGCAATTGCATCGTTTGAGCGCCGCAGGGTAGATAGGGTTGCTATAAGCTGATATGCTGTTGTTGTTGTACTAAAGCCACATTCGGTGGGCATGTATACTCTTCCTGCAACATCACTTGCATCACCGGGTATAACATACTGTTCCGTTCCGTAGTAGATTGTTGGAATGCCCCTTGATGTCAGCAGAACTGCAAGCGCCGCATTGTAGACTTTCTGACTCCTTTGGGTATATCCAAAGCGGGTAACATCGTGATTATCTAGGAAGGTTACAGTCTGATTAGGATGGTCGTAATCCTCCTGAGTATATACCAACATATTGGCAAAGTTGCTCATTGGAGTAGAGAATGAGCCAAATGTTGTACTTGCTGCTCGGTAGAACTCAAAATCAAGGTTGTTTACACCAGTTTGCTTGGGAAAATAAACGTATTCATCATATTTGGGATCTGGTCTGCCAATAAAGAATTCACCAAAGTGAGTAACTGTTTTTCTGGAATCCACAACATCTTTTAGACCCTTTACAAAAGACGGATCCATATGAAGAGTAGCATCATGGCGAATACCATTTACGCCCAAATCACTCCAAAACAGCATGGCGGCTTCCAAATACGCAACAACATCACTATGTTGCTGCGAGAAGTCCGCAAGCGAACCTAAATCCTTATGCCGGTATCCAAATCGGCTAGAGTCATTGCCTCTGTCCCCAAGACCATGGAACCAGCCATTTATATTGTTGTTGGGATCAGCGATCAAGTTTTCAATCAGTCCGTCATTGTTGTAGTCATATGGTTCTCCATTTGCATCAAAAGCAAATTCTCCATTTTCCTTGCGGTCTGGCTCATACAGTTTTCCATCTTCTGGAGCATTGTTGTTTGTTGGGTTCATTTCACGGCTTGTGTGATTGGTAACAAAATCGATTACCAATTTAATGCCGTTTTCATGAAGAGCATCCCGCAAATCCTTGAACTCATTAAGAGTACCAAAATGCTTGTTTGTTGCAAAATAATTACGCACATGATATCCATGAAAGCTGGTCCAAGTATCGTAACTCCCGTCATTTTGATAATCAATTATCGCTGTATCTCGATTTTCATAGGGCGCGGAAATCCAAACAGCGGTTACGCCCATCCCTTTCAGATAAGGAATTTTCTGAACAATGCCATCCCAATCCCCACCTTGATATAGTTTCAAGTCTGCCCCAGTTCCGTCATATAAGTTGGAACTAAAACCAACCGGAATATTATTTGTACTGTCGCCATCATAGAAGCGGTCAGTAATAATCTGATAGATGACATCTTTGGACGAAACTGGACCAAGGTCATTGACAGTTTCTTGAGCAAATACAGTCGCGCCAGGTATGGATAGCAACAAAACTATTACCAGCACGAACACTAAAACTCCTCTAGCACGCTTCATGCCATATTTCCTCCTTCTGCATCAAATGGCCTTAATATCTCGTGTAAAAACCCTAAAACTTATGCTCTACGGCTCCTGACTCCATTCCATTCATCGTTTTAAGTTTGCTTTGTGCGTCTGGTTGACTTTCTCTCCACAATGTTTGAAGTCGTTACATACGTCTGAATTTGCTTATTGGGATGCTTGATTATGTCTATTATCAACTTACCAGCTTGTCTGCCTAAGTCCCTTACATTGATATCCACAATGGTGAGCTGAGGCTCTATTACTTGAGAGAGCGGGTAGTCATCAAACGCAACAATGCCGATATCCTGTGGAATTCTTATGTTTTTCCTGCAAAGAGCGTCAACACACCCCATGGCAATATAGTTGTTGGCGCAGATAATGGCGTCCGGCAGGATTTTATGATCCATGAGCTTCATCGTCATAAGGAAGCTGTCTGCGCGGGTGGATTCTCCCAACCAGATATACTGATCTTCCAATTGCAGGCCGGCATTTTCGAGTTCCTGCTTTACACCTTGCAGTCGATGCAGCGACCCAAAGTCGTAATACTGTCCGCCGATAAATGCAATTTTCCGGTATCCCCGTGAAAGAAGATAAGCCGCTGCGACGGTTCCGGAGTACACATTGTTGTTGTCAATCCAACACACCTGGCTTTCAAAATTCGGCGCGCCCAACACGATGTGAGGAAAGTGCGATTTTGTAAGCAGTCCGGACAAGGGGTATGCTATTACGGAAACGTGGATGGCTAGTGCGTCGGCACTTTGCCGATAAATCACTTCCTTGGCTACTTCGTATGCAGTTGCCGTGTCTACTCCGCGAAGCTGAAGCCGATACCCTCTGGCGCTCAAAGACTCCTCTAAACCCGCAATAATCTCAAACATATGTGGATTCTGAAAGGCTGTGTTCGGAGCTAAATTTGCTAAAACCGCAATCGTTTTGGTCGTGCCTCTTGCAAAACTCTGTGCGCTGGCGTTTGGATAATAGTTGAGTTCCTGCATAACCCTGCGCACCCGCGCCGCTGTTTCCTCTGAAATACTGTAGTGCCCATTGATCACTTTGGACACGGTAGAAACAGAGGTGCCGGCCGCTGCCGCAACATCCTTAATCGTAATACCCATGACACAGCCCTCCATGCAGAATAATCATACAACTATTTTAAGTATAATTTATTCAGCATTGACCGTCAACAAATACTGCAAAGCCATGATCGTAGAGTTTCCTGTGGTCAAGTCCTTCGCTCCAATGCAGTTTACCGTATTCCTCGTCCAAATCAACGGCTTTGCCTCCGCGATTGATACAGATGGTAACACGCTGATTGCAGTATTCCCTTGCGTAGATGATTAGTCCGCTTCCGCGCTCTGCAGATACCACGCGGAAATCGCCACAGCGAAGCGGTTCCAGTTTTTTGCGCATGGCGATGGCTTCCTTGAAAAAAGTACACAGAGTCGAATTTTCGTTATCCCACGGCATCGGACAACGGTATTCTTCTTCTGAAAGACCTTGAACACCCAGTTCATCACCATAGAAAACCGTGGGCATTCCGACAAAAGTCATCATAAAAAGAATGGCCAATCGATACCGCCTCATGTCTCCGCCGCACAAAGAGAGAAACCGGCTCACATCATGGCTGTCCAGCAGATTCATCTGCGCCGGAGTCATCTGCATCCGATAGCGCATGAGCATATCCGTGATACGTCCCGCAAAATCCGATGCATCAATGGATTGCTCCGCAAAAAACAGATTGCAGTGCTTTCGGAAATCGTAATTCATGGTGGAGTCAAACATGTCGCCCTGGAGCCAGTGCCCTGCGCTTTCCCATACTTCGCCGATGAGCAGCACATCCGGGTCAATCTCCTTCACCGCTTTTCTGAATGCCCGCCAGAAGCCATCGTCCACTTCACTGGCAACATCCAGCCGCCAGCCGTCGATGTGGAAATTCTTCACCCAATAGCGTCCTACCTCGCAAAAGTACTCTCGCACAGCAGGGTTCGCTGTATCCAGCTTTGGCATCATCCGCTCATAGGCGAAGCATTCGTATTCCGGATAATCCTCCGGATCGTCCGGACACACCACGGGGAATTTCAAACCGTAGAACCAGTCTCTGTAAGAGGATGCCTCTCCTTTTTCCACCACATCTTCAAAGGCGAAAAAATGCCAACCGCAATGATTGAACACGCCGTCGATCAAAATGCGGATTCCCCGTGCATGAAGCACATGTACCAGATGATGCAGCGCCTCGTCGCCGCCAAAGCACGGGTCAACGTGAAAATAATCCAAAAGATCATATTTGTGGTACTCTCCTGCCACAAAGATGGGATTCAGGTATACGCAGTTCACGCCCAGCTCTTCCAGATAGTCAACATTGTCGGCAATACCCCACAATGTGCCGCCCAATTTGCCGCGTACTGGCTGACCATGATAGTCAATGGCTCGATCCTGAATGGAAATGCGTTTGACCCCTGAGGCAAAGCTGTCGGGGAAAATATTGTACACCACAGCGTCATTGACCCAGTCAGGCACAACCGCAATGTCTGCCCGGTGGTTGAACGGCAGCTTGAAATACTGCGAACGGTCATCCACCAGATGATCGGTAAATACATCGCCGTAATACAGGACCCGCTCGGTACCGTCATTCAGATGGAAGTAATAATACAGTCGCTTATAGGGACTATCCAGCACTATCTGCCAGTAATCATGATACAAATCGCTCGCTGCCACCTTCATGGCGACAGGAGTAAAAACGATGGGAGTAACACGGCAGGCGGTATCGCCATAGTAGAGCGTGCAGCTCTTCAAATCGCCTTTGGCGCAGCGCAGGCGAAAAACGATGTGCTTTTCGTCAAGTCCATGTGCGTACTGCGACATGGGGATGTGTAAAACAGCTTCTTTTTTCATGCTTATCCTTTCACTCCGCCGGCCGTTAAGCCGGAAGTCATGTGCTTCTGGCATAAGAAGAAGATGATCAGCACCGGAATTGATACGGTAATGGACGCGGCGGCAAAAACCGGCCAGCTGCCGCTCATTTCTGTTGCTTGCAACGCATACAGTCCGGCAGCCAGTGTGTAGTTCTCCTCGCCGGTCATAAAGGTTGTAGCATAGATATACTCGTTCCACACATAAATCAGGACCATCAGAGCTGTGACAACGATACTGGGCTTCGCCAAAGGCAAAACAATTCGCGTGACCACCTGAAGAGGATTCGCACCGTCCATCCGGGCAGCTTCTTCGATTTCCACGGGTACCGTGTCAAAATAGCCCTTGATATTCCAAAGGCTGAAGACCGCCATGGTCCCGGTATAGATCAGGATAAGGCCGGTTCGGTGATTGATAAGTCCCATCGGGCGGAGCAGGCGGTATACGGCAAACATCGACAGGACAGCCGGAAACGAATTGAGCAGCACAAGGCACTTCAAAATCGGTCTGCGACCGGGAAACCGCCGCCGTGAAAAACAGTAGGCAGCCGGAATTGCTACACAGAGTGACAGGGATACAGTAACGACCGCCAGATAAACGCTGTTGCCAAGCCATGTGAGAATATCTTCACCAAAAAGGACACGGCGGTAGTTTTCCAGTGAGAAGTTCTTGGGGATAAAGGAAAAATCCGAACTCAGCAATGTGTTTTGTCCATTGAGGGAAACACTAATCGAATAGAGAATAGGAATCAGTGTAATAAAACACAGGACGATAAAGAAAATATTCAGTGCCGTAAGGCGAACACGTTCTTTTTGTTTGCGGCTCATCTGGAACCCTCCTCTTGCAGCCGATACCGGGCGGAGAATGCAATCAGCAACACAAAGATAATGATGGATATGGCAGAGCTGTATCCATAGTTATTGCTGATGAATGCATTTTCGTAGGCATAGGTCAAAATAGTATGCACATGTGCGCCGGTTTTGGCTCCAGCCTGCTGTGTCAGAAGATAGATCACATCGAACTGCTTGAAGGTTGTGAAGATGGTGATAATAACAGCCGGCGCAATGATGGGACGAATGGCTGGAACCGTAATATAACGGGTGCGCTGCACCCATCCGGCACCATCAAGCAAAGCGCTTTCAAAGTAACTTTTGTCTATGCTCTGCATAGCGCCATCCATAATCATAATCATAAACGGCAGCGCCAGCCAAAGATTGACAGCCGTGCAGCAGATAAACGCCGACACATCCGAGGATAGCCACCGCATAGTCTCCAGCCCCAGCTTTTCCATCCACTGGTTCAGCAAGCCGAACTGTGTGTTGAACATGCCGGTTTTCCACAGAAGAATGGAGACATAGCCGGGCATGGCCCACGGAAACATCAGCAGTGTTTTATACAGCTTCCGAAACCGCAAGTTCTGTATATTCAAAAGGCTTGCCAGCACAAAGGCAATCACCAGCTGCAACACCATATTGACCACCGTCCACAAAACGGTTACGAGAAGCGCCGATAAAAACCCGGAATCAAAAACGAACAGCGCACGGATATAATTCTCCAAGCCGATAATGGTAAAGTCAAACCAGTGGTACACGTTCATGTTGGTCAGAGAGATATAGAACGTATAGAGGATGGGAAAGACTACTACCAAAGCAATCAGCAGGAGGGACGGTCCGGACCATAAATAGGAGCAGAGCCACTCCTTTTGTAGCTTACGTTTCATAGAAAGTTCCTCAATGCATGGCGTCAATCAAGCTGTTCGCTTGCGTCAATGCGGCAGCAAAGGCTTTGTCTACCCCCGATTTGGAGAGGTTTACATCTGTCAGCAAATTACCGACTACTGTCCACATAACATCCATTTCGGGGATATTGGGCATGGGAACGGCAATTTCAGCGGTAGTGCGCATTGCCTGCACCAGTGTATCATCACATACACGGCTGTCATCATAGCATGCGCTGTTTGCCGGAGCACAACCGCTTGCCTGCGCCAGCACAACACCCACTTCCGGATCCAGCAATGCATGCAGCAGCCTTTGGACGGCGTCCGTTTTGTTCTGTGCCGCGAAGGTCAGCACATGAATCCCCTGCACGCCGGAGTAGGGAGCAAGAGCCCTGCCTGTTTTATCTACGGTAGGCATCGAAGCAATGCCGAGGTCTATATTCGCTTCACGGGCAGAGGGAACCATCCACGGACCGCCGATTGTTGCGTCCGCTTTCCCCTCCAAAAACAGGGTATTCACCGTAGAATACTCCGTTTCCCCAGGCATCAGATCTACAAATTTCAAATGATACTCCAACGCGTCCTTGACTGCCTGCTGATCGGGGAACGGTGTGCCGTCTGCATCGATAATGCTGCCGCCAAAGCCGTGAATCCATGCAGCGCTGTAATAGGCGGTGCTGTGCTGCTCCACAAAGCCGTAGCGACCGCGCCCGGTGTTTTCTTTCATATACGCCAGCAATTCTTCTGTGGTGGTCGGCACCTCTTCATCCTGCATATAGCGTCGATTATACATAAACAGCAGCGTTTCAAAATACAGAGGAAGCTGGTACAAGCTGCCGTTGTAGGTCGCAGCCTCCAGCGTCATAGGGAGATAACCGGACAGTTCACTTTGTGAGATCAGCTCTGTAACAGGCGTAAGTATTCCCATTTCGGCAAAAACGCCTATTTTGTCATGGGCAAATACAAACAGATCGGGAGCGGAGGAAGGATCATTGCCTACCAGCTTCAGCGAGTCTGTCAGGCTGGTTTTCTTTTCAAACCGTACCGTGATATCAGGCAGTGCCTTATCCAGATAAGCCTGTAAGGCTTCAATGACTGCGGCCTCCTTGTCGTGCCACACAACAAGAGTATTCGGATCGGCAGCTTTGCCGCCAGATCCGCCGCACGCCGCCATGGTCATTACTATCAGCAGCGCCAGCGTCAGGGCGAGAAATCGTTTCATAATATCCCCTTTCTAATACATAGTGCGGGGATGCAAAAACGCATACCCGCACTATTGTTATCAACCGTTACTTTGCTTTTTTCTTCTTTACCACAACAACGACCGCAACCGCTGCCGCAGCAGCAACAGCCAAAGCAACGCAAACAATCAGAACGGTATTGTCCTTTTCAGCGGCAACGATTTTGCTGCCGGCAGGTTCCTCATAGCTGACGGTTGCATTTTCCGCATCAGACACAACAATCCATACATCCTTTCCGACTTCAACAGACAGATCAGCGGTCTGGACAGAGCCTTCATTGGCGTTAATGATTACGGAGTTAATCCAACCGGGAACCTCGATGGTATACCAGTCGCCATCCATTGTCAGAGCCTCACCGGGCCACGAAGAAAATACATTTGTGCCGTCCGGCGCAGACCATGCCCAGCAGCACGGAGCAGACCAGTCGGAGGGAACCTGAACGCGGACGGTAATATTTTCAGCCGTTTTGTTCGGATCTGTGTCGGAGAGCTCATAGCTCAGATCCTCATAAACGGTAATCCAGAGCTCCTTGCCCTCAATGCTGATATCGGCTGTCTGAACAGTGCCCTCGTTGCCGTTAACTATGACAGAATTCACCCATGTAGGGGCTTTGGCGGTGAACCAGCCGTCTTCACCCTCATCCATAGCCTGACCGGGCCACGCCGCAAATGCATTGGTACCATCGGGGGCGGACCATGCCCAAAGATTTACGCTTTTCCATGTCAGCGGCACATAAGCATGTACTGTAAACTTCTCCACATACTCGGGGACCTCTGCCATACTCTGCGCTTCATAGCTTACAGAAGCGGTCGCGTCATCGGCAACCGTGATCCAAACGGCTTTGCCGGCCTCTACCGCAATGCCTTCCGTCTGGACAGAGGCCTCGCTGGCATTGACAATGATGTTCTGCACAAAGCGTGGAACATAAGTGTAATACCAGCCATCATCCAAAGGTTCAAGCTGCTCGCCAGGCCATGCCTCAAAAGCGTTTGTGCCATCATCCGCCCAGGCCCAACAGCAGGGAGCGTCCCAGCCTTCAGGTACGGATACGCAAACAGGAATCATCTCGTTGCTCTTCTCTTCTTCCGCAAAGGCAACCGTATAAAGCGAGGAAATGCACAAAGAAACAGCAAAAAGAATGGCCAATACCTTTTTCATCTTACTTTCCTCCATATTTTTTTGTCCCAATATCACTATAGGGCATTTTTATTATAATTCACGCCAAAAATGCTGTAAATCGTTTTCTGTGAAACTGCTTTCCGTCCTTAAAATCGCCTGTCTCCCTCGATATTGCCGATTTTCTTTGTGAAAATAGCCAATTATTGCGGCTGCATTGTGGCAGTTTGCCCAGCAAAACGACATAAGTCTGTTAGCTGCATAGGAAAGTAGTTTCTCATTTTCTTTGCTTCTCACCCGTTCCCTCTGTACAAAAAAGCAGGAGGATTACCACCACCGGCACTCCTCCATAACCTTTCAAGTGAACAATTTTGAGTTTTGAACCCAGGACAGCTTTTTTTCAACAGACACCGCCGTAGTCGCAAAGCAACCCATCAGCCTTCAGGCTGGTGTTTACGGAAGCTCTTGCAGTATTCCTCATCGCCGCCGCTTAGTACATGGCCGGTGAATGCCCCTCCTTCAGTATTTGGGCGCCAGCCGTCCATGAGCTCGTCGTTCTCCATGATAAAGGGGCTCGCCGTATCCTGCCCCCATGAGGTGTCATATTTCCCCATAAGGTAATCGCTCAGTGCCGTTCGGTCGGCAAAGCGCAGCATCCGGTACGGCTCCTGAAAGGCAACCTTTTCTACAAAGTACAGCGTCCCGTCATCCGCCGTCAGAAGCACCGCGACATGCCCGACAAACAGGATGGATTCCTCCTCGGTCGGCTTATCATGGAAGAACACCGTGATGAGGTGGATTCTTTCATTCTCCCGAAAGGTAACACCGCGGGAAGCC
>ERZ857480.67249-NODE-104094-length-12009-cov-5.8719_pt1 | contig 12009 bp, 9 predicted proteins | sample MGYA00519767_ERZ857480 | MGnify/ENA primary metagenome ERZ857480 (study PRJEB31778, sample SAMEA3449210) | human gut metagenome | biome: human gut; feature: human-associated habitat; material: faeces | place: United Kingdom | collected 2010/2012 ...
TGGAAGTAAATCAAAGGAGACAATTATCCGCTATTCAAGGCAGATCATTCATTTTTTGAGAGAACAGCAGGTGAAGGCGATTGTGATTGCCTGTAATACAGCAAGTGCATTTGCCCTGGATGCAGTAAAGGATGAACTGGATATTCCTGTACTGGGAGTGATTGAAGCCGGAGCAAGGGTAGCAGCAGAGGAAACTCATAATAAAAGAGTTGGTGTGATCGGAACACTTGGAACTGTCGGAAGCGGCATTCATGAAGCATTCCTGAAGCATCTTGATCCGGAGATCACTGTGATCGGAAAAGCCTGCCCATTATTTGTTCCGCTGGTTGAAGAAGGATGGCTTCATGATCCGGTAACTACCGAGGTTGCTTCTCGGTATCTTCAGGAATTGAAGCAGCAGGAGATTGATACGCTGATTCTTGGATGTACACATTATCCTCTGATACGTTCCACGATCAGAGAGGTTATGGGACAGAACGTACGTCTTGTCAATCCGGCATATGAGACAGCACTGCAGTTGAAGGCTCTTCTTGCAGAACTGGATATTTCCAGCAGCGGGACAGGAGAAGAGGAATTTCCGTATCGCTTTTATGTGAGTGATCTGGCAGATGAGTTTAAGGATTTTGCAAATTCTATTTTGCCATATGATGTGTCGATGGCAAAAAAAATCGACATAGAAAAATATTAAGATCAGGAGGAGCAGACAGATGAACAAAGATGTACTGATACATGTACGTGGTCTTCAGCTGATGGAAACAGACGATGAGCAGGAACCGATTGAGATTGTAGTGCCGGGACAGTATTATTTCCGAAATGGAAGTCATTATCTGCGATATGAAGAAATGCTGGATGATTCTGCACAGACAACGGTAAATTATATTAAAATGTCATCGGAGGGAGTAGAAATCCGAAAACAGGGACAGGTAAACGTACATATGGTTTTTGAGCAGGGAAAAAAGAACAAAACTTTTTATAATACACCATATGGAACTCTTCAGATGGGAATTGCAGCAACAGGCCTGGAACTGAAAGAAAGTGAAGACGATATTCAGATGAAAGTGGATTACGCACTTGATATGAATGAAGAACATGTTGCGGACTGTTATCTGACAGTACAGGCACAGTCTAAGGATTCCGATGAATTTGTTTTATAAAGACAAAAATAATGCCCGCGAAGCATTTTGACTTGGCGGGCATTGTCTTTGTTTGATATTATTTGTTTTTGCTGAACATTCTTTTGAAGAATCCCTTTTTCTTAGGTGCCGGTGTTTCAAGAGAACCACGGATTCCCTTTACACCTACGATGTATAAACCGCTTACTTCGGCTTTTACTTCTTTCTTGACAGGGATCAGATCAAAAATTTTCTCATCTGCAATCAGTATGGAAATCTTCGGACCAACTTTAGCCTTAACGATCGGCAGTTTGGAACGGCGCATCAGCTTTGGAGCCTGGTCAATGACCATCTGAGGCAGACCGGATTCTTTGAGTGGAAGTCGTTTCTTATCAATGATCAGCATGGAAACGGTCTGTTTTGCAGCTTCAATCTGTGCCTGCTGTTCTTCTTGCTTTTTCTGAGCTTTCTTTCCGAAGAAATAAAGTGCAACCAGGGCAATGATCAGAATGACCAGGATAACAAGAAGGACGATGCTAAGTGTACTCATAGATACCCTCCTCAATGTGTATATATTTATAAATATTTATGCGAAATATATTCTAACATTATTTATTACAAAAGGCAAATAAATTCACGAAAAATCCGTGAAGAAAAGGAAAAACGGTGGAAATGATATTGGTAAACAGGTATAATATAAAGAACATAAATTGTAAGATCTGGAATAAGAAAAATAACATGAGGTATACTAAAAATTACAGAACAGACGAGATAAGGAGTTAGTATGGAAAGGTATAATGGTAAAAAGAAACCCAGACAACAAGCCGATAAAAAGACATCCCGATCTGTCCAAACAGGAAGGATGACAGAAGAAGAGCGTCAGCGGGAACGCAGGCGGAGACGTCGGGCGTTACAGAGAAAACGAGAGCGTCAGAGAAGGCTTATCCTGGGTATTATGGCTATTGGCATCCTGTTTGTGACAGCTGCGGCAGTCAGGGGAATTGCAGGACGACTCCTTTCATCGTCAGACAGTTCTGATAAGAAAACGGCGGTAAATGCTTCAGATGCTTCGATTTCAGTCAAAGATTCACAGACAACAGAGAAAGCTTCTTCTGAAGCTTCTGCAAAAGACACGCTCAAAGCGGCGAAACGAAAAGCAGCACAGTATGATTACGATGGTGCGATGGAGCTTCTTAAGAAAGATGCCTCATACAGCAGCAACTCTGATATGCAGAATGCAGTCAGCAAATATGAAGAAGCCAAAGCTTCCTGTAAATCATGGCCGCTGGAAGAAGTGACACATATTTTCTATCATACTCTTATCAAGGATCCGAGTAAGGCCTTTGATGGAGACTACAAAGAGGCTGATTATAATCAGGTTATGACTACGATAGATGAGTTTAACAAGATTACACAGACTATGTATGATAAGGGTTATGTGATGGTCAGTATCAAAGATATGGCAAAGGTGAATGAGGATGGAAGTATGTCACCGGGAGAAATCCTTCTTCCAGAAGGAAAGATTCCATTTGTGCTTTCACAGGATGATGTCTGTTATTATCATTATATGGACGGCGACGGATATGCCTCTAAACTGGTTGTAGATGATGAAGGTAAGATCCGAAATGAATATATTGAAGATGATGGAAGTGTATCAGTAGGAGATTATGATATGGTTCCACTGATTGACCGCTTTGTAGAAAAACATCCTGATTTTTCTTACAGAGGAGCCAGGGGTATTGTGGCATTAACCGGATATAATGGGATTCTTGGATATCGAACAGATATCAGCTATGAAACACGTCCGGCAGATCTGGATGATAATAAAGTAGAATGGCTGAATGCACATCCGGATTTCAGCCTGGAAAAAGAACGGGAAGAAGCAAAGAAAGTTGCAGAGGCCATGAAGAAAGAAGGATGGCTGTTTGCCAGTCATACCTGGGGTCATCAGAATATCGCGCAGATTTCGCTGGAACAGCTTCAGGCAGATACACAGAGATTCAAAGATAATGTAGATCCTCTGATCGGAGGAACGGATATTATCATTTTTGCATTTGGAACAGATCTGACGGTGCAGGAAGATTATTCCGGGGACAAATTTGAATACCTCAAGAGTGTTGGATACAATTATTACTGCAATGTGGATTCCAGCAAATATTTTGTGCAGATCCGAGACCGTTACTTCCGACAGGGAAGGCGAAATGTAGACGGATATCGTATGTATTATAATCCGGAACTTCTGGAAGATTTGTTTAATGTAAAGGATGTCTTTGATCCAAGCAGACCGACTCCGGTACCACCAATGACTTAAGTTAAGAAAGAGGGAGTTACAACTATGAAGAAAAGAGCTGTGATACTTGGATGTATTTTTTCAGCTTCGATACTTCTAAGCGGCAGTCATATTCTGTCGCTTTTGAATGATACAGCAAAAAGGGAAACAAAAACAGTCAGTACTTATCAGACTGCTTCTCAGGAAGAGGCAGAAACGGACAGTAATGACTCGGAGAAAGAGGATTCTTCAAAATCCAGTAAAGAGCAGTCCATTCTTGATCAGGCAACCATCATGTATCAACAGTATAATTATGATGAAGCAATCAAACTTCTGAAAGGTCAGAAGGAGTTTGTATCAAATAAAGATTATATGGATCTGGCAGCCAAATGTCAGATTTCCAAGTCTTCGCTTGTAGAATATCCGCTGGAAAAGATTACACATGTATTTTTTCATACACTGATCAAAGATAGCAGCAAGGCATTTGACGGAGATTCCAAATCAGGTGGATATAATCAGGTAATGACAACGATCAGTGAGTTCAATAAGATCATACAGATTCTTTATGATAAAGGATATGTTCTTGTAAGTCCGCATGATATGGCAACGGTAAACAAAGACGGTACAATGAGCCGTGGAAAGATCATGGTTCCGGAAGGCAAGATTCCGTTTGTACTCTCACAGGATGATGTGAGCTACTATCATTATATGGATGGTGACGGTTATGCATCCAGGCTGGTGCTTGATGAGAATGGTGATGTCAAAACAGAATATATTGAGGATGATGGAAGTGTATCGGTAGGAGATTACGATATGGTTCCGCTTCTGGATGCATTTATCAAAGAGCATCCTGATTTTTCTTATCATGGACGTAAGGGAATTCTTGCGATGACTGGTTATGATGGTGTTCTTGGATATCGTACAGATATTGCCTATAAAGATAAAGAAAACCTTCAGGATGACCAGAAAGCCTTCCTGGACAGTCATCCGGATTTTGATTATGACCAGGATGTGAAGGATGCCAAGAAGGTTGCTGATGCCATGAAAGCAGAAGGATGGGAATTTGCCAGTCATACCTGGGGACATCGGAATGCAACGACTTCCACGGCAGAGGAACTGAAAACAGATGACAAGAAATGGAAAGCTTATGTGGCACCGATCCTTGGTGATACAGATATGGTTATCTTTGCTTTTGGCGCAGATATTGGTGACTGGGAGGGATATTCCAGTGACAATGCGAAATTTGCCTATTACAAAAAAGCCGGATACGATTATTTCTGTAATGTAGATTCCAGTCAGTATTTTGTACAGATCACAGACCAGTATTTCCGCCAGGGAAGAAGAAATCTGGATGGATATCGTATGTACTATAATCCTGACATGCTCAGTGACCTTTTTGATGTATCAGAGGTATGGGATTCTTCCAGACCGACACCGGTTCCGGAGATGTAGGATACAGATTGTTTTGAAAGGAGAATTTTTTTATGAAGAAAAAAGTAGTAGCAGCAATGTTAGCAGCATGTATGGCAGTATCTCTGACCGCTTGTGGAAGTAAAGAAAATTCTGATAAAGATACCACAAAGACAGAGGCAGTCGCTGATAAATCAGAAGATAAAGAGGAGTCCAAAGATTCCGATTCTAAAAAAGAAGAGATAAGAATTGTTTCTGTAAAAGATATTTCTGACTATGTTACAATCGGGGAGTACAAGGGTTTTACTCTGGACCGTTACACACAGGCAGTAACAGATGATGATGTTAATGCAGAGATCAGTTATGAACTGCAGGACAAGGGAACGGAAGTCAAGGACGGAACCGTTGAAGAAGGAGATACTGTTACTATTAATTTCACCGGTACGGTTGATGGCGAGGAGTTTGACGGAGGCTCAGCAGAAGATTATGAACTAGTTGTCGGTGAAGGTGACATGGGAATCGATGGCTTCGAAGAGGGTCTGGTTGGAATGAAAAAAGGTGAAACCAAAGAATTGACACTTACTTTGCCGGAAGGATATAGTGATGATGATTCCCTTTCCGGCAAGGAGGCAATCTTTAAGGTTACTCTTCAGAAATTTACAAGACCTTCTGAATTGACGGATGAATGGGTTACTTCCAATACAGATTACAAGAGCGTAGATGAGTATAAGAAGTCTGTAAGGGATAATCTTGAAAAACAGGCTGCTACAACAGCAGACAATGAATTGTATGCAACAGCATGGTCTCAGGTACTTGATGCATCTGAAATCAAGAAGTATCCAGAGGAAGAAGTCAAAAAAGCAGAAGAAAATTATAAGGCGTTGTATGAGCAGTCAGCAAAAGACAATGACATAGAACTGAGTGATCTGCTGGAAGCATGGGGACTTACAGAAGAAGACTTTGAGGAAGAATGCAAGAATTATGCTGAATCCAAAGTGGAACAGAATCTGATCGTTCAGGGAATTATCGATGCAGAAGGATTAAGTCTGAACGATAAAGAAACGGAAGACTTAAAGAATAATCTGCTTGTGGATTATGGAGTAGAAAGCATAGATGAACTGATTGAAGCATATGGCGAAGATGAAGTGAACGAATCACTGGCACTTCTTCGAGTAGAGAAATTTATTGTGGAACAGTCAACTGTAAACGAAAAAACTGGAAGTGCAGAGGATCCTATCGAGAATGAAGATGCATATTCTGACGCAGAAAATACAGACTCAGAACTGATGGAAGACGATGGAAGCGACGCGGAGCAGGAAGCCTCAGAGGAAGATATGGCAGGAGAAGTCATGGAGGATGATACGGTAGAGGAATAAACAAATATTTAACAAAAGGCAATTGTATTTCCATAATAAATGCGTTATGATAATAAGATGAATGTGTTACTGAAGTACCATAAACAGTAACATCAGAGGCAACTGTGAGGGTACTGAACAGTTACCATCAGAGATAAAATACAGCAGGTGGAAATCATGGACAAAAAAGTATTGCGTGAGAGAATACGCAAAAAACAACAGCAGGTAAGACGACGCAAGATGATGCGGCTGGGCGCATGTGTCATTGCTGTGATTCTTGTCGTCGTGTTTGTTATAAGAGGAATTCTGATTCCTGTTGTCAACAGGATCAGCGGCAGGAATGTTGAGAAACCAGCCAAGGTTCAGGCTGAAGTTGATAATACAGATTCCGAAACCGTCTCGGATGGTACTGCAGACACTGCATCGGGAACGACAACAGCAGTAAATTCAGCAGTAAGGTATCCGCTTAAGAATGATTCGGCAAAGGCATTTCAGCTGTCTATTGGATGGAATGAAAATGAGAAAGGCAAATGGTATCAGAATGCAGATGGAACCTATTATGCAAATGGTATGCAGGAGATAGATGGTTCCAAGTATTATTTTGATGAAAACGGTTATATTCAGACCGGCTGGGTAAGTGTTGGATTTGATGATTATTATTTTAATGATGATGGTACATATGATCCGAATACACATAAACCGAGAATTGCACTTACTTTCGATGATGGACCGGGAGAATATACAGATGAACTTCTGGATTGTCTGGAAGAGAATAATGCGCATGCGACATTCTTTATGTTGGGACAGAACGTGGGCTCCTGGCAGTCAACTGTACAGAGAATGGTAGATATAGGATGTGAGATTGGAAACCACAGTTGGGATCATCCGAGCCAGACACTGTTAAATATGTCAATGGATGATGTTCTGGCAGAATTCCAGAAGACAGATGATGCCTTGAAGGAAGCCTGTGGACAGATTTCTACAGTAGCCCGGGCACCATATGGAGCCGCAAACCAGGATATTTTTGATGCGGTACAGAAGCCATTCTTTATGTGGTCACTGGATACAGAGGACTGGAAACTGATGGATGCAACGGCAGATTATAACGCGGTTATGAACGGAGATCTGACAGACGGAACGATTATTTTGATGCATGATATTCATGAACCTTCTGTTCAGGCGGCATTAAAACTGATACCGGATCTTACTGCCCAGGGATATAAGCTGATGACAGTCAGTGAACTTGCAGCAGCCAAGAATGTAACCTTACAGAATGCAAGTTATTCACAGTTCTGGGACAGTCAGCTTCAGGCAGGAACGATCCCGGGATATAATGGAAACTCAGATTCAGCATCCACAGATGATGGAAGCAGTGATGTTTCTGATGGATCAGACAGTTCTTCTGATGGCACAGATGTAAGTGATGGAAGTTCTTCCGAAGATTCCAGTGATGGTTCGGAAGACAGTAGTTCGGAAGACAGTAGTTCAGGAGACAGCAGTTCGGGAGATGGAAGCTCCGATGGAGACGATTCTTCGGGCAGTGGTGATTCATCAGGAGGTGGTGATTCCGAAAGTGATGGTTCCTATGATGACAGTTCCGGATCGGAGGATTACGGAGATGATTCTTCCGGTGACAGTGATTCAGGGGATTATTATGATGAGGATTCCAGCGGTGATGATTCGTATGATACATACTAAATAAGAAGTACAGATGAGGACAAAGCAAAGAAAAAGTTTTGTCCTCATTTTTTATTCGCAGATATGAAAACTCACAGTACTTTTAGTTGACGAAGACAAACCACATTGGTATAATATGACTATAAATGGGCTGAAATGAGAGTGGTAAAATGTGCAGATTACCGATAAATATGCGAATATAAAATCAGCCAGTATGGATCTGCTCTGTCAGAAACCATAAAGAAACTGATAGAGGATTGAAAGAAAGAGTGTATATTAAGGAGGAAGTTCTGGATGGGAGAGAAAATGCAGTTTACAGAACTGGATCAATATCTGTTTGGACAGGGAACGCATTATGACATTTATAAGAAATTAGGAGCACATCCTACGACACAGCGCCGTAAAAAGGGCGTTTATTTTGCAGTATGGGCACCAAATGCCAGATCTGTTTCTGTCATTGGAGATTTTAATAACTGGGATAACCAGGCGAATCCTATGAATAAAGTAGGAGAGATTGGAGTATACGAGCTTTTTGTTCCAGGTGCCAAGGCTGGAGATTTGTATAAGTTCTTTATAGTCGGCTATCATGGTGAGGAACTTTATAAGGCAGATCCATATGCAAATGAATCAGAACTCCGACCGGGAACGGCATCCAGGATCACAGATATTACAGATTATAAATGGAAAGATACCACATGGATCAAGAAACGTCAGGAGTTTGACGAGAAGCGTGATCCAATGGCAATCTATGAGGTTCATCCTGGTTCCTGGAAGAAACATCCGGCAGAAAATGAGGATGATCCGGGATTTTATAATTATCGCGAATTTGCACATGAACTGGCTGCATACGTTAAGAAAATGGGCTATACGCATGTAGAACTTATGGGAATTGCAGAGCATCCGTTTGACGGATCCTGGGGATATCAGGTGACAGGATATTACGCACCGACATCACGATATGGTACAGCACAGGACTTTAAGTATATGGTGGATTATCTGCACAGAAATAAGATAGGTGTTATTCTTGACTGGGTTCCGGCACATTTCCCGAAGGATGCACATGGACTTGCCAATTTTGACGGAACTGCTGTATATGAACATGAAGATCCGAGACAGGGAGAGCATCCTGACTGGGGAACCAAGATCTATAATTATGGAAGACCGGAAGTAAAGAATTTCCTGATCGCAAATGCACTGTACTGGATCGAAGAATGTCACGTAGACGGGCTCCGTGTAGATGCAGTGGCATCTATGCTGTATCTGGATTATGGCAAGAAAGACGGTGAATGGGTTGCCAACAAATATGGTGACAATAAGAATCTTGAGGCGATAGAGTTCTTTAAGCATCTGAATACGGTTGTTCTTGGAAGAAATCATGGTACGGTCATGATCGCAGAGGAATCTACAGCATGGCCTAAGGTTACCGGTAAAGCAGAGGATGATGGTCTTGGATTTTCTCTGAAATGGAACATGGGATGGATGAATGATTTCCTGGAATACATGAAGCTGGATCCATATTTCCGTAAAGGAGATCATAACAAGATGACTTTCTCCATGACATACGCATACAGCGAGAAATATATACTCGTTATTTCTCATGATGAAGTTGTTCATCTGAAATGCTCTATGCTGAATAAGATGCCGGGTTATCCGGATGACAAATTCAAGAATCTGAAGGCCGCGTATGCATTTATGATCTTCCATCCGGGCAAGAAGCTTTTGTTCATGGGACAGGACTTCGGACAGCTTCGAGAGTGGAGTGAAGAAAGAGAACTTGACTGGTATCTTCTGGAAGAAGACAATCACAAAGATCTGCAGAACTTTGTGAAAACACTGTTCCATATGTATAAGAAATATCCTGCACTTTATGCCGGAGATAATGATCCGAATGGATTTGAATGGATCAATGCAGATGATGCAGACAGAAGTATATTCAGTTTGGTACGTAAGTCACCTACCAAACGAAACAATCTGTTGTTCGTTGTAAATTATACGCCGGTAGAACGTACAGATTATCGTGTTGGCGTTCCGAAGAATAAACAGTACAAACTTATTATGGATGAACACGGTCTTCTGGACAAACCGGAAGTATTTAAGGCAGAGGCAAAGGAATGTGATCACAGAGAGTTTTCTTTTGCATATCCGCTTCCGGCATATGGAATTGCTGTGTTTACATACTAATTTTTGTTATAAAGGCATTGCAATTTGCAAAAATATGGTTTATACTGAACGCGAATTAGAAAGCAACTAACTGATTAAAATCTCGAAAGGAGAATAAAAATGAAAGTATCCAACATTAAAGATATCGACAAATTTTTTGACGTAGTAGACAGCTGCAAAGGAAGAGTAGAACTTGTAACAGGTGAGGGAGACAGACTGAATCTGAAATCCAAATTATCCCAGTATGTATCTCTGGCAAATATTTTCTCCGGTGGAGAGATCCCGGAACTGGAAATCGTTGCTTATGAGAAAGAAGATATTGATAAACTTCTGAGCTTCATGATCAACGGCTGATCAAAGGAATGAATAACATTACTGTAAACGGTAATGATAAACACAGTGGGGGCGTGACTGGTTCATGTCCCCACTAGCATTATGCATGGCAAAATTAACCAGGGGGTGCATGCACTTCCTGGTCAAGCTACGTTTGGAGTTAGCCTTGCTAAACACTGTATTAAGAAAGGATATGAATATACCATGGAAAAGACAAAGATTGATATTATTTCCGGTTTTCTTGGAGCCGGTAAAACAACTCTGATCAAAAAACTCCTCAAGGATGCGTTTAAAGACGAGCAGGTTGTACTGATCGAGAATGAATTCGGAGAGATTGGAATCGACGGCGGATTTCTTAAAGAAGCGGGAATCCAGATCCGTGAAATGAATTCAGGATGCATCTGCTGCTCACTGGTAGGAGATTTTGGCGCATCTCTCAAAGAGGTGATCAGCAAATATCATCCGGACAGAATCCTGATCGAGCCATCCGGCGTCGGAAAACTCTCAGATGTTATCAAAGCAGTTCAGGGTGTTGAAGAAGAAACAGGTCTGGTACTTAACAGCTATACAACGGTTGTTGATGCAAAGAAATGCAAGATGTATATGAGAAACTTTGGTGAGTTCTTCAATAATCAGGTAGAATATGCCGGTGCGATCATCATGAGCCGTACAGATATTGTGGATGAGGCAAAAGCTCAGGCCGCAATGGAACTTCTTCGTGAAATTAATCCAAAGGCAGCTATCATTACTACACCGATCGAAAAACTGGAGGGTGCAAAAATCCTGGAGGTTATGGAACATCCGGTATCACTGGAGCAGGAAATGATGGAAGAAGAAGTATGCCCGGAATGTGGACATGTTCATGAACACGGTCATCACCATCATGATCATGAGGAACATGAGCATCATCATGACCATGAGTGCGGATGCGGCCATGACCATGAACACGAGGAGCATGAGCACCATCATCACGACCATGAGTGCGGATGCGGTCATGACCATGAACACGAGGAGCATGAGCATCATCATCACGATCATGAGTGTGGATGTGGACATGATCACCATGATCATCACCATCATCATGCAGATGAGGTATTTACAAGCTGGGGACGCGAGACAATTAAGAAATATACAAGAGAGAATCTTGAGAAAATTCTTGAGACTCTGTCAGAGACAGAAGAATATGGAGTTATTCTTCGTGCAAAGGGAATGCTTCCGGCAGAAGACGGCACATGGATTTATTTTGATATGGTTCCGGAAGAAACAGAGATCCGCGAGGGGGCACCGGAATATACAGGACGTCTCTGCGTGATCGGTTCAAAACTCAATGAGGATAAACTGGCTGAGCTTTTTGGCCTGTAATAACGGAGGAACATACAGACAATGGAAGAAATCAAAGTGCCGATTTATTTAATGACAGGTTTCCTTGAAAGTGGAAAGACTTCTTTTTTGAATTTTACTATTCAGCAGGATTATTTTCACACAGACGGAAAAACTCTTCTGATTCTCTGCGAAGAGGGTGAGGAAGAATACGATGAGGCTGCACTGAAAGCAAACAATACAGTTGTGGAAATTATCGAAAATAAAGAGGATTTTACAACTGAAAGACTGGTTGCCATGGATATTCTTCATCAGCCGGAGCGTGTTATCATAGAATATAATGGCATGTGGCTGGTAAGCAATTTTGAAAAAA
>ERZ857480.2931-NODE-4468-length-11983-cov-51.4680_pt1 | contig 11983 bp, 9 predicted proteins | sample MGYA00519767_ERZ857480 | MGnify/ENA primary metagenome ERZ857480 (study PRJEB31778, sample SAMEA3449210) | human gut metagenome | biome: human gut; feature: human-associated habitat; material: faeces | place: United Kingdom | collected 2010/2012 ...
GAAGAAACGCTGTTTAGACCTATTATGAGATATGAGGAGGTTTAGGAGAGATTGAAAAGATGGTTGCTTTCGTCCCGACCATGAAGCCGCTGGACTCCGACAAGAAGGGTTCCAAGGAAGCTTCGGCTCCTGCGGAGGCTGCTCAGGCGGCTCCGGTCGTGGAGGATAAAATCGATTTTTCCAATGTGGAGATCGAGCCGCTGTTCCAGGATCAGGTGGATTTTGACACCTTCTCCAAGAGCGACTTCCGTGCCGTAAAGGTCAAGGAATGCGAAGCCGTGAAGAAGTCCAAAAAGCTCTTAAAGTTCGTTTTGGACGACGGAACCGGCACAGATCGGGTCATTTTGAGCGGAATTCACGAATATTATGAGCCGGAAGAACTGGTGGGTAAGACCTGCATTGCAATCACCAATCTGCCTCCAAGAGCGATGATGGGTATCGATTCCTGCGGTATGCTCATCTCCGCCGTGCATCACGAAAACGGCGAGGAAAAGCTGCATTTGCTGATGGTGGATCCTCACATTCCGGCCGGCGCAAAGCTCTATTGATCGGCCCCTGATCGGGCTAAAAAGCCTCTCGCACACCAATCCGTACACCAATTTACACCAAGGGTGCACCACGGATGCCGAGAAAAATGTGCGTTGGTCATATTTTTGAACTGCTCTCATTGTACGACCACGGAGATTCAATGAACTGCTTTGAAAAGCTTGAACAATTCCAGTTTTGTCGAAGAGAAAAATCGGGATCGTGCGGAGGAAATTATGAATGAAGAATGCTTGATCTGCAAAGCCCCACTTACCTATCTCGAAGCCGATATGCTGATGGAATGTGAGATTTGCCATAAGAAAGAAAACAGCAAGACGCGCTGCGTGAACGGACACTATGTATGCAGCGAATGCCATACCCGAGGGCTTGATCGCATCATTGCGTTGTGCATGACAAGCGCATCGAGAGATCCTATCGCCATCATTGAACAGATGATGGCGCTGCCCACCTGTCATATGCACGGTCCGGAGCATCATGTGATGGTAGGAGCGGCATTGCTGACTGCATACCACAATGCAGGCGGAGACATTGATCTTCGCAGCGCATTGACGGAGATGATGAATCGAGGACGGAGCGTTCCCGGCGGTGCTTGCGGCTTTTGGGGTGCTTGCGGTGCGGGAATCAGCACAGGGATGTTTGTGTCCATCATTTCGCAGTCTACGCCGCTAACCAATGAGCCGTTTGCACTGTCCCACAAAATGACGGCAAAATCGCTTCAAGCGATCAGTGAGATCGGAGGTCCACGCTGCTGCAAGCGGGATTCCTTCCTCTCCATCCTTGCTGCCATTGACTTTGTAAGGGAGCATTTCGGCGTTGAGATGGAAAAGCCGGAGATCGTATGCCATTACTCTGCGCAAAACAACCAGTGCATCGGAAAGCGCTGCCCGTTTTCCAAGGTGAATCATTGAGAAATATCAAAGCAGTTAGTTAGGAAATGATCGTATGAGAATCCTATATGAATTATCTTGGTTGTGGGAAACGCTGGGCATTGCGCTTGCGGCTGCGGCTGTCTGCATAGCTTGCGCCGCACTGATCTGCAAGGCAGCGAAGAAGAAACTCAGCAAAAAGGTGTTGGCAGCCATAGGAGCAGCGGCATTTGTGGGCGCTATTCTGGCGGTCATTCTGATCGCCCGGACGCCGATGCCGCTTTGACAGGACGGAATCCACAGAGCGATGAGATCAACTCCGTACAGAGGCATGGGACGCCATGATGGTCTGGGGTGAGGGCTGCAAGAAGCAATTCGGCAAGAGCTGATAGGCGTGCTTTTCCGTAGGTAATCAGGGAGGGCCGGAGCATACGCTCCGGCCCTCCTTCAGCGTGGCGAAAAAGTCTTTTCGCCACGCTGAAGGCATTTTTCAGAGCTTCAAAAAGCTCTGAAAAATGGGGATCATCCTCGTGCAGGACACCCTTCCCGGGTTTCCCGCACACACCCTTCCGCCCCGTTGGCGAAAGTGTCCCGCTCTTTTGACAGATTCAGGGAGGGCCGGAGCATACGCTCCGGCCCTCCCTGTTTTTCGGTTATTTTTCCACAGGCGGCGTTCTCTTCCGGATCACTCCACCACGGGGAGACTCTTCACCACGGCGGCGCAGCGGGGGCAGAGATCCTCGTGTCCGGCCACGGTACCCACGCTGGTGAGCACCTTCCAGCAGCGCTGGCACTTGGTGCCGGAGGCGGGCCGGACGGTGACGGACAGGCTGTCGCCGGTCTCCACACGGACCTGAGACACGATCAGCAGGTCCGCCAGAGCACCCTCCTCCATCTGGCCCAGGAAGGCATCCTCGGCGGGAACGGTGAGGTCCACCTCGGCCTCCAGACTCTTGCCGATGGTCTTGTCGGCACGGGCCTGCTCCAGTGCGCCGTTGACGGCGGTACGGACGGCGGCGATGCGGTCCCAGCGGGCCATCTCCTCCGGGGAGAGAGCGTACTGGGTGTAGGGCTGCACCATCTCGTTGAGGAGCACGTTGCGCTCGTCGTCGCCGGTGCGGTGGGGCATGGCCAGCCAGATCTCGTCGCAGGTGAAGGCCAGAATGGGGGCGAACATCCGGGTCATGGCGTCCAGGATCAGGTACAGGGCCGTCTGGGCGCTGCGGCGGCTGAGGCTCTCGGCCCCGTCGCAGTACAGGCGATCCTTGATGATGTCGAAATAGAAGGAGCTGAGCTCCACCACGCAGAAGTCGTTGACGGCGTGGGACACCACATGGAACTCGTAGTTGTCGTAGGCGGTGAACGCCTTGGCGATGAGGGCGTTGAGACGGGTCATGGCCCACTTGTCCAGCTCCAGCATATCCGCCGGGGCCACCAGCGTGTCAGGATCGAAGTCCGTCAGGTTATCCAGGCAGAACTTGGCAGTGTTGCGGAACTTCAGATAGTTCTGAGACAGCTGCTTGAAGATCTCGTCGGAGCAGCGGACATCCACATGGTAGTCGGAGGAGCCGGCCCACAGACGCAGCAGATCGGCACCGTACTTGTTGAACACCTCCGCCGGGTCCACGCCATTGCCCAGAGACTTATGCATGGCACGGCCCTGACCGTCCACGGTCCAACCGTGGGTGACGCACTCCTTGAAGGGTGCGCCACGGCCCAAAGCGCCCACGGCGGTCAGCAGGGAGGACTGGAACCAGCCGCGGTACTGGTCAAGGCCCTCCAGATACATGGTGGCGGGCCAGAAGCCCTGCGTGCGCTCCATGGAGGCGAAGTGGGTGGAGCCGGAGTCGAACCAGCCGTCCAGCGTGTCGCTCTCCTGTTCAAAGCCGGCGGACTTGCCGCAGTGGGGGCAGGTGAAGCCCTCCGGCAGGATCTCCTCCGCCGTCATCTCGAACCATGCGTTGGAGCCCTTTTCCTCGAACAGGCGGGAGACGGCGTCGATGGTCTCCGGCGTGCAGATGGGCTTGCCGCAGTCCTTGCAGTAGAACACGGGAATGGGCAGACCCCAGCGGCGCTGGCGGCTGATGCACCAGTCGGTGCGCTCCAGGATCATGGAGCGCATCCGGTCCTTGCCCCAGGTGGGCACCCAGCGCACGTCCTCACAGGCAGCGCAGGCCTCGTCCTTGAAGGACTCCACGGAGCAGAACCACTGGGGAGTGGCCCGGAAGATGATGGGCTTCTTGCAGCGCCAGCAGTGGGGATAGCTGTGAACGATCTCCTCGCTGGCAAAGAGAGCGCCGCTCTCCTTCATATCCGCCAGAATGACGGGGTTAGACTCCTCGGTCTTCATCCCGGCGTACTTGCCGGCATAGTCGGTGTGGCGGCCCTGATCGTCCACCGGCACCACCATATCCATGCCGTAGCGCAGACAGGTCTGATAGTCGTCGGCACCGAAGCCGGGGGCGGTGTGGACGCAGCCGGTACCGGAGTCCATGGTGACGTAATCCGCCAGCACCAGACGGCTGGTCTTAGGCAGGAAGGGGTGGCTGGCCAGCATATTCTCGAAGAAGGCACCGGGGTGGGTCTCCACGATCTCATAGTGCTCCACGCCGCCGATCTTCATGACCTTTTCCACCAGCGGCCGGGCCATGATATACATCTCACCGCCGTCGGCACGGACCACGGCGTACTCCTCCTGCGGGTGCAGGGCGATGGCCAGGTTGCCGGGCAGGGTCCAGATGGTCGTGGTCCAGATGACGAAGTTCAGCTTGCTCTTATCCAGATGGGAGAGCTTGCCCAGATCGTCGTACATGGGGAACTTCACATACACCGTGGTGCAGGGGTCGTCCTGATACTCGATCTCCGCCTCGGCCAGCGCCGTCTCGTCGTGGGGGCACCAATACACGGGCTTGAGACCCTTGTAGATGTAGCCCTTCTCATACATCTTGCCGAACACACGGACCTCCTGCGCCTCGAAGGCGGGGTCCATGGTCTTATAGGGGTGGTCCCAATCACCCACCACGCCCATGCGCTTGAAGCCCTGCCGCTGGACATCGATATAGTGGTCGGCAAACTCATGGCAGGCAGAGCGGAACTCCGCCACGCCCATGGCCTTGCGGTTGAGCTTGTTCTGCTTGATGATGGCGCTCTCGATGGGCATACCGTGGTTGTCCCAGCCGGGGATATAGGGGGTGTAGTAGCCCCGCATGGCGTAGCTGCGGGTAATGAAGTCCTTGATGGACTTGTTCAGGGCGTGACCCATGTGCAGGGCGCCGTTGGAGAAGGGAGGGCCGTCGTGCAGGGCGAAGCGGGGCTTGCCCTCGTTCTTCTTCAGCAGCTCGTGATACAGATCCAGCTCCTCCCAGTGCTTGAGCATCTCCGGCTCCCGCTTGGGCAGACCCGCCCGCATGGGAAAGCCGCTCTTGGTCATGTTCAGCGTCTTTTTGTACTCCATGTGTTACCTCCGTGTATGAAAATATATTTGAAAACAAAAAAATGGCCCTTGTCTCCGTAAGAGACAAAGGCCACTAAGAAACCTCTGCGGTACCACTCTTGTTGCCGCACCGGGTGCGGCCGCTCTGCCCCACGAGCCGTGGGGGGAAGGGAAGATAACGGCCCTCTGCCGTCCGGGCTTACTGCCGGTTCAGCCGGATGCTCCGGGGTGATCTTCACCGCTGTCCTCCGTGTCCGCCTTGCACCATACGGCGGCTCTCTTGGCATCGGAGGGACGGGCTACTGTCCCCATCCTCGCAGATATGCATATTCTCCCTTTACTATACCCACTTTTGCGGGGTTTGTCAACGGGAAAAGTTTACTTATTCATGGCCACCAGCGCCATGGCGCCCATGCCCACATACACCACGCAGAACAGGATCAGCAGGGCGGAGATCACGGTATCCATGGTGCCGCCCACCTTGCGCTTGCCGGGATAGCGCTTGCGGACGTAGTACATGAGGCCGCACACGGCCCCCACCAGCACCATCATCCATGCACCGGCCACCACGTTCTCCTTCCATACGGTGCTGCGCAGCACCAGCGCCGCCACCAGCACCACGAACACCACGCCGATGAGCACCTTCATGGTGGTGGACATCTTCTCCGGCTCCTGCCGGGCGGGGGTGCTGCGGACCATGGAGCCGGTGTCCTTCTGGTAGTTGGAGCCGTTCTTCTTGTGATGGATGTTCTTGTTGGGGTTGCCGATGGCCTTGCGCTTGTCCCGCTCCATACGGGCGTAGCTGTTGGTCATATCATAGGGTTCTTTCTTCGCCATGTTTATTCTCCTTCGATCGGTAAATGTTCCAGCTCTCTGCGGAGCAGGTCAAAGGCGCAGTGGGATGCCAGCATCCGCACCCGATCCCGGCCGCTGCCGCAGTTCATGTGCCGCACCACCGTGCGCTCCGGGGTGCTCAGGGCCACGAACACCGTGCCCACAGGGTTTCCCCGGTCGTCGCCGTCGGGGCCGGCCAGCCCCGTGGTGGCCACGGACAGGTCGCTGCCGGTGATGCGCCGCACGCCCTCCGCCATGGCTCTTGCCACCGGCTCGGACACGGCGCCATAGCGGTCCAGCGTCTCCTGCGGTACGCCCAGCACAGAGGCCTTCACCTCATTGGTATAGGATACCACACCTCCCCGGAACACGCAAGAGGCACCCGGCAGATCGGTGATGCGTTTTGCGATGAGGCCGCCGGTGCAGCTCTCTGCCGCCGAGAAGGTCTTGCCGTGCCGGTGCAGCAGGTGCAGCACCGTCTCCTCCAAGCCGGAGACGTCGATGCCATAGAGGTAGGCACCCAGCCGCCCACGCATCTGCTCCAGCAGCGGCGCCATGCGCTCCTCGCAGGCGGCGGGGCTGTCGCCCTTGGCGGTGAGCCGCAGCATCACCTCGCCGGTCTTGGCGTAGGGGGCCAGCGACGGGTTCACCGCCTGATCCATCAGATCCCCCAGCAGCTCCTGCACCTGCGGCTCCGACAGACCGAAGATCCTCAGGTCGTGGGAGAGGATGGTCCCGCTGCTCTGGCGGCGCAGCCACGGCAGCAGCGCCGTCTCCGTCAGGTAGCGGCACTCCGACGGTACGCCGGGCAGCAGCACCGCCGTCACATCACCGGCGTGGAACACGCAGCCCGGTGCGGTGCCGACCCGGTTGCAGAACACCTCACAGCCCTCCGGCAGCTCCGCCTGACGCAGGGTGCCGGGCGGCATCTCCCGGTGGAAGATGGTGTCGAAGTTGCGGCGGATGTCTGCCGCCGCCTCCGGGTGGAAGGTCAGGGGGACATCCAGCACCCGGCAGACCGTCTCCTTGGTGAGATCGTCATAGGTGGGGCCAAGGCCACCGGTGAAGATCAGCAGGTCCGCCCGCTTCCGGGCGATAGCTACCGCTTCCTCCAGCCGTTGGGGGTTGTCGCCCACCACGGTGTGGTACAGCACGTCCACGCCTACGGAGGCCAGCGCCTGCGACAGCTCCTGCGCATCCGTGTTGGCGATGTTGCCCAGCAGCAGCTCGGTACCCACGGCGATGATCTCTGCGTGATAGGTCATAGGATCACTTCCTTTGATGATTTGCCTGATGGGATCTTTGTCAGCAGGTTCTTTTTTGTGCCTCCGGCGGGTAACTTTCTGCCAACAGCTGGGAAAAGCAGGCCGTCGGGGGCAACAAGCCAAAACGGTCAGCAAAAACCGCCTTCTCTCACTTGATCTTCACGATGTCCCGGTTCTCCATGGCCCACTGGACCAGACCCGCCACGTCCAGCGCCTGCTCCATCTCCCGGACCTCCTCCACATGGGGCTTCGTCTTGGGGTGGCGGGGGGTGAACACCGTGCAGCAGTCCTCATAGGGCAGAATGGAGGTATCGAAGGTGCCGATATGGCGGGCGATGCGGACGATCTCCTCCTTATCCATGCCGATGAGGGGACGCAGCACCGGCAGCGTGGCAGCGTCCTCACTGACGGCCAGCGCCGCCATGGTCTGGCTGGCCACCTGCCCCAGACACTCGCCGGTGACCAGTGCGCCGCAGCCCAGCTCGTGGGCCAGAGCGTCCGCCAGACGCATCATGAACCGGCGCATGATGAGGGTGAAGTGATCCTCCGGGCAGCTGCGGCGGATCTCCTCCTGGATCTCCGCAAAGGGTACCACATGGACCGTCAGGCGGCCGCACCACGGCACCAGCTCACGGGCCAGCTGCAGCACCTTTTCCCGTGCCTGCTCGCTGGTATAGGGAGGGGAGGCGAAGTGGATCATCTCCAGCTGAACGCCACGCTTGGCCATCATGTAGCTGGCCACCGGGGAGTCGATGCCGCCGGAGAGCAGGCTCACCGCCCGGCCGCCCATGCCGATGGGCAGGCCGCCGGCAGCGGGCTCGGCGGGGGCGTGGACGTAGGCGGCATCCTCCCGCACCTCCACATACACCGTCAACTCCGGATGGTGTACATCCACCTTCAGGTGGGGATAGGCCTCGTGAAGCTCGCCGCCCACCCACTGGCTCAGCTGAATAGAGCTCATGGGGAAGGACTTGTCGGCACGCTTGCTCTCTACCTTGAAGCTGCGGGCCGCCGTCAGGGCCTCCCCCAGATACGTCTTGGCGGTGGCCAGAATGGCCTCCTTCTCCTTGGGGCAGGGAACGGCCCGTGCAATGGCGATGATGCCGAACACCTGCTTGCAGGCGGCATAGGCCCCGGACAGATCGCAGGTCTCCTCCGCCGGCTCCACATAGATGGTACTCTGCTTGGAGTAGATGCGGAACTTGCCGAAGCGGGCGGTACGGCGGCGGATGTTGCTCATAAGCTTCATCTCAAAGCTGCGGCGATTCAGGCCCTTCAGGACCACCTCGCCCAGCTTGCACAGAATGATCTCATTCATAGGTGTTTCTCCTTGTATCTTCAGGTTATCCATAACAGGTAAGCGGTATCACTTCAGCATGGCACTGCTGCGGTACTGGATGGCCTCCGCCAGATGGGTCGGGAGGATCTGCTCCTCGCCCTCCAGATCGGCGATGGTGCGGGCCATGCGGAGGATGCGGTCGTGGCTGCGGCCCGTCAGGCCCAGCCGGTCGAAGGCCCCCTGCATCAGCTTCTCCCCGGCGGCGTCCAGCCGGCAGTACTGCCCGATCATGGCGGGGGTCATATAGGCGTTGCAGGTGACGCCGGTACCCTCGTAGCGCCGCTGCTGCACCTGTCGGGCGGCGTTGACCCGGCTGCGGACCTGCTGAGAGGTTTCCGGCTGCTCCTTGCGGCGCATGGCCTCGTACTCCACCGACGGCACCTCCACGTGCATATCGATGCGGTCCAGCAGGGGGCCGGAGATGCGGCGCAGGTAGCTTTGCACCTGACTGTCCGTGCAGGTGCAGCGGCCGGAGGGATGGCCGAACCAGCCGCACCGGCAGGGATTCATGGCGCACACCAGCATGAACCGGCTGGGCAGGGTCAGGGAACCGGAGGCACGGGTGATGGTGACCACGCCGTCCTCCAGGGGCTGGCGCAGGGTCTCCAGCGCCGCCTTGTCAAACTCCGGCAGCTCGTCCAGAAACAGGATACCGTTGTGGGCCAGAGAGATCTCCCCCGGCCGGGGTACCGTGCCGCCGCCGGACAGGGACACCGGGGAGGCGGTATGATGGGGGCTGCGGAAGGGACGATGGGTCACCAGCGGGTGGCTGGGCTCCGTCAGTCCCGCCACGGAGTAGATCTCCGTGGTCTGGAGGGACTCCTGCCGGGTCATATCCGGCAGGATGGAGGGCAGCCGCCGGGCCAGCATGGACTTGCCGGAGCCGGGGGAGCCCACCAGCAGCACATTGTGTCCGCCGGCGGCGGCGATCTCCAGCGCACGCTTCACGTTCTCCTGTCCCATGACCTCGGAAAAGTCCGGCATGGGCAGCGTCTCGCCGGTGGGCTGCCACCGCTCCGCCGGCGGGATGGGCGTCTCGCCCCGGAGATGCGCCAGCAGCTGGGCGACGGTTTCCACCGGGTACACGGTGACACCGTCGGCCAGCGTGGCCTCGGCGGCGTTCCGGGCCGGGACATAGAGCTTGCGGATGCCGCACCGGGCGGCGCACAGGGCCATGGGCAGCACCCCCGCCACCGGGCGCAGGGCGCCGGTGAGGCTCAGCTCCCCCAGAAAGGCGGCGTCCTCCGGCAGGGGCGGCAGCTCCTCCGAGGCCGTCAGCAGCCCCAGCAGGATGGGCAGATCGTAGACCGTCCCCTCCTTCCGCTGGTTCGCCGGAGCCAGATTCACCGTGATGCGGCTGACGGGGAACCGGGCGCCGCAGGTCTTGACCGCCGCCCGGACCCGCTCACGAGCTTCCCGCACGGCGGTATCCGGCAGGCCCACCACGTCGAAGGCCGGGAGCCCTCCCGACAGGAAGCACTCCACCGTCACCTCATATCCGCTGATGCCCGACAGGCCCAGCGAGCGCACCGACACCACCATTGCTCCGTCACCCTTTCCCGGAAGTTCCGTAGTTTTCTCTTTATTTTATCACAGTTTTCTCCGGCAGGAAACCCTTTATCGCTCCCCGGCGGCAAGATTTCCGGAAAAATGTCTGAACCACCGTGATAATTTTCATGCACCATGAAAAAAAAGTGTTATTTCGAGGAAATTTTTCATTTTTCACATTTACATCCCGGAAAGACTGTGCTACAATCATCCTGTATGGTATGTTTGGTCTCTCTTAAAAAACGGTAACACGTTGACAAAAAAAGGAGGTTCATTTATGGAAAGAAAAATGAAATCCATGGATGGTAACAACGCAGCGGCGCACGTTTCCTATGCGTTCTCTGAGGTTGCAGCCATCTACCCCATCACCCCGTCGTCCCCCATGGCGGACTTCGTGGACCAGTGGTCCGCCAACGGCCTGAAGAACATCTTCGGCACGAAGGTCAAGGTGGTGGAGATGCAGTCTGAAGCCGGCGCCGCCGGTGCAGTTCACGGCTCTCTGGGCGCAGGTGCGCTGACCACCACCTACACCGCCTCTCAGGGTCTGCTGCTGATGATCCCCAATATGTATAAGATCGCAGCCGAGCAGCTGCCCGCCGTGTTCCACGTCTCCGCCCGTACTGTGTCCACCCAGGCGCTGAACATCTTCGGTGACCACTCCGACGTCATGGCCTGCCGCCAGACCGGCTTTGCCATGCTGTGCGAGGGCAACGTGCAGGAGGTCATGGACCTGTCTCCCGTGGCCCATCTGGCCGCTCTGGAGGGCAAGGTCCCCTTCATCAACTTCTTCGACGGCTTCCGCACCAGCCACGAGATCCAGAAGATCGCCGTGTGGGATTACGAGGATCTGAAGGATATGTGCGACATGGACGCCGTGAAGGAGTTCCGTGCTCACGCCCTGAACCCGGAGCATCCCCATATGCGGGGCAGCCACGAGAACGGAGATATCTACTTCCAGCACCGTGAGGCCTGCAACAAGTACTATGCCGCTCTGCCCACCGTGGTGGAGAAGTACATGGACAAGATCAATGCCAAGCTGGGTACCGACTACCAGCTGTTCAACTACTACGGCGCACCCGACGCCGACCGGGTCATCGTGGCCATGGGCTCCATCTGCGACGTGGCGGAGGAGGTCATTGACTACCTGAACGCCCACGGCGAGAAGGTGGGTCTGGTGAAGGTCCGTCTGTTCCGTCCCTTCGCCCCGGAAAAGCTGGTGGCCGCTATTCCCGCCACCGCCAAGCGTGTGGCCGTTCTGGACCGCACCAAGGAGCCCGGTGCTATGGGCGAGCCCCTGTATCAGGATGTAGTCACCGCTCTGGCCAACGCCGGCAAGAACGACGTGCAGGTCATCGGCGGCCGCTACGGTCTGGGCAGCAAGGATACGCCTCCCGCCTCCGTGTTCGCCGTGTATGAGGAGCTGAAGCGTGACGAGATGAAGCGCCAGTTCACCATCGGCATCGTGGACGACGTGACCAACCTGTCCCTGCCGGAGGATAAGAACTGTCCCAACACCGCCGCCCCCGGCACCATCGAGTGCAAGTTCTGGGGTCTGGGCGGCGACGGTACCGTGGGCGCCAACAAGAACTCCATCAAGATCATCGGCGACCACACCGACAAGTACGTGCAGGCCTACTTCCAGTATGACTCCAAGAAGACCGGTGGCGTGACCATCAGCCATCTGCGCTTCGGCGATCACCCCATCCGCTCTCCGTACTATATCAATAAGGCCGACTTTGTGGCCTGCCACAACCCCTCCTACATCACCAAGGGCTATAAGATGGTCAACGACGTCAAGCCCGGCGGCGTGTTCATGATCAACTGCCAGTGGGATTTCGAGGAGCTGAACCACCACCTGAAGGCCGACGCCAAGCGCTACATCGCCCGCAATAACATCCAGCTGTATACCATCAACGCCATTGATCTGGCCATCGAGATCGGTATGGGCAAGCGCAACAACACCATCCTGCAGTCCGCTTTCTTCTCTCTGGCCAAGGTGCTGCCGGAGGAGGATGCCATCCGCTTCATGAAGGAGAAGGCCAAGGCCTCCTACCTGAAGAAGGGTCAGGATGTGGTGGATATGAACTACAAGGCCATCGACCTGGGCGCCACCGCCTATAAGAAGATCGACGTGCCCGCCGAGTGGGCCGAC
>ERZ857480.34640-NODE-53523-length-11965-cov-7.9882_pt1 | contig 11965 bp, 10 predicted proteins | sample MGYA00519767_ERZ857480 | MGnify/ENA primary metagenome ERZ857480 (study PRJEB31778, sample SAMEA3449210) | human gut metagenome | biome: human gut; feature: human-associated habitat; material: faeces | place: United Kingdom | collected 2010/2012 ...
CCACCGATTCGAGCGCGGCCTTGTCGCTGGCGTTGAGCGGCACGCCGTCCTTGATGTAAATGCCGAAGTGCGGGTCATCCTCCTTGACCGTCTCCACATAGTTGCGGATTTTGCGCTTCAGGCAGACGTCCGTCACCAATCCGCAGCCCGTCTCGGGATCGACGCGCGGCATGTTGCCCGCATCGGGGTCGCCATTCGGGTTGCCGTTTTCCACATCGAAAAGAATCACGAAGTCATATCGATTGCGAATCACATTAGCCATTGTCCTTTTCCTCCTTCTTTGCGTACATCCTTTGTCTCTGATGATAATAGCCGATTTGGAAGATGCCCTGATCCTCCAAGCTCAAATGGGCTGGATAACTTTCTCCAAAGTTTCCTATGATTTCATCCATCATGCCGCTGTAATATCTAGCCAATCCTTCTTTGTTTTTAGCTTTGAGTTTACGCAGATGATTCTGTGCCCGCCCTACGATTATCGGAAACGCCACCACCGGCGTCGCACAGGCAGAGCTGAAAAACTGGTCTTTGATTGTCGTGTTCGGTTTGCTGTCTCTGTTATTGTTATCCTTAAACGCTTCCGATTGCAACGCCTCCAGCACCGCGAAAAGCCTGCCAAGCCGATACGGCAGATAAGTCGTTTTTGATATGTTCAGCTCCACGTCCAAAACCTCCTCGTAAACATGTGCGTTTTTCCTTTGCTGTTCAACGACATTGCGCCGCAAATAGGCTTTGATGATCGCGGCCTTTCCGCGGTTGATCTCCTTCTCCGCGCGAATGCGGATTTCCACTTGTGTGAACAACGTCGACGGATATGGTGAACCGGTCAGTATCGCATTTAACATTTCTTCAACGAGTTGACGTTGAAATTTGGGCGGTTTATTGGGATTTTTAATAGCCGTCTCCCCTAATAGTGCCCACATGGAAAGCGACTCCCTCTCATCAGAGGCCGAGTGAACAATCTTTAGATCATCTTGATGTTTCTGATATTTTTTTGCAAATTTTTCAAAGGAATTTTGCAGGAAGAAACGCACGGATAATCTGGAAGCGTTCGGCGCAAGCCCCAGTATATAGAACCGGTTTTTAGGGTTCAGCGGCACGTTCGCCCATTTTACGGTGTACCCCTGACAGAGCGCGGTCAACACGCCGCTCAATTCCTTTTGGGTGATTTCGTTCTTGTCTTCGCCGCCCATGCCCATCATCGCCATGAACGCGCTGCCGTAGGCGGGTTCTGCGCCCTCCGCCCAGTAAACGAGCGTCGTATCTCCCAGCCGTCCGTGGAAATCCGCATGCCCGACCATGTAATTGAGCGCCGCGCCGTAAGCAAAGGCGGCGTATTTGCCAACCGGCGCGTTGCGTCCCTGCTCTTTACCATAGGATTCGGATGCTTCCATGTTAAAGCTGACCAGTAATGCGCCAAAGGACTTCGCTCCATATACGCCGCTAATACTCGGATGAAGAATAGCAATCGGCGTTTTTTCGCCCGTGACAAGGCACCTTCCGACCTCTTCACTCCCCATGCTTATGTAAGTTTCATCCCATGCCCGACGGATTTCCGGCACATCATGGGCAAACTGCAATTCTCCGTTTGAGTCTTCCATTACAAAAACAATATTGCCGCCTTTGATCAGTTCCTTTATATTGGTTTTGATGATGGGATTCTCAAACGAATTCTCAGGTTTCCAGCCATCAAAAAAATTTACAATGGCTTGCGCAAATGGATGCTTAACATCTTTCAGTATTTCCTGATGTCGCCATACACACGCCTGAAAATTTTTCTCCGTTGTATTTTCTTTTTTTCCCAAACCCAATATATATTCCGAATTATCCCACAGAAAATTTGAAGAAGCTCTGCTCGTGCTTTTTAGTTTATTCGGCAACGTCATTGTCCGCGAAAACTGCTTGCTCTTCGAATCCATGCCGCCCAGCGGAAGCAGGCTTTTCACCTGTCCATCCGCGTCCAGCTCCAAGCCCCAACTGACCTTCACCGGCGACCAGCCAGGCTTTTCCAGCTCGCCCCGCTCGGCCAGCGCTTCATAGCAGCGAACCAACGCTTGCAGGATCATTTGACCACCTCGCAATTCGTCAGGTCGATCACGCCGTTTTCCAGTTTAGCGCGGAAGAACATCGGCTGAATGTCGTTCGGGTCTGAAAAATCTAAATCATATAGCATATAGCCTAAATCCCGTGTTTCCGAAATCGTCGGAATCCTACCGCCTTCCCAAAGGCCGAAATGCGCCGTACATTGGCGCATGCCAAAATAAGGCTGGGAATGCACTTGGCCCTTGCGCAGTCTGCGCGTGATGATATCCTGAAACTTACCCGGATTGTCTGATGCGTTAGCCCGATCGGTCATTTCAAAATGCGCTTCGATGACGTAGTGAACGTCGCGTAACATCACTGTAGCTCGCTGCTCGATATCTTTATTTCGGTCGATATACGAAGCCCCCTTGCCATTGGCTTCCTTCATTATTTTGCTGGCGGAAATTTTGCTCTTAACTTCATTGCAACGAATGCTTGTGAATCGAATAGGATTCATAACATAAATTTTATCAATATGCCACTTTAATCCCGGATGATAATAGGCGCTTTCTATGATTCCGCGCGCCGCGCTTGGCGTCGGCACATCATAACTCACCCTCTCTATTTTCAGTTCGATTCTTGAAAAGCAGGCAAAATCGCCCCAGACCTCCATTTGAACAGACATGTTTCTCACCTCCATCATTTGTCGTTCGGTATGGCTGTATTATATCGCTCTCTTCTTCCCTTGTCAATACTTTTAATTCATTGGACTGTTAAATACATCAGTCAAGTTAATTTAAAACTTTCTTGACCAAGCGATAGAATGATGATACAATGCCATTGTCGTTTCAATCTCCAAATTGAAACGTGGATTGAAATATTGGACTGTTCAATAGCCAACCGTTTGAGGATGCATGTCCGTGCATCCTCTATTTTTATTTTGAAAGAAACCCATCGCCAGCTTCCGTCGAAAGGCCGCATTTCGGCTTGTACGCATCCGGCTGAATCAAAATGCCGAATCCGTCCTCCTGATGGTCTTCCACAATGCCCGCAAAAACAAGGTTCTTATATTCGTTCTGATACACGTTCACGCTGCTTCGACCCAACCGGCGAATCAGCGCCCTGCTGTACAGCCCCGCGCGAAGCTGCGCGATATCCTCCGCGTTCCCTTCATTCGGCACATACACCGTGCAGGTGTCGGCGTCAATCAGATGAAATGCTTCCGCCGTCTTTCGGAATGTGCAGGCTCGTTCGCTGTTTAGAATCTGCTTTTCATCCAGCGCATCGTCGCCCTTCACCCAGAGCAGCCGATTGAAATACGCCCGAATCGCGGGACGGGTGTTGATTTCCTCAAATTCCCCCATCACCTTCGTCGTGGCCTCGCGCTGCTGTATCATGGCGTGCGGAGGATCTGCTTCCGCTTCAAAGACATGCACGACGCTTTCCGCCGCGCTCCGCTTTCCCTCGCGGTTGCAGCGCCCCGCCGCCTGCAAAATGCTGTCCAGCCCGGCCAGCTCGCGCCAGACCGACGGAAAATCGACGTCCACGCCCGCCTCCACCAGACTGGTTGAAACGACGCGGCAGACCTGCCCGTTTCGCAGCCGCGCACGAATGACGTTCAGCGTCTCTTCGCGGTCTGTCGGAATCATCAGCGTGGAGAGATGGAAGCGCCCTTCCTCCGGTAGACCTTCATACACCTGCTGCGCGCGTTTCCTCGTGTTGACGATGCAGAGCACCTGCTCCGCCTCCGCCAGCCGCCCCGCCAGCTCCTCGGGCGTGAAAACGCCTTCTCGCTGAAACGAGACCCGGCGAAAATCATCGAACAACCCATCCGGATCGGGCGCGATTTCACGCTGAACGAGCGTCGGCGCAAGCTGCTTGAATAACTTGCCCAGCGCGGGCTGTGTCGCCGTACAAAGCACCGCGGTCACGCCATAATGCTGCACCAGCTCCCCGATGGCCGAGACGCACGGCATCAGGAACGGCACCGGAATCGTCTGCGCCTCATCGAAGATGACGACGCTGTTTGCGATGTTGTGCAGCTTTCTGCATTTCGAGGTTTTCGCCGCGTATAGCGATTCAAAAAACTGAACCGCCGTCGTCACAACCACGGGCGCATCCCAGTTTTCGCAGGCCAGCCGCTTGCGGTAAGCCTCGGGCGTTTCCTCGCCGTCATCCGCAAATTCGACCTGACTGTGATGCTCCAGCACGTTTTCCGCGCCCAGCACCTCGTCAAAAACGTCAGTGTTTTGAAGGATGATGCTGGTATACGGAACCACATAAATCACGCGCTTCAGGCCATGCTTCGCCGCGTGCGACAGCGCGAACGCCAGCGAAGAGAGCGTCTTGCCGCCGCCCGTCGGCACGGTCAGCGTGTACAGCCCCCGCTCGTCCTCCCCGCCGCGCAGGCAGCGCGCCAGAATCTCACTTCGCTTGGCGCAAAGCTCGTTGGCAGGCGCTTCCAGCCACGGCGCGACGTGCGCGTTCAGCTTTTCCAGCAGGCGTTCCGTCGTTTCCCCCTCGCCGCGGGGCTGTCCGCCCTGAATCGCCGTCTCCGTATCCAGATAATCCGCGTCCACCAGACACGAAAACAGCATGCGGGTGTACATCGCCAGCCGCCGCGCGTCCTTCTCTGCCGCCAGCCACGCAGGAAACCGAGCTTTTGCCGGAATTTCGATTTCTGTTTTCCATGCGGATGGGTCGTTTCCGCCCGTCAGGCATTTGTTCAGCCGCGCCCAAAGCGTTCCGCCGCCGTCGTTCGTCTTGTCGCCCATGTCCGGCAGGCCGCCGTGATGACCCGCCACGGCAAACGCCGCGACGCAATCTCTCATCTGCCACGCCATCTGCGCGCCCGCCGAAGCGTGATCCACCTTAGCCGTATGCGCCGGATCGCGCTGCCGCTTCTGCCCGTTGGCGCTGTATTTTCCGATGTCGTGCAGCAGCCCCGTCCGATGGCCGTGCTCCTGCGCGCCAAATACCGCCGCAAATTCTCCCGCCAGCGCCGCGACATTCTCCTCGTGCTCCCTCAGCGGCTGATACGTTCCGTCCGGCTTCAAGTGCGTGACATAATCCATTTCATTTTTCCCCCTCTTTGTGCAGACAGCGTCCATCGCCCCTCCTGCCCATACAGCGCCACGCCGTCCGCCGACTCGTGAAACTCCACCACGTCGCACACGTCCGTCACGTTCAGCCGCTCAGAGGCCATACGCCGCCTGCCCCTTTCTTCGTTTGTTTGATCCATTCTATCGTAGCATATTTGTTCGATATTTCCAACATAACGGTGTGATAATCTGGCTAATTTTCGAAAGATTTGTAACCGGATAAGTCGGAAAAAGCAAATGCTGCACAAAACGCGGGCGCGCCCCTGCCATGGGAATACGGATAAATGCGGAAAATATCCTGAAAACATCTTTCCTGCAATCCTTCAATTTCCCTTTGCCGAAAAATATTAATATGTGTAAAATGATAAATTGATATTTTCCATAACCATACAGCATGGTATAATACCGACAGAGAATTGATGAGGAGGATTTTGCCATGCATGCTAAACATCGCTTCTTGATCACACTTTTTTTGCTGCTTACACTTTCCATAACCGCTTCCGCGGAATCTACGCCCTTCTTTCCATGTGTCTTGAATCATCCCTACGAATCGAGTCAATATGAGGAATATGTTGAGATAGACCTCAAAAAATGGTATCGTTCCGACATTGATAATTGGGTAGACGACGATCTAATGGTCAAATCCGGTTCAGCGATTGTCCTAAATCATTCCATTTTAATAATTGATCTCCATTTTTCCGACTCTTTTGATTATGAGTCAAATGATACGCATGTTCCCAATGAAATCACCTTCTGCAATCGCGATCCCAATGTAACCGATGATTCAGGAACACCAGAATGGCAGGTCACAATATTCCCTGATCAGGATGATCCCTATGCTTTCCATTACTTTGGCACATTTAATTGGACAATGGCAGGGATTCACATGTTTGGTAGATACCTTGCATTCGAAGGCGATCCTGAACCTGATTCATGTTTTTCCCTTCTAATCGCTGTCTATTAATAAGTGAGTCAAAACAATATAGGCTCGGATATTCAGTTCAATTAACCCGATGAAAAAGGCAACTGCACGCTCGTATAGCTGCCTTTTGTATTGATTGAGAATGTTCTTGCGTTAGTCCATCAGCGGATGGCGAAGAGCTTTCTTCGTGTTGTTGCCTTGACGCGCTCTCTGTGCTCTGCTACTAGGTAATTAAGGGCAGGTTTCCCTGCCCCGTGCAGACTGAGTTCTGCCAGACTTGTAAATGAATTTGCGCATAATACTTGACGGTACCCCTTTCTTGAGGAAAATGCAGAAAAATCCCCTTGACTTCAAGAAGAAATCAAGGGGAGGGGAAAGAAAAAGGAGCATCCAGAGATGCTCCATCCGGAAGAATGTGCAAGTCATGAGTAGGATTTGTTGCAGATTCTATAAATATTTAATCGCTGAAAAACGTTGGATAAGCGATTTTTAAAAGGCGCATAGCACAATCTGCGATATATTGACTGCCATGAAAATTGAGTGCATATATAGCACCTGAAGAAATCGCTGTAATCCTTGAAAGCGAAGATTCAGATTCAAGTTGTACAATACAATCTTTAGAATATTCTTTGCCGATATCTAAAAGGAATCCGCCGTCCATGCAATAAGGCAGAAGTACAATGATATCGGGATTGGCAACTGCCAATGATTGCTCATCGGGACAATACAAACCATTCACATTGCAAACATTTGCCACAAGGTCAAAGAAGATACTTGGTTCACCAAACAAAGCAACAGTCTTTTTTTCATTTGTAGGTATTTTGTTTGCAACTTCACGGATGCTTGACATGGAAGAAATCATCTCGTTTACCATAGAGAGGGCTGCATCTGGCTTCTGAACAATATCGCCGAGGAGAATGATCAAATGGATGATGTCATCTATTGACTTTGGCGAATCGAGAAAGAGGGTCGGCACTGTAGAATGGAAGAAAGCGGGGAAATCTTCCTCGAAGTTATCTTGCAGGTACGAATCCAGAATCAGAAGGTCAGGATTCAGTGAGAGAATTTCTTCTTCGTCGGAGTTTTCCCAGCATTCGCCAGCAGCCTGTTGACTTTTTATCATAGTCGGCCAATCATCGATACCAGACTCAGCATAATGATGTCCCACGTAGATGATGCGTTCAGGTTCTACTAATCCGTATATAATTTCCTCAGCATAAAGCGGAAATACAACAATTCGCTGTGGAGGAGCATTGCTACAGTCTGCTGAAGCTATCCATGGTGTAAAAACATAGATTGAACACACCGTACAATAAATCATAGCTACAACTCTTTTTATAGGCAGCAACTTCATGATTGTTATCACTCCTTGATTTTTGAGCCGTTATCTTTTCGAGATAAGGTGTCAACAAACTACAATAGAAATCTGATAAACTAAAGAGACAGAGGTCAATCGAAAATAACGCCTTCATGCCAGCCATAGTACACCCAATCGTTATCGGAATACGGGTGGAGATGTCCCTTTTTATGTTTGGTATCAAAGGAATAAACCGCTGGTTCAGGGCCCTTACCAAAGTCGTGCAATCCATAGTATACACCGCCATGACTTACAAACTTCTTTTTATCCTGGTGTTCTCCCAAAATCATTCCGGGAATCAACCCGAGAGTACCACCAATGTCAGAGATTTTTCCCCAAAATACCATGTTATTTTCAAACATCGGCGTCATTCCGGCATAGTAAGTCTTGTGGCTATGTCTTCCCTTCTTCCCCAGTATGCCTGCTCTAATAAACATGGCGCAACCAGTATCTTTATCCGCACTTACATCGGTTTTTCTGTCTACCAAGTATTGCAAGTTATTCATTAGGGCAGATACGGTTACGGTTGGTTTCTTGGAATTTGGGGATTCTATCGCTTGTTGTGTATGTAGAGTGATTGCAAGTGTGTTCTGAATGCGAGTAAGGAGCGTTGTCCACAGCGAGGATGTACTCGCACAACCATCCTCATCAACTTTTGTGATTGGAGAATTGACACAGTATGAGTAGGTGTTGTGCTGAAGGGGCAGTTGTTTACCGAGAAGAATATCAGCGTTCAGATACTTACGGATAATGGGATTATAGTATCTGCTCCGCAGATAGTACAGTCCGGTTTCCTCATCATACACATACCCACGATATCGGAACGGGTTCAGCGTGCCCAGTGTAGCCGCCAACGTGCCGGTTTTGCTGATCGGATTACCCCACGCATCATAACCATATTCTACCACCTGCGTACCATTCGCGTCAATCAGCGCAACCACATCGCCCTGCAAATTGTAGACATAGAAGTAATCGACATCGTTATAGGTGACCATGCCGGGCTTCCCCTATGCATCCCTCCTTTCTGTCGTTTTTCATCGTGTCAGAATTCCCTACGCTTCTTTAACGCAGAAACGTTAGGGCTGTCGCCCTAAAACCCACTTGGGGACTTCATTCCCAAACCCCATCTTCCGCTTCGCGGCTGCTTAAACAAATGTTTTTATCCATAGACTTCATTCATAGCGCCACCTCCTTCTTCTTTCTTCTCTTTTTAATTAAAAACCAACGGAATCATCTCCTTTCGTCTGTATAACAAAGAGAGCACCGATTTCTCAGTGCTCTCTTGTTTCCATTCGTTTTCTGATTATAGTTTAACGCCCGGATTTGGGTTTGTAAAGGTTCTTTTCGGTTCATTTTGGTTCATTTTGGTTCATCCCCCCTAAAATCGGAATAGCTGTAACTACGCTTTATCCACGCCTTCGAACCGTAACATGTTTTTGCGCGGGACTAGTCGGATTATTAATCACTGTGCTATATACAAATCTTTTAGTTCGTCCAAAATCCGATCCTTCGTTCTCCCTATCAGCCCCAGCTGCTTCATGTCAATGCTTTCGCTTTGCATCCGCTGCACAAACTCTTGAACATCTGTATAAACTCCTTGTGGAGCCGTAATCTTGACCGTAGGATCAATCAATTCCGTCAGACGAAAAACATCATTCTTGTGTTTCTTGATGTTTTTGTTGTCAACATGTTCACCTGCAGCCTTGCGATTTGTCAAATCCATCCACGCTTTTGCCTTAAATGGAATCAAATATGCCGCATCCAAGACAGTCACTCCATCAACAGTGACTTTCCCCTGTTTCAAAAAATCGTAGTAATCATCGTCCAAAAGAATAGCAGACAGACTTGAAATATCTTCGTCCATCGGTAACGGTGTCAGCACTGCATCTTCTGGAAGTTGAATGGCATCAAGCCTTCGCGTGAAAAGTTCAATCATCGCAGGATACTGGTTCGAGACCGGATGGCTAAAACGATAAAACTGCGGCACACCCGAACTTTTATTGCAATGTTCATATCCCGCCTGTTTTACATATTCCCAGAATTTCTTTCCGAAATTCGCGTCAACTGCTTCTATAATCAGAACAAGGTCAATATCCTTTGTTGCTCGGAAATCCAAACCATCTTCCGTCATCAGAATGTCACACGCCGTTCCTCCGATGATGGCATATTGCTCTTCACTGCCCTTGAACCATTCCTTAAAACTGTCAATTCCTGTAACCACCTATCTTCCTCCACAGTTCGTTCAGCATTTCTTCTACCGCTTCTTCAACTCGTTCATCTGCATCTTCTCGCAATGCCAATGCCAGCGAAAGTTCGTCTACAATATTTCGCGTGGACAATTTTCGGGGATTGTATCTCCACATTTCTACGGCCACTTGCGCCTGCGAGTTCTGCAAGCTATTTGTCATAACATTCTTCCATTGAGAGATTCTTTCTGTTGCATAGCATTTGACATTCGGTGCGTTCAGCATGGAACGCTCTGCCAATGCCGAATATCCACTTTCCAACAGGTCTGCTCCTACCAATTCTTTCGGAATATAAACCGTTCGTTTGATTGGATTCAGCAACTTATCCCCTGCTTTTTGGAACAGCATTTTCGGAGAATCCTCAGATTGCAAAATCCGCTGCACACCTCTTTTCTCTATATGCAGCAATTCCATTTCTTCAAGCTGTTTCGATGCCCTCGATATAGAAGTAGGTGTCAGTTCCAAGTCTTTCGCAGCTTGACTTGTTGACAATTCCTGTGCGCCTCCATAAATGAAATGCAGCAGAAGCATCTGCGCCGATGGAAGTATTTCTTCCCGTGGCTCCCTTTCGGCATTACACCGTTCCTGCAAATACATCGCCATGAAGGGCAAATAAATCTGCTTTCCTTCTACGATAAATGGAATTTTCTCACGAATTAAGTATTCTTTCTGGCGAAAACTAAGTTCATTTAGCACCAGCACAACAGGCAAATTTTCATTTTTCTGTATCCGTGCAATATGCTTTTTCAGCACTTCGACCTGCTCCAGTTCAGTTTTCGGATAAAGGAAAATCGCCCTTTGTCCATTCATAGCCACCATCTGTAAGCGATACCTTGTGGCTATAAAATTAGGCAAATGCTTGAACTCCACATTCTCATAAGTCACTTTGATTCCAAGGACTTTATCAAGATATTTCATGCTCTCGCCCCCTGTCTTAACTCTTTTTCTGTATTATACCCCTTTTTAAGTTAAGATGCAATATTAGAGTTAAGATAAACTGCAAACTCGCATTATCACTAAGTTTTTTCATATTTTTAAGTTGTCCATATTATTACATTGCTGTTGATGTTATAACATGGACAACCGCTTGATGCTTTTCCCCTATAAAAGTGTGAGTAATACAATCAGGATACCAACCTTTCAAATTCTCGCTTTACGAACTCACGCTTCTTGTTCTGTGTCAGGCTGCTTTTCCGGTCACGAGGCCAATTCCAATTCTATCCCGGTCGAGATTCCTGACGCAAACGATCCGGCGAATTGGTAATCTTTTCTTGTTTTCACGTACTTCATCTGCTGGGTTACTTCGCCGCAGCTTTCGCATTCCATCCATCCGTCTGTTTCTTCTAAGTCGAGAGACTTATTGATTGTGCCGCAGATCGGGCACTTCACATCAACTGTGTTCAAACAAAACATCTCCTATCGAGTTAGATTATTTGTTTTAGAGAGCCTTAATGACGTGACGAGCCACACCTTGTACCTTAAAACTCCTCACCTTAATAACTTCTCCCGGATACTTTGCTTCATTCTCATAGGCGAGAAGATAGCATTCATCATCCTCGTCATAGCCAGCATAGCGTTTCAGCGTGTTCTGATTATCCGGATCAAGCGCAACGACTATATCCCCTTCCGATGCAGGGCAATTACGCTCAATCTGCGCGTATGGGTTACACCGTCCCACGATTCACGGCACAGTGCAGCCAGTGCGCGGCTTCGCGTGACCTTTTGTGGCTTGGCTGGTTATCGTCCGATTCCGCGAAGTACAAAGGTGCGTCCTGCGTACAGGGTATCAAATATGCCGACCAAAACCGCCAGAAACGGAAAAAGCCCTGTGCCGCGTTCAATACGCAGCACAGGGCTTTCCTATGTCTCATTTCAGATATTCCTCAAAGAACGCTTTCAGCTTCTCAAATGGGATCACGTCTATCTGATCGTAAAAGGCGGTGTGGTTTGCGCCGGGGATAATGAGCAATTCCTTATTGTCGCCGGTCAGCTTGCTGTAAGCTGTCTCACTGAAATAGCGAGAGTGCGCCTTTTCCCCGTGTACCAGCAGTACGGCACAGCGAATCTCGCTGCTGTACTGCAAAATCGGCATATTTAGGAACGATAGCGAGGAGGTCACATTCCAGCCGTTATTGGAGTTCAAGCTGCGGGGGTGGTAGCCTCGGGGCGTCTTATAGTAGGCGTAATAGTCCTTTACAAACTGCGGTGCGTCCTCCGGCAGCGGATCGACTACGCCGCCCGCCAGCGCATAGGCACCGTTTTTATAGTCCTCGGTACGCTGCGTGTTCAGCGCTTTTCGCTTTTCAAAGCGTGCCTGCTC
>ERZ857480.107871-NODE-167374-length-11933-cov-11.9646_pt1 | contig 11933 bp, 10 predicted proteins | sample MGYA00519767_ERZ857480 | MGnify/ENA primary metagenome ERZ857480 (study PRJEB31778, sample SAMEA3449210) | human gut metagenome | biome: human gut; feature: human-associated habitat; material: faeces | place: United Kingdom | collected 2010/2012 ...
AAGCTATCGCTCCCAAGTTCAAAACTCATTCTCGAATTGACTGTCTTTTCTTAACTGCGACTCGTGAAAATCGCAGTTCGCGTTCTTCTTGATTCTGTATCGTTTTCAAGGATCATCGCTGTCCGCTCGGCGTTTCGCTCGCGCTGACAGCTCGATTATTATATCGCAGTCCCATCCTTCTGTCAATACCTTTTTCGAACTTTTTTTGACACTTTTTGAAACTTTTTCATCTCTTTTCGAATTTCGCCACCCTCAAAACGTCATTTTTTCTTGCTGGCGCAAGAAAAACACGCCTTACGGCGTGTTCAGACTGTAGACAGAAAGCTATTCTCTCCCCCCGAGGGTGGGAGAATAGCCCTTTCCGCAAATGAAAGAATCGCTGAATTCTTGATTTTGCGATTCACGCCAAGTTTGCTTATGTCAACAAGCTAAAAACACGCCTTGCGGCGTGTTTGCGGCGTTTCAGTCGGTTTTGACTTTTGTTTCGACAATCTTCTTCTGTATGTTAAACAGTACCGCCATCATCGCGCAAATGCCCATGGCAAAATAGGGCATCCATCCATATCCGCCCACCCCGGCCAATGCGCCGAAAATCGACGGCAGGAACGTCGATCCCACGTACGCAAACGCCATCTGTACGCCAATGGCCGCCTGCGAGTTTTCCGCGCCGTAGTTGACCGGCGTATCCTGTATGATGTTCGGATAAATCGGCGCGCAGCCCAGCCCGCAGACCACCAGACCGATGCCGGAGAGCGTGCTTCCCGCCGGAATCATCATCAATACGCAGCCCAGCGCCAGCAGTGCCTGCCCCAATCGCACCATCTGTTTGGGCAGGAGCTTCATCGCCATAAAGCCGGAGGCCGCGCGTCCCACCGTGATGCCGATGTAAAACATCGCGCCGAAGGAGGCCGCCGTCGCCTCGTTCACGCCGCGCACCTGTGAAATATACGTCGCGCCCCAAAGCCCCAGCGTCGATTCGACCGCGCAGTAGCCGAAGAACGTCATCATGCCCGCCTTTGCGCCCGGCAGCCTCAGCACATCCAGCACGCCCAGCGTCTTCGCCTCGCGCTCCTCCTGCTGAATGTCGCTCCGCTTCCACATGCCCAGCGTCGCAAACAGCAGCGCGCTCACCGCGCACTGCATCAATCCCACCGCGCGATAGCCCATTCTCCAGCTCCCGCCGACGCGCAGCACCGCCGAGAGGATCATCGGCCCGATGATCGTGCCCACGCCCCAGAAGCAGTGCAGCCAGCTCATGTGCTTCGCTTCACAGTGCAGCGCGACGTAGTTGTTCAGCCCCGCGTCCACCGCGCCCGCGCCCAGTCCGAGCGGAACGGCCATCAGCAGCAAAAACACGTAGTTTTTCGCCAGCGAAAAGCCCAGCAGCGCCAGCGCCGTCGTCGCGACGGAAATCGCCGTCAGCCTGCCCGTGCCAAATTTGCGAATCAGCCTCGCGCTGTTCAGGCTCGAAATGATCGTGCAGAAGGAAATCAGCATCTGAATCAATCCCGCGCCCCAGAGCGGTGCGTTCAGGCTGACGGTCATCGCCGGCCACGCGCTGCCCAGCACCGAATCCGGCAGACCAAGGCTGATGAACGATAGATAGATCAGCGTCAACAATGCAGTCGAAACCACATTCATTCCCCTTTTTCCAAACCAAATTTATAAATTTTCTCTTTATGGTGGTATGCCCATTTTTCCCGCAAACAAAAGCCCCCAGTCACAGACTGAGGGCTTGAAGAAGCAAATCTTACTTCTCGGAAGCGGTTTCGGCTTCCATGTTGATGACCTGCTTGCCATCGTAGTAACCGCAGTGCTTGCAGATACGGTGGGCGAGCTTCATCTGCTGGCAGCGCGGGCACTTGACGATACCGGGCGCGGACAGCTTCCAGTTCGCGCGACGCATACGGCCGCGGGACTTCGAGATTTTTCCCTTGGGAAGAGCCATTGTTTACACCTCCTCATCCTCGTTCAGCAAAGATGCTAATGCCGAAAAAGGATTTCTGCTGGTCAGATCCTTCTGGCATGAACACGCATTGACGTTCAGGTTTGCGCCACACTGGGCGCATAGCCCGCGGCAATCCTCCTTGCAGAGGATGCGTGAGGGCAATTCAAGCAGGACGGCCGTTCGAACGGCGTCATCCAGCTCGAGCACATGGCCCGTGTATGTGTACTGATCCTCTTCAACCTCAAGCTCGCCGTCGCCTCTGTCGCGGATGAAAGCCTCGTCCACCTCGGCGGTGACAGGCGTGTTCGTCGGCGTCAGGCATCGGGCACAGCGGGATTGGATCACGGCGCGGGCCTCACCGCGCACAAGTACGGTCTCATCGGCGAGCATATATGTGCCGGAAAGCGAAACCGGCCCGACATACGCGATCGTATCGCCGTTCCAGTGATCCTCGCCCCATGTGTCCTCCAGCTCAAAAGGGACGTCAACGCCCTTTTTCTGAATTCCCTTGGTGATATCCAGCTTCATCGTTCCACCTCAAAGTTGACCGTTCCATATTATACGCAGTTTATCTTGCCTTGTCAAGCAAAATGTGATTTTCAACAAATTTTCCCGCTTACAGCTTGGAGACGATCTCCAGCGTGTCGCGCGCGATCGGCAGCTCCTCGTTGGTCGGGATGCGCAGCACCTTGATCGTGGAATCGTCCGTGCTGATGATGCCGACCGTGCCGCGCTTGTTCTTCGCCGGGTCGATCTTCACGCCCATGAAGCTCAGACCGTTGATCACGTGCTCGCAGGCCTCGCAGTCGTTCTCGCCGATGCCCGCTGTGAAGACGATCGCGTCCGCGCCGCCCACCGCCACATTGTATGCGCCGATGTACTTCTGGATGCGGTAGGTCCAAACGTCCAGCGCTGCCTTCGCCTGCTCGTCGCCCTTTTCGGCGGCGGCCTTCACGTCGCGCATGTCGCTGGAGCAGGAGAGACCGGCAAAGCCGCTCTTCTTGTTCAGGCAGTTGAGCATCTGGTGGATGTCCATGCCGGTGTTGTCCATGATATACTCCAGCACCGCCGGATCGACGTCGCCGGAGCGCGTGCCCATCAGCACGCCCTCAAGCGGGGTCAGGCCCATGGAGGTATCCACAACCTTGCCGCCCACAATCGCGCTCAGGGAAGAGCCGTTGCCCAGGTGGCAGATGATGAACTTGCAGTCCTCCGGCTTCTTGCCCAGGAACTTCGGCGTCTCGCCCGCGATGAAGCGGTGGCTCGTGCCGTGGAAACCGTAGCGGCGAACCTTCAGGCTCGTGTAATATTCATACGGCACGCCGTAGAGGAACGCCTTCTTGGGCATCGTCTGGTGGAAGGCCGTATCGAAAACCGCGACGTTCGGCTTGTTCGGCATGACCGCCTGGCAGGCCTTGATGCCCGCGATGTTCGCCGGCTGATGCAGCGGTCCGAGCGGCACAAGCTCCTCGATCCCCTTCATCGTCTCTTCCGTCACCAACACGGAGTTCTTGAACGTCTCGCCGCCGTGGAGCACGCGGTGGCCGCAGGCGCCGATCTCGTCCAGAGAAGCGATCGCGCCGTTGTCCTTGTCCGTCAGCGCGGAGAGGACGGCGGAAATCGCCTCGGTGTGGTCCTTCATGTTGCGGGTGAACTCAATCACCTTGTCGGTGCCCAGCACAGTCTGCTTGAAGTGCGTGCCCTCGATGCCGATGCGCTCGACCAGACCCTTCGCCTTGACGGACTCGTCGTCCATGTCGATGAGCTGGAACTTCAGGGAGGAAGAGCCAGCGTTGATGACCAGAATCTTCATGGAAAGTATCTCCTTGCTTCTTATGATAAGAACTCTGATGATAGGGAAAACGCGCGGCCTCCGCTTATCAGACGACCGCGCGCAATCAGTCGATTAAGCCTGCGCCTTGACCGCCGCGATGGCCACGACGTCCACGATGTCCTCGACGGAGCAGCCGCGGGAGAGGTCGTTGACCGGCTTGGCCAGGCCCTGAATGACCGGGCCGATGGCCTTCGCGTTGCCCAGACGCTGCACCAGCTTGTAGCCGATGTTGCCCGCCTGCAAATCCGGGAAGACCAGCACGTTCGCCTTGCCGGCAACCGGGCTGCCCGGGCACTTGAGCTCGCCGACGGAGGAGACCAGCGCCGCGTCGGCCTGCATCTCGCCGTCCACGTTCAACTCCGGCGCCTGCTCGTGCACCAGCTTCACGGCGCCCGCCACCTTGTCCACGTTCTCATGCTTCGCAGAGCCCTTCGTGGAGAAGGAGAGCATCGCCACGCGCGGATCCATGCCCAGCAGCGCCTTGCCGGTCTGCGCGGAAGCGATCGCGATGTCCGCAAGCTGCTCGCTGGTCGGGTCGATGTTCACGGCGCAGTCGCCGAACACCAGCACGCCGTCGTCGCCGTACTTATGATCCTGCACCTCCATCAGGAAGCAGGAAGAAACGGTCTTGATGCCCGGCGCGCCCTTGATGATCTGCAGCGCAGGACGCAGCACGTCGCCGGTGGTGTTGATCGCGCCCGCGACCATCGCGTCCGCGTCGCCCATCTTGAGCATCATCGTGCCGTAGAACAGCGTGTTCTTCAGGCACAGCTCGGTGGCCTTTTCCAGGGTCATGCCCTTCTTCTCGCGGATATGGAAAAGCTGCTCGGCGTAGGAAGCGGTCTTCTCGCTCGTCGCCGGATCGACGATCATCACGCCGGTCAGGTCAACGCCCAGCTCGGCGGCCTTCGCCTCGATTTCGGCCTTCGCGCCCACCAGCGTGATCTTGGCCAGACCCAGCTTCACGATCTTCTCCGCGGCCTGCACGGTGCGCGGCTCGCTGCCCTCAGCCAGCACGACGTGCTTCACATCGGCGGCGGCTTTCGCTCTGATTTTGTCAATGACAGACATTTGTAAATCCTCCTTGACGTGATATAATAGGCTTATCCGAAGATAAACCTGCGGTGTACAAGACGATACAGCATTATTATAGCGCAATTTGTCGCTTTTGAAAAGGACGGCGCGCAATTTTATGCCGCTTTTTGTCCCCCTTTTCGCGCTTTATTCGCTTTTCGTCCGTTTTTTCCCGAAAGGAGGCCGCCGCCATGCGCGTCTGCGCCGTCATCTGCGAATATAACCCCTTTCACCTCGGCCATGCCTATCATCTGCGCGCCGCCCGCGAGGCGTCGGGCGCGGATTACGTTCTCTGCCTGATGAGCGGCGCGCTCACCCAGCGCGGCGCGTTCGCCCGGCATGATAAATGGCTTCGCGCGCGCGCCGCGCTTGAAAACGGCGCGGATCTCGTGCTCGAGCTTCCGACCCGCTTCGCCTGCGCCCCCGCGCCGGATTTCGCCTCCGGCGGCGTGGCGCTGCTCTCCGCCCTCGGCGTGGCAACCCATCTCTCCTTCGGCTGTGAAGCGTCGGCACTCCCGCTTCTCTCCGCCGCCGCGGCGCTCTTTAAGGCCGAATCCCCGGCTTTTTCCGCCGCGCTGCGCGCGCGTCTGGCCGACGGTCTGCCCTATCCCCACGCCCGCGCGCTGGCCGCCGAACAGGCCGCCGGTCTGCCCGCCGCCCTGCTGGCGCAGCCCAACGCCACCCTCGCGCTGGAATATCTGCAAGCCCTTCCGCCGGAAATCGCCCCCGTGCCCGTCGAGCGCCGGGGCAGCGGCTATCACGACGCGGCGCTGTCTTCCCTCTCCAGCGCAACCGCCGTCCGCGCGGCGCTGGCGCGCAGCGACCTGCCCGCCGCCCTGTCCGCCGTCCCCTCGCCCGCGCCGCTGCAAACCGCCGAGGCGCACGGCTTCGTCCATGAGGAAGAAGCCCTGACACAGGCGCTGCTCTACCGCCTGCGCACCGCGTCCCTCGACGCGCTCGCCGCGCTGTACGGCATGGACGAGGGGCTGGAGCGCCGCTTTCTGGCCGCCGCGCAGACCTGCGCCTCCCGCGAAGCGCTTCTGGATTTCGTCAAAACCAAGCGCTATACCCGCGCGCGGCTCTCCCGCCTGTGCGCCTATGCGCTGCTGGATCTTTCGCGCGATTTTGCACAGGCGCACCGCGCGCCCGAATACGCCCGCGTCCTCGGCTTCCGCAGGAGCGCCGCGCCGCTGCTCAAGGCCGTCAAGCGCCGCAGCGCCATTCCGCTCGTCACCAAGGCCGCCGATTTTGATCGCGCCCATCCCCTCTTTGCCCTCGACGTGCGCGCGCAGGATCTCTGGTCGCTCGGCGTTTCAAACCCCGCGCTTCGTTCCTCCGGCCGCGATTTCACCACGTCCCCGATTCTGGTTTAGAAAGGCAGGTTCTCCCTCATGCGTCTGTTCGCCTATCCCGCCGCGCTTTTCCTCGCGTTCGTCCTCTACTGCGCCGCGCCGAAATTCGCCGGCGGCCTCGCCCGCGCGCTGCAAAAGCTCTATGCCCTCTTTCAGCAACTCGACGCGCGCGCCCCGCGCAAGCTCGCCTTTCCGGCGTTCCTGCTGACGTTGATGCTCGTTCCGTTCCTGCTCGCCCTGCTTCATCCGGCGGTCGAGGCCGTGCTGATGGCGTTCCCGCTCTTCGGCCTTTCCTGCATTCCGCGGAGCGGCGCGGTCAAGCGCGAGCTGGATTCCGGCGCGTATTCCCGCGATATCCCCGCGTATGAATCCCTCGTCCGCGAGACCTGCGCCGCGCTCGCCCCGGCCTTCGTCGCGCATGTCTGCGTGCCGCTCGTGCTGATGGCCGTCGGCCTGCCGCTTCGCCTGTCCGCCGCGCTGGGCTGGGGCTTCCTCGCGCTCTCCGCTGTCAGCAATGAAAACGAGCAGGCGGATCGCCTGCTCGGTCTGCTCGTTCGCCCTGCGGACGCGCTGTTCAGCTTTCTGCTGCTGCTGTGCAGCGGCGTCGCCGGGCGCAGCCCCTTCCGTATCGGCGGTCGGGACGTCAAATCCCGCCTGATAAACATTCTGGGCGTCGCGCAGGACGCGACCGCCACGCACGCCCCCGTCTCCGGCGATATCTCGCAGGGCACGTTTCTCTGCTGCTTCTGCACCGTGTTTCTCTGCCTCGTGATGACGCTGCTGCTTCTGCCGCTCATCCGCTGATCTTTTTCAGCTTCTCCGCCAGCGCGCACAGCCCCGCCGCCGCCAGCGGCAGCATGTACACCATGTAGGGGTATGCGTACTGCGCCTTCGCCTCAAAAATCAGGTGATACAGCGCCCCGCCGAGGATCGTCACCGGCAGCGCCAGCGCCGCCATGTCGCCCTTCTTCTTCAGCAGCCGCGCGCCGCCCACCGCCGAAAGCGCGTACACGGCCGTCTGCATCGCGTCCATATACCCGTCCATCAGCGTCCGTGTTCCGCTCCCACTGTGAAAGAGTGCGTCAAACAATTCCGCATATGACCCATATTTTTCTCTCAGTTCGCCCATCCACAGGCTGTCATAGGCCGGGTCGAGCCACTGGGTCAGCAGCTTTTCCCGGTAAAACGCCAGCGCCGCCGCCGGATTTTCCCGCATCCAGCCGAGCCGCGCGTCGATTGCCGCAAGCGCCTGCGCCTTTTCCTGCTGCACACTCACGTCAGGAGAGAAAAAGCCCTCCACATAGCCGTTATACCAGCCCGCCGCGACGGGGGATTCCTGCATCCCCATCGCCAGCCGCGTCAGCATCCCGACGTTCTCGCGGAAGCTGATTCCGCCTATGATCGCATACCCCCACATAATTGCCTTGGACAGTCCTTCCCCGATCACGAAGGACAGCGCCGCGAACAGCACGATTTTCACATCCCGGTTTGCCCACCCATGCAGCAGCGCGCAGATGAGCAGCGCCAGCAGTATGATCACCGCGTTGGGCTTGGCGGCCATTGCCATGCCGCCAAGCGCCGCATACACAAGTCCGAACCCGACGCGCCCCGTGTGCGCATAGCGCGCAAAACAGAGCATCGCGCCCGCGCCCAGCAGAATCATCAGGTTAATGTTGTAGACGAACTGCGCGAACAATAGCGTCGGCAGACTCACGATGTACAGCAGCAGCGTGGCCGAGGCCGCGCGCCGGTCAAGCAGCTCCTGCGCCAGCGCCGCCAGCACGCCCGCCCCCGCGACCCCCAGCGCCGCGTTGACGCACTGCGCCAGAACGTTCAGCTTCTCCATCGTCGCGCCCGAAAAAAGCCTCGCCAGCATGTGCAGCGGCAAGGCGATTCCGAGCTGATAGGTGCACACCTGCAAATAGTCGCCGCTCAGCGCGTCGTAATGGTTCCGCGCGAATTGATGCGCGTCCGCCAGCACCATCTGCGCATCCGCCCGCTGCCGCATGCCGATGGCCCAAATCCACAAAAGCGCCGCCGCCAGCCACAGCGCGCAAAGCCCCGCGCCCAGCCGAACGCCGCCCAGCCGTTCCAGCAGCCCGTGCACACCCAGCAGCGCCGCCAGCGCGGCGAGCGACAGCAGCAGGCTCCTCAGAAGCGGCTCGCGCACCAGCGTCACCGTTTGCAGCATGATGTTGTCGCCGACCTCGTTTCGCGCCGTCATCGTCAGCGCGCAGAGCGCCAGCGCCGCCGTCAGCAGCACAAACGCAATCAGCGCCGCCTGCCGCAGACAATGCGCGGCGCTTTTTTTCAGCGCCTTCTCTCCTTCGTTTCCCATAGCCCTTTGATTCCCTCTTCCAATCGACAAAGCCCGATGGCCGCCAGCGGCAGCATGTACACCATGTAGGGGTATGCGTACTGCGCCTTCGCCTCAAAAATCAGGTGGTACAGCGCCCCGCCGAGGATCGTCACCGGCAGCGCCAGCGCCGCCATGCCGTCCTTCTTTTTCATCAGCCGCGCGCCGCCCACCGCCGAAAGCCCGAAAACGACGTTCTGCGCGGCGTTCATATATGCCGTCATGGCGCGGCGAATCGGCGTGTCGTCGCGATAGATCATGTGTGCCAGCCCGTTCATCGTGCCCGTCTTGTCGCTCACCGCGCCCATCCACACGCTTTCATACGCCGGGTCAAGCCACATCGTCAGCAGCTTCTCCTTGTAGAATTTCGCCGCGAGCGCCGGGTTCTCCCGCATCCACGTCAGGCGGGACGCGATATCCGCCGCGGCCTGCGCCTTTTCCTTCTCCATCGTCATCTCCGGCGGGCAGGACATCTCCGTGTAGCCGTTGTACCAGCCCGCCGCAATCAGCGAATCCTGCATGCCCATCGCCAGCCGCGCGGTCATGGTGACGTCATAGCGGAATACCACGCCGCTCCGGGCGGCATACCACGATTCGATCAGCGACAGCATCCCCCGCCCCAGCAGAATCGACCCGACCGCCAGCAAAACGATCCTCCAATCCCGGTTGAGCAGCGCATGCAGCAGCGCGCAGATAAGCAGCGCAATCCCCGCCACCGCCGCGTTCGGCTTGGCGGCCATCGCAAGCGCGATGCAGACCGCGTAGCCCACGCCAAAGCCGATTCGCTTCGTGTGCGCATAGCGGGCAAAGCAGAACGCGCCGCCCGCGCAGAGCAGGATCATCAGGTTTACGTTGTAGACAAACGTACAGTACAGCCACGTCGGCAGGCTGAGCAGATACAGCGTCGCGGCCGCCGTCGCCGCGCGCTTTTCGCCGCAGAGCTCCTGCGCCAGCGCCGCCAGAACCCCCGCGCCCGCCACGCCCAGCGCCGCGTTGACGCACTGCGCCAGCAGATTCAGGTCTGCCTTGGGGAACAGCCGCGCCAGCAGCTCCAGCGGGAAGACGATGCCCAGCTGATAGGTGTAGATGTTAAAATAATCCGTCACCTCGTAGTGCAGGGCGGAAAAATCATCCTGCGCGAACGAAACGGCGGCTTCCATCACCCTGCGCGCGTCCGTCCACGGCGAAACCCGCACCGCGAAAATCCACACCATCGCCGCTGCCAGCCACAGCGCGCCGAGCGCCGCGTTCAGCTTCAGCCCGCCGAATCGCTCAATCAGCGCATGCGCCGCCAGATAAGCCGCCAGCACGACCGCCGAGAGCAGCAAGCCGGAAAAAAAACCGTCCCGCACCAGCTCCACGTGCTGGCTGAATCGGTTGCTCACCGCCTGATTATCCGCGCTCCAAATCACCGCGCAGAGCGTCATCAGCCCCATTCCGATCACAAACGCAGCCAGCGCCGCCTGCCGCAGAAAGACCGCCGCCTTTCGATTCATGGCTCATCCTCTTTTCTCTTGTACAATAATGCGGCAAAACGTCGGATTCGCTCATTTACCGCCTTGTATTTTCCGAATCTGTTCCTCCAGCGCGCACAGCCCCGCCGCCGCAACCGGAATCAGCAGCACGATATAGGGAAACGCATACTGCGATTTCGCTTCAAAAATCAGGTGATACAGCGCCCCGCCGAAGAAAATCAGCGGCAGCAGCAGGCAGAGCGTATTTCGCCCGCGATCCCGAAGCATACGGACAATCCCAACCGCCGAGAGCGCGTAAATCGCGCGCTGAAAAGCGCCCAGCAGCGTTTCCAGCGCCGTGTGCTTCCGCGCAAAGAAGCGCGCCGCCGCCTCGCCGAGCGCGCCCGTGTGTTCGCTCAACGCGCCGTTCCAAATCATGCCCATCGTCGGCTCCGTCCACTGGCTGCACAGCTTCTCCCGGAAAAACGCCGCCGTCCGGGCGGGGCTTTGCGCCATCTGCGCAAGCCGAGCCTTCAAATCGGCCAGCGCGACGTCGTGCTGCTGCTGCGCGGTCACATCCAGCGGGAAAAACCGCTCGGTGTAGCGGTTGAACCACCCCGCCGCACCACCGCCCTCCTGCAAGCCCATCGTCAGCCGCGCCAGCGCGCCGACGCCGCCGTTCAGCGTCACGCCGCTCCGCCGCTCATATTGCCCGATCACGGCGCGCATCAGCAGCAGCGAAAGCGCAATCGCCAGCGCCGCATAGGCCAGCGGCTCGAGCTTCCCGCTCTCTATCGCGTCCAGCACGGCGCAGATCGTCACCGCAATCAGCGTGACCGCCGCGTTGATCTTCATTGCATAGGCCGCCGCCATCAGGCAGGCATAGGCCGCGCCCAGCGCGCGCCGCCGCGTTTTGACGTATTTCGCATAGCACAGCAGCGCCAGCGAAACGAAAAACAGCATCGGCAGCGTGCCGTAAACCTGCTGGCAGAACAGCAGCGCAGGCCAGACCAGCAGCGTGACCGCCTCGCAGGCGCGCGCCGTCCGCTCCCCATCGAACATCGTCTGCCCCAGCGCCGCCATGGCCGCCGCCGTTCCCAGCGCCATAGCGACGTTGGCCAACTGCATCGTCAAATTCAAATTCAATCCGGGAAACAGGCGCAGCAGCGTTTCCATCGGCAGGCAGACGCCCAGTTGATAGGGATATGCGTTCAGATAATCCGCGCGCATCATCTTGTAATTGCCGCGCGCGAACAGCTCTGCCGCCTCCTGCACGATGGCCGCGTCGTAAATCTGCTTCGTGCCGAAACCGACTGCCAGCATGACCGCCAGCGCGCCCCAAAGCGCCGCCAGCGCCCAGCATAGGCGCGCGGATCGTTTCAGCAGCGCAAGCAGCGCCAGCGCTGCGAGCACGCCGCCCAGCAGCAGCGCCAGCCCCCACGCCGGCGAAATCGGCATGAATGCGACCGCTTCCGTCTTGCCGCCCCATGTGCCCAGATGCACCCGCTCGGTCAGCCCCATTCCTGTCAGCGCCAGCAGCAGCGCCAAGGCCAGCGTCAGCGCCGCCGCCTCGCAAAACCGATTGATCTGTTTTTTCTCCACCGAATTTTCCTCTTTACCTAAGGCTGTCCGCGCATCGTGCGTCAGCTTGTTGACATAAGCAAACCTGACTTGAATAGCAAAATCAAGAAATTCAGCGATTCTTTCATTTGCGGAAAGGGCTATTCTCCCCCTTCGGGGGGAGAATAGCTTTTTGTCTACAGTCTGCCGCGCATCGCGCGTTTTTTGTGGCGGCGCTTTATACTAATTCGCAGTTAAAATGCTTAACAGAGCGCATCAGATTTTTTGTTCTGACGAAGCCAAGTGAAGTGAGGCGTACTGGAGGTACGTTGAACGGAACGAGGCAAAGTCAGAG
>ERZ857480.97140-NODE-150867-length-11929-cov-10.0000_pt1 | contig 11929 bp, 10 predicted proteins | sample MGYA00519767_ERZ857480 | MGnify/ENA primary metagenome ERZ857480 (study PRJEB31778, sample SAMEA3449210) | human gut metagenome | biome: human gut; feature: human-associated habitat; material: faeces | place: United Kingdom | collected 2010/2012 ...
CGCGGCTATAATGACGAAATCTGCCGCCCGAAGTTCGCCATTATGAACCCGGAGCTGACCATGACCCTGCCGGATTACCAGACCGCCTGCGGCTGCACCGATATCCTCATGCACACCATGGAGCGCTATTTCACGCAGGGCGATTCTCTGGAAATTACGGACAGCATCGCCGAGGGGCTTCTGCGCACCGTCATGGCGCAGGCCGTCATCCTCCGCGACGATCCCAAGAATTACGACGCGCGCGCCGAGGTCATGTGGGCGGGCAGCCTCTCCCATAACGGCCTGACCGGCTGCGGCCACAGCGAGAGCGACTTTGCCTCCCACCGTCTGGAGCACGAGCTGGGCGGCATGTTCGATGTGGCGCACGGCGCGGGTCTCGCCGCCGTCTGGGGAAGCTGGGCGCGCTATGTCTATAAGAACTGCCTGCCGCGCTTCGTCCGCTTCGCGCACAACGTCATGGGCGTGGAAGCCGGTCTGTCCGATGAGGAAACCGCCCTTCGCGGCATCGAGAACATGGAGGATTTCTTCCGCTCCATCCACATGCCCACCAGCCTCAGTGAGCTGGGTGTTCATCCCACCGAGGCGCAGCTCTGCGAGCTGGCGCGCAAGTGCAAGATTGCCGTCGGCGGCCTGCTCGGTTCCGCCAGGCGTCTGGATGAATCCGACATGCTGGCGATCTACAAGATGGCCAATCACTGATCTTTGTTCGCCCCCGCCGAGGTCTGCAAGGCGCCAAACTTTTCGCAATTTTCCATATATCAAAGGGAAGCCGTTCCGCGCGGCTTCCCTTTTTCAATGATTCGCTTAAAATTTATTCGCCCAGAATTCTCGCCTTGTTCAGCGGGAAAACCACGCAGCGCACATGTCCCTTGATCATCTTGCGCTCCAGCGCGCCGACCATCGGGCTGCGGCTGTCCTTGCTGTTGTTGCGGTTGTCGCCCATTACGAAATACTGTCCTTCCGGCACGGGGAACGGCCCGAAGTCCGTTTCGTTGGGCGTCATATCGAACTGCTGCTCGATGTGCTCGCCGTTCACATACAATTCGCCTTTTTTCAGCTCAATCGTTTCGCCCGGCAGACCGATCACGCGCTTGACGCGATACATGCCGTCGTCCGTGTTCGGGTAATCGCAGATCACGATATCAAACCGCTCCGGGTCGCCCATCAGATAGTCAAACTTTGTCGCGATCATGAATTCGCTGTCTTCCAGCGTGTTGAGCATCGAGCTGCCGTCCACGCGAACCGGCTCAAAGATGAACGTGCGCACGACGAACGCCAGCGCCGCCGCCACAACGAAAACCATCACCCATTCAAAAATCTCGCGCTTCAAGCTCTTTTTGGGCTTCTCCTTTTTCTTCTTGTCCTTCTTTTCCTGCTCCATGAAAAAATGCGCCTCGTTTCCTTGAATTTTTAATCCGTCTCGTTGGTGCCGCGAATCGGCTCCTTCGCGTGCTCAATCACCTTTTTCATGCGCTTGGTGAAATCCGCGCGATCCATCATCACAATGCGCCCGCAGCCCGAGCAGCGGATTTTGATGTCCGCACCCACGCGGATCACCGTCCATTTGTCGCTGCCGCAGGGGTGGGTCTTGCGCATCTGCACCAAATCGCCCAACTGCAATTCGTCCATGCCTGCCGCCTCCTTTTGTGCGTCACCGCCCATTATAGCAGGGGCTTTTCCGCTTTTCAAGCATAAACCTCCGGCGGCAAAACCATTATATGCGCGTCGCGCCGAATTGTCAACTATATTTTGCCTTTTGCCAAATTTACCCGTCTCTCATTCCGGATCAATTCGGTGGATTCTCTCGCGCAGCCGCATCATCTTTTCGTCCGTCTGATGGATCACGTCGGCACATTCCCGCAGCTCCCGCATGATGGCCTCGCTGTCCTCCACCTGCTTTTTATACTGCATATCGTGGTCGAGCGTCGCCCAGAAGTCCATCGCAATCGTGCGAATCTGGATTTCGCAGCGAACAGGCCGCACCTTGTCGCTGAAATACACCGGGATTTCGACGATCAGGTGATAGCTCCTGTATCCGTTGTCCTTCGGCACTTTGATGTAGTCCTTGACCGTGATGATCCGAACGTCCTTCTGCCGCGCCAGCATCCGCGCGATTTCATAGATGTCGTCGATGTACGCGCACAGCACGCGAATCCCCGCGATGTCCGACAGGTGCTGCGTCATGTTGTCCACCGTCACCTCAAGCCCCATCTTCTTGAGCTTTCGCGCGATGGAGGACGGCTTTTTCAGCCTGCTTTCGATAAACTCGATCGGGTTTCTCCGATACCGCACCGTCATGTCCTTGGAGAGCACCTCCAGCTTGGTGCGCATCTCCAAAATCGCGCAATGATAGCGCATCATCGCTTCCTGATAGAGCGCCTCCTGGGCAAAAACGTGCTCGCTGTCGGATGGAATGATATCCGTATCAATGGCCGTCGGGCCCCTTAATTCGTTATTTCTCATGGCCTTGCTCACCTTTACAGGCATTGTCGCCCATTTTTTTGATACGATAATTGTAACATATTTTCACCTATCTGTCTATCCGCTCTTTCCTTCGGTCATTTCCCCATTTTTTGTGCGCGCCGCCCGCCTTTGCGGTTGACGGGGAAACAAAGGATTTGATAAAATGAGGGTATCATCATCTATTCAGATTTGAAAAGAGTGAAATCGGCTGCCATGAACGGGCATTATCTGCTGGTCATGGGCGAAAACGGCATTCAAAGTCTCAATACGCTTTCCAAAGAACTCACCATACTTTAACATCATTGTTCAGGAGGTACGGTTATGCTTTCATCTGATCCCCGTTACGGCAACTACCTGAAAATTTTGCAGGAGGAGCTCGTTCCGGCAACGGGCTGCACCGAGCCGATCGCCATCGCATACGGCGCGGCTAAGGCTCGCGAGCTTCTGGGCGTACTGCCGGAATCCGTTCTGGTGGAGGCCAGCGGCAACATCATCAAAAACGTCAAGAGCGTCGTCGTGCCCAACACCAACAGCCTCAAGGGCATCGAAGCGGCGGCTGCGGCCGGCATCGTCGCAGGCCAATCCGACAAAATTCTAGAGGTAATCAGCGAGGTAACGCCCGCGCAGCGTGCCGAAATTCGCGCGTATCTGGCCGATCACCCCATCGTCGTCAAACCTGCTGAAGGCGACAAAGTCTTCGATATCTTGATTACCCTTCGCGCCGGAAACAATCATGTCAAGCTCCGCATTTCGGATTATCACACGCATATCGTCTATATCGAGAAAAACGGCGAAGTGCTGTTTCAGAGCGGCGAGGTGCTATCCGACAGCGCGCGTGACATGTTGACGGATCGCTCCTGCCTGTCCGTAGAAGGGGTGCTCGACTTCGCCTCCACCTGCAATTTGGAAGACGTTCGGGCGCTGATCGAGCGCCAGATCGACTACAACTACGCCATCGCTGAAGAAGGCATGCGGCATAGCTGGGGCGCGAATATCGGCTCCGTGCTCAAGGAGCATTACGGCGTCGGCATCTATTCCCGCGCCCGTTATATGGCCGCGGCAGGCTCCGACGCACGCATGAGCGGTTGCGAAATGCCGGTCATCATCGTCTCCGGCAGCGGCAATCAAGGCATCACCGCCTCCGTCCCGGTTGTCGAATATGCCAAGGAATTGAACGTCAGCCGCGACCAGATGGTGCGCGCCGTGCTTCTTTCCGACCTGCTGACCATCCATCTCAAAACCGGCATCGGCCGGCTGAGCGCCTATTGCGGCGCTGTCAGCGCGGGATGCAGCGCAGGCGCCGCCATCGCCTATCTCCACGGCGGCGGATTCCGCGAAATCGCGCATACGCTTGTCAATTCGCTGGCCATTGTCTCGGGCATGATCTGCGACGGTGCAAAAGCCTCCTGCGCGGCTAAAATCTCCGCCGCCGTGGATGCGGGTCTCGTCGGTTACAGCATGTTCCGCAGCGGACAGCAGTTCCGCGGCGGTGACGGCATCGTTACCAAAGGTGTGGAGGAAACCATTCGCAACATCGGCCGCCTCGGTCGGCTCGGCATGCGTGAAACCGATCGCGAGATCATCCGCATTATGACCAATCAGCCCGCCTCCGAGGAGGCCGATTGAAGCGTCTTATCGTTCGGCGCATCAGCAGATGATACGATTGCTTCGCATCGTAAACCTTCGTCACAGGCTAGGCATCAAAACACAGGCGCGCCCCCGGCAGAAGAATCTACGAATCCGCACCGCTGAAGTTTGGATTCATCGTCTCAATGCTCGCGTTATTCCATTTTCGCTTTATCGCCCTTGAGGAATATGCTATAATGGAACCGTATCATTTCACATGCCAAGGGAGAATCGTTTATGCCGCCGATTACCGTGATGATTAAGCCCGTATCCGGCGCCTGCAACATGCGGTGCCGTTATTGCTTCTATGCCGACGAAATGAAGCGCCGCGAGGTCGCCATATCCCCCCGCATGAGCGACGCGCTGCTCGACGTCACGGTGCGTCGCGTCATCCGTTCCGCCGATTCCGCCGTGCATTTTTTGTTTCAGGGCGGCGAGCCCACGCTGATCGGCCTCCCTTTTTTTGAGCGGCTCGTTCAGCTTGAGCAAAAATACAACACGCGCACCCTTCGCATAACCAACGCGGTGCAGACCAACGGCTATGACCTTTCCGACGAAATGATCGTCTTCTTTGCCAAAGAACATTTTCTCGTCGGCGTTTCGCTGGATGGAACGGCGCAGACGCATGACCTGATGCGCCCCGACGCGGCGGGTCGCCCTACCGCGTCCGTCGTCCGCAAGACCATTGAGCGCCTGCGCGAGGCCGGCGTAAGCGTCAACGTGCTGTGCGTCGTCAACGGCGAAGTAGCCAAGCGTCCGTCCGAGGTCTTTGATGCGCTGGCTCCGTATGAATACATCCAATTCATCCCCTGCCTCGACGGCCTGGACGGGCAGACGCGGGATTACTCCCTGAGCGGCGAGGCCTATCTCGCCTTTCTGAAAGAAACCTTTGACCGCTATCATCTGGCTTACACCGAGGGACGCCCCGTCTCCATCCGCAATTTTGACAACTGGATCGCCATGCTCATGGGCATGCCGCCGGAAAACTGCGCGATGGTCGGGCGCTGCGGTCCGAGCCTCGTCATCGAAAGCGACGGAAGCGTTTATCCCTGCGATTTCTACGCGCTGGACGCTTGGAAGCTCGGCAGCATTTCCGACGATTCTCTCCGGCGAATGCTCACGGGTGAGCGGGAACAGGCCTTCCTCGCGGAATCCCTGCCCGTCCCCTCTGCATGCCGCGCATGCCGCTGGTATTCCCTGTGCCGCAACGGCTGCAAGCGCGAACGTGTTCCCGAAACCGGACTGAACCGTTGGTGCGGCGTACACGCCGCCTTCTTTGAATATGCCTATCCCCATATGCGGGAAATGGCTGAAGCGCTCCAAAAAACAGACTAAGGAGCTGTCAAGCTTAAACCGAACATTTCAAGAAACAATGTCTAAGCATTTTGGAATATGGGGCTTTGCCCCATCGCCCCACCAAAGGGCTTTCCGTTTTCGATTGTTTGTTTCTGCCACTGGCAGCAACAACCGAAAACCCCTTTGGAAACCTTCGGGCAAAAATACTTGGTTTTATTCTCGAAATATCGGTATTGTTAGCTTGACAGCTCCTCAATTTTGAAACGAAGCGGCACGGGGGCTTACTCAGTCAACAATGGTCGGCTCAGCGCCTTCGGCACGCTTGATCCAGTCAAGCAGGCGGCCGCGGAGCATCGCCTTGGCCTCGGCATAGGCCGGATCAGCGACGACGTTATTGAGCTGAACCGGGTCTACCCTGAGATCATACAGATAATCGTCGGCGTAAACGTCCGCCGCGGCGGCTTCGCCGCCGTTCACGCCCGGCGCATACACGGCATACAGGAAATCCGGCGTGCGGATGCAGCGGCCGCAGCGGCTTTCGCTGATCTGCGCAAAGGCCTCGTTGACACGGTTCGGCGTATTGCCCGCCACAACGTCCGCGAGGTTTTCGCCGATCATCTTGTCGCCCACATCGACGCCCGCCAGCGCGAGAATCGTCTTGGGCAGGCTGGCCGTGGAGACGATCTGCTCCTCCACCTTTCCGCCCTTGAACGGGCCGCCCGCGATGACCAGCGGCACGCGCAGCGCCGCGTCGTGGCCGGAGCGCTTATAATCGTCATAGCCGTTGAGGTGGCCGTCGCGATTGCGGGTCTTGAAATGGGAACCGTGATCCGCGCCGAAGATGATGACCGTGTTTTCGTACAGCCCTTCCTTCTTCAGGCGGTCGATCACCTTGCCCAGATTTCGATCCAGCGCCGCGCACGCGCCCAGATAATCCGGATATTCCTCTTTGTAATCGCCGCCCAGCGCGGCCAAATCCGCGGGCGCTTCGTAATTCGCGTATTTTTCCTTCGAGCCGACCGGACCTTCGTAGTGCTTGTGGTCGTTCTGATGATGCGGCTCGATGTGGGAAATCGTCATAAAGAACGGCTTCTGCCCGTCATACTGGTCAAAGAATTCCAGCGCCAGATCCGTGATGCAGTCCGCGCGGTAGCCCTTGAAGTCGATGCGGTTGTTGTTTTCGTCAAACACATGCCCGTCGTAGCCGTGGGACGTAAATTCCAGCACGTCGCTGGCGCGCCAGAAGCCGGTGTAGCCGCCGCGCAGCTCCTTCGGAATCGCGGTGATCGTGTGATCGATCGTCGGCTTCTTCTCCAGCTCGCCGTCGCTGGCCAAATGCCACTTGCCGATATAGGCGGTCTCATAGCCCGCCTCCTCGATATAGCTGCCCAACGTCTTCACGTTGGCGGGCAGCATCACGTTGTTACGGAAGCAGCCCGTCTCGGTGGGGTATTTGCCCGTCTGGAACAGCGCGCGGCAGGGGCCGCACACCGGCTGCGGGGAAAACGCCCATTCAAACTTCACGCCTTCGCTCGCCAACTGGTCAAGGCGCGGCGTGATATCCAGCTTCTGGCCATAACAGCCGCAGGTATCGGCGCGCTGCTGATCCGTAAAGTAAAAGATGATATTCGGGCGATTAGCCATTTTTCTTTTTCCTCGCTTTCATCTTGTTGAATGCCACAGAGCCGATGACCAGCGCGGTCAGCGCAAGGAACGCAATGCAGAACGGGCTGGATACAAAGATGGAATAGCTGCCGCGCGAAACCATCAGCGCGCGGCGGAAGTTGGTCTCCGCCATCTTGCCAAGCACCAGACCCAGCAGAATCGGCACCGCCGGGAAATCAATCTTGCGCAGCAGCCACGCCACGGCGCAGAACACGAGCGCAACCAGCACGTCAAAGTAGCTCTTGTTGACGGAGAACGCGCCCGCAAAGCAGAACATAACGATAATCGGGGTCAAAATCTCCTGCGGAACGGAGACGACCTTGGCAAAGAGATTGGTCAGGAACTTGCCCTGCACGAACATGAATGCGTTGACCAGAATGAGGCCGAGCATGATGGCATACATGATATCGCCCTGCTCCGTGAAGAGGGACAGCCCCGGATTGAGGCCGTTGATCATCAGCGCGGACAGCATGATGGCCACGCAGCCGTCGCCCGGAATGCCCAGCGTCAGCAGCGGAATCAACGTCGCGCCGGTGACGGCGTTGTTGGCGGATTCCGCGGCGGCAATGCCCTCGACGGAACCCTTTCCGAATTCCTCCGGATGCTTGGACATGGAGCGCGCGCGGTCATAGCTGAACCACGAGGCCATGGATGCGCCGGTGCCCGGAATGATGCCGATGATGGTGCCGATGATGGAGGACACAAGCATCGGACGCAGCATGCGCTTTTTTTCTTCCTTCGTGATATCCAGACCGTCTCCGATTTTGGACGTATCCAGAATCAGGCGGTCTTCCTTTCGCTCCGCCTTGGTCATCACCTGCACAAGCGCAAACAGACCGATGAGGCAGATCGCGAGGTCAAGCCCCAGATACAGGCGCTCCACGCCGAAGGTCAGGCGCGCGCGGCTTGTCATCGGGTCTGCGCCGATGCAGGAGACCAGCAGACCGAGGCAGGCCGCCATCACGCCCTTGCTCAGGCTGTCGCCGGAAATTCCGGCGATAATGGTCAGGCCGAACAAACACACCAAAAAGTATTCTGCCGTGCCCAGCATCGCGGCGACCTTGGCCACCTGTGGCGCGAGGAAGAGCAGCATCAGCGCGGAGAAAATACCGCCGAAGGTGGAGGCGTACAGCGCAATCTTCAGCGCCGCCTTGGTGCGCCCCTTCTGGTTGAGCGGATAGCCGTCCAGCATGGTCGCCGCAGCGTGCGGCGTGCCCGGCGTGTTGATCAGGATGGCGCTGACGCTGCCGCCGTAGCCGCCCGCGCAGTAAATGCCCAGCAGGAACATCATGCCCGGAATCGCCGTCATCTGGTAAGTAAACGGCAGGAACAGGATGATGCACAGAATGACGGTCAGCCCCGGAATTGCGGCGAACACGCTGCCAATAAAAACGCCCAGATTGATCCAGATCAGGTTTTCAATCGTCAACAGGTTCTGCAGAGCAGGAACGATAAATTCAAGCATGTCTTTTCCCTCCCTATCAGAACAGCACGCCCAAGCCAAAGCGGAACACAGCCCAGATGGCCACCGCGGCGGCGAGCACGACGGCGTAATACAGCGGCTTTTTGCAGCGGAAAATAAAAAGCATCAGCACGCCGAAGACAGCGGAGCCCACGGCGAAATTGCCGCTCGTCTTCGCGACGAAATAAAAGACAATCATCGCCAGAAAGATCAGCAGCGCCTTGACCTCAACCAGCAGGTTAACGGTCGTCAGCTTGACCTCCTGCCTGCGCGCCAGCTTGATGACCTGCTGCACGATCAGGATGATCGAACAGGCGATCATCACGTACATCAGCAGGTTGGGAAAGGCTCGCCCGTTGACCAGTTCCTTCTTCTTGATCTCGATCTGCTGCGGAATCAGCCAGAGCATCACAAGCCCGAAGATCAGAAAGAGCACGCCGCCCAGCAGATCGGTCGGCACCTTCCATTCCTTCTTTTTCAGCTTGTCCCCGATGGCGTCCAGCTTCGCGTCGACGCTCGCGACAAGCCCCATTTTCTCGTTACCCATACCAAATTCTCCCCATCACGGTCATGTTACTCAGCGGTCGGGGCTGACGTAAAACGGGCAATGCAAGACCTTCCCTGCATTGCCCGATCGTAAGCCCGCGAATTACTCGGCAACCAGATCGTAGTACTCCTCGACGATATTCTTCACGTTGTCGATATGCGCGATAACCTCTTCCTCGGTCATCATGTCGGCTTCCAGCAGCATGGTGTTGTTCAGCCAATCGACCATCTCCTCGTCGGTGAGGATCTGCGCGTAGAGCGCCTTGAGATCCGCGATCTTCTGCTCGTCAGCGCCAGCCTTGGCGAAGATGAAGCAGCGGTTGCGGAAGTACGGATAGCCATACTGGCCGACGCCCTCAACGCCTTTGAACGGGCCCTGCGCGATGGGCTCGCCGTCAAACGCCGCAAAGACGTCAACGCCACCCTGCTGCCACGTTTCCAGAATCTGGCTCTGGTGAGAAACGGCGATATCCACCTCGCCGCGCGCCACAGCCTGAGCGGCCTCAGCGGCGGACTCATACGGAATCAGGTAGAACTGATCGCCGTAACCCATCGCGCCAATCAGCGCGGCGGCCAGGAAAGCCTCAGAACCGGTGGCGCCGTTGGTGCCGACCATGATCTGGTTGCCCTCCTCCAGATACGCTTTCAGCGCGTCGATGGAGGTGATGCCCAGCTCCTTGCGGGCGCTGGCGACGAAGATGGAGGAGTAGAGGTTTTCAACATACTCAAAATCGTCGTAGGTGAAGTTCATGCGTTCCGGATCGAGGATCGCAGTGATGCCGAACATGCCTTCGCCAATGAAGCACATCTGCGGATCGTCCTCGGTGTACTTGGTCAGCCAGCTATTGATGGTGGCGGTGTCGCCCTTTTCAGCGTTGGCAACGAGGACATAATCCTGGCTGTAGGTGGTGGAAAGCGACGCAGCCTTCTGGTTGACCATCGCGGCAACGCCGGACGGAGCCCACGGGCAGGTGACGGTCCAGGCCTCGGCCGCCAGAGCGGAAACGCAGCTCAGGCAGAGCATGAGAGCCAGAACGAGAGAGACGATCTTCTTCTTCTTCATCATAGGAGCCTCCTTATTTTTCAACCGCCCTCTCCATAAGCGGAGCGGTTTGATTCGCACCCGACACGCCGCCGATACATCCTTGTACCGTCGCGCACACATTCAGCATTTTTCACGGTGTTTACGTATGCATTTCTGAGCATTTGTCACTTTTCATCTTTTGCATACGTATTCATTTGTCAGCAATAATATATCACGCCTCCAAGCACTTGTCAATACTGTAAAAGGCGTGATCGGAAAATTTATTTATTTTTTATCGCGTCGTGTCTCTCAATACCATCTGCGCCTGATAGTATGTCGTTCGGGGCGCAATTTCTTCGCCCTCGATCAACCCGATCAGAAGGTCGCATCCGTCCCCGACCATCTGGCGCACGGGGGAACGCATGGTGCTCAGCCGGGGCGTAAACCATGAGGCCAGCGGAATATCGTCCATGCCGAAGACCTGCGCCTGATCGGGAACCGCCACACCGAGCTCGCGCAGCGCGTTGAGCACGCCCAGCGCCATCATGTCGTTATAGACAAAAATGCCCGTGCACTCCCGGCAGAACATCGCGCTGCTCGCCATCACCGTTTCATACGCCGCTTCGGGAGAGCGTTCCGCGGTCAGAATGGAATCCTCCCCGAGCGCTTTGCCCGCAGAGGCCAGCCCCTTCATATAGCCATGCAGACGCGCGCTTCGCTCCGGCGGCTCGTCGTCCACCGCCATATAGACGTATCGGCTCACGTCCTGACCGCCCAGATACGCCCCAATCTGAAAGCCTGCGTTTTCTTCATCAATCATCAGCTGATGCAGCATCGAGCTTTCCTGCAAGGCGCTATGCAGCGAGACAAACGGAATCCGAAATTTCTCGATCAGATCAATTTCGCGCTGCAAGAGCTGCGGCCTGAAGTTGATCAGACCATCGACCTTGCCGCTGCGGATCACGCGCTCAAAGGTATTGCTCTTCATTTCCGGATCGTGATCGTAAACGATCATAATATCATAGCTTCTGCGGCTCAGCTCGCGCTGAAGCTGATCGAAGATATGCGTAAACATCAGGTTTTTGCTCAAGCTGTCAAAGTTGAGCGGAAAAAGCACCCCGATCGTATTCGTTTTGCTGGTTTTGAGACTGCGCGCCTGCGAATTGAGCACAAAACCGTATTCCTCCGCCTTCTTTTCAATATAGATTCTCGTTTTTTCGCATACGGAAGAACGACCGTTAAGCGCCCGCGAAACGGTCGCCTGCGATACGCCGATCAATTCTGCAAATTCCCGCGAAGTCATCAAGCCAAGCCCCTCCTGCCCTTTTTCCGATAAGGAACACATTATTGATCATAAAACGATCTGAGAACATTGTCAATCAAAATCTGATTATATCGGGAATTCCGTTCCCTTCGCCCCCTCTTTCATCCTCCGCCAAGGTCCGGAAGACGGAGCTGTCAATCGAAACACATTCAACAAGTCTTCGCAGATACGCGCAACATCGGGTGGTGATTTCTCGATGAAATGGAAAGGACTTATTTTGACATATGTTTTGACGTGATTCGCAGTCGTGGAGAAGGAAAGTTTTCCTGTCTGAACCCCGCACAGCGGGCGGCAGAAAAAATCCTAACCAAGTACAATGTCGCACATTCATCGAAAACGACTAGCGAGATGGACGTAACGGATGCACAAAGTTTCTTCCATGCCTTTCCTCCTACTCTCCCAGGTGTTCCCCCATGTGCTGGATCCGCCACTAGCGGCGCACATGGGGGAACCTAACCAAGTACAATGTTGGACGTTGGCTTGAAAACGACCTGGAAGAAGGACCTGACAGGATGCACAAAGA
>ERZ857480.17202-NODE-26354-length-11921-cov-10.9831_pt1 | contig 11921 bp, 10 predicted proteins | sample MGYA00519767_ERZ857480 | MGnify/ENA primary metagenome ERZ857480 (study PRJEB31778, sample SAMEA3449210) | human gut metagenome | biome: human gut; feature: human-associated habitat; material: faeces | place: United Kingdom | collected 2010/2012 ...
CCTCGTGTACTATCGGGATGGGCGCATCAAGAAGTCCCTCGGGTGGCTGAGCCCGATGGAGTACCGCAGGAAGCTTGGATACGCCTAGGCGCGGTCCAAGAAATCGTCCGCACCCCCTAATTAACCGTTTTTAACTGAAATTAACTGCTTTTAACCAGAATTAACCAGAATAGAAAACCGTGATGTTGACGAGCTTTGCCGGCATGTGACAAAGGGACTGTCCCTTTGTCACATCGCTTATAGGTAGCGGCCGGTGATGCTCTTGGAGCAGGCCGCGATATCGCCCGGTGTGCCGGCGCAGACGATTTGTCCACCGGCGTCGCCGCCGCCCGATCCCATGTCGATCACGTAGTCGGCGTTACGGATGAGGTCGAGGTCATGCTCGATCACGATGACCGTGGCGCCCTTGGCGACCAGGCCGTCGAACACTCCCAGCAGAACCTGCACATCGAGCGGATGCAGGCCGATCGTGGGTTCATCGAACACGAAAACGGCGTCGTCCTGCACACGGCCCATCTCACTCGCGAGCTTCAGGCGCTGTGCCTCGCCGCCTGAAAGCGCCGGCGTGGGCTCGCCGAGTGTGAGGTAGCCCAGGCCCAGGTCGTGCAGCGTCTGCAGGCGTGTCTGAACCTTCTTGAGTCCCACCGTGGCATCGAGGACCTCGTCCACACTCATATCCATAAGCTGCGGCAACGTAAGCAGGCTGCCGTCCTTGCCCTCGCGATGGATATGCGAGGCGGCCTCAGCGTAGCGCGAACCGCGGCATGCCGGGCAGACGATCTCGACATCGGGCAGAAACTGCACGTCAAGCGATATGGAGCCCGTGCCATCGCACATAGGGCAGCGCAAGGCGCCAGTGTTGTAGCTAAAGGCACCCGCCTTGTAACTGGCAGCCTTGGCCTCGGGCGTACGGGCGAAGGCGCGGCGCAGCTCATCGTGGATATCGGCATAGGTCGCCACCGTCGAGCGCACATTGGCACCAATGGGCGTGGCGTCGATGAGGTTGGCGCGGGCAATGCCCTCGGCATCCACCCAGCGCACATGGCTCGGCAGGCGCTCGCCGGCCGCTTGTGCCTTAAGCGCGGGAATGAGCGTCTCGAGCACGAGCGTTGTCTTTCCCGAGCCAGAAACACCTGTCACCGCGACGAGGCGGCCGCGCGGGATATCAACTTTGAGCGGCTTAACGGTATGGATGGCATCAGTCGCCATGCGTATATGGCCTTGGTCGAACATCTCGTCGTCGGCTACCTGCGGGCGCAAGCGCTTGGAGTTCGAGCGGAGGAACGGCGCAATGCGACTACTCTGCGATTGCTCGACCTCATCCACCGTCCCGGCAGCAATCACGTTGCCGCCGCCCGCTCCGGCAACAGGCCCCATCTCGACCAGATAGTCGGCCTCCGCCAGCACGCGCGTATCGTGGTCGACAACGACCACCGTGTTTCCGTCGGCAACTAGGTCACGCATCACACCCACCAGGCCGTCAACGTTGGCCGGATGCAGGCCAATCGAGGGCTCGTCCAGTACATAGAGCACGCCCGTCGAGCGATTGCGCACCACGCGGGCCAGCTGCACGCGTTGACGCTCGCCCGTGGAAAGCGTGGCGCCGGCACGATCGAGAGAAAGGTAATCGAGCCCCAAGTCGACCAAACGGCGAGCCGTGCTCAAGAACGAATCGCAAATGTCCGCCGCCATGGGCCGCATCTCGCCCGGCAACGACGTGGGCACGCCACGCACCCACTCGATCGCTTCGCCCAGCGTCATGGCCGCCGCCTGCGCCAGATTGATGCCACGCACCTGTGGCTGACGCGCCGCCTCGGAAAGACGTGAGCCGCCGCAATCACGGCACGGTCCCTCGCGCAAAAAGCGCGCGACGCGCTTGAGCCCCTTGTCGTCCTTGACCTTGGCAAGCGCATTCTCGACGGTATAGACGGCGTTGTAGTAGGTAAAGTCGAGCGGCGTGGCGCCCTCGCCGTTTTTGGGCACGTAGAGGATATGCTTCTTGACGGCAGGGCCATGGAACACGATATCGCGCTCATGCGCCGTGAGCTGGTTAAACGGCACGTCGGTGCGCACGCCCATCTCACCGGCAACTTGCTTCATCAGGTCCCACATGAGCGTGCCCCACGGAAGCACCGCGCCCTCGTTGATGGTCTTGGACTCATCGGGCACCAGGCTCGCCTCGTCCACCTCGCGCATAACACCGGTGCCGCCGCAGGTAGGGCACGCACCGCCGCTGTTAAAGGCAAGGTCCTCGGCACTCGGCGCGTAGAACTCGCGGCCGCATGCCGAGCACGTGAGCGACAGGCCCGCCGCAACATTGAGGCTCGGCTCCACGCGCGCTCCGCAGTGCGGGCACACGTGATGGGCGCAACGGCTAAAGAGCAGGCGCAGGCTATTGTTGAGCTCAGTCATGGTGCCAAAGGTGGAGCGCACACCCGGCACGCTCGGACGTTGATGCAATGCGAGCGCCGCCGGCACATGCAGTACCTCGTCCACCTGGGCATGTTCCGCCTGCGTCAGGCGACGGCGAGTATACGTGCTGAGCGCCTCCAGGTAGCGACGCGAGCCCTCGGCATAAAGAACCCCCAGCGCCAGCGAGCTCTTGCCCGAGCCCGACACGCCGGCAATACCCACGAGTTTTCCCAGTGGAATATCGATATCGATGTCTTTGAGGTTGTGAACGCGTGCGCCACGCACCTCGATAGCGTCTGGTTGTTGTGACGTCATCTTTACCCCCTATTCGTGTCATAGAACGCGATCGCGAATGTACTCGTCCAGCATGGGCACGGCAAAGCGGACGAGGCCGTATCCGGCAGCCTCGATGACGCGCTCGCGAATCAAGCTCGCGCGATACTTGCTCGCCCAGCTCTGGGTTCGGTCGCAGCGCTCGATGATGTCTGCCATGCGCGTCGGCGCGCCCCCGTCAGCCGCCATCGCCTCGATAAACAGGCGCTGTGGGCTGCGCAGGCCGTAATACAGCGGCGCGTCGACCGCTTCGTAGAACTCGGAGACGGCATCCGCGTAACCGGCCTCGACGTCGTGTTCTGCAATGGCCCGTGAACCACGCCGGGCAGCAGACCGCCACATGTAATAGCCCACCAGCTGAACCATATAGGGATGCCCCATGCTTTTGCGCGCTGCAAGGTCCGCCGTCTCCGCATCAACGTTAAGGCCAGCGTCCTCAACCGTCTGAATAAACGCATCACGCACCTTAGGCAAAGAAATCGCCCCCAACGTACGCTGCTGAGCACGCCGCAAAAATGTCACACTCGGCTCTTCGAGCAGGTCGTCCACCATACTGGGCAGGCCGGCAAACACCAAGGCAAGGCCGCGTTGCTCGCTATCGGGCAAGCCTGTGGCATCTTGGTCTCCCAGCACCTGCTGGTAGAGAACAGCCAGGGCGGCCAACTCCTCGATAGATGCCGACTGCGCCTCATCAATCGCAAACAGAATGCCTTTTCCCGGCCCAAGCTTTTTTAGACGCTCGTTGACCAGCCCACGCAGTGTTTCGCCCTTTGCCCGCGCCGCCTCGACCGACATCCGGCCAAACGACGGGCCGAATTCCATAGATGTCACAACCGGCTTATTCGAGCGAAGCGCATCGGCCAGGCGGTCGCATAAGCCAAGCGACGCCGAATCGGAAATGACTGCCCAACCGCGCTCTGCCGCCAAGCGCTGCAGCTCGCGCAGCAGAACCGTTTTGCCACAGCCACGGTTTCCCGTGATGAGCATGAGCCTGCCCGGCGCTCCCGCGCCGTTGTCGAGGCCTTCTTCAAAATCCTCAATGACCGACTCGCGACCAATCAACACCGGAGGCCGCTTGCCAGCCGTTGGCTTAAAGGGATTTGGATTCATGTCGGCCTCCTCGGATTGGCAAACGCTGTCTACAGTTATACCAACTTATACCGAGTTATACCAACTGAATGTGACAAAGGGACTGTCCCTTTGTCACACGCGGCCGAAGAAATCGGCATCGGCTGCTCGCCAAGGGCGGAAGGTAGCAGGATCGATGTGGACGTGCGCGGCGGCGGGGACGTCGTACCACTTGACGGTGTAGCCGGCGCCGTGAGAACAGAAGACCGAGTCGGGCGTATTGGGCAGATCGGCCTCGGGCTCGTAGGCGGCCGCCTCGATCACGCGCTCGGCATCATGACAGGGTGCATAGCCGGCAAACTCCAGGTACAGATGCCCGCAGCCACTCGCATAGGCAGCCACCTCCAGCGCGTAATCCTGCACCTCGGATGCCGGCACGCGGCCTACGAGCTTGGCGCGGTCGTCCGTCATCGCCGGCGGCTCGTACTCGGCACTCATACGCGTGGCATCCGAGAGTGCACGGCCCACACACTCCCCCGGCACCTCGAGCTCAAAGCGATACCACGGCTCCAGCAGCACCGCCACGCCAGCCTCGCGCGCCTGCATGAGGCCCTGGCGAATCGCGCGATACGTTGCCTGACGAAAGTCGCCGCCCTCGGTGTGCTTGGCATGCGCACGACCACCCGTAAGCGTAATGCGTACATCGGTGATGGGCGAGCCGGTCAGCACGCCCAGGTGGTCACGCTCCATAGCATTGGTGAGCGCCAGACGCTGCCAGTTCAGGTCAAGCTCATCGGTCGAGGTCACGGTGCCAAATTGCACACCCGAGCCCGCTGTCAACGGCTCCAGGCGCAGGTGTACCTCGGCATAGTGACGCAGCGGCTCAAAGTGACCCACGCCCTCGACCGGCTGGGAGATGGTCTCCTTATAGAGAATGCCGCCGGACTCAAACGCAACCGTAAGGCCAAAACGATCGGCCAGCACACGCTGCACGACCTCGAGCTGCACCGCACCCATGAGCTGCAGGTGGATCTGCTCAAGATGCTTGTTCCAGCTCACACCGAGCATGGGGTCCTCGTCCGCCAACTCGGTTAGCGCACGGAACACCGTATGGACATCGTGCTCGCCCGGCAGCACCGTATAGGTGAGAACCGGCGCGATGATTGGCTGTTCGCCCGTAGGCTCCGCACCCAAGGCATCACCCGGGCGAACGCGCGCGAGACCCGTCACGGCACAGATGCCGCCAGCGGCAACTTCCTGGGTAAGCTCGTATTTCTCGCCGTTATAGATACGAACTTGGTCGACCTTCTGCTCCCAAGCCTCAGCGCCGGAGCGTCCCTCAATCGTCTGCTTTGCATGCAGCACGCCACCGGTCACTTTGACCCACGCCAAGCGCTCACCACGGTCCCCACGGTTGACGCGGTAGACACGCGCGGCGAACTCCTGGGACCATGTCCGTTCGCCCATCAAAGCGCAGATGCCGTCGAGCAGCTCCGCCACGCCCTGGTCCTTGAGCGCCGAGCCGGCAAAGCGGGGAAACAGTTTGCGCTCGGCCACCATGCGCGACAGCGTGGCAGCCGAAAGCTCTCCCGACTCAAGAAACTCGTCGAGCGCCTCCTCGTCCAGCGCCGCGGCATCCTCTTGCACGGCGCCGCCTGCCAGCAAGCCCTCGGCATCTAGACAGCCCTCGGAAAGGCGCTGCCCAAGCTGAGCCAACAGCACCTCGCAGCCCGGGTTCTCCAAGTCGACCTTGTTGACAAAGATGAATGTCGGGATGTCATAGCGCGCGAGCAGGCGCCACAACGTTTCGGTATGGCCCTGTACGCCATCGTTGGCGCCCACCACCAGAATCGCGTAGTCGAGCGCGCGCAGCGTGCGCTCCGCCTCGGCCGAAAAATCGACATGGCCGGGAGCGTCCACGAGCATAACGTGGGTATCGCCGTGGTCGAGCACGGCCTGCGACGAGAAGATTGTGATGCCGCGCTCGCGCTCAATCTCGTTCGTGTCCAGATGCGAGTCGCCGTCATCCACACGCCCGCGCTTTCGAATGCGGCCGGCATGAAACAGCATGGCCTCGGCCAGCGTGGTCTTACCGGCATCGACGTGCGCCAGAATTCCTATGACCGCTTGCTTTGACATGATCTCCCCCAGTTGATAGCCAGCCGACCCCGCAGGGTACGCTTTTGTCACACACCGGATGATACAATTTACGAGCCGGCGGGCGAAGCGGGCCCTATCCCCCGACCGAGCTCATCGCCCTGCGTTGCCGCGCGGCGATTTTCGCAGGTTCGCGCCTTGCGAAAGCCGGCACCTCCCTTTTGTCTGTCTGGGCTCATCTGGGGCGGTGGCAACGCGAGCCCCACAACAGCGAGGAGCCACCATGAAGGCACTGCTCAGCGAATTCAAGGAATTCATCAACCGCGGCAACGTGATGGACATGGCCGTCGGCGTTATCATTGGCGGCGCGTTCACTGCCATCGTGACTTCGCTCACCGATAACATCATCAACCCGCTCATCTCCGTCATCGCCGGCGGCAGCGCCACCGAGATCTCGGGGCTGGTGGTGCCGGGCACCAATATCGACTTTGGCGCGTTCATCGGCGCGTGCGTCAACTTTTTGATCGTAGCGGCGATTGTCTTTGCCATCGTAAAGGCGTTTAACAAAGCGCAGGAGATTGGCGACAAGCTTGCCGGCGCTACCGCCGAGGAAGCCGCCCCTAAGCCCGTCTGCCCCTATTGCCTGGAAGAGGTACACGAGGGCGCGACCAAGTGCTGCCACTGCGGAAGCGAGCTGCCCAAGGCGTAGCCACTATCGTCCTGGCGACAGACACTGGTCCTTTGCCTAGTCAAGCCATCACATGCAAAAAATGGCCCCGCTTGGGGCCATTTTCCGTTCGCGCGAATTGTTGATACGAGATGCCGCCCTTACGCCTCGCGCAGCCAGTCAAAGGCAACGCGCGGCGTTCCGTCCGACACATAAACGATACCGGCGCGTTTAAACCCAGCCTTGGCGATGGCGCCCTGCATGGGCAGGTTGTCTCGGTGCGTGTCGATGCGCAGATGGTCGACGCGTTCCTTGGCAAAGGCAAACATCGCGGCCGCGACGCCATGCGTGGTGCCGTCGGATGCCACGCGGTGCAGCACGGCATACGGGGCGTCGCTGCGCCATTGACCGTCCTCGATCACATCATAGGAACTGTCTGGCCCCGGCAAAAAGGCGAACGTCGCCACCACGCGACCGTCTTCCTCACATACATAGCTACCACCCGCAGCGATATCGCTTTTGAGCTGCTCGGCCGAGGGCGTGCCTACCGGCCACTGCGTGGCGTTGCCATGCGCGTGCATAAAGGCGCGGGCCGCGTCATAGATAGCCATGACGGCGGGAATGTCGGTATCGAGGGTTTTTCTGATCATCACGCGGCGACCTCACGTTTATTGGTATCACTTTGATTGAGCAATGATACCAGCGTTTGAAGAGGGGCAAGAAGCAGATGGGAAGCAAAAAGCGAGCCGCCTGGTCAAAGGCCAAAAGCGAGTTTTTGGGCGCTGCCACCGGCGGCGATATGAGCGACCTGTTTGCGCGCGAGGACGAGCGCCGCGACGCCCTGGACGCCGAGCGCGATGAAGCCTGGCGCTACAAATCGTGCGAGCGCAAAAACCGTTACGACACGCGCGCCGAGGCCGAGGCCGTTATGGCCGACTGCGAAAACCGCGGGCGGCGCGGTTTGGCCTGCTACAAATGCGAATACTGCGGCGGATGGCACCTGACGTCGCACCCTTGGAAATAGACCCCGCATCGGCACAACACTGACGGAGCGCCAGCCATCGCACGCAAGCTACGGGCGCGGCGGCACCAAAACATCGTAGCGGACGGCCTTGCCCGCAAGCTGATAGCTCGGCTTAACGCCGGCAAGCAGCGGCCCCTTCACCGGCCGCTTGATAACGACCTTGCGCGGGTGCGCCGCAAGCGCAGCCTCGACCAGCGTCTCCTCATCGGCACACGGCTGTTCCAGATGGTGCAAGAGTTGGAACTTCTTTTTAACCGCCGCGCTCTTGGTGCGCCCGGGAAACATGGGGTCCAGATACACCACGTCGGGAGCGGTGAGCTCGCCCTGCCCGATCAGCTCAGCTGTATGGCGAAGGCCGGCAATGCTGTCCTCGCCCGCATGCAAGCGCATGCGCGCCACGGCTGTCGCAAGCGCCGGATCATCTGCCGCGCGATCCAAGGCATCCTTAAGGAGCGCCGCGATCACGCAATCCTGCTCATACAGATCGACGGTAAAGCCCGCGGCCGCCAACAGCAGCGAATCCTCGCCAAAGCCTGCCGTGGCATCAATCGCCCATGGGCTCTCGATGCCTTTTGCGCGCGCAGCCTTTACCAACAGCTCTTGCTGCAGACGGCCTTGCTTGAGTCGTGGCAACATGCGGGTAAAATCGGCACGCAGCTCCATCGTGCCGTCGGTGAGCGTGAGTCCCTCGGACTTCCCAATCAGCTCAAGCCCCGCGGCCCGAGCAACAGAAAAGGGATCGGTGACGCCCATGGACACTCCTTAGCATGTAAAACGAATACGTGGGGCGCCGTCCATGTCGGCACCCAACCGTCCGTTATTGTCCCACATGCGACATGGCCCACAGCATCCCAATGCAAAGCATCGCCATCAATCCCGTACACACGACAGCGATCACGGAATCACCCATGCGCCTTCCCAACGACCGCGGCTCACGCACTTGCCCTGCTCCGTACATCATGGCTCCTCCTTGAGACCAGCTCCTTGTTACGACCTCATCATCGCAGCGCCACACATGAGTTGCCATCGATTTGGCTTACGTCCAGCTTTCCTTTTTGAAAGGTTGGGGGGGCTGCGCGGGGTCAAAGCGCTTTCAGGCGCATGCATCGCCGCGTTGAACTACAATGTGCTTCACCATATGTGCAGCACATGGGGTACGTCAGATTGACGTACTCGTATCGAAAGGACCAGCCATGAGCTCCGCTCGCAAGACTCTCAAAATCCTTGCCCTCGTCTACTTTGTTTTGGGCATCGCCAGCCTCGTCATCGCCGGCGTCGGTATCGCCAGTGGCAACCTCGATTCCACGTACGGGTCGAACACCATGCTCGCCGCGGTCGTGCTGGTCGCCAAGGGCGTTATCGATCTTGCCGCAGGTGTTGCGGGCATCAAGGGCGCCAACAAGCCTTCGCAGGTGGATGGCGCGTTTAAGCTCGGCATCGTTGCCGCAATCGCCACGATTGCGCAGGCCATGCTCACGCTTCCCGCGCTCGGCGGCAGCTCCGTCAATATCTTCGCCTTTGTCATCGTGGTGTACGACCTGTTCTTTGTTCAGCAGGCGCACGCCGTTAAGGCCGAGAACAAGGACCGCCTGTAAGCGCTCGCTTCTCATAGCCTCTGCAGCCAAGCAACTAAAAAGGGCCGATCGCACATCTCCGCGGTCGGTCCTTTGCATTTGCCCAGATAAAACCTGCCAAAATAAACCTGTCCCTTTTTGGTAGGTTGTTAGCTGTGGCGGTACTCGGCGATGATGAAGTCGATATCGGTCTGGAGCGTGTCCAAGTTTGCCAGGCGCTCTTTATCGGCAGGTCGTGTGCGGTAATAGTACGGCGTCATCTGGAACACCGCCTCGATATCGGCCTGGGTCTGAAGCGTAATATTCGCAGATACCCGCTGCGTTCCGACTAACTCGAGCTCAGTAGTCTTCGGCAGTTTCTCGTCATTGAGATATGGCGTGTCGTAGAGCACCTCCTTGAGCCCAAACAGATGACGGGCACCTGGCACCACGGTGCAGAGCGAGCCTTCGGGTGCCAGCACGCGAGCAAACTCGCGCTCGTTAAAGGGAGCAAAGAGCTCGGTCACCATATCGAAGGCGCCATCGGCCACGGGGATATCCTTCATGTTGGCCACAAAATAGGTCGCATCGCCGCGCTTGGCGGCCAGGCGCACCATCTCTTTGCCCAAGTCGAACCCGTAAGCGTCTACGCCCGGCACCGTGCCCATGGCGCTGGTGTAGTAACCCTCGCCGCAGCAAATATCGAGCAAGGTCAGCTGCTTGCCCGTATACGCCCCGTGCTCTGCCGCCCGCTCGTGCACCAGCTCAACCATCGCATCGCGCAACGGCGCATAGTAACCGCGGTTCAGAAAGTCGCGACGGCTGCGTGCCTGCGACTTGGGATCGCCCATGGAGTCGCCGCTCTTGGACGAGCGCAGGAGATATAGATAGCCCTCGCGCGCACGGTCAAACCGGTGCCCACCCGCGCATGCAGCACCGCGTTCGTCATCCACCAGCGGCTCATGGCAAACGGGACACAACAACATGGCAACTCCTTAGCGCGAACAACACAACGCCCACCATTGTCGCACGCCTTCCCAACCTAGTCATAGAAGAGACAAGGAGTGTCCCCAACTGCCGGCAGAAAAGGAACGTCCCCAAGTGCCGACTGAATGCATTAGGAGTATCATCATCTGCGCAAATAAGCACGAAAGAGCATATTAGAGATTGAGAGCGTATGGCTGATACCGCATCTAAGCACATTGACATGACCACCGGCTCGCTGTGGCGCAATATTCCCCTATTCGCCTTCCCCGTGGCCGCCACGAGCATCTTGGAGCAGCTGTCGAACCTCATCGCCACGGTCATCATCGGTAATTTCTCGGGCGACCAGGGAACCCTCGCCATGGCGGCGGTCGGCTCCAATGTTCCGCTTACCAGTCTTATGCTCAACCTGTTTATTGGCATGTCGCTTGGCTCCAACGTGGTCATCGCCAACGCTATCGGCCGCAACGATCAGAACATGGTCAAACGCGCCGTCCATACCTCAATTTTAATGGCGCTCGTGGGCTTTGTCGTCATCGCGCTGGGCGAGATCTTTGCCGAGCCCATGCTCGCCGCGCTCAATGTTCCCGACGAAACCATGCCGCTCGCTTCGCTCTACCTGCGCATCTTTTTGCTCAGCCTGCCCTCGATCTTGCTCTACAACTTTGAGGCCGCGATTTTCCGCTCCGTCGGCATCACCCGCATGCCGCTGCAGGCGCTTGCCGTGTCCACCGTCCTCAACATTGGCCTGGACCTCATCTTTGTCCCCGTACTCCACTGGGGCGTCGCGGGCGTCGCCATCGCCACCGCCATCGCCTACACCGTCAGCGCCGCTACGCTCTTTATCCGCCTGCTCAAGACCGACTCCGTCGTCCGCGTCACCCTACGCGACCTAGCTATCGACCCCGTCGCCCTCAAGCGCATCGTCAAGATCGGCCTGCCCGCCGGCATCCAAAGCGCCGTCTTTGCCGTCGCCAACATCATCATCCAGTCCGCCATCAACAGCCTGGGCACCGAAGTCATGGCGGCATCGAGCGCCGCCATGAGCCTGGAGTACGTATGCTACAACCTGCTCAACAGCTTTAGCCAAGCTTGCACCACCTTTGTGGGACAAAACCACGGTGCCCGCCAGATCGACCGCTGCACCAAGACGCTCAAGGTCTGCCTGGTCGAAGGCGGTATCGTTGCACTCACCACGATTATCGTTATTGTCGGCCTGGGGCGCGAGATTTTGTCGCTGTTCAACAGCGATCCCAACATCGTCTCGATCGGCTATATCCGCGTGTGCTCGATCTTCCCGGCGTACGCCTTTAGCATGTTCTACGAAAACATGTCAGGCTACCTGCGCGGCTTTGGTATCTCGCTCACGCCCGCCCTCATCACCATGATCTGCGTCTGCGGCATCCGCTTCTATTGGGTGTTCTGCGTGTTCCCGCACTTCCGCACCTTTGCGAACATCATGATGGTCTACCCCATCAGCCTGGGCACCACGGCGTTCTTTATGGTCGTAGCGGTACTACTCTGCCACCCTGCACGCACCTATCGCGCCACCCAAGCCAAAGCGACAGCCCGCTAAACACCGCACTCAACGCCACGCCAGTCATTAATTGACAATATGCGAGCTCATATAGTCGATAAAGCGCCTCGTGGCGATGGGCATGGTGTCCCAGCTGCGCCAGGCGGCCACCACGTCGCGCGAGGGGGCATGCACGATGGGCCGCACACGAATATCCGCTCGCATGCCCTCCACAGTACGACGGTAGAGCATGCTCACGCCTAGGCC
>ERZ857480.74674-NODE-115667-length-11916-cov-12.9797_pt1 | contig 11916 bp, 13 predicted proteins | sample MGYA00519767_ERZ857480 | MGnify/ENA primary metagenome ERZ857480 (study PRJEB31778, sample SAMEA3449210) | human gut metagenome | biome: human gut; feature: human-associated habitat; material: faeces | place: United Kingdom | collected 2010/2012 ...
AGCCAGATCGCTGTTCTCAGCCATCAGCTTGCTGTACTGGACCTTCTTCAGGCCGCCGATGAACTTGCTGTGGGTGATGTGGAACTTCTGCTCGGCCTTCTTGCCGGTCAGGACAGCCTCGTCACAGTTGATGACGACGACGTAATCGCCGCAATCGACGTTGGGGGTGTAGTTGACTTTCTGCTTGCCGCGCAGCAGAACAGCAGCCTCAGCAGCGACGTGACCCAGGCTCTTGCCGGATGCGTCGAGCAGATACCACTTGCGCTCGACTTCAGCGGGCTTTACGAGAGTAGTGCTCATATCTATTTCCTCCTGATAAGTGTTTTAACGGTTCAGGCACCCTTTTGGGGCGCGAGTGTCAGTATACATCACAAAAACGTGCCTGTCAACAGATTTTTTTGATTTTTTCGGTGCAAACTTTTCATTCTCTTGTTTTCGCTTGAAATCTCTTGAAATCTCGCGATTTCAGATTTCGTATTTTTCAACTGATTTTTTGCCGCTGCGGGCGGATTTCTGGGGCGGGGCGCTACAATTTTGCCCGGAGATGTGCTATACTATATTTGATATTGTAAAAAGGAGACGATTCCATGCCGAAGAACATTCACACGCAGGACTCTTCCCAGCAGCGGGCATCCCGGCTGCTGCTCGCCATGGGCGTGATCGTGCTGGTCGGTGCGCTGGCTTACTTTGTGCTGACGCTGGTCGTCAACCGCCGCACCCCGGCAGCCCCCGACACCCACTACACCGCCGACAATGGCATCGTGCTGGACTACGAAAGCGCCGTCTGGCCCGTGTGCGAGATGACCGAGGACGACACCCTCGGCCACGCCCTCAAGCTGGCCTCCGGCACCGACAGCGACAACGCGAACTATCAGATCGTGCTGTTCCAGCGGGGAGACGCCTCGACCTACGAGGATTACATCGGCCAGTCGGAATCCGACCTGAAGAGCGCCTACGGCGTCATCAGCCCGCGCAAGGTCAAGATCCAGATCGAGGGGGCCACCGTCACCGCCGTGCGCTGTGACATCCAGGCCTATTATGCAGTCCTTGCCACCGTGGAATACGACAGCGGCGATGTCGTCTATGTTTCGGGCCTGACCAAGCTGGCCTCCATCAGTGATATCGTGAATCTTGTAGAGAGCGTTTCCCTGACCTGAGGGCCGCTCACAGAAAAGGAAGGGATCTTCCATGCCGACAACCACCTTTGAAAAACATGTCTGGGCCGAGATCGACCTCGACGCCCTGCGGTCCAACTTCCGGGCCGTGAAGGAGCGGGCGGGCAGCCTGCCGCTCTGTGCCGTCGTCAAGGCCGACAGCTACGGTCATGGGGCCGTCCAGTGCTCCCGCATCTTCGCCGAGGAGGGCGCGGCCTGGCTGGCCGTCAGCTGCCTGGCCGAGGCCTTGCAGCTGCGCAATGCCGGGCGGACGCTGCCCATCCTCATTCTGGGCCATGTGGAGCCGGAGTACGCCTCTGCCCTCATCGAGCAGCACATCACCGCCGCCTGCTACTCGCTGCCGCAGGCAAAGGCCCTGAGCGCGGCCGCCGAACGGGCGGGCGGGACCGTGGACATCCATCTCAAGGCCGACACCGGCATGGGCCGCATCGGCTTTGCCCTGCGCACCGATTTTGACCGGGCCGTCGCCGAGATGCTGGAGGTCTGCACCCTGCCCGGCCTGCGGATGACCGGCCTGTTCCAGCACTTCGCCGTGGCCGACGACACCGATGCCGGGAACGTCGCCTACACCGAGGAGCAGTACCAGCTCTTTCTCCGCGCCTACCGCGCCTTAAAGGCCGCCGGGCAGGAGCCGCCGCTCGTCCACTGCGACAACTCCGCCGGGGTCATGCTCCATCCCGACTGGCCCAGCAGCGCGGTCTCCGTGCCCTGCATGGCCCGCCCCGGCATCATTTTGTACGGCTTCGACCCCAGCGACGAAGTCCGCTTCGGGAAGTTCCGCCCGGTCATGAAGCTCAAAACCGTGGTCAGCATGGTCAAGGAGCTGCAGCCGGGCCAATCCACCAGCTATGGCCGGCGCTTCACCGCCGAAACCCCCACCAGAGTGGCCACCCTCTGCACCGGCTACGCCGACGGCTACCCCCGCCTGCTGAGCTGCGGCAAGGGCATTGTGGAAGTCCACGGCGTCCCCTGCCCGGTGCTGGGCCGGGTCTGCATGGACCAGCTCATGGTGGATGTCACCGCCGTGCCCGATGTGCAGGAGGGCGACGAGGCCATCCTCTGGGGCGGCACCGTCAGCGACAGCGCCGAGGACATCGCCCGCAAGACCGATACGATTTCCTACGAGGTGCTCTGCGGGGTCTCCCGCCGGGTGCCCCGCGTCTACCTCGAACACGGCCGGATCATCGCCGTGGAGGACTGGATCTTATCATAAATCGAACACCCACTATTTTCCGTTGGAGGAACAGATGGCAAGAGACAACATCCGCAATTTCTGCATCATCGCACACATCGACCACGGCAAATCCACCCTGTCGGACCGCATTCTGGAGCTGACCAAGAGCGTGGACGAGCGCACCATGGAGGACCAGATCCTCGACAACATGGACATCGAGCGCGAGCGCGGCATCACCATCAAGGCCCGCGCCGTGACCATGAACTACACCGCCAAAGACGGCAAGGTCTACGAGTTCAACCTCATCGACACGCCGGGCCACGTAGACTTTGCCTATGAAGTCAGCCGCAGCCTGGCCGCCTGCGAGGGCGCGATCCTGGTGGTGGACGCCACCCAGGGCGTCGAGGCCCAGACGCTGGCCAACACCTACATGGCGCTGGAACACGATCTGGAGCTGGTGCCCATCCTGAACAAGATCGACCTGCCCAGCGCCCACCCGGACGAGGTGGCGCAGGAAGTGGAAGACGTCATCGGTCTGCCCTGCCTGGATGCACCCCGCGTCTCGGCCAAGACCGGCCTGAACATCGACCAGGTGCTGGAGCGGGTGGTCAGCGACATCCCTGCCCCCACCGGCGACCCGGACGCCCCCCTCAAGGCTCTGATCTTTGACAGCATCTATGACAGCTATAAGGGCGTCATCGTCTACATCCGCGTCTTCGAGGGCACCGTCAAGCCCGGCGACACCATCCGCCTGATGGCCACCGGTGCCCAGTTCACGCTGGTGGAGGTCGGCCACATGGGCGCGACCAGCCTGACCCCCTGCGACCAGCTGCAGGCCGGTGAGGTCGGCTACCTGACCGCCAGCATCAAGACTGTGCAGGACACCCGCGTGGGCGACACCGTCACGCTGGCCAACCGCCCCACCGCCGAAGCCCTGCCCGGCTACCGTCAGGTCAAGCCCATGGTCTTCTGCGGCATCTACCCCGCCGACGGTGCCAAGTACCCCGACTTGAAGGACGCGCTGGAAAAGCTGCAGCTGAACGACGCTTCCCTGACCTTTGAGATGGAGACCAGCGCGGCTCTGGGCTTCGGCTTCCGCTGCGGCTTCCTCGGCCTGCTCCACATGGAGATCATCACCGAGCGTCTGGAGCGCGAGTTCGACCTCGACATCATCACCACCACCCCCAGCGTCCGCTACCGCCTGACCCTGAACGACGGCACGGTCGAGATGATCGACAACCCGTCCAGCTATCCGGACCCGTCCACCATCGTCAAGCAGGAGGAGCCGTTCGTGGACGTCCACCTCTACACCCCCAACGAATACGTGGGCAGCCTGATGGACCTCTGCCAGCAGAAGCGCGGCGTTCTGGCCGACATGAAGTATCTCGACGACGTCCGGGTGGACCTGCACTATGCACTTCCGCTGGGCGAGATCGTCTATGACTTCTTCGACGCCATCAAGAGCCGCAGCCGCGGCTATGCCAGCTACGACTATGAGTTCAAGGAGTACCGCGAGAGCGACCTCGTGAAGCTGGACTTCCTGCTGAACGGCGACCCCGTGGACGCTTTGTCCATGATCGTCTTCCGCGACAACGCCTACGGCAAGGGCCGCCGCATCTGCGAAAAGCTGCGGGACAACATCCCCCGCACCCTGTTCGAGATCCCGGTCCAGGCTGCCATTGGCGGCAAGATCATCGCCCGCGAGACCGTCAAGGCCATGCGCAAGGACGTTCTGGCCAAGTGCTACGGCGGCGACATCACCCGCAAGAAGAAGCTGCTCGAAAAGCAGAAGGAAGGCAAAAAGAAGATGCGCCAGCTCGGCAGCGTCTCCCTCCCCAGCGAGGCCTTCACGGCCGTGCTGAAGCTCGACAGCGATGACGATTGATTAACAATCCCTTTTTATAAAAAACCGCTCCGTGTGAATGTTCATACACGAAGCGGTTTTTTGCTATTTTATTTTTGTTATCTTTAGACGAACACGTCTTTTACCATGTTTTCAAAATCATGGTAGTACTGATACTCCGCATCATAGTCCATTTCATTCACATGCGAAAGTGCGTTCAAAAGCATTCCGCTCAGACTATTTGCTCTCTCCTGTTCTTGATGCTTTTTTCCCGTCAGGACGCTTTGCCCGTAGTAGAAGCACTGAAACCAGACCTTGTTTCCTTGTTTGCGAAGAATGATGCAGTACTTGAAATAATCTTCCGGATGCGTCTGATTCACAATGGTCAGACAGGTTTCTTTCGTTGCGTTCAGCAAACCACCATGTTTTACTTCATCCCTTCCGAACTGAATCGGAAGACCGTATTGTGCATCATTCTTCTCTTTCAGGAGTTCTTCTACCAATTTCAAGTTAATTTTTTCAGCTGCTGCCCCGGAAAAATAGCAGTTTGTCCCCTCACAGCTTTTCAAATCGTTATCACGAATCATTGCAGTTACATCTCCTCAAAATCTGCACAGGCAGTGCGGTATGCACTGGTCGATTCATCCTTGCACTGACAATATCCCTGCACATAAAATCGGCAGTCTTTGCAGCATTCGCCGTCGTATGCCATACACTTCAAAGTCATTTCGTTCATGATTTATATCCTCCATTCAAAAGTATCTTCGCTAAATAAGCGTTTCCTTCATCGTCCAGTTCATAAAGATTGATTTGGACAGTTTCTATCAACTGAACCGCAAGAACTGAAACGCATCTTCCATAAATTCTTGAAAACAGTTGATTTGTCTGCCGGTCTTGTGATGAAAACTCGGCAATTCCATATAGGTGACTGTGCCACAAACCAACCACATCAAGCCAAGGCGCTTTCGCTATGAGTTTTTCGCAACTTTCAGCGGCTACTTTTCCATCCAATTGAAAACTTCCTCTCTTGCAATTGTGAAAGTCTTCTGGAATTGTAAGTTCTTCCACCAGAATCTTTTGTGGCATTTTCCTTCCCAACAGGATTCCGCCTACTTCAAACTTCTGGCCGCTTTTCAAAACACAGTCGCGAATCGCGTTTTGAACCTCTGCGTTTATTTCAATCACTGCACACGGTACATCGGAGAATAGCCACATGCGCTACAAGGCGTGTCAGACTTATTCTGCCAACTCGGAACAAGACGATATTCCGTATTATGACAGTTCGGGCATTCAAATACATCGCTGTTAAACGCAATTGTCGGAATCTCTTTCAGTTTTTCAGTCGTACGGATCCATTCAACTTTTTTCATCATGATTTCCTTCCTTTTTGCACTTGCGAATTTTTGATTGTTGAAAACACAAAGAACTTGTCTGTTTTCCTGTATTTTCAATTCCTACTCCATTTTAACGGATTTTCCGTTAAAAATCAAGATGCGACATTCATCCTTTGTAGACTTTCTACAAAGAGGTGATTTCATGCTATACGTTGAACGTGTTCGAGAGCTTCGCAACGACCATGACCTGAATCAAACACAGGTTGCAAAAGCGATTCATGTTGCGCAAACGACCTATTCAGACTATGAAAAAGGGAAAGTTCGAATCCCCGTCGAGTGCCTGATTCAATTAGCGAAGTTTTATAACGTCGATATGAACTATATCACTGGCGTCAGTGATATTCCTCGTCCCTTTCCCGTATGATAAACAGGCCCCCATCTTCTGAAGCATCGAAACTCAGAAGGTGGGGGCCTGTTGCGTTTTCTGTAATTTACTGTCCAAACTCCTTCAGGCACTTCTTGATGCCTTTCAGAGAAGAGATGACGATCATGCCATAGCCGTATGCCTGATACAGCTCATTGATGCAGGCCATCGTGACCATGAGCACCTCCCAGGCGGCCTTGAGGTAGGGCTTGGCCGGGCGGAGGGTATTTTTGACTGCGGTGACGGTGTTTTCGAACCAGGCGGGGGCACCGCCGCAGATGGATTCCAGCTCCTCCTGCGGGATCACTGCGCACTGGGCGGGCAGTTTCAGTTTTTGTTCCATTCCAGTCCCTTTCACATTGCAAGACCTACTGCGACCAGCACCAGCATGCCGCCCACGATCAAAATCGTGCCCTTATGGCGTTCCAGAATGCCCGCAGCGGTGTCAGCCGGAGCCGTCGGCTCGGTGGGCACCTGGTCGATGGGGCTCCACTGCGCGTAGACGGTGGCCTCTTCGCCGGAGAACACAGTCTCACCCGCGACGATGGCGTCGCCGCCCACGATGTCGGTGAACCAGCCGTTGAAGGTGTAGCCGTCCATGATGGGGGTGGGCAGGCTGGACAGCTTGCCGTCGGCATTGGTACGCTCCACCACCGGGATGCCGGTGCCGCCGCAGGTTTCAAAATAGACGATGACCTTTCCGTCGTTCTCGCTCTCGTCCAGCGGCTGGGCAGCCAGTGCCGCCGGGGCCAGCACACACAGTGCTGCGATGCACAGCAGCATTGCGAGCTTCTGTTTTACTCGTTTCATTGCACTTCCTCTTTTTGAGGCGTCGTTCAGACGCCATACCCTTGCGCCTCGATGACCTCCACGACCTGCGACACGTACTTCTGGCAGGTGTCGTGGTCGGGGGCTTCCACCATAACGCGGACAAGCGGCTCCGTGCCGGACTCACGAACCAGAATGCGGCCGGTGTCGCCCAGTGCCTCAGCCACCGCCTTGACGGCGGCCTGCACAGCGGCATCGTCCTGCGCCGCCTTCTTGTCGGTCACGCGGACATTTTCCAGCACCTGCGGATAGATGGTCAGCGGCTCGGCCAGCTTGCTCATGGGCAGCTTTTTGGCCAGCATGACTTCCATCATCTTCAGGCTGGTCAGGATGCCGTCGCCGGTGCTGGCGTACTGGCTGAAGATGATGTGGCCGCTCTGCTCACCACCGATGCGGCAGCCGTTCTTGGCCATGTACTCGTAAACGTACTTGTCGCCCACAGCGGTCTTGGCGTAGCCGATGCCCTTTTCGTCAAAGGCCTTGTACAGACCGAAGTTGGACATCACGGTCGTGACGACGGTATTGTTCATCAGCTCGCCATGTTCCTGCAGGTAGCAGCCATAGATGTACAGGATGTGGTCGCCGGTGATGACATTGCCCTTCTCATCCACGCACAGGCAGCGGTCAGCGTCGCCATCGTAGGCAAAGCCGACGTCGAGATGATTCTCGACCACGAACTTCTGCAGGCCCTCGATGTGGGTGGAACCGGCATTGTTGTTGATGTTCAGACCGTTCGGCTTGTTGTTGATGACGTAGGTGTCGGCACCCAGAGCATCGAACACAGACTTCGCGATGTTCCAGCTGGAACCATTGGCGCAGTCCAGGCCGACCTTGATCCCCTTGAAGGAGTAGATGCCCAGGCTGATGAGGTAGCCCATGTAGCGGTTGCGGCCTGCCACATAGTCCACGGTGCAGCCGATGTGCTCACGGTGGGCAAAGGGCAGCTCCGGCCAGTCCTGATCGAAGACGTGGAGCTTGCCGTCGATGTAGTCCTCCACCAGCAGCAGGGTCTCTTCGGGCATCTTCTCGCCGTAGCAGTCGATGAGCTTGATGCCGTTGTCGTAGAACGGGTTGTGGCTGGCCGAGATCATGATGCCGCAGTCAAAGTCATCCACGCGGGCGATGTAGGCCACAGAGGGCGTCGTGGTGACGTGCAGCAGATAGGCATCTGCGCCGGAGGCCGTCAGACCGGCACAAAGGCTGTACTCAAACATGTAGGAGCTGCGGCGGGTGTCCTTGCCGATGACGATGCGGGCAGGCTCGTTGTTGCCGTTTCGCTCGCGGAGCTTGTTGTAATACCAGCCGAGGAAGCGGCCCACCTTGTAGGCGTGGTCGGCGGTCAGCGTGATCCCGGCTTCGCCGCGGAAGCCATCGGTCCCAAAATACTTTCCCATAATGATCCTTCCTTTTTCGTTCTATATAAAATCAGTATTCGTTCAGCAAGATCGTTCTGTACCTTATATCATAACATATTGACGCGGAAGTTTCCATCCTGAATTTGGATTTCCCCAAAAGCAGTGGAAACCTTCCAGAACATTCAATAAATTTCATTCTTTCGACATGATTTTGCAAATTTTCGCAGATTCCCTATTTTTTCTTGACCTGAACCGCAAAACTGTGTAGAATGAAAGACACATCAGAGCACCGCAGGGCTTGCCGGTGCTCCTCTACAATAGACAAAGGAATGGACAATCATGCGGATCGCAATGCTCGGCCACAAGCGTGTCCCCTCCCACGAGGGCGGCATCGAGGTCGTTGTTGAAGAGCTGGCCGCGCGGATGGTCGAAAAGGGGCATCAGGTCACCTGTTTCAACCGTACCGGCCAGCACGTCAGCGGAAAAGAATATGAAGTACAGAAGCTGGACGAATACCGCGGCATTCGCATCCGCCATGTGCCCACACTGGATAAAAAAGGGCTTGCGGCCGTTACATCCAGCTTTTTTGCCAGCCTTGCGGCGGCGCTCGGCCCTTACGATGTCGTGCATGTCCACGCCGAAGGCCCGGCCGCTTTCTGCTGGCTGCCCCGGCTGTTCGGCAAGCGGGTCGTCCTGACGGTCCATGGGCTGGACTGGGCGCGGGACAAGTGGAAGGGCAGCTTCGGCTCCTGGTACATCCACTTCGGCGAGAAGGTCGGTGCCCGGTTCGCACACGAGATCATCGTGCTCAACCACAGCAACCAGACCTATTTCCGCGACACCTATCACCGCGAGACCCACTACATTCCCAACGGCGTCAACCGCCCGGCGTATGCCCCGCCGAAACTCATCCGGGAACGGTTCGGGCTGGAATACGGTTCCTACCTGCTGTTTCTGGGCCGTCTGGTGCCGGAAAAGGGCTGCCACCATCTGTGCGAAGCCTTCAGGCGGCTCAAGACCGACAAGAAGCTGGTCATTGCGGGCGGCGTGTCCGACTCCGGCGATTACATGAACACCCTGAAGGCTCTGGCCGCCGGCGACGACCGCATCCTCTTCACCGACTTCGTGGACGGCGCGCTGCGGGATGAGCTGTACAGCAACGCCTATCTGTTCGTTCTGCCCAGCGACCTGGAGGGAATGCCCCTCTCCCTGCTGGAGGCCATGAGCTACGGCAACTGTGTGCTGGTATCGGACATTGAGGAATGCACCAACGTCATCCATGATCGGGGGATCACCTTCCGCAAGGGAGACGTGAACGACCTGGAAGCCAAGCTGCGCTATGCCATCGAGCACCCCAACGCAGTCCGGATGTTCAAGCGGCTCTCCTCAGATTACATCTGCGACCGCTTCCAGTGGGACAAGGTCGTGGATGCGACCCTGAAGCTCTATCAGACCCCCTAAACCATCTCAGGCCCACCGGCGCTGCCGGTGGGCCTGTTCGTTTTTTCAGCCCCGGCTCTCCACCATCTCCTCGATGACACGGAGGAAGTCGCGGCCATAGTGGGCGGCTTTCTTTTCGCCCACGCCGGTGATGTTCAGCAGCTCGTCAAGGCTGAGCGGCTTTTTCCGGGCCATCTCGCGCAGGGTGGCATCGTTGAAGATCATGTAGGCGGGTACCTTCTGCTTTGCCGCCAGCCGCTTGCGCAGAGCGTACAGCGCGCCCAGCAGCGCTTCGTCCGCTTCGCTCAGGGGCACATCGTCTGCATTGCGGCGGCGGCCGCCAGCCAGACGTCTGGCGCTGGCAGCGGCCCGTTCTCTGGCCTGCGCCGCCTGCTGCTCCACCTGTTCTGCCGCCTGTTCGGCCAGCAGGCAGTTGGAGCAATTGCCGCACTTCTGCGGTGCGGCCTCGCCGAAGTAGCTCAGCAGAAATCCCCGCAGGCAGCGCGGTGTGGTGGAATAAAAGGTCATATACTTGAGCCGCTCTTCGGCCTTGCGAGCGGCTTCGGCCTTGACATCGGCGGGCAGGCCGTTGTCGGCCTCCATCTCCTTTTCGATGAAAAACCGGATGGTCCGCACATCGGTACCGGAGTAGAGCAGGGTGCACCGGGCCGGTTCGCCGTCGCGGCCGGCCCGCCCGGCCTCCTGATAGTAGCTCTCCAGATCCTTGGGCATGTTGTAGTGGATGACGAACCGGACATTGGGCTTGTCGATGCCCATGCCGAACGCATTGGTCGCCACCATGATCTGGATGCGGTCGTACAGAAAGTCGTCCTGATTCTGCCGCCGGGCATCGGGGTCGAGCTTGGCGTGGTACGCCGCTGCCCGGATGCCCCGGCTCTGCAGCAGGCGGGCGGTCTCGTCCACCTGCCGGGTGGTGCTGCAATAAATGATGCCCGCATGGTCCCGCTCCCTGAGCACCAGTTCCAGCAGAACGCGGGGCTTCTCGCTGGGCAGGGCGCGGCGGGTCTCGAAGTAGAGGTTCGGGCGGTCGAAGCTGGCCGTGACCTCGTAGGGGTCTTTCAGTTCGAGGCAGCTCCGGATATCGTCCCGGACGTGGGCCGTGGCCGTCGCTGTGAACGCCCCGATGACCGGGCGCCTGGGCAGGCCGTCCACGAACGCCTTGATGCGGAGGTAGCTGGGGCGGAAGTCCTGCCCCCACTGGCTGATGCAGTGGGCCTCGTCCACCGTCACCATGCTGATCTCCCGCTCCTGCGCGAATCGCTGGAAGCCCGGCATCTCCAGCCGCTCCGGGGCCACATAGATGATCTTATACCAGCCCTCCCGCGCACGGCGGAGCATCAGGGCTTTCTGGTTGTCGGTCAGGCTGTTGTTCAGGAACGCCGCCGCCACACCGGCCTGCACCAGCGCCCCCACCTGATCCTTCATCAGGCTGACCAGCGGCGAGACCACGATGGTGATGCCCGGCAGCAGCAGCGCGGGCACCTGGTAGCAGATGGACTTGCCCGCACCGGTGGGCATCACGGCCAGAACGTCCTGCCCGGCCAGCAGCCGGGAGACGATCTCTTCCTGACCGGGGCGGAAGTCATCATAGCCGAACACTTTTTTTAGAATCGAATGCGGGTTTTCCATGCGTTCCTCCGTTATACTCTATGAGAGCTGCCTTCGCAGCCCTCTCAGTATACCACAAAACGGCCGGTTTCGCAGGGGGATGGCCTCGTTTTTTTGCCGGAATGCGCGAAATAACAAACGGATTTTTTCCAATGGATAGCTTTTCAGGCGCGAAAATGATATAATAAGAACACATATCTCCATCCCGGCCAATGCTGTGCCGGATCTGATGAAAAAAGGAGTATTTCAACCTATGCAGAAATTGATCACCTTTGCCGTCCCGTGCTACAACTCGGCGGCCTATATGCGCCACTGCATCGAGACCCTGCTCTCCGCCGGGGAGCAGGCCGAGATCATCCTGGTGGACGACGGTTCCGTCAAGGACGAGACCCCGGCCATCTGCGATGAATATGCCGCCCAATACCCCACCATCGTCAAGGCCGTCCATCAGGAGAACGGCGGCCACGGCGAGGGCGTGAATCAGGGCATCCGGAACGCCACCGGCCTGTATTACAAGGTCGTGGACAGCGACGACTGGCTGGACACCGCCGCCCTGAAGACCGTGCTGGCCAAGCTGCAGACTCTTGTGGCCCGCGGCACCGCCCCCGACCTGATGATCTGCAACTACGTCTACGAGCATGTGGCGGGGGGACAACAACGTCTTCCCGAAAGACCGCCTGTTCGACTGGGTGCATGTGGGCCATTTCCGCCCGG
>ERZ857480.2954-NODE-4505-length-11811-cov-11.9812_pt1 | contig 11811 bp, 12 predicted proteins | sample MGYA00519767_ERZ857480 | MGnify/ENA primary metagenome ERZ857480 (study PRJEB31778, sample SAMEA3449210) | human gut metagenome | biome: human gut; feature: human-associated habitat; material: faeces | place: United Kingdom | collected 2010/2012 ...
CCATATCGTTCTTCCTTTCTTACTTTGATATGGCTCTAGCGTACCAAAAACTGTAAACGATGTGGTTGCCTAATCTGTAAACCATCTTACTGCACTATACACATCGCGCGCCCGTTATCAGAATTTGCGCATTGACTGTCTCCTGAAATCAACCTGATTCAGTTTCTTCGGTTCAAAATGACCAGCCCGCTTTCCCGCGCGCGGACGGCCAGCTCGGTGCGGTTGCGGAAGCCCGTCTTCTCCAGCATATTCAGGATATGCGTCTTGACGGTAGCCACGGACATGTTCAGCCGGTCGGCGATCTCCTGATTGGTGTCGCCGCTGGTGATTTCGCGAAGGATATCCAGCTCGCGCTCGGTGAACTGGTAGCTGCTGGCCATCCCCAGCGTCAGCTCCGGCGAAGCGCCGGGATAGACGGATTCGCCGTTCATCGTGCGCTCCATCACATCCAGCAGGCTTTCGCGCTGCTCTTCCTTGTACCAGAAGCTCTCCACGCCAATTTCCTTCGCCCTTTTCAGGTAAGAACATTCCGGCATGGAGGTCACGATGATGATTTTGATCTGCGGAAAGGCGCGCTTGATCCGCGCTGCCGCGTCCAGCCCGTTTTCGCCGTCCCGCGTAATCACGTCCATCAGGATGAGATCTACCGGGAAGCGCAGACAGTAAACGTCCGCCAGCGCGGCGTTGTCAATCGAAAGCGCCAGCTCGAACCGCTCGGAGGCCTGCACCCGCAGTTCAAACAGCTCGCGGGGCATGGTCTGATCCTCGACGATCATCACCTTGTATTTCATTCCATCGCCTGCCTTTCCCGCTGCAAAATCAGCGTCAGTTGAAAGCGCGGAAGAACGGCAATCTCCATCGCGCCCCCCGCGGCTTCCGTCCGCGTGCGCAGCGCGGTGAGGCCGCTCCCCTCGACAATCGGCGCGGCGGGCACAGCGCCGTCGTTCAGATAGCGAACCTTCCATGCGGACGCGGTCTTCTCGCCGAAAATCTCAAGGCGCGTCCCGCCCGCGTGGCGCACCAGATTCGTCAGGCACTCGTGCGCGGCGGCCTCCACCAGCTGCGCGTTTTCCGTGCCCTCCTCGGGGAATGATCCGCTGCGCGCGATGGTCACGCCAATCGCCTTCGCCGCGCGGGAGAGCTGTTCAAAGGTGTCCGGCCGCTGTTCCTCGACGGATTTCCCCAGCAGAAGCCGGGTGTTCTGCCGCCACGCGGCGCGGACGGCCTCCGCGTCGCCCTGCGTTCCGGAAAGAAACTGCCGGGTTTGCAGCAGCGCGCGGCCGATGCGGTCGTGGATGCGGGTTTTGGCGCGCAGAATCTCCTTTTCGCGGGTCGCCTCCTGCACGTCCTGCCCGTATTGCCGAAGCCGGCGGTTCATGGCTTTCAGGCGCAGGTTATCCTTCTCCAGCGCATGGCGAAGCCGCGCCTCCTCGGTGATGTTCGTGCCGATGATCTGGTAGACGACCCGCCCGGCCATCTCCATCCGCCTGCGCTCAAAGCTCCACGTCTGCCCGTTTTCCAGCGAGACGATGGGCTGGGCTTCAACCGCGCGCCAGAAGGTGTTCGCGTTGAGCAGCGCCTCCCCCGTGAGCTGATGGCTCAGCTCGTCCATTTTCAGGTTTTTCAGGCAGGGCTGGCCGTTTTCCCACGCGAAGCACAGCGCGGAGGGCAGGTGATCGCAGCTCTCCTTGATGGAAAACGGCGAAAGCTGCCGCCTGCTCCCGCGGAGCATCAGGCACAGCGCCAAAAGGCTGAGCGCCGTCGATACCAGCGCGGCGGCCGTCCAGAGCGGCGCATGCGCAAGCGTTTTACAATCCGGCAGACGGGCCAGCAGCACGGACAGCAGCGTAAAATCCGGCACGGCAACGGCCAGACAGAGCGCAAAGGACGCCCGTCGACGGCGGCGCGCCGCGCTCATGCCGCCAAGCAGCGCGGCGACGGTTCCAATCAGCAGCAGCGTGCAGAGCAATCCGGCATCAAGCGCGTTCATCCGCCGTCACCTCCCCGATCAAAGGAGAGCGTCGCGCACGGCGCGCCGTCCGCATCGTCAATCGTCAGCCGCCCCTTTTGCGCGTAGGCGCTTTCATCCGGCAAACCCGCCGCATCCTCGAGCATCAGCCGAACGGAAAAGCGCGCGCCGCACTCCACCCGAACCATCATCGCGCTGAGCGAGGGCAGCGCCGCTTCCAGACAATCCTCGAAGAAATCATAGGCCGTCTGTGCGTCCCGGCTGCCGACACTGCCGCTCCCCACCTGATGCAGCGCGCAGGCGACGCCGTATTGCGTCAGATAGGTCAGCGATTCCCGGATGCAGTGCGTCAGCTCCTCCACCGGCACGGTCTCCTTCTTTTCGCAGATCAGCGCGAGGTTGACCCGGCGCTTGACGTATGCGCCCAGCAGGCAGACGTGTTTCAGGCTCTGCGCGGTTCCGTCCTCCAGCAGCCGATTGATTTGAAGGAGCTGCGGCTCGACGAGCCGGAGCATCGCGTCCATGAGCCGGTTCTTCTCCTCGATCTCCGCGCGCTGGCGCTTCAGCTCGTTCTCGGCCTGAATCAGCTCGTTTTCCTCCGAAAGCTGCGCGTTGACCTCCGAAAGCTGCGCCCGGATTCGGTTGATTCCGGAAATATCCTCCACCCAATAGACGCGCCCACCCCGAATCGGCGCGCTTTGCAGCCGCGTATCCGCATCCAGCAGGACGGGCTCGCGCGCCGCTTCCCGAAGCTGCTGCCGGGTGAGCACGGGCGCGCTCTGCGCGCGATAGCGCGTCCGCCCCTGACTGTCCACAATCTGCGCGGCGGCGGTGGATTCCGCAAAGAAATAGCGGTAGTAGCCGTTGGTCGGCACCAGCCCGACCTGAAGACAGCTCTCCCAAAACGCCGCGAACGTCAGGCAGAGACACTCCGGCGTCTTGTGCAGGGTGTAGAGGTTGGCAAAACTCAGCGCACAGAGGGCAAACCCGCCCCCAAACGCGAGGAACGGCACCCACGCGAGCCTCCGGCTTTCGCAAACGCGGCACTTGCGGTAAACCATCACGCCGGTCGCCAGCAGCAGCGCAACCGACCACGCCATCGCGAGGTAATATACCCAGCCGTGGATATACGCCGCCTCCAGCGTTTCCGCGCCCAAGGCGGGGCGAAACGCCTGATGATGCAGGTTGTTGGTCAAAACGCCGCCGATCAGCAGCGCCGCCGGGAGATACATCAAATGCCACCAGCCCGGAAACGCTTCGTCCTCCCGCCGCCCCATCTGCAACGCGGCGAACAGGCTGAAAAGCGGCGCGAGCACCTGCGGCACATAGTACAGATACCACAGGTAGCGGTTGATCTCTCCAGCCTCAAAGAAGCGGTATTTCACCGCGCGCAGAAACAGCCACAGCACCGCCATCGCGCAGCCGAGCATCAGATAGCGCCGCACCCCTCGATGCAGGATTCGATGCGAAATGGAAAATCCCCACGCCATGGCCAGCCCGATGTAGATCAGGTTGGTCAGCAGGAAGAACACGGCGGACGGCAGCGGCGGCGCGGAACGATCGAGCTGGCGAAACACGCCGGCGAGGATGAACAGCCCAAGCGCCAGACAGAGTTTCGCCATCGAGCGCCGTTTAACGCCAGCCATTCGCCCACCTCCCACCTAAACCGCGCAGACAGACACACCCGCCGCTCGCTTAAAAGTATATTTACTATATCATAAAAGCGCCCAAAAAGCCAGCGTCGGCGGTTTGTGTCTTCGCGTCGTTGTCAGCAGTTCTTTGAGGGATTGTCCTGATAATTTCGTTTTTCATTTTGTCAGGAGGTCTTGACGGATGAGTTCAGATGCAGTATGCTTGTTTATAGGTTTTGTAACGGGCATTCTCTCTACGGTCTATATTATTGAACGTTTCTTCACAGAATAACTCGCGAGAAAAACATGGGCTATAATAGAGACCCTATTGGGAGTTTACCCTAGGAGGTGCAGGCATTGGGCTCTGCATTAGCCTAATGAATCGTCTAATTGTAGGACACCGGATTACCGGAAACGTATGTCAGAAGCATACACGGGTTTTTATTTTTTCGACTTTGGAGGAGAAGCATATGAGTGAACAGAGAATGATCACTTGCCCGAATTGCGGAGCTAATCTGAGTATAGACGATGATCGTGATATTTTCTTTTGCGAATATTGCGGGACGAAAATTCGAAAAGAATCCGATCATTCATACACGAAGGTCGAACAGGAAATTCGGTATATCGATGAAGCTCGTTTAAAAGAAGCGGAATTAAAAATTAAGGAACTTGAATCTGAAAATGCGCCAATGTCGATAAAAGAATTTTTAAAACTTATGCTATGCGCTCTACTGGGCATTATAGTAATTCCATTTGCTGTCGGAGGAATATTATTCTACATTTTTGGCATCCACTGATTTCCTAATCGCAAAAATAACAACGCTTATAATGAAGCCATGATTTCGAGTTTCGAAAGGAGATTTTTATTATGAGCATTGCTATGACGGCTATGAGTCTTATGATCGGATGCATCGGAATTGTTGTTTGCTGGAAAGGTTTCAAGCTGGCATTAAAACTTGTTGGAAAAATGTTTGACGAATTCGGAAATTGGCTGGAAAATATAATTTAATCGACGAATTGAGCTCACGGAAACGTGGACTCTTTCTTTTTCGCCAAAATCACGCTTCTCAGCATAGGAGATGATCTAGGGAACCGCTGATTAATCACAGATATTTCATTACAATTGACAAATCTGTACGCGAAAGCAGCCTTTCCAGAGCCTTTTTCAGACTGGAATTGCGCAGCATCCCTTTCGCAATGGGACACATGGTTTTGAGTCCCATCTTCTCCTTCGGCAGTTTGTAAGCGATATAGCCCTCGCCGCGCTCGCTGGTGGTGTGCAGAAAGCCGCCCCGCAGCATCCCGCGCACATAGGCACAGATATATTCTTCTGTCGCTTTCTGACCGGAAAACGCGGCGGTCATCCCCGTTTCCTGTCCGTAATCGTAATCGCCGAAGGCATGACCGATATCGCGGATGGATTTTTCGTCCAATGTTGTAACTTTCATTGTATTTCACTTAGTGAACAAATACCGCCATAATTGCCGCCAGCGCCGCCGCTATGACTGCCATACCCACCGTGCCAAAAAGCCACTTTTTCTGTTTGTCTTTCGCGGTGATGTACGGCTTCAGGTCTTCCGTGCCGGGGATTGTCCATGCGTTGGTATGTCCCACCCAATAGCCGTCAATTCCAAAGCGGTCAATGAGATTCATAACGGACAAGATGACCAGCAGTTGCCAGAAACCCCAAACGAAGCCCCTTGCGCCGTTTATCCCATAGACACAGACCAGCACATAGACGATATAGCCGGGAATACAGACGGCTTTGAACAGCAGGCTGTTGCGCCGGATACGTTCCGGGCTTGTCAACCCCAGTTTTACGCATCGCTGCTGCACCGCCGGGCTGTAAAGATGCACCATGCCCACCGCTCCATTTCGGATGCCAACAGCGCAGATGAGAACCAGCAGGGCCCCCAGCCCAAGGCCTTCCAGAATTACCTGTAAAAGCATTACCTGTTCCTCCTGTATCCGTTTTCGTCCCGGTATTCGGGATGCTCCTTTAAGTACGGATCCCTGTCGCCGCAGATGGCGTAGTCGCACTTACAGCCATTCGCGCAGGTGGTTGTCCGCACCAACCTTGCGTGAAGCAGTTCCATGGATGCATAATCCACATTGCACAGGGCGGGCATGATCTCTATAAGACCGTGGCGGATAGCAAACTCCGCTGCGGGACAGGCGGTAAATTCATAATAGATGGGCTTATCTTTATCGTAAGGCGCCACCGTCATCTCATAATCGTGCCACTTGTCACAGCCCGCTTTTGCCCGTAGAAATGCCTTGTACATCAGCTTCCTCCAGAACGGCTTGTTGCAGTCCACAAATTTCAGTTTGCGGAAGGACGGCAGGATCAGGTTTTCCTCGATTTCCTCGATTTCGCGGAAGGATGTGACGGCTTTGCAGACCACATAATAGCTCATAATGGCGATACAGTCATAGGTGCCGCCTGTGCCGTTGTGGAAGTTCTGTCTGCCGCCTAAATCGGTTCGCCAGTCTGAAAGGAAATCCACATACTTCTGCTGCACCTTTTCCCAAACAGCCTCTCGCTCGGCTTCTGGATAGTGCAGAGCGATTTTTGCCCGTATTTCTTTCTTGCAGGGTTTGGAATACAACACATGGCAGCTGCGGTCGAAATGAAATTCGGTTGCCTTCTTAGACATCTCCATTCCTCCTTCAACTTCTTTCGTTTTGAGTTGCTGATGTGTGTGTCAGGAACGCCATGATTCTCCGGTAAAATTCCTGCGGATACATCATCACAAGCTCCGCGTGATCCATCTTCGGAATTTCATGCAGTTGCGCCCGTGGAAAATATTGCTTTATAAAGCAGATATTGCTGTGTCGCGCCTGCTTTTCCTCTTCGCCGTACCAATACGTGATTTGGCAGCCCATTTCAGCCGGCTTCGTCGGCAGAGTATAATTGTTCGCCGACCAGAAAATGTTGCGGACGGTGCGTTTTGAATAGGTTTTCAGATACGCCGCCAGCGCGTCATATTCCTTCACTGGATCGCGCCCCGGCATCGTCCAGCGCTCTGGCGGATAGACCGTCTCAAGGACCTTGCGGCTCTTCGCTATGAGCCTGAAACCAAGATCGTCTCGCAGGCAAGCGAGACGGCGCAAGATCAGCGGCATCCGATACGGCGTAATGCCTGCATCAATAACGGCGCGCTCGACCGGGATTTTTCCCAAGGCGAGAAAGCGTGTCAGACACGCCCCACCCAGAGAACAGCCGTATGCCGCGTTCAAGCGGGTAATGCCGTGCGCTTGCAGCCAATCTGTCACCTCGTCTACTGTCGTCTCCACAGAGATAAAGTCTTCTCCCGTTTCGCCGTGACCATCATAGACGATCTGCATCACATGGTAATCCTGCGAAAGCAGACCAACCGAGTCGGTGAACGCCCACTCCGGCTCTGCCGTGCACGGCAGAAACAGCAGCGTCTTTTCATGTCCTGTTCCATATTCCAAAGTTCTCATACCATCCGCCCCTTGGTTTTTGCAGCATTATTTTTTCGGATCACGCTCTGTCATCGCGTCAAAGAGTGCCGGTGCGCCGCCTGCACTTCCTTATCTTCCCACGCCCTTCAAGTACCCGCTTTTTGAGTTTTCCTCAGTATCATCGGATTCATCATAGGCATCGTAAAGCGCATTGGGGTCGTGGGCTCTTTTCTTGAAAGGCGAGCACAGCTCATTTTTGTGCGCAAAGGCAAACTCCATGTTGTCCGTCCAACCTGTGTGACCGGTAATGAACAGCGGATGCAGCCCGCGTTTTTTCAGCTTTTTCTCCAGCAGCGTCAAAGCCTTCACCGCCAGCCTGTTATCCTCTGCCAACGCAGAAATAAAGCTGTAGCCGCCGTCCGCACCAAACCAGAGGGTATCGCCGGTAAAGAGATATTTCCCGTCCACAAGGTATACCATATGCCCCCATGTATGACCGGGAACTAGGAAACACTCGATCTTGATGCCGTCAATGTCAAAGACCTCTCCATCGTGAAGCAGCCGTTTTTCGTTGCAGATGGTCACCTGCGGCAGCTTATAGAGATGATAGAGAACCTTGCGGTGTGCTTCTCCGGTCAGATACCGGTTTTCGATCTCGCCGATGTACAGCTTTGCATTCCGAAACAATCCCGGACTGTCCGCTTCTACCGCGCCCACATGGTCGGTATCCTGATGGGTGATGAGGATGTGCCGGATGGAATGCGGATCGATCCCCAGCCAGTTCATTTTCTCTGCCAGCCGGTCATAGTTGTATCCGGCATCGATCATCATGGTGGTATCGCCCTTGCGGTAAAAGAAGATATTTGCCACCCACTCCCGCACACAGGCGACATTTTCATCGATCCAGCCTGTGTTCAAAGGCTTGAAGATTTCCTTGCCCCGGTACATCCGGCTCATTGCTTTTCTTTGGAATTCCGTTGCTTTTTTCGACATAATCTCTCCTCATTTCCGCGCTGTTATACAGTTAGTTTATGCTAACCATTGTGTCTTGGAAAAGCCGCATCTCTGCGGCCTTCCGCTTATTCAAATAACTCCCTGCAAGCGCCGTACACCAGCGTTTCCAGCACCTGCGGATACAGTTCCCCGATCTGTTCCTTGTGGGAAACGGTCAAAATCAGTCCCCGCACCGTAGCGGCAGCCAAGGACGTGCCGCGATTCGGCACAAGATCATATTTCTCTAAAAGCTGACGGATGTGCGTCTCGTCATCGTGGTAGTGGACATTTTTGACGTTCTCCGGCAATCTCTGCAACAGCAGCTTCGCGTCCTTCTCCATGAAAACCATGTCGTCGGTATCGGACAGCCGCCGACAGACGGCAAGAACCGCCTTTGTCAGCTGATCTACGGAGGTTTTCTTCATTCCCAGGGTGACGGCACAATGCCTCGTTTCTTTCAGCAACGCCCTGCAGAGCTGCTCAGTCTCATAATCGGTAAAAGCCAAGGCTGCGCTTCCTTAAATATGACCGTTTTAGTTCTTTCGGTCATATTATACTGTGCTTCTTTCCGGTTTACAAGAGCTGTGGGGAAAAACAATCTACGACAAGTTTTTCGGCGAGGACATTTGGTTAGCCTTGACAAACGTTTTGGCGTGTGATACAGTATACACGCAAAAAAAGGAGCTGCTGACGGGCGGAAAATGCGTCCTTCAAACGACTTCCAAAGGGAGTTGAAAAAGCATGAATTACGGTTTAACTGCGGCGGCGGTGCTTGGCGTGCTGGCTCTGTCCGCGCCGAAAGAGCCGCAACACAATTTGATGAAGCTGCCCTCTTTCAAAGGGATTCTCGAGGTGCGAGCCAGCATCCCCGGCCGCATGCGGCTGTATGTGCCGTCCCTTTCGGGCAGCATGGATCAGGCCGAGCAGGCACGGGAGCAGCTGCTCGGCACGGGCGTGGTGCATCGCGTGGAGCTTGAGCCGCGCACGGGCAGCATGCTCGTGTGCTATGACGAGCGCAAGGTTGAGGCCGCCGTCATCGAGGGCGCGGTCATCAAGCTGCTGGGTCTGGACGCGGTCATCAGCGGCAAGCAGAAAAGCCGCATGGAAAGCGGCCTGCACACCATTCTGGATGCGGTGGATCGCGGCGTGATGGGCGCGACCAACGGCCTGATGGATGGCAAAATGCTCGCCGGAACGGCGCTTTCCGTGCTGGCAATTAGGGAGTGGCGGCTCGCGGGTCTGGCTGTGCCGGGCGCAATGACGCTGCTCTGGTGGGCTGCCCGCCTGTTCGGGGGGGATCGCTTGTGAATATCGTTGGAGAAACGTTTCTGCGCCACTGCCTCAAGCCGCGTGTGGAATGCGACCTGCCTGGGCGGCTGCGCATGCGCTTCCGCCACAGCGAGCAGTTGTCCAAGGAGGCACTGCCCTATCTGCATTATGTTCAGGATGTTTTGACGATGCTCCCCGGCGTAACGGATGTCACCGTCAACGTGCGCATCGGCACGGCGCTCGTGCTCTATGACGCACAGACGACCAGCAGCCGCCGGATTCTGCGCTGGGTGGATATCGTTGTGGACACAGGACTTGAAATCGCCAAAGAGATCAAGCCGGAGGAGATCGACGAACAGAAGCTGGAGCAGATTGTGCGCCAGCGGCTGATCCTGCGGCTTCCGCAAGCCAAAGAGGGTTGAAAAATGCTTCGCAGAGAATCAAACAAGGATTGGATGAAAGGGCAGATCGCCAGCAGCCTGCCGGGGCGGCTTCGCCTGCGGGTTGACGGGCTTGCCTTTCTGTTTGACGCGCGCATGGACGTAGCCGGGGCGCTGGCCACGATTGCCGGCGTGCGCCGTGTGCAAGTGACGCCCTGCACGGGCAGCGTTTTGCTGGAATACGATCAAAACAAGCTGGATTCCGCAGCACTGGTGGAATGCGCGGATATGGTGCTGGCACGCTATGCGATGCCCGCCCTGCGCGCGCGCCACGCGAGCGGCAAGGAAGAAACGGCTGAGCAGCCGATGACGACCGCTCGTCTGGCCAAGCGGCTGGCGGTGAACGCGGGCGCAATGGTGCTGGGCAACACGCTCTTTACCGCCCCGCTGCTGGGCGGCGCGCTGGCGAATTTCACCTCGCTGGAAGCGTTGGCGAGCCTCGGCCTTTCCGCGCCGATGACAAGGAGCGCGCTGGAAGGACTCAAGAAGGACATGCGGCCGAACGCCGATTTCCTGACCGTGACTTCCATCGTCGCGAGCCTGATGCTCGGCACGCCGCATTCCGCGCTGATGATTTTGGCGCTGTCGGATTTGGCCGAGCTGATGACTTCCTACACCATCGAGCGGACACGTTCTTCCATCAAGAAGATGCTCTCCGCGGACGACGGCGACGTGTGGAAGGTGCTGGAGGACGGCCGTGTGGCGCGCACCCCGATTGCGCAGCTGCACGCGGGCGACACCGTGGCCGTTCACACGGGCGAAAAGATTGCGGTGGACGGCGTGATTGCTTCCGGCGTGGCCGTCATTGACCAGAGCGCGATCACCGGCGAGTTTGTGCCGGTTGAAAAGCGCGCGGGCGACGAGGTCTCCGCGGGTACGGTGGTCAAGAGCGGCAACATTCAGGTCAAGGCGAACAAGGTCGGCGATCAGACGGTGGTTTCCCGCATCGTGGGCATGGTGGAAGCCAGCGAGCTGAAAAAAGCGCCGATTCAGCGCTATGCGGATAGATTCTCGAATTATCTCGTGCCGCTCAACTTCCTGCTCTGCTTGTCTGTCTGGCTGGTGACGCGTAACGCGCAGAAGGCGCTGAAGATGCTGGTCATCGATTATTCGTGCGGCATCAAGCTCTCCACGGCGACGGCGTTCTCCGCGGCGATCAACACGGCGGTCAAGCAGGGCGTGCTCATCAAGGGCGGCGCATACATCGAGCAGATGAGCAGCGCGAACACCGTGCTGCTGGATAAGACCGGCACCGTGACCGAGGGCAAGCCGAAGGTCGTTTCCATGGTCGTTCTGGATGACGAGATGGACGAACGCGAGGTGCTGGCCTACGCCATGGCGGCAGAAGAGACGAGCACGCATCCGCTGGCCAGCGCGATTCTGGGCTACGGTCGTCAGATCGGCGCGCAGGCACTCGACCACGGCGAGATTATCACCGAGGTTTCGCGCGGCAGCCGAACCAATGTGGACGGACATATCGTCCGTGTCGGCAATATGAAATATATGAAGGAAAACGGCGTGACCACAGCGAAAGCCGTTCCGGACGGTCAGGGCGCGATTCCGAATTACGTCGGCATAGATGACAAGCTCGTGGCGGTGCTGTTCGCGATGGACAGCCCGCGCGACAATGTGCGCCGCGCGGTCAATGCTCTGCGTTATGACGGCGTAGGCGACATCGAAATCCTGACGGGCGATATGGAGCCGCAGGCGCGCGCCGTGGCCGAGCAGATCGGCGTGGACGGCTTCAAGGCGCAGCTCTTGCCGGAGCAGAAGGCGGAAGCAGTGCTTCGCTTGCAGACGCAGGGCAACGGCGTGGTGATGGTCGGCGACGGCATCAACGACGCGCCTGCGCTGGCATATGCGGACGTGGGCATTTCGCTGGGCAGCAAGTCCACGGATATCGCGATGGAGACCAGCGACGTGGTTATCAGCCGCGACGATCCGATGATGATTCCCGAACTGCGCAAGCTCTCCCGCGCGACGATGCACATCGTGCAGCAGAACTTTGCCATCGTCATCGGCATCAACACGGTCGGTCTGATTTTAGGCGCGGCCAGCGGTATTTCCGTGATGATGAGCG
>ERZ857480.52335-NODE-80944-length-11801-cov-5.9914_pt1 | contig 11801 bp, 12 predicted proteins | sample MGYA00519767_ERZ857480 | MGnify/ENA primary metagenome ERZ857480 (study PRJEB31778, sample SAMEA3449210) | human gut metagenome | biome: human gut; feature: human-associated habitat; material: faeces | place: United Kingdom | collected 2010/2012 ...
CATGAAGGATATGGTCCCCTCTCGTTTCGTTGTTGTCTGTCAACTTCAACTATAACCGATGAGGCCTTATCCTTCATCCTTTTTTATTCACCTGTCCAATATGTATTGTACTCCTACATTCTGGCCGCAAGGAGCCGCAATATTCAGCTTGCTTTTTTTAAAAAATGCTCTTATAATAAGGGGCGGTTTATCCGATTTCATGTAAGGCAAGGAGATTCTATGAAAGAGAAACTGAAAACATTCGCCATGATGACGATCGGGGTTATCCTGACAACGATAGGCGTATACTTTTTTAAAATACCAAACGGCTTTTCGACCGGCGGCGTCAGCGGTATATCCACCGTTTTGGGCAATGTGATTCCTTTTATCTCACCGGCACAGCTTATCTCTGTCATCAACATGCTCTTGCTTGTTTTAGGATTCATTGTGCTGGGGAAGGATACGGGCGCCAAAACGACATATTGCAGCATTCTTTTTTCCGTTTTGACATGGCTTCTTGAAAAGGCGGCGCCTCTGTCCGCTCCGCTTACGGATGAGCCTTTTTTAGAGCTTGTCTATGCGATTCTGCTTACGGCGATCGGCGCGGCAATTCTGTTCAACGCAGAAGCGTCCTCCGGCGGTACGGACATTATAGCCCTGATTTTAAAAAAGTACACCTCTTTGGATGTCGGAAAGGCTTTGCTCTGCACAGATTTCATCATTGCAGCCTCATCCTTCTTCGTATTTGGCATCCGAACGGGACTGTTCTCCCTGCTCGGACTGTTTGCCAAGGCGTTTCTTGTGGACAACGTAATTGAAAGCCTGAACGTATGCAAGTATTTTATGATAATCACAGAGCGGCCTGATCCAATTGTAGACTATATTCTCCATACCATGGGGCACTCCGCCACGACGATCGACGCGCTGGGCGAATACTCTCACACAGATAAAAAGATGATCGTCACGCTGTGCCGCCGGATTGAGGCCGCTGCGCTTAAACGCAAGCTCAAGGAGCTGGATCCCAGCGCCTTTGTCATTGTAAACTCCACCAGTGAAATTATCGGACGCGGATTCCGTTCCATTTGATTTCGGCAATATCAGTAAAACAGCCGCTCTTTCCTCTTACAGGGGAAGAGCGGCTGTTTTACTTTCTCTTTATCGCAGTCTGCTTATCCGTTCGCAGCATTCGGCTGATCTTTCAGTTTTTCCACAATCAGCTTGGCGCACTTATTCACATCGCCGCAGCCCAGGGTGATGATAAGGTCGCCGTCTTCTGCAATGGAGACGACATGCGCGGCAATTTTCTCAAACGTTGGGAACCATACGCACCCCGGAATTTTTTCCGCAAGATCCCTGGCGTAGATGTTGTAAATATTCTTCTCACGGCTTCCCATAATCTCGGACAAAACCGTGATATCCGCAATCTGCAAAACCTCGGCGAAATCGTCTAACAGCGTTTTGGTACGCGAATAGGTAAAGGGCTGATGCACGGCAATTACGCGCTTAAAATGCATTTCCTTCGCAGCGGTCAGCGTGGCGCGGAGCTCTGTCGGATGGTGCGCATAGTCATCCGCAACCGTTATGCCGTTTACATGCCCGAGAATTTCAAAGCGCCGTCCCGCGCCGTGAAAAGCGGCAAGTCCGGCTCTGACCTGCTCAAACGATGCGCCGGAACGCATAGCTGCGATTCCTGCCGCCATAGCGTTCAGCACATTATGCCGCCCTGGGACATAGAGGTCGATCACGCCCAGCTTCCTGCCGTTTTGCATGAAATCAAAGCTCGTATGAATGCCGCTGTGCGTTTGGATGTTCTCCGGGTAATACTCGTTGGCATTGGAATAGCCATAGAAGGTAATCGGTTTTTCGACGCCGCAAAGCGCTTTCAAGACCTTCGGATCGTCGCCATAGGCTATGACTTCCTTACTGGCCATGGAACAGAATTTGTGGAACGACGCAATCAGATTGTCGATCGTTTTGAAGTAGTCCAGATGATCGTTGTCAATATTCAAAAGAATCGCGGTATCAGGAGCAAGCTTTAAGAAAGTATCGACAAACTCGCACGACTCGCAGACAAAGCGCTCGCTCCCGCCGACGCGGCCGCTCCCGCCAATGGAGGAAAGCTTTCCGCCGATGACCGCCGACGGATCAAGGCCCGCATCCAGAAGAATCTGCGTAAGCATAGAAGAGGTTGTGGTTTTGCCGTGCGTTCCGCAGACGCAAAGCGCCTCTTTAAAGCAGCGGGACAGCACGCCGAGCATGACGCTCCGCTCAATTACCGGAACGCCTGAAGCACGCGCCGCAACCAGTTCCTCGTTGTCCTCCATAATCGCGGCAGTGTAGACGATGAGGTCGGCGCCCTTTATGTTTTCCGCACGCTGTCCCATCATCACCGGGATGCCCATTTTTTTGACAAGCTCCAGCGTATCGGTCGGATTATTGTCCGAGCCGGTTAAGTAATAGCCCTTTGCATGCAGAATCTGTGCAATCGGAAACATGCCCGATCCGCCGATACCGATAAAGTGAATGTGTTTTTTATTTTGAAGCAGATCCGCGCTGATTTCGTGTTCCATAATGGTTAAGTCCGTCCCTTCGAGAAAAATCGGATGCAAAATATCCGCTTCCTATATTATATTGCATTCTGTCAAGAAAATAAACAGCTTTCAAAGGAAATATGATAAAAGCAATATCGTTAGGGAGATGCTTATTTCTTCTTAGTATAATAATTTTCCATGCTATCCGCTTCTTTAATACGATACGGCTTCATTCGCTCTCATCATCTGATACGATTCCAAGCTGGAATCCTTTCTCGGCATATGTGAACACGACCATATCCTTAGGCGCATATTTCAGCACCTTCTCCTGATAGGATTCCGATATGTCGGAATATTGAATCTCCAGACAATTTTGATATACATCTGGCCCCAGACAGAAAAACTTGAATTCTCCTCTTTCCGCCGCATCGCTGATACGGTCAGATGCATCCAGTAATTCCTGATAGGAATATTTTACTGTTTTCGTCCGAATGGGGCTGAACTGATGCTTTTCAAGCTCTGCGTTTGCCAGTTCGAAAAAACGTTTAATGTTTTCTTTTTGTCTGGAATCTTCATTTAAGCAATAAAAAGGCATACCATCCTCCATATATCCCCCTCCATAATCTTTTATTGTAAAATAGGCATTAAAAAGGGCGCGATATTTCATATATACATTGCCGTTTAAATCTTCGTTTGTCAGTATAAAATCGGACTCCTTTAGCTGCGGCGAGCAGGCGGACAATAAAAACAGGAAAGCAAGGAAAATAGGAATCATATATTTTTTCATTCTGCGCACCTCTTTCTTTAAAAGTCGTAAAGGGTCAAAAGCAGAGAAACATTTTTCGTTTCATTCACTCTCATCATCCGATACGATTCCAAGTTGGAACCCTTTCTCGGCGTATGTGAACACGACCATATCCTTGGGCGCATATTTCAGCACCTTCTCCTGATAGGATTCCGATATGTCGGAATATTGGATCTCCAGACAGTTTTGATATACATCTGGCCCCAGACAGAAAAATTTGAATTCTCCCCTTTCCGCCGCGTCGCTGATACGGTCGGATGCATCCAATAATTCCTGATAGGAATATTTTACTGTTTTCGTCTGAATGGGGCTGAACTGATGCTTTTCAAGCTCTGCATTTGCCAGTTCGAAAAAGCGGTCAATGTTTTCTTTCTGTTTGGAGTCTTCATTTAAGCAGTAAACAAGTATGCCATTCTCCATATATTTTCCCCCATAATCATCTGATGAAAAATAAGAATGAAAAAGGGCGCGGTATTTCATATATGCATCGTCGCTTAAATCTTCATTTGTCAGTATAAAATCGGACTCCTTTAGCTGCGGTGAGCAGGCGGACAACAAAAGCAGGAAAGCAAGGAATATAGGGATTATATATTTTTTCATTCTGCACACCTCTTTCTTTAAAAGTCGTACAATGTCATTCCCGCAGACGCTCATCCTATCAGCTTGGGCGCTTCATACCGGTACGAACGGATTTCCTTTTTAAACTCGCTTAGTCCCATGCCCGAATATGCGCGCGTAACTTCCTCAAGCCGCGCAGGATAGACACGGTTGTCTCCTGCCACATAATAGCTGCCTTCATCCCATGAAACGCTTGTGTAATGATCTGCCCCTTCAAAAGTATACAGAAACCATATCATATCGTCTCCCTCGTTCATTGCCGGTGCACTTTCATCATAAATTTCATTTCTGCCAACTATTATTTCCTCAGGAGCAGAGCCGCGGATGACATCCGTCACCTTAATCCGGAAGTAACGCACCTCCATGCTCAAATCCGGCGGCTGATGCGTGACATTCCCTTCCCCGTCCGTTACCGGATCAAATTTTGTCGTCACCGTTTGACTTGGAAGCTGTTCTGCTACCGTTCCGCGGATAACCAATGAACTCTGCTTATTCAGTACGTCAAAACGCATAGGAAAATATGTGATATTCCCTTGCAACTCCGGCAATACCGGATAATCATCCTGTGAAGAGGGCGGCACATCCGTACGGATCGCATCCGGATCCGGATAAAACGCACAAACGAGAACCGTCAGGACAAAAAGCAGAGTCAAGCCTGTGAAAAACATTTTTCGTTTCATTTATCATATTCTCCTTTTTATCCATAATAAGATTTCAAACAACTGTTATCATACGAGGTATAGCTTGTTGGGGATATCGATGAGATTCCTTTCATGACAGACGTATGACTGCTGCATGCACAATGCCACAGTCCCAAGGCATGACCAACCTCATGTATGAGCACAGAGGTCTGCATTGCATCGGATAACACCTTTCCATTCGTGTCGTAGATTTCACAGTCCAAAGGGTTAACCAGTATATTGGCGTAGCTGATTTCCCCATTTGATGCGGCGGAACCCGCATAGGTATATACTCGCACGCTTTGAGTGTCATACATCACCGTTAATGCGGCTACTCGATTATCCATGTTATAGTTTAACCAAGCTGTTCCTGAAGCTGAGGTAATATCGATATTCACGCCGCTCGATGCCTCGTTCATCAGTATTTTTGCTGTGCTGTTGTTTACTGCCGTCCGCATTGTAGTGAGATTATTTCGATATACAGAATCGCTTTTCAACCCGCTATAGCTAATCTTTAAATGTGCATATCCATTCGATTTCGGATACCATCTCAAGGGCTTTTGAAATTCATGCGCAGATACAGATATAGAAGTTCCAATAAATATTGTAATAGTAATCAGGATGCAAATCAATTTTTTTAAATTTTTCAAAAGAAGTCCTCCTTTTTCGTCCTTACTCTGCAAGCTGCATGACGTTCTCCACTGCGCCGATCATCAGCGGGATTTCGTTTTCGCTGACAACGACAAAGCAGAACGGGCGGTCTAAGGTTAAGCTATGCATGGCTCCGGAGGAGGAACCATAGGCCTGTGCACCGGCAGGAGTTTCTCCGTTTTCGTTCAAATCCATCGAAACGTTTTCCGCAATCTGCCCCGCAAAGACGTTTTGATCTGAAGAGAGCGCAGAGAAGTCGGCTTTCGTCTCGTCAAACACGCTGACGACGCCCATCTGGCGGAAAAGACTGCTGATGTCGATCGTCTCTTCGAACGAAACCTTTGGAACGGAAAACTCCACGGATGTTTTTGATGCGCGCAGTGTTCCGGACACAATATTTTGTAAAAGCGTGCCGTCCGACAGGATGCCATTCAGTCCGGTTCCCTCCTGCGGGAGAATCAGCACGAGCGAGCCGCCGTTTGCAAGGCCGATCAGAGAGGCGGTCGCCTCCTCGGTTTGCAGGTACGGAACGGCGGCCGCAACTTTATTCATATAAGTGCACTCGTCTGTAACCATTGTTCCGCTGAAAACGCCCTCATAGGTCTGTTCCCTGACAAAGGTTTCTTTCCATTCCGAACGAAATTCAAAGCCGCTTGCAAACATCAGCTTGTTTTCGGGAACAAAAGGTACCGAAATGCGCCGTTTGCTCCGCATATTATCGGCAAACCAATCAGATACGGCGGAGGCTGCGCGTCCGTTTTCAAACGGCATGCTGAAGGAATGCGCGTATTCGTTTTGTGCCAGAGTATTCAGCACGCTTTCATGATAGGAAACCGACGAATCGATCCAGACCGACTGGATCGCCCGGCAGAAATCATTTTCTGAATCGCGGTAAAGCGTTTGATAGAGCGACGCCGTTTCCGCGGAGAGCTGCGCCGCGCTGTCCATCTGAAAAACACTGAGGATCTCATCCTGCGTTCCGCCAGCCGTACACTCCGCCAACATGGAGAGAATGACCGACATGCCATAGGGCGAATAGACGGTATTGCCGTCCGCACCGCGGTCGATTTTTCCCGCCGTATCATAGGAGAAACGGCGCAGCGCTTCGAGATATGCGCCGTCCGACACAGAAACAGCCGTTTCATCCGCAGAAGGGTATGCAGGGCGCGCGATGGCCGCCGCTACGGGGATACTGTTTATGGTGACGGCAAAGACCAGGATAAGCGACAGAGCTGCGGCCGCAATCAGCGTAAGCTTTCCCTTTCTGCTTTTGGGCTCGCGATTTGCCGCACGGCGCACCTGATGATAAAGCTTTGTTTTTTCCGCATCCGTCAATACAATGCGGCCGACTGCATTCCGATATTCCTGTTTCATCATTGATCTGCTCCTTCCAGTATTTCTTTCAGCCGTTTTCTCGCACGGCTCAGCTTACTGCGCACGGTGGAATCCGTTGTCCCCATTAGCTTTGCAATTTCTATGGTATTCATATCCTCATAATAATACAAATGGATCACGGTGCGGTCTGTTTTGGAGAGGCGCATGACAGCGCTGTAAACCTCTGTCTCCTCCTGCGGAGCGGTTTGCAGCGTTTCTGGTAAGGGGACAGTGCGCCGAAACCACGAGGAGGACAGAAGCGAGCTTGTACAGTTCAGCGTGACGCGGATTAACCATGCACGACAGTGCTCCTCCGAAGAAAAGGGTTCTGCATGCTCAAACCATCGGAGAAAAACCTCCTGACAGATATCCTCTGCGTCCGCTCTGCTCTGCACGCGGGTGAACGCGAGCCGGAACACCATGTCTCCGTATCGGCCGATCACCTGGGAAAGCTCCTGCTCCCTCGTTGCCATGCTAATCACCTCTGCTTATAATACTGATGAGAAGGGTAAAACGCTGCACGTCGATTTGTTAATTTTTCATGAACAAAGCTTTTTCTAAATATGGAAGGCTGTTTTACATCTATGAAAAAACGGCGTTCCTTTCGGAACGCCGTTTCAGCACGCTGTCTTATTCAATCACAAAAGCGCGGATCACGCCGTCAACCGCATTGACCGCGTCCAGCGCCGCCGCGGGCACTGCACGGTCAACATCGAGCATTGTGTAGGCGTAGTCGCCCTTCGACTTGTTGAGCATGTTTTCAATATTCATATCCGCAAGCGCTGCTGAAATCTGCGAAATAATGGTTTTCACATTCTTGTGAATCACGCAAATGCGCGGAAGCGGCGTTTTTGCCATGGAAGCGTTCGGCAGGTTTACGCTGTTTTTGATGTTTCCGCTTTCAAGGAAGTCGATCAGCTCCTGTGCCGCCATACGCGCGCAGTTATCCTCCGACTCCGGCGTGGAAGCGCCCAAGTGCGGAAATGCAACGACGCCGGGATGATCGAGCATTTCATCGGCAGGAAAATCCGTAATATAGACCTTGACCTGCTTTTCATCCAGCGCCGCCAGCAGATCAGCGGTTTCCACCAGCTCGCCGCGCGCAAAGTTGATGATGCGCACGCCCGGCTTCATCATGGCAATAGAAGAAGCGTTGATACTGCCCTTTGTCTCCTTATTTGCGGGAACGTGCAGAGTGATGTAATCGCAGTTTTCGTAAATTTCCTTCAGTGAGGACGCATGGATAATGCTCTGAGAAAGTCCCCATGCCGCGTCTACGCTGATATACGGATCATAGCCGTATACCGTCATGCCGAGCGCTTCCGCCGCATTTGCAACCAGAATGCCGATTGCGCCCAAGCCGATAACGCCAAGCTTTTTGCCGGCAATTTCCGGTCCGGTGAACTGAGATTTTCCCTTTTCCACCAGCTTTGAAACCTCGGCGCCGCTGCCCTTCAGGGTTTTGACCCACTCCATAGAAGCGGCAACCTTGCGTGAGGACATCAAAAGTGCCAGAATCACCATTTCTTTTACGGCGTTCGCATTGGCGCCCGGGGTATTGAATACGACGATGCCCTGCTCGGTGCAGCGATCTACCGGAATGTTGTTGACACCTGCGCCCGCGCGTGCGATTGCCTTGAGCGAAGCCGGAAATTCCATATCATGCAGCGCGGCAGAACGCACCATAATGGCGTCCGGCGCGGTCATTTCGTCGCCCCATGTATATTTTGCACGATCGAACCGGTCAAGACCGGCCGGCGATATTTTATTCATTGTCTGGATCTGAAACATCAAAACCGTCTCCTTTTTTCTGCGGATTATAGCCGTTATTTAAGCATTCGCCTCTTCAAACGCTTTCATAAATGCGACCAGCTTTTCGACGCCTTCGACCGGCATTGCATTGTAAATAGAAGCGCGCATACCGCCGACAGAACGGTGGCCCTTCAAGTTGACAAAGCCGGCGGCCGTCGCCTCCGCGACAAATTTTTTATCAAGCTCCTCATCGCCGGTAACAAACGGAATATTCATCAGCGAGCGGGAATCCTTCTCTACGGTGCCCTTAAAAAGCCTGGAGCTATCAAGAAAATCGTATAAGAGAGCCGCCTTTTTCTCATTAATCTCTTTCATTTTCTCAAGGCCGCCGATCTCGTTTTTAATCCAGTCGAGCACAAGCTTGCAGATGTAGATCGCATAGGTCGGCGGGGTGTTGAACATTGAGCCGTTATCCGCATGCGTTTGGTAGTTGAACATAGTAGGCGTAATATCCATCGCACTGCCGATCAGATCCTCGCGGATGATAACGACGGTAAGGCCGGCCGGACCCATGTTTTTCTGCGCGCCGGCATAGAGAAGACCGAACTTCGAAACGTCAATCGGCTCGGACAGAGCGCAGGAGCTGATGTCCGCGACCAGCGGAACGCTGCCGGTATCCGGAAGCTCATGGTACTTTGTTCCGTAAATTGTATTGTTCAGGCAGATATGGAAATAGTCTGCTTCCGGATCAAAGGAGGCAGGATCAAGCTTTGGTATGTAAGAAAACGTTTTGTCCGCGGAAGAAGCGACCACATTCGCTTTGCCGTAACGCGCCGCCTCTGCGTATGCTTTTTTCGCCCACTGACCGGTAACGACAAAATCCGCCTTATTGTTTTTGTTCATCAGATTGAGCGGCACCATCGCAAACTGGGAAGACGCGCCGCCCTGCAAAAAGAGCACCTTATAATTATCCGGAATATTCATGACCTCGCGCAGAGACGCTTCGCAGGCCTTGATAATCTCTTCATAAACCTTAGATCGATGCGACATCTCCATAACGGACTGGCCGCTGCCATTATAGTCGAGCATTTCTGCCGCCGCCGTTTTTAATACGCTTTCCGGCAGCATAGACGGACCCGCGCTGAAGTTGTATACTCTGCTCATGATTCGATGACCCCTTTTCTTTCGTGATTCAGTATGTTTACTTTTATACTGCACTGCATTAAAATATGTATACGTTTTATTATAACGGCTGTATGCGAAAACGTCAACCCGTTTTACATAGATTTTGTGAATTTTTTGACTATAATATGAACGCAAAATCGCGGCATAAAATTTTTCTTTCCGGCAACACTATCTTCGACAGCAATCCGGCAGTGCTTCCGATTGTTTTGCCGCAGCTATTCCCGCAAAAATAATGCATAAAGCGCTTGCGGATACGGCTCGGTCCTTACAGCATGACACGCGGCACAATTCTTTCCGTCCGTCTTTCAGGCAGGATCGTACCAATCAAAAATCGGCTTGATTGCAAAACAAGAAAAACCAAGCAGGAGGAACAAAACGCTATGAAAAAAATACAGATAAACCGCGCGAAAGGCCATGCCAAAAACGGCAAGGGATTTTATATCGCGCTTGCATGCGGGCTTCTTGCCGTAGGCGCGGCAGCCTGGTTCGGCGTTACCGCCGCCATGCGGAAGCTTGAAGTAAATCCGCCCGAGGTTTCTACTCCGGAAATCTCCAATCAGGAAACAGACTTGAATCTTCCCGCCGACACGCCGATTACACTGCCGTCGGAGGAGGTTTCGGAACCGGAAGAGAGCACGGCGCCTACAACGGCTCAGCCAGAAGCGCCCGCCAAGAGCACAGCCTTTGCCATGCCGGTTTCCGGCGATGTGGTAAATGCATACAGCGGTGAAAAAATGGTGAAATCCAAAACCCTCGGCGACTGGGTGCTGCACACCGGCGCCGACCTTGCCGCCTCGGCCAAGACGCCGGTTAAGGCAGTTTCAGCCGGAACGGTCTCCGCCGTTGAAACAGACGACCTTTGGGGCTGCACCGTCACCATAGAACATGCAAACGGCGTTATCAGTTATTATGCCAACCTGGGTGATGATATTCGTGTGACGGTTGGCCAAAGCGTCAAACTCGGCGATGTGATCGGCACAGTTGGTGAAACGGCCGACATTGAGCGCGCGGAGGAGAGCCATTTGCATCTTGGCATCAAACAGGACGGCGAATGGGTTGATCCGGTGGCCTTTATTGAAAGCAAAAAATGATTCAAATGATAAAAGCGGCAGCCTTTCTCCGAAAAAGGCTGCCGCTTTTGTTGTGTGCCAAACAATTTTGGGCAGAATGCTTTTAGGGCGTCAGACCTGCGGACATGCCAAAAGGCGACAATGTTTTAATACAATTTGTAATAACAGAAATCCTGAGCTTTCAACAGCCAAATTCCGATTTGTTGAAAAAACGGTTAAAATCCTTTTTTATCGTTTCATTTAACGTTGAAAACTTCGTGGAAAATGTTTAAAAGCCTTTTTATAAAGTCAAGATCATTTTAACATCTGGTATTGTTTTTTCGCTTCTTTTCACTTGCTATTGTCCATAAAATATAGTATGATAAGGATGACAGTTCCCTGCCGTCGGCGATGGAGGTTATACGATGAAGTCAGTTTCCCATATCAGAATGGTCGGACGAATCCTTTTGATTTTCGGCGTTTTATGTTTATTGTGCGGTATCCTGCTTTTGGCGGTCGCCGCTTCGACAATTGGATTTTGGATCGTAATTGCTTCGATTCTCTTAAACATTGTCGGCATTTCCCTGATGACGTTAAAAAAATACTGAGTCAAGCCGCGCTGCATCGAACAGGCGGCTTTTTCAGGCAATTCCTGCGCATTCCACCACAAGGTAAGGAGCCTTTCAATATGAAGACATTTTATAAGCGCACCTGGGCAGAGATTGATCTGGATGCGCTGCATTTTAACTTAAAGCAGATTCGCGGCGCGCTTGGCGCAGAGACGGAAGTCATGGCGGTTGTAAAGGCGGACGCCTACGGCCACGGCGACCGCATGATCGCACAAACCCTGGAGCAAAGCGGCGTATCCGCGTTCGCCGTTTCCAATATAAATGAGGCGATCAGCCTGAGACGGCACGGCGTGCATGGAAAGCTTCTGATCTTAGGCTATACGCCGCCGGAGGCTGCGTCCGATCTTGCAGATTACCGCATTTCGCAGACCGTCTTTTCCTCCGAATACGCCCGCCAGCTAAATGCCGCCTGCGTAGCCGACGGTGTGACGGTGAACTGCCACATCAAGCTGGATACCGGTATGTCCCGCATCGGCTTTTGCACATCGGATGCCGAAACTGCTGCCAACGAAATTGCAGGCGTCTGTATGCTGTCAAATCTGAACTGC
>ERZ857480.27350-NODE-42122-length-11776-cov-5.0000_pt1 | contig 11776 bp, 10 predicted proteins | sample MGYA00519767_ERZ857480 | MGnify/ENA primary metagenome ERZ857480 (study PRJEB31778, sample SAMEA3449210) | human gut metagenome | biome: human gut; feature: human-associated habitat; material: faeces | place: United Kingdom | collected 2010/2012 ...
ACAGGATCACGTCGTAACCGTCCGCCAGCTCCTTTGCACGATGCACCGCCGCCTCGACATCCGAAACGACCTCCGCCGCAGCACCAAATTCCGCCACATGCTCCGCAAGCTTTTCCGCTGCCAGCTTTCGCGGATTGTCCGGCTCCGTCACGATGATATGATCTGTGATTTTCGTCAGAAACTTTACTATTGAATCGATTTCTTTGTCCGCCAGGATCCCTGCCACAAGCAGGATCTTTTTTCCTGCAAAGTGCTGTGCCATGGTTTCCTGCAAAGCCTGCGCCCCCGCTTCATTGTGGGCGCCGTCTATGATGACCAGCGGGTCCTCGCTGATCACTTCGAACCGTCCCGGCTGCCTGGCCCGCTTCAGCCCCTCATACAGGGCTTCGCGGTCCAGCTTGACTGCACCTGACTTGCGCAGGATCTCCAAAGTTGCCAGCGCCGTTTTCAGATTTTCCGCCTGATGACGCCCGACCATGGAAATCTCCACATCACTGTAGCTCTTCTCATAAAGCTCCATGCTCACCTTCTGTGAGAACGGCGTCTCATCAGAAACTGCCGCACGGATGCCCGAAATGTCATATAACCGACTTCCCATGGCATACGCCTTGCGCGCAATGATCTTTGCAGCATCTCGCCGAGGCACGTTAGCAATCACCGGACAGCCTGTCTTGATGATCCCCGCCTTGTTGACCGCGATCTCTGCCAGGCTGCTGCCCAGCTGCGCCATGTGATCATATGAAATGGACGTGATGACGCTTGCCAGCGGGCTTTTCACCACATTGGTGGAATCGCCGATACCTCCAAGCCCCACTTCCAGGATCGTGATATCCGCCTGCCTGTCCGCAAAATACAGGAAAGCGATGGCCGTCACCACCTCGAATTCCGTGGGAGAATCCAGCCCGTCCGCCACCATGGCTTCCGCAGCCGAAACCACCTTCTGTCCGTAGTATTCCAGATCCTCATCGGAAATATCCGCCCCGTCATACCGGATCCGCTCGTTGAACGTTTCGATATAAGGCGACGTGTAAAGCCCCATCTTGTAACCGCAGGCGCTAAGCCCCTCCTCAAGGTACTTGGAGACGGAACCCTTGCCGTTGGTCCCCGCCACGTGGATCACTTTTAGATCGTCCTGTGGGTTCCCCAGACGGCGGAGAAGCTCCTCCATCCGGTCAAGCCCCAGAACCATCCCAAATCTGTTAAATTCGTGTATTCTGTCTATGATCATTTATTTTACTTTCTTTTCTACGATGGCCAGGCGGTCGCATACCTTGGCCAGCATTTCTTCGTATTTTACCTGCTTTGCCTTCTCTTCCTCCACGACCTTCTGCGGCGCCTTGCTGACAAAGCCTTCGTTGGAAAGCTTGCCTTTGACCCGCTTCACTTCACCTTCCAGCTTCTTCTTTTCCTTCTGCAGGCGATCCAGCTCGGCTTCGTAATCCATGATATCATCCAGCGGGATGAAGATCTCAGCACCGGGAACGACTGCAGACATCACCTCTTCCGGTACATCCGCCTTGCTTGCGATGAAGCTGATCTCCGTGATGTTGGCCAGTTTCTTGATGTAACGCTCGCCGGCCTTGACTACGTTTTCTCTGCCTTCGCCGCACAGGATGACAGCGCGCAGCGCCTTGCTCGGAGCCGCATCAGCCTCTGCACGGATGTTACGGATGCTCTTGATGATGTTCATTGCCATTTCCAGCTTCTCAGCCTCCTGAGGGAAGCAGAGATCCTCGCTGTATACAGGCCAGTGTTCCTTGATGAGGAAGCCCTTCGGATTGTCTGCGTCAGCTTCACCCTTCGGCAGATATGTCCAGATCTCTTCTGTGATATACGGCATGAACGGGTGGAGCAGGCGGAGCATATCCTTCAGGACTTTGACCAGGACTGCTCTGGCCACCTTTTTATCCTCTTCATCGTCGCCGTACAGTCTGCCCTTGACGATCTCGATGTACCAGTCGCAGAACTCGTTCCAGATCAGATCATATGCTCTCTGCCCGGCCAGTGCCAGGTCGTATTTCTCCATGGTTTCCGTGATGTATTTTGTAGCGTCGTTGACTCTGGAAATGATCCACTTGTCCTCATCCTGAAGCGCGGCCTTATCCAGATCTGTCAGATCTGCCATCTGACGGAAATTGCCGTCTTCGTCCTGCAGGTTCATGATAACGAACCTGGATGCATTCCACAGTTTATTGGCAAAGTTTCTGGCGGATTCCAGCTTGTCCGTCTTGAATCTCATGTCATTTCCCGGTGTGATGCCTGTGGTCAGCATGAACCGCAGTGCATCCGCACCGTACTGATCGATGATCTCCAGCGGGTCGATCCCGTTGCCCAGGGACTTGCTCATCTTGCGACCCTGTGCGTCGCGCACCAGGCCGTGCACATATACATGGTGGAACGGCACTTCGCCTGTGGTTTCCAGTGCGGAGAACACCATCCTTACGACCCAGAAGAAGATGATGTCGTAGCCCGTTACCAGCACATCCGTCGGATAGAAGTATTTCAGATCTTCCGTCTCTTCCGGCCAGCCTAATGTGGAGAACGGCCACAGTGCGGAGGAGAACCAGGTGTCCAGTACGTCCTCATCCTGTTTGATGTTGGTGCTTCCGCACTTGCTGCACTTGTGCGGTGCCGTTTCTTCTACCATAAGCTCCCCGCAATCCTGGCAGTAGTATGCCGGGATCCGGTGGCCCCACCACAGCTGACGGGAGATACACCAGTCACGGATTTCTTCCAGCCAGTGGAGATATGTCTTTTCAAAACGCTCCGGCACATGAGTCAGCGCACCGCTCTTTGCAGCCTCGATCGCAGGCTTTGCAAGTTCTTCCATCTTGACGAACCACTGATCGGAAAGCATCGGCTCAACGACCGTATGGCATCTGTAACATTCCCCTACCGGAATGACTTTTTCCTCTGTTTTGATCAGGTATCCGGCTTCATCCAGATCCTTGACCCACGCCTTTCGGCACTCGTAGCGGTCCATTCCCTCGTACTTGCCGGCAAGACCATTCATCCTGGCGTCAAAGTCGATGCAGGAAAGATTCTCAAGATCGTGACGCTGTCCTACTTCAAAGTCGTTAGGATCGTGAGCCGGCGTGATCTTAACAGCACCTGTCCCCTTCTCCGGATCCGGATACGGGTCGGCGATCACCGGGATCTCCCGGCCTACCAGCGGAAGGATCACGTTCTTGCCTACCAGATCCTTGTATCTTTCATCATCCGGATGTACTGCGATAGCCACATCGCCGAACATGGTTTCCGGACGGGAAGTAGCCACTACAACACCTTCGCCTCCGTCAGCAGCCGGATAGCGGAAATACCAGTACATGCCGTTCTTATCTTCGTGCTCTACCTCGGCATCCGAAAGGGAAGTCCCGCATTCCGGACACCAGTTGATGAGACGGTTGCCTTTATAGATCAGACCCTTGCGGTACAGCTTCACGAAGAAGTGATTGACCGCTTTGTTGCAGCCCTCGTCCATGGTGAAGCGCTCTCTGCTCCAGTCGCAGGAATCGCCCAGCTTGCGGCACTGCCTGGTGATCTTGCCGCCGAACTCTTTCTTCCAGTCCCAGGCTCTCTTTAAGAATTCCTCTCTTCCCAGATCTTCTTTCTCCAGGCCCTCTTCCTTGCGGATCCGGTCTACTACTTTTACCTCTGTCGCGATGCTAGCATGATCGCTTCCCGGCAGCCACAAAGCGCTGTAGCCCTGCAGACGTTTAAACCGCGTCAAAACATCCTGCAAAGTCTGATCCAGCGCGTGCCCCATGTGAAGCTGACCTGTGATATTAGGAGGCGGCATCACGATGGTGAACGGCTTTTTATCGGGATCCACTTCCGCGTGGAATGCACCGTTCGACTCCCACATCTCATAAATGCGATCCTCAAAATCCTTCGGATCGTAAGTCTTTGCTAAATTCTTCTCCATGATTTATATCTCTCCTTACTGGTTTTTATTCTTATTCCTTCGTCTCATATTCCAAAGACCATACAGCAGACTCGCTCCCAGCAAAATCAGAAACGCCGCCAGATAGATCCGGTATACCCCCTGGTACGTCTCGATCTTCTTCTGCTGCGCTCCATCCGCCGTTACGTAATACTGGTACACATCCCAGCCCGTGTCCAGCCGCACATCAATGTATTTCTCTCCGTTTCCAATGGTGCTCTCCTGGTAGCAGTACCGCTCTCCCATCCGGGAAAACACTGCCGCCCCAAAATCACTGCCCGTCTGAAAACAGTACATCGCCTTGTTTCCGATTTCCTCCTCTAGCGTGACACGGATATCATCCGTCTCCGTCTCCCTCTGAATCACAGAAAGCACATCGTCCTTCGGCGTGCCGTTCATATAATCCAGGCAGACGGGAACCGCAATGACCCCGATCAGGATCAGCCAGAGAATGATCAAAAGATTCCTCAATCCATCATCCCTCTTATACTCATACTCCATGCAATTTTATAGTAACTGCATAATATATCAATTTTACACGCAATGCAAAAAAAAGGCAAGTGCCCGCAGACACTTTACCTTTTTCCATTCCTTTTATTTTTCCTGCAAAGCGCTTCGCGCTGCGGCCGTTACCACGTGATCCATGAGAACGGCGGTGGTCACGCTGCCGACACCGCCCGGCACCGGGCTGGCCGCTGCCGCTGCGGATGCGGCTTGCGGATCTACGTCGCCGCATATGCCTCCGGCGCCATCATCGTTGATCCCCACATCCAGGATAATCTGATCCTCTCCAGTCAGATCCCGCGTCAAAAAATTCGCCCTGCCTACAGCTGTGATCAGCACATCTGCATTTTCCCCGGCTTCCCGCAGTACCTCCGGCGTCGTCCTGCTGTGACAGATGGTCACCGTGGCATGGCGATCCAGAGCCATCACCGTCACCGGTTTTCCGATCACCAGGCTTCTGCCAAACACCGTGACTTTCTTTCCCGTAAGATCATATCCATAATAGTCCAGCATACGGATGCAGGCTTCTGCCGTGCAGGGCGGAAACCCCTCGCCGCTGCCAGTGAACACCCCTGCCATCGAACCGGCCGTGATGCCGTCTACGTCCTTTCGGAAATCGAGAGCTTTGCAGATCGTCTTGTCGTCGAACTGCTTCGGCAGAGGCCGGAAGATCAGGACGCCGTGGATATCCTGGTCTTCGTTGTATGCTGCGATCTTTGCAAGAAGCCGCTCCTGCGAAATATTCCCTGCAAAAACCTTTTGCTTGATATCGATCCCCATTTCTTCTGCCCGGCTGCAGATCCCGTGTTCGTAAGCGATATCACCCGGATCATCGCCTACCCGTATGGTCGCGATCTTTGGTATGATCCCCTGACTGCGAAGCTCTTCCACACGCTTGATCGCCCTCTCCTTGATGTCATCTGCTACCGGCTTCCCCTTCAGTTCTATCATTAATCGTTTCCCTTCTTTAATTGATTTGATACACATTCGAATACTTCATCTGCCAGCGATGTGTATTTCATCATCCTGATGGCACAGATCTCGTTCAGTTCCTCAGCTCTTGCCCGGTTCTGCATCATCCTGGTGTTGATGTAAACGTTGAGGCTGGCAGCCTGCAGGGCTGCTTTGCAGAGGATAGCACTGGATCCGGCATCGCTGACCGCGATCCTGCTGCCCCGCTTGGCGAAGGCTACCGAAAGCTCGATTGCCCGGCCGCATTTTTCCATGATCTGAAGAGGAACTGCACTGGCATTTTCCAGAGCCTCCTCCATCAGGCGTTCCTTCTCTGCAATCTCCTCATCCGTTTCCGGTTTTAGAGAATACAGCTGAGACAGGGGCTCGAACATATCGATATCCGCCTGCACCAGATCCAGAAGCTCACGCTGCAGCTGCCGTCCTTCTTTCATCAGCTCCATCATCTCATCTTCCACATCGGCATACTTCTTCTTTCCTACCGTCAAAGCACCTACCATGTGCCCCAGGGAAGTCCCCAGCGCACCAGCCAGAGCCGCAACGCTCCCGCCACCGGGAACCGGCTCTTTGCTCGCTGCCGCTTCGATGAATTTCTTACAGGATTTCTCCGTATAAATCATTTTTTTCACCCTTTCTATCTTAAAACAGGCCGGTGATCTTTCCCGATGCATCTACATCGATATTTTCTGCCGCCGGTTTCTTCGGCAGCCCCGGCATCGTCATGATATTTCCAGTCAAGGCCACGATAAAGCCTGCTCCTGCGGAGACTTTCAGGTTGCGCACTGTCAGATCGAATCCTCTCGGTGCTCCTAAAAGGCTCTGGTCGTCAGAAAAGCTGTACTGGGTCTTCGCCACGCATATCGGCAGATTTCCAAATCCCAGGTCTTCCAGCTGCTTCATTTCTTTTTCTGCTGCCGGCAGGAATTTCACATCATCTGCGTGATAGATCTTCTGTGCGATCGCCTGCAGTTTTTCGCGGATGGAGCAGTCAAGCTCGTATGTGAAGTGGAAATCATTCGGTTCTTCACAGAGGCGAACGACTTCTTCTGCCAGTGCGATCCCGCCTTCTCCGCCTTTGCCCCAGACTTCACTGAGAGCTACGTTGACGCCCAGCTGTCTGCACTTGTCTTCCACCAGTTTCAGCTCTGCTTCCGTATCGGTCGGGAACCGGTTGATCGCTACCACAGCCGGAAGCCCGAAGCCCTTCGTGATGTTTTCCACATGCTGCAAAAGATTAGGCAGGCCTTTTTCCAGTGCTGACAGGTTTTCTGTTCCCAGATCCGCCTTGGATACGCCTCCGTGATGTTTCAACGCTCTTACTGTTGCAACGACAACGACTGCAGACGGTCTGATATCCGCCATACGGCATTTGATATCCAGGAATTTTTCTGCTCCCAGATCTGCGCCAAATCCAGCTTCTGTCACCACGTAATCCGCCATTTTCATCGCCATGCGTGTCGCCATTACCGAGTTGCATCCGTGAGCGATATTAGCGAAAGGGCCTCCGTGTATCAGCGCAGGTGTTTTTTCCAGCGTCTGAACGAGGTTCGGCTTGAGAGCATCCTTCAGCAGAGCCGCCATCGCTCCCTGTGCTTTCAGCTGACCCGCTGTGACCGGCTTCTCATCATAAGTGTATCCCACGACGATGCGGGAAACACGTTCTTTTAAATCCTCGATATTTCTGGAAAGACACAGGATCGCCATGATCTCGCTGGCTACCGTGATGTCAAATCCGTCTTCTCTAGGTGTTCCATTGATTCTTCCGCCCAGACCGTCGGTGATGAACCGCAGCTGCCGGTCATTCATGTCCACGCAGCGCTTCCAGGTGATCCTTCTCGGGTCGATCCCCAGTTCATTTCCCTGCTGGATATGGTTGTCCAGCATAGCCGCCAGCAGATTGTTGGCAGCCCCGATAGCGTGCATATCACCGGTGAAGTGAAGGTTGATGTCCTCCATCGGCACCACCTGTGCGTAGCCGCCGCCTGCGGCTCCGCCCTTGATGCCGAAGACCGGTCCTAAAGAAGGTTCTCTTAAAGCTACGATCACATCTTTTTCGATCCGCTTCATGGCGTCTGCCAGACCAACGGTAGTGGTCGTCTTGCCTTCGCCTGCCGGCGTCGGTGAAATCGCCGTCACCAGGATCACCTTGCCGACCTTCCTGTCTTTTCTGTCCTGTAACAGGCGGTAGTCGATCTTGGCCTTGTAGTTACCGTAAAGTTCTACGTATTCCTCTGCAAGTCCTGCTTTCTCAGCGATCTGGCTGATGTGCGCCATCTCATTTTCCTGTGCGATCTGAATGTCTGTTTTGATTTCCATCTCTTTTCTCCTCATGCTCTCTTGACTGTGAGCCGAATCTTTTTTCCCCTTAATATGCAAAAAGGGCCTGACGATCCGGACTTATGCAGCCCAGACGGTCGGCTCTCTTCTTCTCATTATACTCCACGTGGTCTGTTCCACTTTAAATACCGTCAGTCGTATAACAAATCCATTTTACCACGCCGGGGTCTTCTGCGCAAGGGGAAAAGAGACCCGGACCATCCCTGGCGTGGGGCTGCTTTGGCATCGAACCCACTGGCTTGGCGCCGGTCTGCCGCCAGACTCCATGGCGTGGGGCTGAGCCCGCTGGCTTGATGCGAACCTGCTGGCTTGACGCCGCTACGCCCCTGCTTCCGGGCTGGCTTCCCCTACTCCTGGGATGGATAAGATTTCCCCTTTAAAAACGTTCTTCGGTGGATAGGGCAGATCCCCTGCAGCCCCAGACCTTCGTAGTGAGCCTTCGTCCCGTAGCCTTTGTTTTTTTCAAAGGCATATCCCGGATAAACTTCCGCGTATTTCACCATCATTCTGTCTCTTGTGACCTTGGCTATGATAGATGCGGCTGCAATGGCCAGCACCTTGGCATCCCCTTTTATGATGGACTGCTGCGGCAGATCCAGTTCCTCGATCTTGACTGCGTCAAACAACAGATAATCCAAAGGAGCTTTACCGGCATCCGCAAGCTTCTGTTCCAGATCGTGGACCGCCCGGCGCATAGCCAGTTTGGTCGCCTGCAAAATATTGATCTCATCGATCACCTGATGGTCTGCCATACCGATGCCCCAGGCGACCGCGTGTTTTTTGATTTCGACGAAAAGCTCCTCCCGTCGCTTTTCTGAAAGTTTCTTGGAATCGTCTATTCCCAATACGCTAAATTCCTCCGGAAGCACCACAGCCGCCGCAACCACCGGACCAGCCAGCGGTCCTCTGCCCACCTCGTCGATCCCGGCGATGCACCGGTAGCCCTGCTCATGCAGGTCTTCCTCCGGCACTTTCATTTCAATGAGCCGCTGCTTCTGTTTTTCAAGCCGTTCTTCCCTAGTCATTCCTGTGCCTCCTTTGCAGGAGTTTCAGCCGGACTGTGACTGTCTGCAACAGCATTCTTTGCAGGAACCGGCGGAAGCTCCAGCGTGATCCGTCCGATCTTGCCGCCGCGAAACTCATCCAGCGTCAGTTTGCCGATCCTCTCATAATCGATCCGCTTGCCCGGCAGGATGCAGCCACGCTTCTGAGCCATCATCTCCATGGTCTCGAGAGGAGTTTCCCCCGTTTCTTCCAACTTATACCGGTTCATGAGAAGCTGGGGATAATGCTCTGCCAGCACACCGATCAGCTCCATGGCCAGGGTCGGCACATCCAGGATCTCATCTTTGATGGAACCGCAAAAAGCCAGGTTCAGTCCTGCTTTAGGATCCTCGAATTTCGGCCATAATATCCCCGGTGTATCGAGAAGCTGCATCCCGTTTTGCAGACGAAGCCACTGCTTGCCTCTCGTGACCCCCGGCCTGTCGCCTGTCTGAGCGCTTTTCTTTCCCGTCATGCGGTTTATGAGAGACGACTTGCCCACATTCGGCACGCCGACGATCATCAGTCGATACGGCTTCTGCCGCACCTTGTCCTTGTTTTTTTCAGCCTCCATACTGCTTAAAAGACGGAACAGCTCCTTGCTGCCCGCCCCGCTCATACAGTTCATGGCCAGCGCCTTGTTTCCCTGTCGGCGAAAGGTTTCTGCCCAGTCTTTTACCGCCTTGTCATCTGCCAGATCGCTCTTGTTTAGTACGATGATCCGTGGCTTGCTTTTCACCAGTTCATCTATAATAGGATTTCTGCTGGAAATCGGGATCCTCGCATCGATCACCTCGATGACAGCATCCACCATTTTCAAATTTTCCTGAATCAGCTCCCGGGTCTTCTTCATATGCCCCGGATACCAGTTGATATTGTCGATCATAATGGAATCCTCCTCTCATACCAAATTAAAATTTATGAAATCATAGGTTCCGGCTCCGGCGCCAGAAGCTCCTTCCGGTTTCGAAGCAGGAACAAAATAATCGATCTGGAAATTCCAGCAGTGAACACATTGGCCAAAGTCAACAGATCCGCCCACCGCGGCATCACCTTTTTCATGATCCTGTGAGAAAGGTAGATGTTTAAAATGAAAACGATCGGGAATGTGACCAGCCATAAGATAGAAATGATCGAATTCAGACTGGTATCTGCCATGGACTGCGGACCAAAACACATTTCTGCAAAACAGGCAGTGCAGATGATATCCAGGATCGTCAACAAAATCCCCACATTCTTTTTACCTGCGATCTGTCCCAGCCGCAGCTTGTTTAGAAACGGGATCCACGCCAGAAATCCATGAGAATAATTCCGGATCTGAGAAACCCGATACAGAAAAATACTTTCAAAAATATAATTCATCAATGCACAAATAGCGATCACCGCCATGATAGCCATCGCTATGGCAGCCATCCACATGACAAAAGCAAACATGATCGAAAAAACAAATCCGCCCATACTGCACCTCCCATTTCTCTCGTCCCATTATACGATATCGAGAAGGCTGCCGCAAGCCTCGCACTTTGCAGAAATCCGCATTGCATAAATGTAAATGAAACAGTTCTCTTAACTACACTCATCGTGAATTCCCAGATAGAAAATATTTTGACCTGTATCGGAACTCTCATCCGTTTTCCCGCCAGCTTGAAATTCGTGAATTCCCAAATTTCTTTTTTAAGGGACGAGATGGGAACTGCATGATGATATCTGCTTTAAAATCCCCTCGCTCCCGCCGATTCACTTCCCAGCAAATAACACAACTGTTATATTAAGGAGCCAAGAAACTTCTATGTGGCGGAAATTTTGCAGAACGCTTCCCATCTGCCGTAATTTTTTTGCATAATGGGAATTCGCGAAGCAGCACATGGCTTGCAGACGACAAAAAATCCAAATCCAAAGCGATTTTTTTCCGATCTGGGAATTCACGATCCTAAAGGCAGGTCCCGCAAAGAACATCTCGATACAAACCACCCCAGTCCCCGCGACACCGCAACACCGCATCCCCGTGACCACGCGACACTGCGACCATGCGACGCCGCAGACCCCGCCCTTTGCAAGCGTCTCAGAAAACCGGCTTCTTAGAGATCGTTTTTAAAAGAAACATGTTGCAATCCGCCCATTCATAAGATATAATATAAAGGCTTGATTACGGGCGGTCCTCTGGATGCATGGCAACACGGCACATGCCCACGAACGTCTTGAAGGGAAGGAGGAAAACCAATGGATGTATTAAGCTCAGTTGTACAGGATTATCTCAAGACTGATATCCCTGCGTTTAACGTTGGAGACACCGTAAAGGTACACGTTAAAATCAAAGAAGGAAACAGAGAAAGAATTCAGATTTTTGAAGGCTTTGTTCTGAAGAGACAGAACGGCGGAATCGGCGAGACTTTCACTGTAAGAAGAATCGCTTCCGGAGTAGGCGTGGAAAAGACTTTCCCGATCCACTCTCCGCTGGTAGAAAAGATCGAAGTAGTAAAACGCGGTAAAGTTAGAAGAGCAAGACTTCACTACATGCGTGCCAGAACTGGTAAATCTGCTAAGATCAAGTCTAAGGAAGAAAAATAGTGACACACGTCATAAGAGACAGGGAACCGGATCCGGTTCCTTTTTCTTTTTTATGCAAAGCGATCCCTGCGGGATCGTGAAGCGACGGGCCGGACCAGGCAGAGAAAACGGCCCGCACGTCTGACGCGTTCAGCGATCCCGCGTCTAAAAGGAAAGGAATTCACCCGCATGATTTACGACTGCATTATCGTCGGCGCCGGCGCATCCGGCCTGTTCGCCGGCGCCAGATTTGATACGGCGGCCGAAGGCCGCCAGGCCAAACACCGCCGCCGCCAGCAGGTTGCACACCGTGCCGCCCACATACATGAGGATCACCATTACGGGGATCAGCGCCACCCGGGCCACAGTAAGCCGGTTGGGCAGGTTCATAGGCGCTCCCCCTTCAGGTCATAGGTTTCCGCGCCGGTG